>Ga0315339_1001189_pt1 | contig 24632 bp, 24 predicted proteins | sample ASW17metaG_FD_204514 | JGI IMG/M metagenome (GOLD analysis project Ga0315339, IMG submission 204514) | Ammonia-oxidizing marine archaeal communities from Pacific Ocean, United States - ASW #17 | ecosystem: Environmental > Aquatic > Marine > Oceanic | place: USA: California | collected 2016-12-05
CAGACGTCGCGAACTCGTCACACTTTCCGCGACCGTGGCCGCATTGCAGGACTTCACCGCGCTCGTGAGGGAACTGCTGGAGAGTGAGGACGCCGCGCTCGTGGACCTCGTCGTCGATATGGTTCGTCTCGAGATCGGTCGGCTCCACCAACGCTTTCCCGCACCCGAGCACGGTGCGGCGCGGGAAACGATCGCCGGCTGGGCGCACGCGCTGCGCCGCGTCGCGCGTCTGGCGGAGCAGGGAGCATTTCCAGCGGCCAGAACCGCCCTCGTAGGTTGGCATGTCGACGTGGCGGACTCGTGGCCGTCGTTAGAGGCAGTGGCGCGCACGTCTTTGTTCAATCCGCGGGCGATCCCGCATGGGGGCTGATCAAACGATCGCGACCGTGTAGCCTGGGTCCGAACTCGCAGCAGGAGCAAACAATGCCTAGCCAACCCGTTATCCCCAAAGGCGCCGCGCCGCCGCTTGCGCCGTATTCGCCTGGAACGCGCGCTGGCGACACCGTGTACGTTGCCGGCACTGTCGCCCTCGACGGTGAGGGCAACGTACACGGTGTCGGCGATATCCGGGCCCAGACGCGTCATGTCCTCGAGTCGGTCAAGGCGGTGATCGAGGCGGCGGGCGGAAGCCTCGCCGATGTCGCATTCAATCAGATATTTCTTAAGGACTACGCCGACTACGCCGGCATGAACGAGGTGTACCGCCAGTACTTCTCCGCCGACCCACCAGCTCGCTATTGCATCAAGACGGACCTAGTCAAGCCGGAGTTTCTGGTCGAAATCGCCTCGACCGCCCACCTCTAGGGGGCGACTCGGTTCAAAATTGGTCGCCGTTGATCAAGAAGTGGACGCCTATACTGGCGGCGTAGCCCAGCGCTATGGCCCAGGACCATTTGAGATGACCGAAAAAGGTGTAGATGCCGCGTGCTTGGCCCATGACGGCCACGCCTGCGGCCGATCCGATCGACAAGAGTGAGCCGCCGACCCCGGCGGTGAGCGTGACCAGGAGCCATTGTCCATGGCTCATTTCCGGCAGTACCGCGAGGACGGCGAACATGACGGGGATGTTGTCGACCACTGCCGACAACAGCCCGACCAAGATGTTGGCGTAGGTAGGGCCAAGGTCACCGTACAGGAGCTGCGATCCGAGGCTGAGATAACCGAGCGCGCCAAGCCCGCCGACGCATAGAATGACCCCGTAGAAGAACATCAGGGTGTCCCACTCCGCGCGCTCCAGCACCTTAAAGATATTGAATGACTGGCTGGTCGATGCGTGCGGATTTGTGTCTGGCATCAGCTCTTCGAGTTCGAGGGCGCTCTCGCCGAGGTCGTCTTCTGCTGGGCGCGGGAAGAAGTGATCGCGACGTTTGAGGTAGTAGCCAAAGAGCTTCAACAATCCCAGCCCCGTCATCATGCCGATAACCGGCGGCAAATGAAGAAAGCTATGCGACGCAACGGCCATGACCACCGTCACGATGAAGAGGCCGACCACCACGACCGCCCCGTGCTCAAGCTTGGCGACTTCATCCAGACGATCGGGTTGGCCCTTCGGCATGACAAAATTCATGATGACCGCCGGGATCAGCCAATTCACGAGCGCGGGCACGAACAGGACGAAGAACTCCTCGAAGGCGACGAGGCCTTTTTGCCATACCATCAATGTGGTGATGTCGCCGAATGGGCTGAAGGCGCCGCCGGCGTTGGCTGCTACCACCACGTTGATACATGCGACAGCCGCGAAGCGGGGTTGGGAGCGGCCCACCGCGACGATAACGGTTGCCATCAGGAGTGCCGCCGCCAGATTGTCGGCGATCGGCGACAAGAAGAACGCTATTCCGCCCGTCAGCCAAAAGATCGTCCGATATGAGAAGCCGCGCGAGACCAGCCAGGCCCGCAGAACATCAAACACGCCGCGTTCGTCCATCGCGTTGATGTACGTCATGGCGGCCAGCAGGAAGAAGAAGAGTTCGGCAAACTCGAGCAGATTGTGGCGGACTGCCTGCGCGGCGAAGGTCGTATCGCCGCTTGCCGCAAAGGCAACGGCCACCAGCGCCCAGATCGCGCCGGCCGCTACCATGACTGGCTTGGACTTGCGCAGGTGGAGCGTTTCCTCGCCGATCACCAACACATAGGCGAAGACGAAGATGATGACGCACGCGATCCCGATCCAGTGACCGGTGAAGTCGAGCGCGCTACTCGCGTCCGCCTCCGACGCGGATGCCACCGATGCCCACAGCAACGACGCGGCGCTGACGACGGTCAGCCACGCGACACGCACCGCAACGGATCTACATGTCATGCTCGTCCCCCAAGCTCGGAGCCGCCCGCTCTCGGCCGCCCGGCGATCCGCAGGTGAGAACATCAGCATACAGGCCGGCGTCCACGTTGCCGCCTGATGCAACGACCACGGTCGTTTTGCCGGCGCAATCGTAACAACCCGCGAGTAACGCTGCCAGTGCGACCGCCCCGCCCGGCTCCAGGACGAGTTTGAGGTGCTGGAATGCAGCGATCATCGCGTGTTCGGTCTGCGCATCGCTGACGGCGAACCCGCTGGCGAGCCGCTTGACGTTAATCTGGAAGGTAAGCACGCCGGGCGTCGGCACCAGCAATGCATCACAGATGCTACCGTCAATCGCAGTGTTGCGCATCCGCCTACCGCTCGCGAGCGATCGTGCGGTATCGTCGAAACCCTCCGGCTCGGCGGCATGGACTGGCAGTCCATGCCAGCGGTCTTGCAAAGCGGTCGCTGTGCCTGAGATGAGTCCGCCACCCCCGCACGGGCACAAGACCGCGTCCGGTTCCACACCGAGCGCCTCGCACTGTTCGACGATCTCCAACCCGACCGTCCCCTGACCCGCGATGACATTGAAGTCGTCGAAGGGACGCACCAATGTCGCGCCTCGCTCGGCGGCGAGCTCGGCGGCGACCTTTTCCCGCAGATCGTCATCGCGTTCGATCAGCACCACTTCGGCCCCATAAGCGCGGGTCGCGGCTATCTTCATTCGGGGGGCGTCCTCCGGCATCACGATGACCGCGGCGATGCCGGTGAGACGGGCCGCCAGCGCGACCCCTGCGGCATGATTGCCCGAGGAAAACGCGATCACGCCGCCTTGGCGCTCGGCCTCGCTCAGCTGGCTGATGCGGTTGAAGGCGCCACGGAACTTGAACGAGCCGGTGCGCTGCAACGATTCCGCCTTGAGCAGCACTCGCCCGCCGACGAGATCGTTGAGCCCTGGTGATTCGAGCAGCGGCGTGCGCACCGCTTGGCCGGCGATGCGTTGCGCGGCCGCGTGGATGTACTCGATCGACAGCGCTCGCGAGACATCGATCCCCGCCACTGGCTCGGCGCTGGTCGGGTGGTCAGAGCTGGCTGAGGAAGTCATCGATGGCCTCCAGGCACTCGGGTTCACCGAGGTCGGGCGCATGCCCTCGGCGTGGGACGGTCAGCCGCATCAAGTCCGGCTTAACCTCGGCCATGCGCTCGATGGTGGCCCGACTCAAGACATCGAAATTCTCGCTGCGGATCGTCAGCGTGGGTATGTGGCCGAGAGCACTGAACCAACGCCTCGCGTCGGCTGGGGCGCCGCCAGATTCCTTGAGGGCGCGTCCGGCCTGAACGTCGCAGTCCAAACGTAGCACTTCGCCGTCATCGGCAACGAAGGTCTGGTGAGCGATGCGGTCCCAGTCGGCGTCGGTCCCATCGGGACGGGCGGGGCCCCAGGCGGCGCGGCAATATGTGGCGGCGCCCCAGTCGCGTGGCGACTCCGCCTTGCCGACGTAGTTGGCGATGCGTTCGCGTCTCCTCGCCGCCACGTCGGGTCCAATGTCGTTTAGGACGACGCCGCGCCGACATGCGGGGCGCGCCACCGCCAGTGCTATCGCCATGAGTCCGCCCGGCGCGGTCCCGTGACCCGCTCCGGCACGGTCGCGGTTAGTTCAGCCAGCGCCGACAATGCCTGGCAACGGATCAAGTGTTCGTATTTCGACCGCAGGTTCCCCAGGGATGTTCTCGCGCGGCTGGGCAAAACGATTGACCCAGACCACCTGATAACCAAACGCCGCGGCCGCCGCCGCGTCCCAAGCATTTGACGATTGAAACGACATGCGGGCCGCCGGTAGGCTCAACCGATCGCATGCGAGCTGATAGACGCTTGGGTGCGGCTTATACACGCCGACCTCCTCGACCGAGAGGAGAGCATCGAAACTGGCGCTGATGCCTGCGTTGGCGGCCGCAGCCTCTAACATTCGCGGCGATCCATTAGACAGAATAGCGGTCTTCATTCCCGATTTCCGCAATCGTTTGAGCACGCCCGCGACCTCAGGATAGGCATCGAGGCTCAGATACAGCTCCATGAGTTTCTGGCGAAGCGCACTGTTGTCGATGCGCAGGCTCGCCATCGCATAGTCGAGCGCGTCTCCCGTCACCTGCCAAAAGTCTCCGTGTCGTCCCATCAGGGCGCGGAGCCAGGTGTATTGAAGTTGCTTCGACCGCCACACTTCGGCGAGGTGGTCGACGTCATCGCCCAGGGCATCGCGGCACTGCCTAGCGGCGGCCGTCACGTCAAACAGCGTGCCGTACGCGTCGAACACACACGCGCGGACGTCGTCGAGTCGAGTCTCAGTGTCTGCCATATAATGCCCGCCTGACCTTAGCGAGCCCGAGACTAGGGAACGATGCGCGCGTCGGGCCAGCGCGGCTGATACATGACTCAATCGTTGGCGCCGAGACGGTACCTGTAGACATGCAGGTTCTCAATGACACGCTTTACGAAGTGCGGGTTTCCGCGACGGGGATCAATTCGATCCAGTCGACAACGTCGATTTCACCCCGTCGCGGATCGCTCCAATTGCGAAGCCAGCGACGGGTTCGTGTACCGCCGGCGTTGTACGCCGCGAGGGCCAGTACGTAGGAGCCGTCGTTGGCGTCCACCAGTGTGCCGTGGTAGGTGCCGCCGAGCGTTAAGTTGTAGTCGACATCGTCGAGCAAGCGTCGTTCGCTGTAGCCAATCCGCAATCGCCGTGCCTCGGACTTTGCCGTCGCCGGCATCAACTGCATCAAGCCACGCACGCCGGCGGAACTTATGGCCCCCCTGGTTGAACTCACTCGAAAGGCCGGAGCCGGCAGCGCTGTCATTGCTTTCAGTGAAGACCGGGCGCTCGGCGAAGATCGGGCTTTCGGCAAGGACCGGTGTCGCCGTGACGATCAGAATAGCGCTGACCAGGATGGCTATGGATCTCGCACTGTTCACGATACCTGCACGTCATTTGCGCCGCGCCGCAATCGACCGGCGTGCGCATGATAGCTGTACCGGACGGTCGCCAACAATGACGCGACGGTGCTCGGGCTGGTGACTGGTGGGGACGGCGCGCACGCTTGCCGGCGACCCGGCGCTGCGGCTATGGTGCGGCTTCCCAACGACATCCTATAAAGGCCTTGGCCATGTTCAAGGGATCTTTTACGGCCTTGATCACGCCCTTCCGCAACGGAGGCGTGGACGAGAAGTCTTTTCAAGAGTTCGTCGAGTGGCAGATCCAAGAGGGCGCCCACGGCGTCGTGCCGTGCGGCACGACCGGAGAGTCGCCGACGTTGAGCCATGCCGAGCACATGCGCATAACCGAGTTGTGTGTCGAGGTAGCAGACAAACGGGTGCCAGTTGTTTCCGGCACGGGCTCGAATTCGACCGAGGAAGCGATCGAACTATCACGACATGCCAAGGAGGCGGGCGCCGACGCTACCCTCCATGTGACGCCATATTACAACAAACCCACTCAGGAAGGCCTCTACCAGCACTACAAGGCCATCCACGACGCCGTCGACATTCCGATCATCATTTACAACATCCCCGGCCGCAGCGTGGTGAACATGTCGATCGACACGATGACGCGGCTGGCCGAACTCCCTGGGGTGATTGGCGTGAAGGACGCGACGGCTGATCTCGCGCGGGTGAGTTCGACGCGGCTCAGGCTGGGGTCGGATTTCTGCCAGATGTCGGGCGAGGACGCGACCGCGCTTGCCTTGATGGCCCATGGCGGCCACGGCTGTATCTCGGTCACCGCGAATGTCGCGCCACGCGCCTGCTCCGAGTTCCAGACCGCTTGCCTGAACGGCGACTACGGCGCCGCCCTCGCCTACCAGGATCGTTTGATGCCGTTGCACGAAGCGCTGTTCCTCGAAACAAGTCCCGCGCCGGTCAAATATGCGGCCAGCTTGCTGGGCAAATGCGAGAACGCGGTGCGCCTACCTCTGGTCGAAGTGGGCGATAGTACCGAGGCCAGCGTCAAGGCTGCGATGCAGGCGGCGGGCCTGCTCAACTGACCGCGAACCAGCCGGCGCCGCGGCGTCTGGTAACGGTCAACCGACGAGCTCGCTTCGAGTACACCATCGGTGATCGGATCGAAGCCGGGCTCGTGCTGGTGGGCACCGAAGTCAAGAGTCTGCGCGAGGGTAAGAGCGATATTGGCGATGCCTACGCGGCCCCGCGCGGCGGGGAGCTCCATCTTTTGAATGCCTACATTCCCGAGTACGGAGCCGCCACTCGCTTCAATCACGAGCCTCGGCGCCCGCGTAAGCTCCTGCTGCATCGCCGCGAAATGGAGCGACTATCCGGAGCGGTCGCCCGTAAGGGCGTCACGCTTGTTCCCCTCGCGATTTATTTCAACGAGCGCGGCCGAGCGAAGGTCGAACTCGGGCTCGCTCGCGGCAAGCAGTTACAGGATAAGCGGGCCGCCGACAAGGACCGTACGTGGCAGCGTGACAAGGCCCGCATCATGCGCGAGGAGCGCTAGTCCCCGTCGATTAATTCCCGGACGCGGGCAACGACGGCGTCAAACATCTCGACCGTGAGCCGGCCAGTATTGGTGTTGTAGCGGGAACAATGGTAGCTGTCGGCCAAGGTAAACCTACCGGGTGGGGAGTGCAGGGCACCGTGGGCGAAGGGGTATGCGGCCTGTCGCGCGTCCAGTGCGGCGACCACACTACGGTGCGCGATCGTGCCAAGCGCGAGAATCGCTCTCAGGTTGGGGAGAGACGCAATCTCGTGGCGTAGGAAGGAGCGGCAGGTGTTGATCTCCGTGGCGGTCGGGCGATTTTGCGGCGGCACACATCGAACGGCGTTGGTGATCCGGCACCGAGCGAGTGTGAGGCCATCATCGGCGGACCGATCATAGTGGCCGTGCGCGAAGCCATGCGCCGTCAATGTGCGATAGAGGAGGTCGCCGGCGAAGTCGCCGGTGAAGGGCCGGCCTGTACGGTTGGCGCCCGACACCCCCGGCGCCAAGCCGACGATCAGCAATGCCGCGTCGCAACCTCCGAAGGCGGGAACGGGCGCGTTGTGCCAGTCGGGTTTGGCCTCCCGGTTGACGCGGCGGAACTCGGCTAGCCGCGGGCATTGGTCGCAGTCGGTCGGCGGTTCGGTCACTAGGGGCCTATGGTAACCATGTTGCCTCGTCACGCCCCGTTGGGCGGCTGGCGCCAAACATAAGCCGTGGCGAAGGGGGGGCAAGTAGGGTCGCGGCAGGTGTCCATGATTTTCGTCGGTCTAGGAGCGAACTTGCCGCATCCGCGATTTGGACGGCCACGCCAAGCGTTGGAAGCTGCGCTGCTGGCGCTTGCGGCGATGGGGCCCTTGATCGTGCGTCGTTCGCGCTGGTATCTCAGCACGCCGGTTCCCGTTTCGGACCAACCTTGGTTCGTTAACGCGGTGATTGCGATCGCCACCGAACGATCGCCAGCTCGATTGCTAAGCGATCTGCACGACGTTGAGCGGCAGTTCGGGCGCCAGCGGGTTGAGCGCGATGAGGCGAGAGTCCTGGACCTCGATCTGCTGGCGTATGATGACGAGGTGTGTGACGATGGCGCTACATTGCTGCCCCACCCTCGGCTCGCCGAGCGTGCCTTTGTGTTGCTACCATTGCGCGAGGTCGCTCCCCAGTGGCGGCATCCGCTCTCCGGCCAATGCGTCGGCGATCTGATCGCGGCGCTTCCTGGGCATCAAATCGCTAGACCGATGCTCGCTTTCGACTGATAGGGCCACGGCCCGGGGGCACCCTTGCGCCCCGGGGAACGACCGAATATTCTTTACGCTGAAACGATTTAGCGGTCGGAGCGACATTGATGGCGCGTATTACGGTTGAAGACTGCATTCTTGAAATACCGAATCGCTTTGATCTTGTTTTGTTGGCGGCGCACCGTGCGCGCGGCATCGCCGCCGGCGAACCGTTGACGGTCGAGCGTGACAACGACAAGAACACAGTGGTCGCGTTGCGCGAGATCGCCGAGCGAGCTGTCGATAAGGAAGAACTCGCGGAGGCTTTGTTGCGCGGAATGCAGCGCCACGTCGAGCAGGATGAGCCGGAAGAAGACGAAATGGCGCTGCTGATGGCCAACGAGCAGTGGAGTGAAATGGCGCGCGCCGATGCCGACGCGGTCCGATCCGCAGTGGAGGACATCGACGACGCTCATCAGAGCGCGGGCGACAAGCCCGCCGCGCCGCGCATCGATCCCGAAGCCGCGATCAATGCGCCTGCAGACGTGAATGGCGGCGTGGAAAAAGATCAAGACGGCTAACATCGACGTTCCGTCAGCCGCCGCTGGGCGGTTGGAAGCTCCCGCCCCAACTCCGCGTGATATGACGCGGGGACCGTTGAGTTCACCTTCCGCGTTGATCAACGCCATCAGCGCGTATGACGGCAGCGTCGATGCCGAACTCATCACCCGCGCCTATGGGTTTTCGCAGCGGGCGCATGCGTCGCAAACGCGCGCTTCTGGCGACACATACTTTTCGCATCCGCTCGAGGTCGCCGGCATTGTCATTCAGATGAAGCTGGATAGCGCCACCGTTGTCACGGCGCTGCTTCACGATACGGTCGAAGACACGCTCGCGACGATTGACGAAATCGGCGCCCAGTTCGGCAACGAGATTGGACGCCTGGTCGACGGCGTCACCAAACTCTCCAAGCTGGAGTTGCGATCGGAACGCACGCGCGAGGCGGAGAACTTTCGCAAGCTATTGCTCGCGATGTCCAATGACATTCGGGTCCTGTTGGTGAAGCTCGCCGATCGTCTCCACAACATGCAGACACTCATGCACATCGGCGATCCCGAGAAACGTCGGCGGATCGCACGCGAGACGATGGATATTTATGCGCCGCTTGCCGAGCGCATCGGCATGCAGGAGATGAAAGAGGAGCTAGAAGACTTGGCTTTTCAAGAACTCAATCCGGACGCGCGCGCCTCGGTCGTTACCCGTCTGGCGTTCCTGCGCGAACGGGGCGACGATCTTGTCGAGCGCATCGCGGATCGCTTGGAGCGGATGCTGGGCGGTGCCGGCATCGTGGCGGAGGTGTCGGGGCGCGAGAAGCGTCCCTATTCGATCTGGCGCAAGATGGAGCGAAAGAACATCTCGTTCGAGCAACTCTCCGACATTATGGCCTTCCGCATCGTCGTTGAAACGGTGCCCGACTGCTACCTCGCTTTGGGAGCGGTACACGGCGCCCATCCCATGATCCCCGGAAGTTTCAAGGACTACATCTCCCTGCCCAAGCCAAACCGCTATAGCGCTCTGCACACAACCGTCATCGGCCCCGAGCAACAGCGTATTGAGGTCCAGATATGCGATCGGGAGATGTGGGAGGTGGCGGATCTCGGGGTCGCCGCACACTGGACCTACAAGCAAGACGCCGTCACCGATGGCAGCAAGTATCGATGGATCCGAGAACTTCTCGAAATTCTTGATCACGCGTCCAATCCCGAAGAATTTCTCGAGCACACCAAGCTCGAAATGTTTCAGGACCAAGTTTTTTGTTTTTCGCCGAAGGGCGACCTGATCGTGCTTCCCCAAGGCGCCAGCCCGATCGACTTCGCCTACGCCGTTCACACCCAGGTCGGGGACACCTGCGTAGGCGCCAAGGTCAACGGTCGCCTGGCGCCTTTTCGAACCCAACTTCGGACCGGCGACCAAGTAGAGATCATACGCTCCGAGGCCCAAACACCGTCGCCTACGTGGGAAAACCTTGTCGTCACGGGCAAGGCGCGGTCGGCGATCCGCCGTTTCGTTCGCAATCGGCGGAAATCTGAATACCTCGAGCTGGGGCGGTCGATAGTGGACAAGGCCTCACGCGAGGCTGGGCACGATTTTTCGGAACCGGCACTAGAAGCGGCGCTCGGCAAACTGCAACACAAGACGCTGAATGATCTCTACGAGGCGGTGGGCCAGGGCGTCCTCACCGGTCGTGACGTGATCGCGGCAGCGTTCCCTGGAGAATCGACCCTGTCGCGGGCGGGCCGCATGTTGAGTTTTGTCCGCTCGCGAACGCGACGCAGCCGTCCATCCGACGCGCCGATTCCGATACGTGGCCTCATCCCCGGTATGGCAGTGCACTTCGCCGATTGTTGCCATCCGTTGCCGGGCGATCGGATAGTCGGCATACAGACGTCGGGCAAGGGCGTGACGGTGCACACCATAGACTGCGACACACTGGAAACCGTCTCCGATTCCCCCGAACGATGGATAGACATAGCCTGGGATCCTGATCCGGATGCGCTAACGGGGCACGTGTCCCGTATTAGAGCGGTGGTCGACAACAAACCGGGCACGCTCGGTACATTGACCACGGTGATTGCGCGGAACCTCGGCAACATCAGCAATCTGAAGATTTCGAACCGCTCGGTCGACTTCTTTGAGTTTCTGGTGGATATCGAGGTTCGCGATCTCAAGCACCTCACCCAGATCATGGCCGGCTTGCGGGCCGAGCCGGCTATCGCATCCGTCGAGCGCGTGCGCGGTTGAACCGGGCTCGGGGGGCGGGCTTGTCTTTCCGCCGCCCACGGCGATGGGCTAGAGTGCGCGCGGCCACCGCTGCCGTATCGTCTGGCGAGGATAATGGGCTCCATGCGAAGGCTGCGACTTGGTATCAACATCGATCACGTCGCGACGATTCGGAACGCGCGCGGCGGCCGGCTGCCTGATCCCGTGCGTGCCGCGCGGCTTGCCGCCGAGGCTGGGGCCGACGGCATCACGGCGCATCTTCGTGAGGATCGCCGACATATTTCCGACGATGACATCAGCCGCCTTAGTGACGAGATCGACCTGCCGCTCAACCTAGAGATGGCGGCCACGCCAGAAATGCTGGAGATCGCACTCCGGCATCTACCTCACGCGGTCTGCCTGGTGCCAGAAAAGCGTCAAGAAGTGACGACCGAAGGCGGGCTCGACGTTGTAGGCGGCAGAGAGCATCTGATCGTGTATGTTGAAAAGCTTGGCGAGGCCGGCTGCAGGGTATCGTTGTTCATTGATCCCGACCTCGATCAGCTGACCGCGGCCCGTGCGATCGGTGCACCGGTTGTCGAAATCCACACTGGCAGCTATTGCGGAGCGAAAACGGACGAGCGCGAGGCCGAACTTCAACGCTTGGTCGAGGGCGCGGCGCGGGCCGAGGGTCTGGGTCTGGAATGCCATGCCGGCCACGGCATTACGTACGAATCCGTCGGGCCGGTGGCCGCGATCCCTACCATTGTCGAACTGAATATTGGCCATTTCCTGATTGGAGAAGCGATATTTAGTGGTCTAGACAGTAGTATCACTCGTATGCGTGCGCTGATGGATACGGCGCGCGCTACAGCGGTCGGGGTGGAAAGCGCCTAAAGGCCGGCGATGATGATTATCGGGCTCGGCAACGACCTCATAGATATTCGGCGCGTTGAGCGGACGCTCGAGCGGTTCGGTGATCGATTTATCAAGCGCGTCTACACAGACGTTGAGCGCGAAAAGGCTGAACGACGGTCCAACCGTGGGGCGACCTATGCTAAGCGCTTCGCCGCCAAGGAGGCATGCTCCAAGGCGCTGGGCACTGGTTTTCGGCGCGGTGTGTTCTGGCGCGATATGGGAGTCACGAACCTTGCTTCTGGGAAACCGACGATGGTGCTCTCGGGCGGTGCGCGCAAACGCCTTGAAGAAATCACGCCCGCCGGCATGGTGGCGCAAATCGACCTCACGCTTACCGACGATCACCCGCTGGCGCAGGCCATCGTGATCATCTCGGCGCTTCACACCTAGATCTAAGCGCCTTATTTCCGCCCGCCCGGTATTCGGGGTTCACATATAACTAGTCATGGCCAACAAAACGTTCGTCGAGAAAAAGAGGAAGCAAGAAGGCGGTATTGGCGAGACTATTCGTACCGTCGTCTATGCGGTGTTGATTGCGCTCGTCATTCGCACGGTCGCGTACGAGCCCTTCAATATCCCGTCAACGTCGATGTTACCGACGCTGCTGGTGGGCGATTACTTGTTTGTGTCGAAGTACGCCTATGGTTACAGCCGCCACTCGCTGCCGTTGAGCGTGCCGCTGTTCTCGGGCCGAATCATGTCCGGTGAGCCCAAGCGTGGCGACGTTGTCGTCTTCAAGACACCGCGCGACAACAGTACCGACTACATCAAGCGGATCGTTGGATTAGCCGGCGATCGGGTGCAGATGAAGCGCGGCGACCTGTACGTGAACGGCGAGCTCATCAAACGCGAGCGGCTCGAGGACTCGACCCATCAAGGCCGCGGCGGCAAGCCAATCGCCCAATATCGCGAGACGCTGCCAGACGGGCGAAGTTATGTGACTCTTGATTTTGGGCCTGGTCATGCTCACGACGACACCCCGGAATACATCGTCAAGCCCGGCCACTACTTTATGATGGGCGATAACCGCGACAATTCGACGGACAGCCGGGTCATCGGGCAGGTCCCCGCCGAGAACTTGATCGGGCGCGCCGAGGTCATTTTTTTCTCGACGAATGGCAGCGCGGAATTCTGGGAGGTCTGGCGGTGGCCGGCTGCGATCCGATTCGCTCGGCTGTTTACCGTTTTGTCATTATGAGATGACGGCGACGTGCGACGACCTGGAGCAACTGCTGCATCATCGCTTCCTTCGTCGCGAGCTCCTGGAGGAGGCGCTCACGCACACCAGCACCAGCGACCGGACCGAGGCGCCGTCGGGCGACTATGAGCGCCTGGAGTTCCTCGGGGACCGTGTCCTCGGCTTGGTCATCGCCGAACGTCTGCTGGCCAGTTTTCCAAGCGCCGATGCTGGCGAGCTCGCGCTGCGCTACAACGCACTGGTGCGGCGGGAAGCGCTGGTCGATGTCGCGCGCCGTCTCGAACTCGGATCTCACATCCGTATGGCGAAGTCGGAGGATGCCGCCGGCGGTCGTGGCAAGTCGGCGATCCTCGCGGACTGTTGCGAGGCCGTCTTGGGCGCGCTGTTCCTCGACGGCGGTCTGAGCGTCGCCCACCAGTTCGTGATGGAGCACTGGCGCCCGCTGTTCGAGGAGGTGGAGAGCACGAGCAAGGATGACAAGACCGCGCTCCAGGAGTGGGCCCAGGGGCGGGGCCTGACGCCCCCTGAGTATGCGATCGTCGACCGCGTGGGACCGGCGCACGCCACTACATTTACCGTCCGCGCTCGGCTCGACAACGGGGTGTCCATGACCGGCACGGGGTTGTCGCGTCGTAGCGCCGAACAAATGGCCGCCGCCGCGTTGCTCAAGGCCGTCAAGCGGTGAAGGGGCACGCCCATCCGGCCGGTCCCGACAAGGCAAAGCAATCATGTGGGATGATCGGTTTGCTGGGGTGCCCCAATGCCGGCAAATCGACGTTGCTCAATACCCTGGTTGGCAGCAAGGTATCGATCGTCACCCATAAGGTGCAGACTACACGAAGCCGGATCGTCGGCATCTGCATGCAGGGTAATGCGCAGCTGGTCTTTGTCGACACCCCCGGCATCGTCGTGCCCCGGCGCCGGCTCGAGCAGGCGATGGTGGAGGCGGCCTGGCGCGGCACTCGCGGCGCCGATTTTGTTGTCGTCCTGACCGACGCGCAGAAGGGCCTCGACGACTCTATTTCTCTCATACTGAAGCGCCTGGCGGAGACGGAGGAAACCGTCGTCGTCGCCATCAATAAAGTCGACCTAGTGAAAAAGGAACGTTTGCTCGATCTGGCCGGCGAGCTCAACGCCGCCTTCTCGTTGGCGGGTATTTTCATGATATCGGCGCTCACCGGGGACGGCGTCAGCGACCTCAGAGAGTTCTTGGCCGCGGCGGTGCCGGCTGGACCATGGCTGTACCCCGCTGATCAGATCGCCGATATCTCGCAACGATTCCTGGCGGCCGAAATCACGCGAGAGAAGCTGTTCCTCAAACTGCATCAAGAGCTTCCTTACGCCACGACCGTGGAGCCCGAGTCGTGGAAGGAACTGCCTGACGGCAGCGTGCGGATCGAGCAGCTCATCTACGTTCTGCGGGCCAACCAGAAAGGTATTGTGCTCGGAAAGGGCGGCGCCACTATCAAGGCTATCGGCGAAAGCGCTCGCCGCGATCTCGAGAAGGTGCTCGACCGGCGCGTCCACCTGGTCCTTTTTGTTAAGGCCCACCCGGGCTGGCTTGACGAGCCCGAACGCTACCGCGAGATCGGCCTTGAGTTTCCGCGATGAGCCACGAAGGTGCCGGAGCCGGGAGAAGGTGCCGAGGCAGGGGCCGTGGAATGGCGCGATGAAGGCGTAATTCTCGCCGTGCACCGGCACGGCGAGGCGGCGGCTGTGGTCGACCTTCTCACCAGGGAGCATGGACGCCACGCGGGCTTGGTACATGGGGGCAACAGCCGGCGGTGGCGCGGTAGTCTCCAGCCCGGCAACCAGGTCACCGCGCGGTGGCGGTCGCGGCTCGTCGAACAACTCGGTACCTATGCTTGCGAACTGGAACGCGCTCGCGCCGCCGCGCTATTTCATGACCGCACGGGTTTGGCCGCAATCAGTGCCGTGTGCGCCCTCTGCGAGATGGCCATCGCCGAGCGCGCGCCATGTCGCGAGATTTTCGATGGTGTGGTCCACTTCCTCGATGTGCTGGGAGAGGGCGATGCGTGGCCGGCGGCCTATGTGCGCTGGGAGGCGGCATTGTTGTCGCACCTGGGGTTCGGGCTCGACTTGACGTGTTGCGCCATCACCGGCCGCACCGATGGCCTGGCCTATGTTTCGCCGCGGACCGGGCGGGCGGTGGTCGCGGAGGTCGCGGAGTCCCATCGCCATCGTTTGTTGCCGTTGCCATCGTTCCTAGCCGGAGATGATGCGGCGGCGGTCGCTCGCCATGATATATCTCAAGGGCTGGCCATCACGGGCCACTTTCTTGATCGCCATGTGTTGAGGCCACATGGACGCGCACTTCCGCTTGCACGATCGCGACTTCTTGAGAGACTCGCATCTATTAACACAACATCTGGTGAGGTGGGCGCCCCGTGACAAAGGTCGCAGAGAACTGCGTACAAGAGATCGAGTTCACGACAGCGCTTGAGGATCGCTACCTCGCCTACGCGCTCTCGACGATCACGGAGCGTTCGTTGCCCGACGTCCGCGACGGGCTGAAGCCTGTTCAGCGACGCTTGTTGTTCGCCATGCGTCAGTTGCGCCTCGATCCCAAGTCTGGATTCAAGAAATGTGCGCGGGTCGTTGGCGACGTCATCGGCAAGTTTCATCCGCACGGTGACCAAGCGGTGTACGACGCGCTCGTTCGCATGGCGCAGGAGTTCGCGGCGCGGTATCCGCTGGTCGAGGGCCAAGGTAATTTCGGCAACGTCGATGGCGATAACGCTGCCGCGATGCGCTATACCGAGGCGCGCTTGACCGCCGTCGCCGAGGCCCTGCTCGAAGGGATCGACGAGGACAGTGTCGATTTCCGCGAGACTTATGACGGCAGCGAACGCGAGCCGGCGGTGCTGCCGGCGGGATTCCCCAATCTGATGGCCAACGGCGCCACCGGGATCGCCGTGGGCATGGCGACCAGCATTCCGCCGCACAACATTGGCGAGCTTTGCGACGCGCTCTTGCACCTCATCAAGCACCCCAACGCGACCATCGACAAACTCACCGAACTTATTCCAGGCCCCGATGTGCCGACCGGTGGGGTCGTGGTCGAGCCGCGCGACAAGATCGTCGAGGCCTATGCGGCCGGTCGGGGCAGTTTTCGTTTGCGGGCCAAGTGGTCGGTCGAGCAACTGGCGCGCGGCCAATATCAGATTGTTGTCACCGAGATCCCCTATCAGGTCCCAAAATCGCGGCTGGTGGAAAGGATCGCTGAACTGATACTCGACAAGTCCGTGGGCCTGGTCACCGACGTGCGCGACGAGTCAACCGAGGATGTGCGACTGGTGATCGAGCCGCGCAGTCGCACCGTCGATGCGAACGTGGTGATGGAGACGCTGTTTCGCCGTACCGATCTGGAGACCCGCGTCAGCCTGAATATGAACGTGCTGGAGGGGGGGTGCACGCCGCGCGTCATGAACCTCCGCGAGGTGCTGCGCGCCTACCTCGACCACCGCCACGAGGTGCTGGCGCGGCGCACGCGTCATCGACTCGAACACATTGAGCACCGCCTCGATGTGCTGGGTGGTTACTTGGTCGCATTCACCAATCTGGACGAAGTCATCCGCATCGTACGCGAGGAAGACGATCCGAAGGCGGTGCTCGTGGCTCGCCTCGGCGTCAATGAGGTACAGGCCGATGCGATCCTGAATTTGCGTTTGCGCGCGCTCCGCCGCTTGGAGCGAATGGGGATCGAGACGGAGCACGAGACCTTGCGCTTGAAGCGCCTCGAACTCGAGGCGCTGGTCGCGGAGGACGCCAAGCAGTGGCGCGCGATTGCCGACGAGATCAAGGACATACGCAAGCGTTTTTCGATCAATGACGGCAACGGACGACGGCGCACGGAAATTGGCCAGGCGCCGCAGCTCGCACCCATCGCTGCCGAGTTCTTGGTGGAGGCCGAGCCCATCACCGTGGTGTGCTCCGCCAAGGGTTGGATCCGCGCGCTAAGGGGTACCGACGCCGTGGCCGCCGACGCCAGATACAAGGACGGCGATCGCCACCGCTTTTGGCTGCCCGCGCAAACCACCGACCGGCTGTTGATCTTCGGCACCAACGGTCGCTTCTACACATTGAACGCCGAGGGGCTGCCGCGCGGGCGAGGCGACGGCAATCCGGTTCGTCTCATGATCGATCTTGGCGAAGAAGAGGATATCGTTGCCATGCTGGTTCATCGGCCGGGACGAACACTTGTGGTTGCGGCGAGCGATGGCCGAGGCTTCCTGGTTGCGGAGGATGACGTTGTGGCCCATACCCGCGCCGGCAAGCAGGTCCTCAACGTGAGGCCGCCGGTTGAAGCACAGGTTTGCCGCCCCGGCGACGGCGATTCGCTTGCCGTGGTGGGCGAGAACCGCAAGCTGCTGATGTTCGCAGTGGATTCGGTACCGACGATGAGCCGGGGGAGGGGAGTGGTACTACAGCGGTACGTTGATGGGGGGCTGAGCGACGCCATCGTTTTCAATCTCGCCGAGGGCGTGTCATGGAGCGCCGGCGAGCGCCAGCGCACCGAGAGGGATGTCAGCCACTGGCAGGGAAAACGGGGCCAGGCCGGCCGCGTTGCGCCCCGCGGCTTTCCACGCTCGAACCGGTTTAGCCAAGGATAGGGCGCTGGAGAATCGCAGCGGCGCGCGCCAGCCGAACCCAGCTTCGACATACGCACACGAGCTGGTCCCGAACGTTCGCTACATCATACCGCCGAACCGCTCGGCCGCATCGGCGCCCATCGCTCGGCAACGTAGGCTTCAAGCGGCTGGAAGCGACCCTTGTAGCTCATCTTGGGGCTGTCGGCGATCCAGTATCCCAGGTAGACGTAGTCAAGCCCTAGGCGCTTCGCCTCTTCAATGTGCCATATGATAAGATAAGTTCCAGGGCTCACCGCAGCCGCATCTGGATCAAAGAAGCTGTAGACCAGGGATAGCCCATCGCGGAGCCGATCGCTCAAACAGACGGCGTAAAGTTCATCCCGCTGGTCGCGATATTCGACCAAGAATGTATCGACGGCGGTCTCCTCAATCATCGCTTGGTACTCGACGATATCCATTCGCGCCATGCCGCCATCGCCGTGTCGCTCTATTTGATAGCGCTGAAACAGACGAAAATGATCGGTTTTGGTCGCGGTCGGTCCGACTTGGGCGGAGATCCCAGCGTTGCGGGCCAGCACCCGCCGCATCGACCGGGTCGGTTGGAAATCGGTCACCCGGACCCGCACGGCGACGCACGCATTACAGCTGTCGCAGCGCGGCCGATAGGCGATGCCGTGACTGCGGCGAAACCCGACCTCGGACAGGCTCTCGTGCAGCAGACTCGCGTCCGGTCCCGCGAGCATCGTGAACAGCTTGCGCTCCAATCTCCCCGGCAGATAGGGGCACGGCATCGGTGGAGTTCTGTAGAATTGTTTGAGCTGTGCGAACTCGATGGGTTTCATCGTTGGTCAGTCGCCTCTCCACCGTTGGCTACCACAGGCCATAGTACCACGGCGCGAACAACGAAAACGCAACCCACATTAAGACGACGAGTGGCAGGCCGGCGCGCACGAAGTCGCTGAAGCGATAGTGACCTGGGGCCATGACCAGAAGGTTGGTCTGGTAGCTCATCGGTGTCGCGAATGAGCAGTTCGCCGCGAAAATCAGAGCGTACAGAAAAATACTCGGATCAATCCCGAGTTCCACAGCGACGTTTATCGCGATCGGCGCGAACAGCACGGCCGTGGCGTTGTTGCTGAGAACGTTGGTGAATGCCGCCACCAACAGAAAGAAGGCCGACAGGACCACCGCGGGGCCGGCCGCACCCAGTGTCGACACCAGTACTTGCGCGAGGAATTGGGCGCCGCCTGTCGCTTCGAGCGCCCCGCCTAGGGCAAGCGCCGCACCGACGAGGAAGATTACCCGCCGGTCGATGGCGCGCGCCGCCTGGTGAATGTTGAGACATCTCGCGGCGACCATGGCAGCCGCACCCGTGACGGCCGTGACAACGATAGGGACCAAGCCACTGGCCGCGAACCCGACGACCAACAGAAAGATGAGCGTGGCGCGGCCCGAGCGCGTCCGATCGACCAGCTCCCGTGTCGAGCGCTCAAGCAGCAGAACGTCGCGGTTGGCCCGTAGGGCCATGACGCGGGCGGTCGTCCCGAGCACCAAGAGGACGTCGCCCGCATCCAACCTAATCTCGTCCATGCGCGCGCGAATCATGCGGGAACGTCGCTGAATCCCGAGCACAATGCAGTGGGTCTGGTAGTGGAAGCCCAGCTGAGCGAGGTCCCGTCCGATCATCCGGGAAGCGGGCGCCACCACGACCTCGCCTAGTATCTGGTCACCGGGTTCGCCACTCGCGCCCTTCAGAAGTTCGGGAGTGGTCTCCAACACATGGGTCAAGGCCTTACGGGTTGCGGCGACAACCACCTCGTCGCCGGACCACAAGGCGATACCGTCGAACGGCGGCAGAAACGCGTGTTCACCCCGCTGAATCAGGCGAACCGTCATTTCGGGAAGGGAGGGAAACATCCCGGCCGTGGTTGTCTGACCGACCAGAGGACTGCCAGATACGACGGCAATCTGCGTCAGATACTGTTTGCCATCGCCTTCCATCAGTTCACGCACCGGCGAGGCGCGGTCGGGCAGGATGCGCGGCACGACCAGCACCGCGTACGTGATGCCAACCAATGCCAGCACCGCGCCCGGAATGGTGAAGTCGAAGAAACCGATCGGCGGGTGGCCGAGGCTCATCGCTGTGCTGGAGACAAGAAGATTGGTGCTCGACCCAATCATCGTCGTCATCCCACCAAGTATTGCGGCGAAGCTCAACGGCATCATCAAACCGCTCACCGAGCCGCCGAGCCGGTCGGAAAGCGCCGTAATGATGGGAATGAAGATGACGACGACGGGGGTGTTGTTAAGAACCGCGCTGAGCACCAGGACGGCGACTAGCGTCAACGCCACTGTGCCGTTCGGATGACGGCGGCGTAAGACGACCAGTCGTCGGACGAAGTGGTCGAGCGCTCCGGTTCGGACCATGCCCTGCCCGATGACCAGCAAGGCCACGACCGCTATCAGTGCCGGATTGGCGAAACCGGCCAGAACGCGCTCGGCGTCTAGCTGATTGGCTGCCCCGGTCGCGGGAAGGGGAAAGAGATGGAAGAAGACCAGCAGGATAGCCACGATTCCGGCTGAGGTGAGCTCGATGGATACCCGCTCGGAGGCGTAGGCCACGACCGCGGCGACGATCAAGGCCAGTGTCACCCAAATCTCGAAGGTGGCGGAAACGGACGTCATAGCATCGATTATAGCGATCGTTGTTCGGTGCGGGTCGATCGGTTCCGATCGCGGAGTTGGGTCGCGCGCGCCGCCGTATTCACCACCAGCATTCCGCAAAGATAGTCGTGGACAGTCCGTCCCCGATTATTGAATAGGGCAATGCCCAGGACCAGCAGTACCGTCAGGCCGGTACAGAGGTAAAACAACCCGGTCCACAGCGCTGCGCGCAAGTACGATGGAGGGCGGCCGTCAACCCGAACAGCGCGAAGGCCGCACAACCGCATGCCGAGCGTGGCCGACCGATCGCCGCCGAGCGTGACGATGTGATATGCGAGCGGAATGAGGGCGTAGAACGGCGCGAGAGCTGGCGAGAGGATACCAAAGGTCAAGATTCCGGCGATGGTGGAGGCAGCGCCGAAGCCAAGTAGCACCGTGACAATCAGCACGCCGTCGATACAAAACGCTATGACGCGCCGGGCAAGTGCCCCTTCGTACAGTTCGGGTGAATCCTCGAGTGGGAGTGGCTCGGCGGTCCACGCCGCGTTCACTTGCGCAGACCTGTCGGCGCTACCAAGCAGATCGTCGCGTCCATGCCAGTGGCTAGTTGACTGGCAATACCGGCGCCTGGCGCTGAAGGACGATGCTGATCCGCCGGTTTTCCGGCAGGAATGGATCCTCAGCGATGGGGGGCTTCCGGTCAGCACGTCCCGCCACCTCGCCGACGCGCTCCGGATCGACGCCGGCTAGGACTAAGGCGCGGCGGGCGGCGTTGGCGCGGTCGACCGAGAGTTCCCAGTTCGTGTAGCCGTCTCCAGTCGCGAACGAGGTCGCGTCCGTATGGCCCGTGGTGAGGATGCGATTGGACATGCTGTTGACGACATTAGCGACTTGGGACAGCAGTATCGTAGTCCGCTCAGGCATTTCCGAGCCGCCGCTTGGGAACATAGCGGCGCCCGCGCACAAGATCAGTCGGCGTCGCTCACGGGCGTGAGGGTCAACGTACCGATGGCTTGGTGCGCGATCGAGGCTTCTGACGTTACCATGGGCACATATCCGACCTCGCGCCAGCGTTTGGCAAAGTTGTCGTACCGACTCGAAAGCACATTCCCCGATTGTCCCGTCGAATGAATGAACAACGACCGCTCGAGATCGTCCAGGTCATATATGGCTCGCAGGCTCGGCCCCTGGACAGCGGCGAATGGCGCGTCCTCGTCGCTGATACTATGACCACCACGATTAACCGTGTACTGACCACCCGGCGCCGGTCCCGTGATATCAAAGATATCTTGCAGGACCGGGACGCGACCGAAGGGATTGTGACCGCTTCGCGCGGCATGCGCTTCGCCCCAACGCCATCGTGTCATCGATGAGCCATACCGGGCCGTCAAGTCGGCGATCGCGAGTTCCAGCGCGCGCGCCTTGATCTGATCGCAGCTCTCGACGATCTCGGTCCGCACGTCGTCACACCAATGACCATGCAGCGTCAATACGTTGTGCAAGAACGGCCCTTTGAGATCCCAATAGTCAGAGAACAGGCCTCGCAAGTCGTCGGCATAGACAAGCCGAGTCATTTCCCTCATCCACGCCACGAATATCAGCGGTTCCGCCATACCCACCGCCATGTCGCCGTCCCATCCGATCAGGAGTTCCAGCGCCTGTGCCGTCTCCACGCCGGTCGGCGCAGTGTCGGCGAGGAGCGGCAGCAGGTCTCTCGCCATCAGCGAAAAGCTGTCGGACTGGAGGCGTTGAAAACTGTCGACGGAGTGCTTGTTGCGCCCGTCCAGCAACTCGGCGATGCGCCGCGCCCGATAGGGGGGCTCCCAGTCGTAGGTGAGAAAGTGTGGGTAGTCGGGCGCGACGATCTTCTCGTTGGCAGTGTAGATCTTACCGGCCTCGGGGTTGTAGCGCCGTGGCAACTCGTCGAACGGTATGAAGCCGCCCCAATCGTAGATGGCCTCCCAGCCAGGTACCGGCATCAGCCCCGAGACGGCATTGTCAGGATGCCGGATTGGTACGCGGCCCGGAGCGATCATACCGATGTTGCCGGCGACATCGGCGTAAACAATGTTCTGCTGCGGCGCGTGGTAGTCGCGAAGCCCCTCCAGGAACTCCGTCCAGTTACCAGCGTACGTGGCGCTGATGCCGGCCTGGAAGGTGAGGTCATCGTCACGTAGCGCCGTCCACGAGAGCGCTAGGACGTGGCCCTTCGGCGCCGCCTTCTTCGCCTTAGCGAACACGTCCGACATCACCGGGCCATGCCGTGTGCCGCGAACCGTGATGCTGACGTCCTCGCCACCGCTGACGCCAATCACTTCCTCGCGCACGGTGAAGCGCTCGCGGCCGAGCGGAGTTTCGTACTCATCCGGTGATCCGGGGACTAGCCGTTCGATGAACAAATCCTGGACGTCGGGATTGGTGTTCGTAAACCCCCATGCGATGCGGCCGTTGTGACCGAGAACCACGGTCGGAACCCCCGGCAGGGTCGCCCCGATGACATTCAGTCCAGGCGCTTTCAGATGCGCGAAGTACCAAATCGATGGCGCCGTTAAACTGAGGTGTGGATCGTTGGCGAGCAAAGGCTTGCCCGTGGCCGTATGTTTGCCCGCCACCACCCAATTGTTCGAGCCATTGCCTTGGGCGCTGAAGTTGCCCGCTAGCGCACCCAGGGACGCCAGCGGCAGGTCCCCATACAGGGCGGCGAAGTTCGGTATCACCACCGGCCCATCGCCCGGAAAGGCTGGCAAGAACTCAACAATCCGCTCTGGCGGCAGGATCTGAGCCATGCGCGCGCGCTGGAGCTCGCGCGACATGTTTCCGCCGAGGTTAAAGGCCATCATCTTGAGCCAAACCAACGAATCGGCCGGCCGCCACGGCTCGGGCGTGTGGCTCAAGATGATGAACTCAGGTGGCCACGGACCCTCGTGCGCGGCCAAGAATGCGTTCACGCCGGCGCTGTAGGCATCCAATGTCGCGCGCGCCTCGGCGCCAAGGTTGGGGTAGGTTCGTTCGGCGTGGCCGTAGACGCCCAGAGTGCGCAGGAACTTGTCAAAATCGATCGCGTCGGTGCCGAGGATCTCCGAGAGACGCCCGGCACCGATGCGACGGCTTGCCTCCATCTGCCACAGCCGATCCTGCGCGTGGGCATAGCCAAGCCCAAAATACGCGTCGGCCGCCGAGTCGGCCATGATGTGGGGGACGCCCTCGCGGTCCCGTGTGATCTTCACGGGACGCTCCAAGCCCGCGACGGCTACCGTCCCATCCAGCTTGGGCAGCGATTGCCGGACGTAGACGTACCCGCCGGCGGCCACGATGATAACGACGACAACGACGATTAGCACGATTCGGGCTATCATTCGCATGGCGATGTAAGCCCTCCAGAACCCTCGCACGTTAGCAAATCAACTGGCGCCTTGAAACGTCGGCCCCAAGTGACCGAGTTCCTCGATAATCGATTCGTGGTCGGCGTCGAGGTCGGGCGCCGCACCCCGTGACGTGGGATCGATGAAGCCGGGCATCTTGAGAGGATTTCCGGCGACCTTCAGTGACGCCGCACGAGGATCATCGATATCGACTAGCATGTTCCGGGCGGCAACATGGGGATCGTCAACAAGATCGGCCATGTTGTTGATCGGCCCACAGGGGATGCCCGCGGCCAACAGCAGTGCGAGCCATTCGTCGGATGTCCTCTTTCGCGTCTCGGCCTCGATCGCTTCAGTGAGTGCCTCGACGTGGCGGGTCCGTGAATCGTTGTCAGCGAAACGTGGGTCCTCGGCGAGATCGGTGCGCTCAAGACAGGTCGCGAATTTGCTGAACATGAGGTCGTTTCCACAGGCAACAACAACGTGACCGTCACGGGTGCGAAAAGAAGCGAATGGGGTAATCGACGGATGTCGCGCGCCGATCGGGCCAGGCGCCTCGCCAGTGGCGCAAAAGCGGGCGATGGCATTTTCGAGTATCGCGACCTGGCAATCCAACATCCCGAGGTCGATCATGCGCCCGGCGCCCGTCGTGTGGCGATCGTGAAGGGCCGCGGTGATGCCGACCACGCCATAAAGCCCCGCTGTAATGTCGCCGATCGACGATCCGACCCGGGTCGGAGCGCCGCCCGGATGTCCGGTCAGGCTCATGACGCCGCCCATGGCCTGAACCACCATATCGTAGGCAGGCCGCTGGGCGTAAGGGCCGGTGCGTCCAAAGCCCGAGAGGGCGAGATAGATCAGTCGCGGGAAGCTATCGCGAAGGCGATCCCAACCATATCCGAGGCGCTCGAGGACGCCGGGCCGGAAGTTCTCCACCAGTACGTCGGCGTGCTCAAGCAATCGCTCGAAGACTTCCTGATCGGCCTCGTTCTTGAGATCGAGAGCGATGCTCTCTTTGCCGCGGTTCAGCGACATGAAATAGGCGGAATGCTCCTCTATGAACGGCCCGAACGAGCGCGAGTCGTCACCGCCGGCCGGCGATTCGACCTTGATGACACGGACGCCCAGGACT
>Ga0315339_1001190_pt1 | contig 24628 bp, 17 predicted proteins | sample ASW17metaG_FD_204514 | JGI IMG/M metagenome (GOLD analysis project Ga0315339, IMG submission 204514) | Ammonia-oxidizing marine archaeal communities from Pacific Ocean, United States - ASW #17 | ecosystem: Environmental > Aquatic > Marine > Oceanic | place: USA: California | collected 2016-12-05
AGCCTGTCTCGCGCATCATGCGCAAAGCATCAAAGGCTTCCCATATGTCTCCGTTGCCGAGAACGGGAATCGTCGCGCGCTCCTTGATCTCGCCCAAGACGTTCCAGCGCGCCTGGCCGCTGTAGAGCTGAGCCGCTGTCCGCGCGTGCACACTGATCCACCGGGCACCCTCTCCGGCTGCCACATCCACAGTGTCTTGCCAGGTCATACGCTCGTCATCGAGACCCAGTCGGGCTTTCACTGTCACAGGCCGATCGCCCGCTCCGCGCACGGTGGCAGCGATCACCTCCCGCATGAGCCCAGGGCGGGCAGGAAGCGCGCTCCCGGCCCCCTTACTGGTCACTTTTCGGACCGGGCATCCCAGATTGATGTCGATGTGATGAGCGCCCACCTCTTCCACCAAGAATCGAGCAGCGGTCTCCATCGCCACCGGATCCGCCCCAAAGATCTGGATCGACCGAACGGCCTCATCGGGGCCGAATGAGGCAAGCCCCAGCGTTTTGCTGTCTTGCTCGGCCAGGCCGCGGGCGTGAACCATCTCGGCGACATACAGCCCCGCACCCTGTTGGCGACAGATCGAGCGATAGGGCGGATTGGTGACCCCTGCCATGGGGGCCAGGACAACCGGGGGCCACACACTCAGCTCAGGGCTGAGGGCGACGGGCGCAAATTCCCCAGGCGCGGCGACGGGGACCGAGGCATTGAGGCTGCTCCGCAAAGACATGGGCCTATTGTGTCAAAGCCTGCTGGCCCTGGGATACTCGGCCCCGGGACCCCTCCAGGACGCATCGAATCTTTCAGATCAGTTTGGGGAAGCAGGGTGTTTCTAGCTTCTCGGTTTCCTAGGCTCAGAGGGCCTTACAGGTGTGCTCGGCGGTGTGCGCCTCGATCCCTCCGCCATGAATCGAAACTGGTTCATGACGGCTCCAAGGAGAGCGGAAAACCCCGCCGAAAACATCGGGGGATCGTGATGCCTTTCCGGATCACGATCCATGTTCGGAGGCTTCGATTCGGAGTCTCCACCGCATCAAAGACGTTCGACACCTAAGCTACGCAATGGATCAGTTCCGCCGCCGCTGCGGCACCACCATGAAGGCTCCCAACGGAGAATCAGCCATGTCATTCCGGACCCCTCTGCGCACCGCAAGTCATCTAACCTGCGTCGTCGCGCTCGCCCTTGCCTTCTCGAATCCAGCCACCGCGCAGATCACGAAGCCCAAGAACGCGGTCAAAAACCTGAAGTACCAATCCCAGCAAATTATTCGCGAGGCCAAAAAGAAGCTGGTCGCCCCAAAGAATCTGCTGGGCCTGGAGATCAGCATCTTCACCAAGACGGTGGCCAGTAATCCTTCGTCGACTGACAGCGAGTTGCTCACAGAACTCTTCTTGAACATTGACAAGGTTCAGGCCGAGGTTTCAGACGCCGTTCAAACGGCTGTCCGCACCATGCGCGACAATGCGTCCGTCTTGCTAGGTGATATCGACGCACCTTCGGTGGACCCCGCGCTCGGGATCTTTCCTGAAAACTTCTACCGCGGAGACCAGGGACACCTGGACACGTTTCACTCCAACGTGCGGGAAATCAGCCGCAAGTCTTTGAAGCTCGCGCGCCATCGCATGAAGCGGTTGGATCGCAATGTCCGCAAGAACACGACCATTGAACTGACCTGGAGGGTCGGACCCGATCTCGCCCTGCCAGCACTCGTCGCCAGTGCGGGTTCCGTGGCCCCCATCGACAACATGCTCATGGTTGATCTGGTCATGGCTCACTCGGACACCCTCTTGGCCGACGACGGTGCCGTCCATGCCTCGGGAAGCGCCACAGGCGGACATGGCGACGTCACGGTCGAGGTCTATGACACCGACGGAAGCCTCGTGGCCTCCGAAATCTCGACTTTGAGCGATGGAACCAACCCTCTCTTTCAGTTCGAAAACCGGTGGGTCGTTCACTTCGCTGGCTTGCAAGAGGGCAACTATCAGATCCTCGCCAAACAGGGCTCTAGCCAGTCGCTGACGGCCATCGGCATTCGCTGACCCCCTGCCCAGAAACCGGCAGAACAACTCAGCGAGGGCACTGTCCCTGCAAGCCCATGGCTTGCCAGCTTGATGCGATCTCGTCCAGCAGTTCGGGTGGGTGCTTCTGCTCGGTAGGCCAGGGGCGTTCGAAACCGTCCGTCGGGCCCTTGCTCGTGGCATCGATGCCAAGTCGCCGAGGATGCCAGTTGAGTTCCTGACGCAACGAAGCGTCCAACACGACGTTGCCCGAGCGGTGCACATCGCGACTCGGATCGATGTGCGCCAACGTGAGCCAGAGGAGCCGCGCCGGGTCATCCAGGCGCTCTCCCTTATCGAAGACCAGAACGCGATCTGTTGCCGGCGCACAATCCCGTCGGTTGCCGAGATTCCATATCTGCTCCATCGTGACGCGCGGCACGCCCGGTGCAGCTTTATCTACGGTGACCGCGACCGCTTCGCCATACAGCACGACCGCATCCTCGACTCCTGCAAGCGCCTTGAGCGAAAGCACCAACTCGTCCTCGTCGTCTCCGCAGCGAGGGGGTGGCACAACTCGCTCTTCGCAACCCTTGAACTCTCGCGTGAGATCGATGGAAACCTTGCTGCCGAAGTGCAGTGAACGACTTGCGTGATCCAGAGTTTCTGTGGGCCCCAAGACGAACTCAAGATCCCGTTTCACATCCAGTCGCTGTAACAACAAGGCGGCCAGGCCAGCGTGATCTCGTAAATCAGGACCCTCTTCATCCACGACGACCACCACCTTGGTGAACATGGCCTGCCCGGTTCCCCAGACCGAGTGCGCAACCTTCTGGGCCTGTCCGGGGTATTCCTTCCGGATCTTCAAGATCATCAGGTTGTGAAACACCCCGGCGAACGGCATGTGCATGTCGAGCACTTCCGGCAACAGCTTGCGCTGGAGAGGCAAGAACAGCCGTTCGATGGCTGCCGCCATCCAGCAATCTTCCTGAGGAGGGGGCCCCACCACCGTCGTGTGCCAGAGAGCGTCTTTCCGGTGGGTGATGGCCGTGACATGCAGGACGCCGTAGTCGTCAGCCAAGCTGTAGAAGCCGGTGTGGTCACCGAACGGCCCCTCTCGCCGCTGTTCGTCCACAAGCACGTAGCCTTCGAGGACGAACTCCGCGCAAGCCGGCACCTCCAGCGCCACCGTTCGACACCGAACCATCTCGACCGGAGTCTTCTGAAGGAAGGCGGCGAACAGCATCTCGTCTACGCCCGGCGGCAAAGGAGACACCGCAGAGAAAACCGTCGCGGGGCTCGCGCCCACAGCCACGGCCACTTCAAGCGCCTCTCGCCCAAGGGCCTTGGCGCGACGCAGATGTTCCGCAGCCGTGTGATGAGTGTGAACGTGAAAACCCAGCGTGTTCTCATCGTATCGCTGCAAGCGATACATGCCGCAGTTGCGCGCTCCCGTCTCGGGATCTTTGGTGAAGACCAGCGGAAGAGTGATGGTGGGTCCCGCGTCTTCAGGCCAGGTCCGTAGAACAGGAATCTCCATGAGGTTGACGTCGTCTCCCTCGTGAACAACCTCCTGGCATTTTCCTGCTGCACGGTATTTTGGAAACAACCCTGCCAGCCGGGGAAGGAGCTTCAAGGCGGATAACTTGTCACGCCACGTGACGCGCGGCTTTTCGATTTGCTCGATGAAGTCATTGACGAGAGGTTCGAGCTCGCGCTGTTCAGACACGCCGCAGGTCATGAGCATGCGCTTCTCGCTGCCCTGGGCGTTGATGAGAACTGGGAACCGACTCCCTTTCACATTCTCGAAGAGCAATGCCTTGTTGGATGCCGGGCCTGCATGGCTCACCCGGTCCGCGATCGCTGCAATCTCGAGTTCGGGATCAACCTCTTGCGTGATACGGACAAGCTCTCCTGCCTCCTCAAGCTGCTTCACAAAGGTTCGGAGATCGGGCTGCTTCACGTCGAAAGGACTCCACCGGAGAGAGGGGCCGGATTCTACAGAGTTGGGCGCGCCAAGCCCTGTCGCTGCACACAGGAGGAACCGTCACGGTATGCTGGCGGGCTTACCGCCGGCCTCTAGCCCGGTGGAATCACAAATCAACCGGAGAACACGGGCCATGGGCCAGCAGTGGGACGTGGTCGCCAAAGCTGCTGATGTCGTGGCCGCGCGATGCGGGCGGGCACCGGTCGGCGTGGTGCTGGGCACCGGGCTTTCCGAGTGCCTCGACAATCTCGACCATCCCCAGGTTCTTGAGTTTACCGACATCCCGGGAATGCCCCTGCCGACTTCCGTCAGTCATCGCGGAGCCCTGATCTACGGTGCTCATGGCGATGTTCCTGTCCTGGCCCTGTGCGGGCGCACGCACATGTATGAAAATCGGGCGCCGCACGAGGTCGCCATGGGCATTCGGCTGCTCTCACTCCTTGGCGTCCACTCACTCATCGTGACCAGCGCCGTAAGTTCCGTCGACCCCGAGTTGCTCCCAGGCACCATCATGCTTGTCGAAGACCACATCAATCTCAGCGGGACCTCTGTTCTTTCAGGCGAGCACGACGATCGCTTTGGTCCTCGATTCCCCGACATGAACCAAGCCTACGACCCAAACGTCGCAAACATCTTGGAAGACGTTGCCCAGCTGGGGGGAGTGTCTCTCGAACGCGGGGTTCTCGCGCAGTTTCACGGACCCGCCTACGAGACACCGACTGAAGTTCGGTTTGCGCAGTCGGTCGGCGCAAGAGTCGCAAGCATGTCGATGGTTCCCGACGTTGTGGTCGCTCAGCAACGGGGCATGCGCGTCGCAGGCCTTGCCTGTGTGACGACTCTCGGCGCGGGCTTATGGCAAGGAGAAAACCCTCCCCAGAACGCGCTGTCCTCCAATGTCGTCCATGCTTCCACGATCCAGACGCTTCTCAGCGGGGCCGTCACGCGGCTGGCAGTTCTGCCAGAACACCGCCAGAACAAGGCGTGACAGACAAAAAGGCATGCCTCGCCCCCGCACTTCCACCAGGCGCCAGAAGGCTCCTGGGAGCAGAAGACATTCGCTGTGCCGTGAACACACTTGGCCTCGCCATTCGGGATTGCTACGGACAGCGCGAGTTAACCGTGGTCGTGGTACTCAAGGGCGCGCTGGTCTTTACCTCGGACCTCATTCGACAGTTGGACATGCCGGTGCGACTACGCACCGTGACCGCGCGCTCATACCGCGGGTGTGCCACAAGTCCAGAGGAACTCGAACTCAACCTCTCCGAACTCGGCGATCTACGCGACCGCGACGTCTTGGTCATCGATGACGTGCTCGACACAGGCCGCACGATGTTGGCACTGACCACTCAACTGCGCACGCGCTCTCCGGGCAGTCTTCGCACGGTCGTGTTGCTTGACAAGAAATCGCGCCGCGAAGTCGCCCTGGAGGCCGACTTCGTCGGCATGCCCATCGACGACCACTTTGTCGTGGGCTACGGCCTCGATCACGACGGCCTCTACAGAAATCTGCCGTTCATCGCGGCGCTCCCGAACCCGGAACCCTGACCTCTCAACGGGCCAGCACTTCAATGGGTGCAGCAAGGGTCACGAACAGGAGGCACCCTTTCTCAGAAGACGGCGTGTGCGACGAACCCGGCGGGTGATCGACATAGCTACCCTGGCTCCACGTTTGCCCCCCATCCTCGAGAGCGCCCTCGAGGACGAAGTACTGCTCTCCTCGAGGATGACGGTGTGCGCCGTAGCGGGCCCCCGGTTCGAACTGCAAGAGAATCGCAGAGCGACCTGTCTCCGGATCGAAGGCCAGCTTCTTCCAGCGCACGCCTGCATACGGACTCTCCCGCCAGGGCAGCGAACCCGAATCCACCATCAAAGAATCTTGCGCCATGCTCAGCCTCTCTCTACAGATCACAGCTTGGTAGGCCGGCGAGCCAGATTCCATCCCTCAGCGAGCATCGGGGCCCGCTACCATGCCTGAGGCCCAGGAAAGGCCTTTCGCCTCTTCGGAGACATCGGTCCCGATGCGCACGCATCCGATTGCTCGACACATCCAGACGAACTGCACCTCAGGTCTGCCCCTGGTCGTGCTGGCCGTACTGTTCTCGCTTCCCACCTGCGGTCAGGCGAACGAGCCATCGACCACCGGAGCAACCGGGACTCTCCAGGCAGCGGTCGGCCGACTCCCGGGCCACGCCCCGAAAGCCGCTGACGACACACCAGACAAGAAGCTCCCCAAGGATGCCGTCTCTTTCAAACGCCTGGCATACAAACCTGGCGATCGATTTGTTGCGCGAACCCGCCTCGAACTGAAGCTGAATGCCCGGCTCGGAGTCGGCTTCCTCGGACAAGAAGTCACCTACAGGCGGGAAGAAGAAGAGGTGCTCGCCGTCACCATCCTTCCCGAGGAAGATGGCGACTTACGCCGCTCGCTCGAGTTCAAGCAACGACGAACCAGCACCACCCTCCCGATCGTCGGCAAAGAAACAGAAGATCGACGCGTGGCCGGCAAAACGTTGACCGTGACCACAAAAGGAAACGAGCACACGATCTACAACAAGTCTGGCCGCGAAGTGAACGAAAAGGTCGCCAAAGAAGCCGGCTATTCGTTGCGAATACTCGGGAGGCAACCGGTGTTCTTCGCCGTTCTCCCTCCCGGAGAAGAGGCCTATGCCATCCCCGGAAAAACGATTGAGGTCCAAGGTGAAGATGCGCGACGCATCGTCGGCCTACCCTTCGAAGAACTCGGAGTCGACAGCCTTCAACTCACTCTTCGCCCCCTGGACAAGAAAGACTCGGCCGTGGCCATCTTTGACGCCAATGCCTCTTTTTCTGGCAGCACAATCGTTGGCGACAGTCAGCTTCAGTTAACGGCCAGCTTGAGTGGTGAGGTCGTCGTGATGCGCAACACCATGCGTATGGCGAGTGTGGAACTGTCTGGTCATGTCGACGCACAGCATGAACCGACCCCCGGCAGTGACGAGGGTCTGCTTTCTGCCACGGGCAGCGGACCGCTCGTCATCCGGCGAAAAATCACGGACAGCTAGATGGCGAATGAGGCCCAGCCTCAGCCAAACAACTGAGCTGTGCTCTCTGCCAACTGCTGCTTGGCTTCGGCATACACACGGCCACGAGCCGCATCTGGCTCAACCACCTCGTCGTGTAACGCCACACAAGGTGCAGCCACATCATGTGCGCTCACGTCTTGCCCTTGTGCGCGGGTCCACGTCCAACACGCACAAAGCGCGGCGCCAAGCGCGCCCGACTCCATCTCCACGCAACGCCTCACAGGCACGCCCATGACGTCCGCCAGAATCGACCGCCAAAGCGGGTTCGCCGCCCCTCCACCGACCAGACGCAAGTCGTTGACTTGCGCACCCAAAGCACGCAAACGATCAACCCCCAGCGCAAGATTGAGGCTTGTGCCTTCGAGTGCCGCGCGAAAGAGGTGGCCGGCACGCAGCAATCCAGGTCGTAACCCCAACAACGCCCCCGTCGCTTCCGGCAGATCGGGAACCCGCTCTCCGTTCAGGTAGGGCAGCAAGAGCAAGCCTTCGCAACCAGCCGGAACATCTGCTGCCGCGCGGCTCAGCATCTCGAGATCGTGCTGCGGAAAGGCTGCGCGGATTTCTTCGGTCACGCTCGTGAGGTTCATGACACAGAGAAGAGGGAGCCACCCGCCTGTCGATGCGCAGAACGATGCGATGAGTCCTTGAGGATCTACAACGGGTTCCGGCGACCAGGTGAACACGGTTCCAGAGGTCCCGAGGCTGACCACCACCACCCCAGGCTCCGTGGCGCCGCTTCCCACAGCGCTCATCATATTGTCGCCACCTCCTGCGGCGACCAATGTCCCCGCAGCCAATCCGAAACGCTTCGCAGCGGCAGCACTGACTTCACCGGCTGGCTCGCCTGGCTGCAAGAGAGGCGGCATGCACTCGAAGAGCCGGGGATCGATGGCATCCATGGCGTTTCGGTCAAAAGCGCGCCGTTCGACATCAAAGAACCCCGTCCCGGACGCGTCACCTGCCTCCATCGACAAGCGCCCGGTCAGCACGAAATTCACGTAATCATGCGGCAGCAACACGTGGCGCGTTCGAGCCCATGATTCTGGCTCGTGCTCCATGAGCCAAAGAATTTTGCTGGCCGTGAAACCCGTCGGGATGGAACGCCCGAGTCGGTCGGAAAGAGCCCGCGCCTCCTTTGCCGTGGAAGTATCGCACCAGAGCTTGGCCGGGCGAACGACCTCGTGCGCGTCATCCAAGACGACAAGCCCGTGTTGCTGTCCTGACACACCCACTGCAGCAATCGCTTTTGCATCCACTCCGGGAGCATCGAGCACCTCATGCGTTACGGCTTGAACCGCCTCAAGCCATGTACGGGGATCCTGCTCAGCAGAACCGGGAGGCAAGCCGCTCAGCAAGCCGTAGGGTCGCGCGGCCCGAGCCACGACCTCTCGCGAGGACACATCCAGCAACAAGGCTTTGGTCCCCTGGGTCCCAACGTCGAGTCCAAGAAACAGTGTCATTCTCGAGCGCCCATGAGGTGCTCCACCATCAACTGGTCGAGGCGCTCGTAGCGCAAAGCCCGTTCGCCGAGAGCGTCGACGTCTAGATCGAGTGCACGCAGCTGTGCGGCTTTGGCAGGTGTGAAGTTCGACAGCAACGGGTCAATCGCACTGTCTGCCTGATCTTCAATGATCGCTCGCACTTCGGGGTCTGCATCAAAAGCCTCTGCCCGTGCAGCCAGAAGCTTGTACGTGCGCATGCAACCCGCAGCAAAATCCCACACACCGTCACTGTCTTCGGTCCGGTAGGCGTGGGCATCGAAGTGGCGAGGGCCGCTGTAGCGCTCTCCGCCGAGCGTGCCCTCGAGAAGCCTCACCAGGCAGAAAGCCTGCTTCAGATCTTCGCTCCCAAAACGAAGGTCCTGGTCGTAGCGGCCAATGCGTTGAGCGTTGAGGTCGATGTGAAAGAGCTTCCCCGCCTCCATGGCTTGCGCAACACCATGAACAAAGGAGAGTCCCGCCATGGTCTCGTGCGCGACTTCCGGATTAACGCCGACCATCTGCTCGTGCTCGAGTGTCGAGATGAAATGCAGCATGTGGCCCGTCGTCGCCAGATAAATGTCACCGCGTGGCTCGTTGGGTTTTGCTTCCAGAGCGAAGCGCAGGTCGTAACCCTGCTCCACCACATAAGCGCACAAGAAGTCGACCGCCTCGCGCATCCGCTTGACGGCCTCCCGCGGATCCCGGCAAGCCTCGGCCTCCACTCCCTCCCGACCTCCCCAGAAGACATAGGTCTTCGCGCCGAGTTCCACGCCCAGGTCAATGGCATCCAGTGTCTTGGCCAACGCGAAAGCCCTGACCTCGGGGTCGTTCGCGGTGAACGCGCCGTCTTTGAAAGCCGGATGGCTGAACAGATTGGTCGTTGCCATGGGGACCACCAACCCATGCTCGGCCAGAGCCTGCTTGAAGCTGGCCACGATGCGGTCGCGCTCGGCCGCGGTGGAACCGAAGGGCACCAGGTCGTTGTCATGCAGGTTCACACCCCAGGCGCCACAACGCGCCAAACCTTCCACCAGAGACTCGGGGCTGAGCACGGGCCGCGTCCGCGGCCCGAAGGGGTCGCGGCCTGGATTGCCAACGGTCCACAGTCCAAAGGTGAAGCGATCTTCGGGACGGGGCGAATAAGGATCCATCTCACGACTCCAGACAAAGCGGCACGAAGCACAAAGAAGAATAATGAGGAGTTCCCTCGAGTGTCCCGCATCTCCAAGGCGGGTTCACTCTCGGCTCTTCCGTCCCCTTTTCCCATGCCTGGAGGGATCTCGCGAGCCTCCTGGGGGCTTGGCCAGAGCGCCTTCCACTCAAACCCTCAAAACAGAAGAAAATCTATGCTTGGGCGCCCAATTTGGGGCCCCTTGGATTCTGCAGAAGCACTCAAAAAGACGTTCGAATGCCACTTTCTCGGACGAATTCGGACTGCACCCTCAGAATCGATGCATACTTTACAGGTATTCACTCTCTGGTAGAGTGTTCGTGTCTTACCCCTAGTCGGTGCGCGTTCAGTCTTCCGTGCCTCGACATTGTCTGTCCCACTCCTGCCCCATGCTTGGGCAACCTTGCATCTCCAGCCAACCTCTCTCAGATGGACATCCCATGCGTACTTTGATCAGCCTTGCGGCTCTTGCGACCCTGGCGAGTCCCGCCGCGGCGCAACTTACAGACCTACAGCCAGGTCGAAATTTCCCGACGGCCGCCACGAATTTCGGCTCGGGCCGTTCCGAAAACCTCGACGTTGGCGACATCGACAATGACGGTGACTTCGATGTCGGAGTCGCCAATGGTGGAGACGGCTCCGCACAGGGCAACTACATCTATCTGAACAACGGTGGCGCCCAGGGTGGCGTGGAAGGCACGTTCACCAACGCGTCGTCCGCACGACTCAGCGGTTTCCCGAACGACACCAGTCGCGACCTTGAGTTCGCAGACTTCGACATGGACAACGACCTCGACATCTACATCTCCAACCGTGGCACCACGGTCAATGGTGGCGAGGTCAGCCGCGCGGGTATTAACCAGGGCGGCATGCAGGGCGGATCCACCGGCTTCTTTAGCGAACGCACCGACGATTTCTGGGGCACGCTGGTTTCTGTTCCCGGCACAGATGAGGTTGGAACGGTCAACGGAGAAGGCGCTTGGCGTGACTACTCCTGTGACTGTGACTTCGCTGACCTGGACAACGACGGCGATCTCGACCTGTTCCACAGCTCCTACGGTCCGAACATCAACGGAACCCGTGACAGCCGCATCTTCCTGAACGACGGCACAGGCCGCTTCAACGAGATGTGGACCTGGGCCGCCGCCGGCGCTGACATCAGGACGCACACCTTGGATATTGACCTTGCTGACCTGGACGGTGACTACGACCTCGATGTCATCATGTCGAGCCGTGACAGTCAGGCTCGTATCTTCAGAAGCAACCTCAACGGTGCGACCACGTTCCCGGCCGACCCCTTCACCGACATCACCCAGACGGCTCTCCTCAACCAGGGTGCTATTTTCAGCGGTGACAGCAACTACGAGGGCGAGTTCGGAGACCTGGATGGCGATGGTGACTTCGACATCTGGATGAAGAACTACCAGGGCTTCACCGACAGGATCTTGCGCAACAACGGCAACCTGACTTTCACCCAGATGAACAGCTGGATTGCAGGTGACCCGTCTGTTGATGAAAACGAAGTCGATCTGTTCGACTACGACGGTGACGGTGACCTCGATGCCTTCCTTGCCAACTTCTCCGGTACCAACCGCATTTATCAGAGCAGCTTGGCGGATGGTGGCGGCGGTGCGCTCTACACGAGAAGTGGCTCAGGTGCTGCGGCCAACGAAACGCCTAGTTCCTCGAACTCCGGAACCACGCTCGACGGCGAAGCTGCCGACATGGATGGTGACGGCGATGTGGACCTGATGCTGGCGAACGACGGCAACCAGGCCAACCGTTACTGGGAAAACGTGCTCGGCGTCCCGGACACTCATGCCCCAACGTTTGAGCGCTTCACCCAACAGGGGAACAAGTCGGATGGAACCGACACCGTGATCCTGGCTCAGGTTCGTGACAACCACAACTACTACAACATTGACTACTACAACGCATTCCTCATCTACACCGTCGACGGTGCCAATGAGACATGTGTGTCGATGTTCGCGCAGCGTGGTCAGCAGTTCCGTGGCGTCATTCCCGGTGGGATTGATGGAGCCATCAGCTACCACGTTGAGGTCACCGACGATGCCGGCAACACCGGCACTTCGACGACCGTCAGCTACAACCAGACTTCCAGCGGCACGCCCGTCTGGGAGAACCTCGGTTGCGGTACGCCTGGCTTCGACGACAGGGCTCCTTACCTTGAGATGATCGGCACCCAGGCTGGTGGTTCGCCTATCTCGCTCAAGATCACGGATGGCAACGCCAGCAGCCCTGCGCTCGTGTGGCTCTCCTTCAGTTCCACGCCTATCAGTGCGATCGGTGGAGTTGTCTACGCGTTCCCGTTTAGTAGCCAGGTGCCCATCTTCACGCAGACTGATGGCTCCTTCTTCGCAACCACCACCTGGCCAGCTGGCCTCCCGGTGGGAACGGACCACTACTGGCAGGCACTCGTCGGGGATGCTTCGTCCATCCACGAAATAACCATGACCAACGCCGTGCACGGCCAACAGCCGTAAGCAGCGTCAACGGCTGAAAACATCCGGCCGAGAGAGGCCCCCGGATCGAATGATCCGGGGGCCTCTTGCATTCTCAGGGGTCTCCAGCAGCGCCCCTCGACCCATCCCCAGTCCGCGGATAGGGTTTGGCCTCCCCACACAGGGGCGCAGGAGCCAGGTCTTGACCTTGAGTCCCCTGGACCACCCCCACCCTCGAGGAGGTCCCTTGTCGATGCTCGCGTTGCCACCATGCGCCCTGAGGTCGAGACGAGCCGCTCTGTGGCTCCTGTCCCTCGCCACACTGATCGCGGCGCCAATGGCCGCTCCCGCAGCCAGTCAGACAAACAAAGAAACCACTCCGGAAGAGCAAGCTGAAGATCAGCCCAGCGACTGGCGTGATGAGCTTGTCCTGACACACGACAGCGTGACCATCGACGGGGAGGCCATCCCCTACACGGCGACCTCCGGAACGATGACCCTCGAACGCGAGGATGGCACGGACCGCGCCGACATGTTCTTCGTCAGCTACACCAAAGACGGTGTCACCGACCTCTCTGAACGCCCCATCACGTTCTGCTTCAACGGCGGCCCCGGCTCCTCTTCCGTTTGGTTGCACATGGGCGCCTTCGGCCCTCGCCGCGTCATTCTCCCCAGTGACGCCAGCATGCCGAAGCCGCCACCTTATTCGATCGAAGACAACCCACACTCACTTCTCGATCTCACCGACATCGTGTTTATCGACCCGGTGACAACGGGCTTCAGTCGCGCCGCTCAGGGAGAAGACGACAAACAATTCCACGGCGTGTCAGAAGACATCGCCTCTGTGGCAGAGTTCATCCGGCTCTACACGACCCGTTTTGAACGCTGGAACAGCCCCAAGTTCCTCTCCGGAGAGAGCTATGGGACCACAAGGGCAGCCGGGCTCGTGGGCAACCTACAGGATCAACACGGCATGTACCTGAACGGCATCGTTCTCGTGTCGTCCATCCTCGACTTCTCGACAGCCCGCTTTGACGCCGGCAACGAACTCCCCTACCCACTCTTCCTGCCCAGCTACACCGCGACAGCCTGGTACCACGACCGCCTGGACCCTGCACTGCAAGCTGACCTACAGACCACGCTGCGTGAAGCGGAAACGTTTGCCATGGACGAGTACGCACGAGCTCTTGCCAAAGGCGCACAGCTACCAACTGAAGAGCGTGATCGCATCGCGGCCAAACTCGCCTACTACACCGGCGTCTCGGAAGACTATGTCAAGCAGACCAATCTGCGCATCATCATTCATGAGTTCGTGAAAGAACTAACTCGTGACCAGCGCGAAACTGTAGGCCGACTCGACTCTCGATACACGGGACGCGACTCGGATGCCTACGGCGCAAGCAACGAATACGACCCCAGCTATGCCGCCATCCAGGGCCCCTTCACTGCGGCGCTCAACCACTACGTGCGCACAGAACTCAAGTACGAGAACGACCTGCCCTACGAGATCCTCACCGGCCGGGTCCACCCATGGAACTACGGCAATGGCGATGGCTACGTAAACACCGGCGCCACGCTACGCGAAGCCATGACGCACAACCCGTACCTCAAGATCTTCGTGGCCAACGGCTATTACGATCTTGCGACACCGTATTTCGCCACGGAGTACACATTCGACCACCTGGGCCTGGAGAGCACCCTGCAGGCGAACATTTCCATGGCGTACTACGATGCAGGCCACATGATGTACATTCATGAACCCTCGGCCGTTGCGCTGAAGGCAGACATCGCGCGCTTTTTTGCTTCGACACTCAACCCGTAAGCCGACATCCGATCACGGCACATGATCGACGATAAGACGGAATTGGATTCGAGCAGACGTACGAACAACTTGATGTCACTGTGCCTTTTCGCAGGCATCGCACTGCGACTCGCACTGTTTGTCGTCAACCCCCCCACCAACGCCTTCGACGATCACTATCGTCCGATCACGCTCTACATGGAAACCGGAAGCGTGCCGGACCGAGATGCATGTTGGGAGTGTTACCACCCGCCAGCGTTCTATGTTTCCTCGGCCTGGGTTTCTCAGACGGCGCTGGCGATGGGGGCCAGTTCGTCAGAGATCGAGAAGCTCGCCCAGTTCCTTCCATGCCTTTACGGCATCCTCACCCTGTTTATCCTGCGAGCCATTCTGCTTCGCTTGCGTCTCCGCGAATCATCTCTGTGCATCGCCTTCGCCATACTTTGCTTCCTTCCGCGCCACATCTACATGTCGGCGATTCACTCAAACGACACGATCGCGTATCTCGGTGTCAGTGCGAGTGCCTTGCTGATCCTGCGCGCTCTCGACAATGGATGCCGACTGCGTGACATCCTTGCGCTCGCTGTGGCCATGGTCGTCACGGCTTTGACGAAATACACTTCGATGATTGTGCTACCCATGGCAGCCGCTTCCTTTGGTGCCGCATGGTGGCTGCGTGTTGGTGGGTCTCGTCAGCGTGTCGCAAGCGCACTCGCGGGAGTCTGCTTGCCCGCGATCGTTGCGCTTGCACTTTTCGCGGCACCAAATATCCGCGACTACGGCACAGCGTTTCCGAGCAATCTCGAGTTGCTCCAGCAGGACTATCTCGATTCGGGCCGCGGTACCCGAGACATAGACTTTTTTGGTCTCTCCCCATGGCGGGCTATCGCGACTCCTGTCCTGGCTCCGGACAATCGCGACTCCATGTGGACAATCCTCTGGGCACGCACTTGGTTCGACATGGAGCCTCGCTTCCTGCAGTACACCGACCCGGCGACGCAAGATTGGTGGGCGGCCTACAACATCTATCTGGGTGGCGCCGAAGACGACTCCTGGCCTGGCGTCTACGGCCTGGGGGTCGTGACACGGGTCCTCGGCTCGACACTGATTGCCGCAGGAATCATTCCCGGGATCCTCATGCTCATCGGCCTCATGCGCTGCCTCGTCGGCCGTTGGTCACTGCTCCGACCACGGAACCCTCTTGAGTCGGCTCGCCTACAGATGATGCCCGTGCTCATGTTCGGTGTGATGGCAGGCAGCGCTTTCCACTCGTGGAAGTTTCCGTATACATTCACGTTGAAGACCGTCTACATCCTCAACGGACTGCCCGCGTTCATCGTGTTTGTCGCACTTGGAGCGTCCTTGCTACGAAAAATTCCGTGGGCACACCGCATCATCGTGGGCTCAACGATTTTCCTGTGCGCACTCTCGACACTTCACATCGCTCGCGTCGTCTACGTCATGATCAATCTATGAGCAATCCCGTTCAGCGAGGTCGGCACGCAGTCTTGGCTGCGAGATTTTCTCTGGGATGCTTCGCCGTGGCGCTGCTCGTCTCCTGTGGTGGAAGGAGACTGGTGAACACTGTTCAGAACCCTCACGTCTTTGATGACCAAGGGGTTCACGTAGTGCTGCACGCCTCGGGTACGTGCACTGCATGCACTCTCTACCACAAGCTCAAAAGCTTCATCGTTCTCCTGGACTCAGCTGTTTCTGTACAAGCAGGAGTGGTACTCACCACAGAGGGAACCGTGGTGACAAGCTCGCAAGTCGGAGGCAAAGAGCCATCTGTTGAAGTCGTCTCTGGTGATTTCAATGCCTGGATTGGCCATGTTGTCGCCGAAGACTCAAGTCTCGACCTGGCTCTCGTCGAGCTCCCACAACTCGGTCAAGTGTGGAACCTTGCCGAGGTTCACCAGGGCCCCCCACCGCCCGTCGGAACCGAAGTTTTTCTGGTTGGCTATCCGATCGGACTTGGCTGGTGTGTGATGCACGGTGAGATCACAGGAATCACACGCGTCAACGATGTCGACATGATCGAAACAGATGCGACCTATCTGCCCGGGAATTCAGGCGGAGCCCTTGTGGACGTCGACGGCCGCTTGCTCGGCATCATGTCATCCATCCCCGGTGGGGATGATGCTCGGCAGATCTCACTGGCGCGGCCCGCAAAAACAGCCCTCGGCTACCTCGAGACTCTCAAGCCGAACCCCTTCGGACTCTGACCGAGGTCGAGATCAGAACAGGCCCGAGATCCGGCCATCACGATCGACATCGATCGCTTCGGCAGACGGCACCTTTGGCAGCCCCGGCATGGTCATGATGTCTCCGGTCAGTACGAGCACAAAACCTGCACCGGCCCGCAACTCGACATCGCGCAAGGGCACTTCGAAATTTTCTGGCCGCCCCTTCAGCGCAGGGTCCGTCGAAAACGAGTACTGAGTTTTCGCCATACAAATCGGCAGGTGCCCATGCCCATCGGCCTCAAGTTTCGTAAGCCGTTTACACAGCTTCGAATCCGCGAAGATGTCGTGAGCGTGATAGACCTTCTGGGCCACCATGCGCACCTTTTCTAGCAGTGGCTCGTCGTCCCCGTAGAGCGGTCGGAATTCAGTCGTTCCGCTCTCGACGGCCTCCACCACAGCCTGCGCTAGATCCAGCGCACCCTCGCCTCCCTTGGCCCAATGGTTCGATCGCACCACCGGCGCCTCAAGTCGCTTCGAGGCAGCAAGAACGGCCGCAATCTCTTCTTCGGTATCACCTTCGAATTCGTTGATGCAGACAACGACCGGCACACCGAAGAGCCGCAAATTACCGACATGCTGCTCGAGATGTGGGAGGCCCAACTCGACAGCACGGACATCCGGCTTGCCCAACTCTTTGATTGCGGTGCCACCTTGTGACTTCAAAGCACGGATCGTTGCCACGATCACAGTGGCTGCCGGAGACAACCCTGCCGACCGGCACTTGATGTCAAAAAACTTCTCTGCTCCCAGGTCAGCACCAAATCCAGCTTCGGTAATCGTGTAGTCGGACACATGCAGTGCAAGTTTCGTGGCCATGACGCTGTTGCATCCATGCGCAATGTTCGCGAATGGGCCTCCATGAACAAATGCGGGATTGTTCTCGAGCGTCTGCACAAGGTTTGGTGCGAGTGCATCGCGCAACAAGGCCGTCATGGCTCCCTGAACATTGATGTCACTCGCCGTGACGGGCACTCGGTCGTAAGTCTTACCAATGATGATTCGGCCGAGTCGCTCACGCAGGTCTTCCAGAGATTCCGACAGGCAAAGAATCGCCATGATCTCTGAGGCAGCCGTGATCGAAAAACTCGTCTCACGCGGAACAGAGTTTCCGACGCCTCCGAGGCCAATCACGACGTCTCGCAACGCGCGATCATTGAGATCGATCACTCGGTTCCATGTAATACGCCGCGGATCGATGCCCAGCTTGTTTTTGTGGTGCAGGTGATTGTCGATGGCTGAAGCGAGCAGATTGTGCGCAGCGGTCACAGCATGAAAGTCGCCCGTGAAGTGGAGATTGATGTCCTCCATCGGAACGATCTGGGCGTGACCGCCTCCAGCAGCTCCACCCTTCATGCCAAAGCATGGCCCCAAGGAAGGCTCGCGCAAACAAACAACGGTCTTCTTCCCGATGCGATTGAGCGCATCGCCGAGTCCAACCGTCGTGGTTGTTTTGCCTTCTCCCGCAGGCGTCGGCGAAATGGCCGTCACCAACACAAGTTTCCCGATCGGCTTGTCAGCTATCCGCTTGCAGAAATCCAAGCTGACCTTGGCCTTGGCCTGCCCGTAAGGAAAGAGATCTTCGCTCTCGATACCCAGCTTCGCCGCGATCTCGCCAATCGGCTTCATGACCGCGTTGCGTGCAATGTCTAGATCCGTGGGAGCCATAGAAACCGCGTTCCGTGAAGAGAAGTGGGCGCTGCAATCAACGTCAATCTGAGGCCACGAGCCCGAGACGTGGGCACCAAAGCAAGATGCGGGAAGGATAGCAAGCCACCCCCTCCCGACGCGCGCGTACGATAAGCATCTCGGCCGAGCCAGCTCCCTTCCACAGAGATCCAGCGTGTCAGCCCGCCATCAACATGCGCCATCCACCGAGTGCCAGCCGGATTCTGTGCAGGTCGCCATCGGCTACCACCAGCGAACCAAGCATCACCCCCAGCGGTTCGCCGCCTCTCTCGGCTACCTCGACTGGGAATCCCAACCAGATCCGTTCCGTCGTTACCAAGGTGCGCCGCTTCTCTCACTGCCCCTCTCCCCGGCGGTCACCGAGACTCCCTCGACCACTCTGTACGACGACCTTTTCAATCCAGGTGCGCTCCCTGTTCAGCCACTGAACGCAGAGCGGCTCTCCAGCTTTCTCTACAACGCACTGGCCCTGTCAGCCTGGAAATCTGCCGGCGGCAACCGCTGGCCCCTGCGCGTCAATCCCTCGAGTGGCAACCTCCATCCAACGGAAGGCTGGGTTGCGGTCCCAGCCGTTCACGGCCTGACAGAGTCGCCATCAATTCTTCATTACGCACCCCGAGAACATGCCCTTGAGCAGCGCCTTCTGCTCCCTGAACACATCTGGAGCGCCTTGCTCCAAGATCTGCCACCAAACGCCTTTCTTGTCGCACTCTCTTCCATCCCCTGGCGCGAAAGCTGGAAGTATGGAGAGCGAGCCTATCGCTACTGCCAGCACGACGTCGGGCATGCCCTGGCAGCGCTTCGCCTCGCCGCAGCGCAACAGGGCTGGAGGCTCGCCATGCTCCCAGCATCAGACAAACTGCTCAACAACCTGCTTGGTCTCGATCGAGACGATGGCTTCTTAACCGAGGAGCCCGAGCACGCAGACTTATTGGCAGTTGTGTTCCCGGCGGACACTCTGTTTTCTGCCGAGGCTGTCGGAGGCTGGCAAGTCGATGAAGCCGGCATCGAATCGGGCCTGCAAACCGCAACGTGGTCTGGTAGACCCAATAAGCTCAGCTCAGATCATCAGCCCTGGGAGATTGTCGAAGTGGCCGGTTCTGTGTGCCAGCGAATCAAAGCGCCTCGCGACTGGTGGCAACACACACCTCCCACACAACTCGAGCCCGTTGCAGGACCGCTCGCTTCTTCAAAAGTGAGCTCACGAGCTCTCGCGAGTCACACCATTCGTGGGCGTCGCAGTGCAGTGGCCATGGACGGTCATACAGAACTCCCGCTCGCTGATTTCCATCGCATGCTCGCACGAACAGTGCCCGCACTCTGCCCTGCACCCTGGGACGCGTGGCCTCATCAACCCGCAGTCCAACTGGGTCTATTCGTTCACCGCGTCACAGGACTGGCTCCCGGCCTTTATGCCCTCGTAAGAGATAAGTCTTCACAAGATGCGTTGCGGTCTTCGATGCACGATTCGTTCCTCTGGGAACGCCCTGAAGGAACCCCAGAATCTCTCGATCTGTACATGCTCATCGCTGCCGATGCTCGTCGGCCTTCCTCGAGTATGAGTTGCAATCAGGACATCGCCGGAGACGGTGCTTTTAGCCTCGGCATGCTGAGCGCCTTCGACAAGACGCTGCAAAACCGGGGTGCACCGGGTTACCGCGAGCTCTTCTGGGAAACGGGAATGATCGGGCAGGTGCTGTACCTGGAGGCAGAGGCCTCTGGCCTACGAGCCACAGGCATTGGATGTTTCTTCGATGACGCTGTTCACGGCGCGTTCGGCATTGCCGAGACAAGCTGGCAGAGCCTCTATCACTTCACCGTCGGAGGCCCCACAGAAGACGAACGCATCTCGACACTGCCGCCCTACCCCGCCCCTCTCGACGAATCAGGTGAGAGTTAAAACAGTCATGCCCCATGACAAAGACCGTTGCAAGACTTGCCGAACGGCCTCAAGACGAACTGGAGCGCTCGCCTGAAGCCATCGCGGCAAGCACACGATCCGGCGACGCTTCAGATCGATCAAACATCGCCACCAGCCGACCGTCGCGCATCACGCCAACGCGAGTTGACAGCCCCAGAACCTCCGGGAGTTCTGAAGAAATCAGCAAGACTCCCGCACCTGAACAGGCCAGATCATCCAGGAGGCCGTGAATCGCCAACTTCGCGCCAACGTCCACGCCACGCGTAGGTTCATCAACAATCAAGACGCGAGCCTCGCGGTCGAGCCAACGCGACAACACCACTTTCTGCTGATTGCCTCCACTCAACTCAGCCACCGGCGCATGAAGCGAGTGTCCTTTCACCGCGACCCGAGCAAGTGCTTGCGCTGCATGGCGACTCTCTGCTTCACGGCTCATCAAGAGACCGCGTCGAAATCGTTCGGCTGCTCCGAGTGATTGGTTGGGAGCGACCCCCATGCCAAGCACGAGGCCCTGGCGTTTGCGGTCTTCTGGAACAAGCCCCAGCCCGGCATCCATGGCAGAGCGCACCGAACCGAGTCGCACTTCGCGACCATTCATACGCACCCGACCGCGGGCCGCGCTGTCCAATCCAAAAAGCGCTCTGGTCAGTGCGCTGCGCCCGGCTCCTACGAGACCTGCAATCCCCACAATCTCTCCGGCGCGAACATCCAGATCGATCTCATGAAAGCCGTTCGGCGAAGAAAAACCGCGCACCTCGAGCAAAGGCTCTCCCGGCACGCCCTCAAGGTGTCGCGGCACAAAGGGTTCCAGGTCTCGGCCAATCATAAGGCGCACGAGGCTCAACTCATCTGCGGCCTCGCCGTCTAGACTCCCCGCGAGCGCTCCATCCCGAAGTACATGCACTCGATCACAGAGCCGCAGCACCTCTGGGATTCGATGACTCACATAAACCATCGTGACGCCCTGATCACGCAGTCGCTCGATGAGTTCAAACAAAGATTCAGCTTCTGTGTCTGACAAGGAACTCGTCGGCTCATCAAACAGAAGCACGCGGGCGCCTGTAGCGACGGCTGCTGCGATCTGAACCAGCTGCTCCTGCGCCGTCGACAAGGAACTCATCGACTGCGTGACATCAAGCGAAGTTCCAATGGCGGCCAGCTGCTCACGCGCTCGCCGATTCAAGGCCTCTCGATCTACAAAGATTCCGAAGCGGCGTGGGATTCCACCCAGCGAAAGATTCTCCGCGATCGACAAATCCGGGCAGGACGCAAGCTCCTGGTGCACCATGGCAACACCGTGTTTGAGCGCATCTGCGGGCGATCGAAAGTCGACTGACTGACCGTCCAGCCAGACACTCCCCGCATCCGCGCGGTGAATGCCCGCCATGATCTTGGCCAACGTGGACTTACCCGCTCCGTTCTCACCCATCAAGGCGTGGCACTCGCCAGTCGGGATTTCGAGCGAGACATTCCGCAAGGCAGTGATACCGCCGAAGTGCTTCACCACACCTTCAACGCGAATCATCGATCAGAACTCAGCACTCAGATTCAGCCCTCGCTCAACCATGATTTCCACTGAGCATTCACCGCATCGACATCCGCCATGCGCACCGGCTTCAGTGCATCAACGACGCGAACATCTTCGGGCTTCTGACCGTCAACAATAAGATCGAGCAGCAACTCCACCGAACGGTATCCCCAGGCGAAACAGTCTTGCGCTAGCAAGACTTCAACGTGTCCGCTCTCGAGATATCGGAGTTGCGGTTGAAGCGCATCGACAGACACCACCTTGACGCTTCCAGGGTCCCAACGCAGAGCACCTGCCGTGAACAAGGGCCAACCACCGACGAACGCCCATCCATCGATCTCCGGGTGCGTACTCTGTCCGCGAGCCACCACTTCGGCAGCCACCTCGGGCACTTCCTCGTGATAGAAAACGCCATCCTCGACCAAGTTCATCTCCGGGTACTTCAGCAGCTGAGCTTTCACCCCAGCGACGCGAGCCTGAAGATTCGGCGCCGCTTGGTTCCCGGCCAGAATCGCGATAGAGCCCTTCTCTCCCATTGCCTTCGCCAACTCATCCATGACCTGCGCTCCGCATGAGTTGTCATCTGTTCCAAAGAACGCAAAGCGCTGACTCTTGGGCGCATCGGAATCGAAGCACACAACTTCTGTTCCCAGATCCACTGCTCGGTTGATCGCAGGGGTCAGCGTTTCGGCATGACTGCATGAGACGGCAATTCCTGCGGCCCCGCTGCGAGCAAGTTGTTCGATCGCTGCGGCCTGCGCGGCGGCATCTTCGTCTGGGGGTGTCTGCCAATCGATCACGATGTCGAGTCCGCGCTCAGCACCGAGTTCGACCGCGGCTGCTTGCGCTCCGAGATAGGCGGCCTGAAAAACCGCATTGCCCTGACTCTTCCCCACCAAGCCGATGACCACACGGTCTTGCGCGCCCTCCTCAGAAGCATCGTCCGAGCAGCCAGCGAGCAAGAGCAAAGCGAACAGAAAGGCCTGCGGACCAGAAGGGCGGCGGCGCAACTTCATGAAAAACTCCCGTAAGGCAAAATCAGTCAGGCGATCTGCGTGAAAGCATCATGCGACAGATCAAGCCGGAGGGCGAGAATCCTCAACCACAGTTCGCCGCACACGCAAATGTCCACTAAAACGGTCAACCGCCACGGCAGCCACGATGGCCAATCCGATGATGATCTTGCTGTATTCCTTGCTCACCGTGACCGTGAACAAGCCAAGGTCGACAGTTCGCAGGATGTCGATGCCGTTTTCGATGAGCTTGATAATCAGTGCCCCCAGCATGGCACCTAACGCTGTTCCCCGGCCGCCCATCAGGCTCGCACCTCCAACGACAGCGGCAGCAATGACCGTGAGTTCGTATCCCTGACCTGTCGCGGTGTTCGCCGACTGATAAAAACCGACAGACACCATGCCTGCCAATCCCGCTGCAAGCCCGGCCAACGCGTAAATACGCAACTTGATACGCCCCGTGCGCAATCCTGCGAAGCGTGCAGCCTCTTCATTCCCACCAACGGCATAGATTTGTCGGCCGCTCACTGTGTGCCCCAGGTAGACCCACGCAGCAATCACCGCGACCAACATGATCAGCATCGGCACAGGCTGCACAAAAGTGTTCGCCACATCCCAGCGCTGACTCACAAAACCATCCGTAAAAGAAGCGGGCAATTCCTTACCGAGTGACGGCAGCGTCTTGGTTTTCACCGAGACGAGACCGATGCCGCGAAAAATACTCATCGTGCCGAGAGTGACAATGAACGGATGCACGCGGAGGCCGACAATGAGTGCGCCATTGATGGCGCCACACAGCAGTCCGATGCCCATGGCAACAACGGCTGCAATCGGTATCGACTGCCATGCCGAGGCATCGGACGGCAACTGCTGCAAGACTGCCGCCGTGCCAAGTGCGGAGAGACCAAAGATCGAACCGACAGAGATGTCGATGCCACCCGAGATGATCACCAGCGTTGCACCGAGTGCCATGATCGCCATCCACGACATGGTGGTGGCGACATTGGGAATGAGGTTGTCCAAACGCAGGAAGTTGTTGGCGGTCCTTCCAGCAACGGTCACGGGATCCGAGGCCAACGTCAGCACGACCCCGATCACGAGAATGACCAGGAGGAGCCCGGCTTCCATGAACTTCGGACGCACAGTTCCGGCTCTGGAATGGGCCAATCTGGAGGATCCCGGCAGCAACGGCATCGACTCACCTCACCCCACGAGTCTCCTCCAGTCAACCCGTGTTTCACGACGAGCTCAACCGAGTACCCTTGGCGTGGCCTTTTTCTGCCCAGTCAGCCCTTCCCCGCCCTCGGTAACCGAGCATGCTCACTCTGTCGCATCGAATGCTCTACGCCCTTCTGACGCTGTTCGCAATGCCCCCGGCAGCGGCCATGAACACACACCGCTCTGAGCCGCCCGTTGCGCCAGTCATTTCTCAGCACGTGTCAGAAGAAGATGTGCACCCGACTCTCGATGAAATCTACAAGCCGCCACGCCTACTGGGTCAACGACCCACCGATTTCGGCATGTCAGCCGATGGGCAATGGATCACCTACCGCTGGGCTGATGAAGACTCGGAAGATGCACCAGGCGACCTCTATCTACTTTCAACTCGCGGCAGCACGACAGAAGTTTTGGCCACAGAGGACGAAGATGTTGACGTGCTCTGGACGCATACCGATGCGGTCTTGCTTCGCGAACGTGATGGGTGGATCGATCGCATCGACATCGGAGGCGACGGACAACCTGTCCCGCTCTTCGAAGGAGCTTCGCTGAACAAGGTTCAATTCCTGGAAGATGCGCGCCACGCCATCATCCAGGCCGGAGAGGACAACCAACTCTGGATTGTCGATCTCCTGACAGGTTCACGCCGGGCTCTCGCCTCTGATCTGAAGAAACGCTCGAGTTGGTATCAGGTGCTTGAAGACCGTGGACAGATTGCACTCTTTGCACAAGCCGACGCACCACCGCTGCAGACAGAGGAGCCCTCCGAAGCGAAGAGCCCCTCGCGTGTGCTATGGACTGTCCCCCTTGGCGAAGCCAGCAGCAGCGCACAGCAAACCGACATGGAGAAAGCGTCGAACACGCAGATCTCCCCAGATGGCCGATGGGCCGTGGCGTACACCCGCGAATCGACCGTCGATCGCGAACTGGTCATGGCCGACTACCTGACCGAGCAGGTCACCGTCGTGCCGGTACGGAGTTCGCTGGCCGGTGACGACGCCAGCGCCCTAGAGATGCAGTTGTTTGACCTCGAGTCCTCCGAAAAGCACCCCCTCTCACT
>Ga0315339_1001191_pt1 | contig 24617 bp, 25 predicted proteins | sample ASW17metaG_FD_204514 | JGI IMG/M metagenome (GOLD analysis project Ga0315339, IMG submission 204514) | Ammonia-oxidizing marine archaeal communities from Pacific Ocean, United States - ASW #17 | ecosystem: Environmental > Aquatic > Marine > Oceanic | place: USA: California | collected 2016-12-05
AATGGCCGGCGCCAGCCGCCGCTGCCATGGCTTTACCGTCGACCTGCAAATCATGGATCATACCGGTCGAAGCGCGCAGACACACGGACAGTGAATCAAAAGCATCAAACACCGGTTCTTTATCTTCTTGCATATCCTTGGCATAGCTGAGCGCCAGGCCTTTCATAACGGTCAGCAGAGCCATCAATGCTCCGGTGATGCGTCCAGTCTTGGCCCGCACTAATTCCGCCGCATCCGGGTTGCGCTTCTGCGGCATGATAGACGAGCCGGTACTGAAACTGTCGGAGAGGCAAATGAACGCGAACTGCGTACTTGACCATATCACCAGCTCTTCGGCGAGACGCGAGAGATGCATGGCGGCAATGGCGGCGCCGGCCATGGCCTCCAGGGCGAAGTCCCGGTCCGATACGGAATCGAGGGAATTGACAGTCGGGCGATCAAAGCCTAGCGCCGTTGCGGTTGCATCCCGGTCGATAGGAAATGACGTGCCGGCGAGCGCCGCTGCGCCGAGCGGGCATTCATCCATCCGTTTCAGGCAATCCGCCACCCGGCTCCGATCCCGCCCAAGCATTTCCACATAAGCTAGCATGTGATGGCCGAAGGTCACCGGCTGGGCCGATTGCAAATGAGTAAAGCCCGGCATCACCGTGGCCGCATGCTCTTTGGCACGCGCGATCAGTGCAGCTTGTAAATTCCGCATCTCGACATCGGTCCGCTCGAGCACATCCCGAACCCAAAGGCGGAAATCCGTTGCCACTTGGTCGTTCCGCGAACGCGCCGTGTGCAGCCGCCCGGCAGCAGTGCCTATCATCTCTGTCAGGCGCGCCTCCACATTCATGTGGATATCTTCCAATTCATGCTTGAAAGAAAATTGGCCCTGCTCGATTTCCACCCGGATGCTGTCGAGTCCGGCGAGAATTTTACCGCCGTCGTCGGCGGGGATAATGGCTTGGGCGATGAGCATTTCGGCATGCGCCTTGGAGGCGGCGATATCCTGGGAATAGAGCCTGCGGTCGAAATCCACCGACGCGTTGATCTGCATCATTAGGTCATCCGGTGCGGAATCAAAGCGTCCGCCCCACATGGTATTCGCGCCTTTTGATTTCGTGTCCCGGGAATTTTTCGGATTAATGCTCATGTTCCGATTCCACCGTTATTTTTTGCTGTGGCCTAGTGTTGCAGTTTAAAGCTGTGATTAAGAGCTTTTCCCGTGGCGACTCGCGCTTGCCTGCTCCGTTGGCCCGCATAATGGCGCTATTTGGCCCGCGATCAACCGTTTCGTTGTCTATTGGGCTGTTTATGGCTCTTGTTATGGCTCTGTGCGCAGAAATTTGGCCAAGCCCGCAGCCACCTTATCGGCCGGTGTTATAGTCTTTATGGAGCCACGATAATCACTATCGGGGCCGATCAGATAGGTTCTAGCTGAATGGGCGAAGGTATAATTACCGTTCGATTTATTCTCGCGGATTAATATCACGCCCAAGCTTTTCAATAGGCGGTCGGTTTCCGTTTGCGTGCCGCTGAGGCCAAGGATCGTCGGGTGAAAATTGCTGACATAATCCGCCAACACGGCAGCGCTGTCACGCCTTGGGTCAAAGGAAATAAACAGAGGTTGCAGTCTTTCCACTGCCGGGCCGAGTTCGTCCAACACTTCCGCCAGCAGGGCTAATTCCATCGGGCAAACATCGGGGCACCATGTGTATCCAAATTGGATCAGTACATAGCGGCCCTGAAAATCCGCTTCACTCACCTGGCGACCATCATGCGCACTCATAGAAAATTTGATGGTCTCGCCAGTGATCTGCGCGTCCGCTCCCGAGCGCCCACCCGGCCCGTCGACAAATGTATAAACAGCAATCGTCAAAAATATCGCAGCTATAAAGCGCCGCATGGTTTTCTCGCTATTATTCGGGCCAAGATTAGCGGGTGGGGACGGGTATCTCGCTGGAATAATCATAGAAACCACGACCGGTTTTACGACCCAACCAGCCGGCCTCGACATATTTAGCGAGCAGCGGGCAGGGGCGGTATTTGCTATCGGCTAAGCCTTCATAAAGCACCTGCATGATGGCGTGGCAGGTATCCAGGCCGATGAAATCTGCCAATTGCAGGGGGCCCATAGGATGGTGAGCGCCAAGGCGCATGGCCGTATCAATAGACGCCACCGTGCCAACACCTTCATACAGCGCATAAACCGCTTCATTGATCATCGGCAGCAGAATACGGTTGACAATGAAGGCAGGGAAGTCTTCGGCCATGGCCGTCTTCTTACCCATCTTCACCGCAACATCGCGCACTTGCTCGTAGGTGTCTTCGTCGGTGGCGATACCACGCACCAGCTCGACCAGCTCCATCATTGGTACCGGGTTCATGAAATGCATTCCCATGAACTGGCCGGGCCGATCGGTACTAGCGGCAAGGCGGGTGACCGAAACCGATGAGGTGTTGGTGCAGATAATGGTCTCAGGCTTAATCACGCCCTTGAGGCTGGCAAAGATTTCTTTCTTTACTCCCTCGACCTCGGCAGCGGCCTCGACTACTAAATCAGCATCTTTTAAATCAGTAACACTAGCGCCGATTTTGATTCGCGCCATGGCGGCATCACAGGAGGCTTGATCGATCAGCTCCTTACGCACCTGGCGGCTCATATTGCTTTTGATCGTATCGAGCGCGCGGCCGATCACCGCCTCATCCAGATCGATTAGGACAATGTCGTAGCCGCTAAGGGCGGCGACATGGGCGATGCCGCTGCCCATCTGACCCGCTCCGATAATACCGATTTGTTGAATCATGGCTGGCCTCAGTTTTTGGAAATACCTTGTTTATCGAGCTCGTCAGCAAGTTCAGGCAGCGCCTTGAACAAATCCGCGACTAAGCCGTAATCGGCAATTTGGAATATTGGCGCTTCTTCGTCCTTGTTGATGGCAACAATTACCTTACTATCCTTCATGCCGGCGAGATGTTGGATCGCACCAGAAATTCCAATAGCCATATAGAGATTTGGCGCTACCACTTTACCGGTTTGTCCGACCTGATAATCATTCGGCACATAGCCGGCATCGACGGCTGCGCGCGAGGCGCCGACAGCAGCTCCAAGACGATCCGCCACCGCTTCCACCAGAAGGAAATTTTCACCGCTCTGCATGCCGCGCCCACCCGATATAACGATATTCGCACTGGTTAATTCGGGCCGCTCGGAAACACTCAGCTCATGCCGTTCAAAGCGCGACAGTCCCTGATCGCCAGGGCCACTTGCTGCTTCGATGGCTGCAGATCCACCTTCCACCGCTGCCGCATCAAAGGCCGTGGCGCGAACGGTAATTACTTTTTTGGCGTCACTGCTCTGGACTGTTGCCATGGCGTTGCCGGCATAAGTCGGGCGGACGAAACTGTCAGCGGAAATGACTTCTGAAATTTCAGAAATCTGCGCTACGTCCAAAAGAGCTGCAGCGCGCGGCATAACATTCTTGCCATAAGTGGTAGCGCAGGCTAGCAGATGGTCATAGCCATCGGACAGCGCAACGATCAGTGGTGCCATATTTTCGGCCAAACCATGGCCATAGGCCGCGTTATCCGCATGCAGGACTTTGGTCACGCCGGCCACGGCGGCAGCTTGCGTGGCAACCTCGCCCGAGCCTTCGCCGGCAACGAGAACATGGATCTCATCACCCAATTGGGTGGCGGCTGTCACCGCGTGCAGGGTGGCTTGTTTCAGTTCGTTATTATCATGTTCGGCAATGACGAGTACAGACATCACAGCACCTTCGCTTCGTTATGCAATTTTTCGACTAATTCGGCGACGCTCTCAACCATAACGCCTGCTTCCCGTTTGCCGGGCGCGACAACTTTGATAATTTTTATGCGCGGCGACACGTCGACGCCGAGCTCTTTAACCGTTTTAGTATCGACCGGTTTTTTCTTAGCCTTCATAATATTGGGAAGCGATGCGTAGCGTGGCTCGTTAAGGCGCAAATCCGTGGTCATCACCGCCGGCAGTTTGACAGTCAGAGTTTCGAGCCCGCCATCAATTTCCCGTGTCACTTCGGCTTCACCGTCACCAAGCGTGATCTTAGAGGCAAAGGTCGCCTGCGGCCAGCCAAGCAATGCTGCCAGCATTTGGCCGGTCTGATTGCTGTCATCATCAATCGCCTGCTTGCCAAGGATCACTAAGCCGGGTGTTTCCTGGTCGATCACAGCTTTCAATACCTTGGCGACTGCCAGCGGCTGAATATCCTGGTCGGCGATCACATGCACTGCCCGATCGGCGCCGATGGCGAGCGCCGTCATCAGGGTCTGACGCGCTTCTTCCGGTCCGGCGGTCACAACGATAATTTCATCTGCTGTACCCGCTTCCTTCATGCGCACAGCCTCTTCAACGGCGATTTCGCAGAACGGATTGAGGGTCATTTTTACATTGGCCGTCTCGACGCCGCTTTCATCTGCCTTCACACGTACTTTTACATTTGCGTCGATCGTGCGCTTGATGCCGATAAGCACTCTCATTTGGCGCGAGCTCCCAGTGAATAACAGTGAATTAAATTAAACATATACCGCCCAGATGAATACGAAATCAGTGGAAAATCAGTGTTGCCGCGGTTCTATTCGCATTCGCAACAATTGGTTGTATCTGCCGAAGAATGCAACGTAATGCGCTTGCAACACCGCGTCAACGGTAGGAAGCAGCATAGGCTATAGCTAATTAATCGCCCAATCTTGAAATTATGCTGCGACGCAACATTGCAATGCAGCATTTATAGCTCAACCACAGCTCAGCGCGTCGCCCCGGGCACCCATAGCACGTCGTCGGCGCCGTCCGCGTTGTTTAGGCGGGCGAGCTGAAATAAATGATCCGAGAGGCGATTGAGATAATGAATGGCGGCTGGATTTACCGTCGCATGCTCGGCCAACGCAACGCTCAGGCGCTCCGCCCGACGCACCGCAGTACGCGCCACATGGAGAGCGGCTGCTGCCGGTGAGCCGCCCGGTAAAACGAAGGATTCGAGTGGCGCCAAGCGCAAATTCATAGCGTCTATTTCCTGCTCAAGCCGCTCGGTCTGCGTCGGGATGATGCGAAGCGCACCTTCAATATCATCGGGCCGGCAGAGATCGGCGCCAAGATCAAACAGGTCATTTTGGATACGCGCCAACATTCCGTCACTTTCGCCCTGACAATGGATGCGGGCCATGCCGATGGCAGCATTGGCCTCATCCACCGCGCCGTACGCTTCGACACGGGCGTCATTCTTGCGCACCCGGGCGCCGCCGCCGAGCGAGGTTTCGCCGCCATCGCCGCCGCGCGTATAAATTTTGGTGAGCTTGACCATCCGTCTCAGCCTTTTTTGATGACAAACGCGAGAATGGCCAAAAGCGAAATTGCAGCAACCTGCATACCAATGCGCCAGCGCATCAGTCTATTGCTGCGCGCCATGCCTTCTTTGCCTTTGGCACCGCCCGACATGGTTATCATGCCCATGAACAGCACGAGTACCACCGCGCCCATGGCGACGTAAACAAGAATTTCTAGAACGATGGCGAGGGTATCCGACAATTTGCGCATCCTTCAGTTCGTATGGTTACATTCTTGTGGATCATAGGACTGTTAGCAAAGATTGAGTATCCAAAATCAGCCCCGTAAGCTAACTGTCATGATATCGAACTACGCCAACAGCGGCGATCAAAAGCGCGGCGGAAGAGGCGGTACCGGTCACCTTTTTTTTGTCTTTACCGAGTCAGGCGCTTCCGCCTTAACGCCGTCGCATTCTTAACCACATCGATTTCGAAACCCTGTCCAAGCAGCTCGCGAAGATGGGATTCGTTGCAGAGATTAACCGACATGCCAGCTAGGATGATTTGATCAACATAGTTCTTACGCAATTGAGGCACCAAATCATTGGCCTTAGGGTCTTACATCTTGTGCGAAGAGGTGACGATGGTTTCGCCGCCTCCTATATATTTTTATTCCCCCACATATAATTCTCGACAGAGTCCGAAGTAAAATTGAATTACCATTAAATATAAGAACGCCCGGTACAGAATGGGATTCACAATGCTGTTACGCCCACTCATAGAAATGTGGAATATCAAAGTGTGGCCAGAAAGGTCAATAGTTCCTCCGGGTTTGCCACAATTTCCTGCAGCCGCTCCGGCGTGTATCCACCGGCGCGCAGCTCGCGCAGGGTTAAAGCGTGGTCGCGTTTGGCAAAGCGCCGCCCGCTCGCATCGAGCAGCAAGGGGTGATGGATATATTCCGGTGTTTGCAGCTCGAGTAGCGCTTGTAACAGCCGGTGAATATGGGTGGCCTCGAACAAATCCTCTCCGCGCGTTACCAAGGTGATTCCCTGCAGATGATCATCAAGGGTCACGGCTAAATGATAGCTGGCAGGCGTTTCCTTGCGTGCCACAACCACATCGCCGTATCTCAAAGCATCGCTTGCTACCTCCCCCCGACCTCGGTCGTGCCAGGTCAAGGCGCCGGTCTCGGCAGTAGCGCGCGCCACATCAAGGCGCAGCGCATAGGCATCACCGGCGGCGTTTCGCTCTGCACGTATGTCCTCTGAAAGCGTTCGGCAGGTGCCCGGGTAAAGCGGCCCACCAGGGCCATGGGGCGCGGCGGCGGCCTGGGCAATTTCGGCGCGGATTTCCCGGCGCGAACAAAAACAAGGGTAAATCAGTGATCTGCTATGAAGTGTCTTAAGTGCCTGTTGATAAATATCCAGATGATCTGATTGGCGGCGCACCGGCTGTTCCCAAGTCAGACCAAGCCAGGCCAAATCCTCATAGATCGCATCTTCAAATTCCGGCCGCGCGCGGGCGCTATCAATATCTTCGATGCGTAAGAGAAAGCGCCCGCCCGCAGATTTCGCTGCTTCAACAGTGCGAAATGCGGAATAGGCATGGCCAAGATGGAGATAACCGGTTGGGCTCGGTGCGAAGCGGGTGATGCAGAGCATCTGGCGCGCGTTCCTCTTCTGGCCGAATGCCGCTGCGATGCTCTTTACACCGCGCCACTTAGGCGCAATGCGGCGATGGAATCCGCATCAAGGTCAAGCCACTCGCGCAATACTTCGTCGGTATGCTCGCCAAGCAGCGGCGCAGCGCGCGGGTAATCCACCGGGGATCCGGAGAACTTGATCGGGTTGCCGGCATATTCGACATCAACACCGAGCGCATGGGGGATCTTAACACGCATGCCGCGTGCATTGATCTGCGGATCGGCAAAGACCCGATCCAATGTGTTGATCGGCCCACTCGGCACACCGACCGGCTCGAGTGCGGCCAACCAGTCATCCAGATCGCGCATAGCGGTGATGCCGCCAATGATCGCTATCACGGCGTCGCGATGTTGCACCCGGAGCGTATTGGTAGTGAAGCGCTCGTCTTCCATCAACTCGACCCGCCCGGCGACCTTGAGAAACTTAGTCAGCTGGGAATTGTTACCGATGCCGAGAATCATATGGCCGTCGCGTGTGGGGAAAACACCATAGGGCACGATGTTCTGATGGGCATTGCCGGCGCGCTTGGGGACGACGCCACCAACGAGATAATTCATCGCCTGATTGGCCAGCCACGACACCTGCGTATCCAGCAGCGCGAGATCGATATATTGCCCTTTGCCGGTTTTTTCCCGCCACGCCAGGGCGGCAAGAACAGCGACCGTGGCATACATGCCGGTCATCAGGTCGGACACGGCCACGCCGCCTTTTTGCGGTCCCCCGCCCGGCAAATCATCGCGCTCACCGGTTAGGCTCATGAAGCCGCCAGCAGCCTGAATGATCATGTCGTAGCCTGCCCGCGTCGCATAAGGGCCGGTCTGGCCGAAGCCGGTGATCGAGCAATAGATCAGCCGCGAATTGGCTGCATTTAGGCTGTCATAGTCTAAATTATACTTGGCCAGCCCACCGGTCTTGTAATTTTCTAACAACACATCGGCGCGCTCGGCCAGGTCGGCGCAGATTTTTTTTCCGTCAGGCGCAGAAATATCCAGTGTCAACGAACGCTTAGCCCGGTTGGCCGACATATAATAAGCCGCTTCGCCGGTCTCATTGCCATCCGTGTCTTTGAGATAGGGCGGGCCCCAGCCGCGCGTATCGTCACCCACGCCAGGGCGCTCTACCTTGACCACATCGGCGCCGAGATCAGCCATTAATTGGCCCGACCAGGGGCCGGCCAAAACTCGGCTCATATCAAGGACGCGAAGCCCGGAAAGCGGCCCGGTGCGCGGCGCCGTGCCAAGTGGTGAGGAAGTGGAACTAGTCATTTGCGGGAACCTTGAAGCTGGCGGAAGAGGACCACCAAATTAGCCCGTTGCCGGCGCTTGGCCAAGCGAATTACGGAGATTGTGGATTGCAACCTATAGCTCGATCAGCTCCGTCAGCCTAGCCGCCTAAATAAGAATTAAAAAGACCACCTAAACCGGCCCTAAAAACGGTAGTTGTCCGGGGCCTGCACTCAGTGTGGGATGGGCGCTGCAGCGCAATGAATATACCTTGATTCAGGGTCATAGTTTGTCATGATGGTCAAAACTAATAGGCGCTTTGTAACGATGCTGGATGCACAAAGAGACGGGCATTTTTCGCGTGCCGCCCGTTAGAGAGGGAGATGCGTATTGACGTCACTTGAATCCTGCAACGCTTTAGTACTCAACGCCGATTACCGGCCGCTGAGCTATTTTCCGCTTTCGCTCTGGTCGTGGCAGGATGCGGTCAAGGCGGCGTTTCAGGAGCGCGTGAACATTGTCTCAGAATATGATTTGGCGGTGCATTCGCCGAGCTGTGAAATTCGTCTGCCGAGCGTTATCGCCCTCAAGCGCTATGTACAGCTCGCGCGCCAGCCGGCTTTCACCCGCTTCAATGTTTTTTTGCGTGATCGCTTTTCTTGCCAATATTGTGGCGGTCGTTTCGCCGTTGAGGACCTCACTTTTGATCACATAATTCCACGTTCACGCGGCGGCAACACCAGCTGGCACAATGTGGTCACCGCGTGCAGCATCTGCAATCTGGCTAAAGGCAGTCGTATGCTCAGGGAGTGCGGCCTACACCTCCATTGTGAGCCGCGCCCACCGACCACCTATGATTTACATGAGGCAGGGCGTGAATTCCCACCACGCTTCTTGCACCAAAGCTGGCGTGATTATCTTTATTGGGATTCGGAACTGGAAGAACGCTAACGTCATTATTAGCGTATTGCGTTAAATGCGCTCTGATAGCCAAATCGCGAGACGCGTGCCGCGTTTGATGGCAGCACTCAAGGGCTCATAGCCCGGCGCCCGTTCGGCTTCATGGGCGAGGCCAATCTCTTTATGCTCTGCTTCATCGGCGCGGAACTCTTCCAACGTTTGACGCAGCTCCGCCTCGTCATCGCCAAGCTGTTCAACCTGACTGGCATAATGTTCTTCGATCACTTCTTCAACGGCAGCAGTGCAGGCCATGGCGGCACGTGGGCCCATTAACGCACTGCCAGCACCGAGCGCAAATCCGGCAACATGCCAAAATGGTGCCAGCAACGTCGGTCGCGTCTGGCGTTCCACCAGAAGCTTATCGAAAGTTTCCAGATGCTTGTTTTCAGCCTCAGCCATTTCGCGGATAACCGACGCGATATCACTTTTCCTGGTATCGTTTTGCCCCGCGCCATCCCGGCCAAGCACGGCAAGCTGGCCCGCATAAATACGTACCGCGCCATATTCCCCGGCATGGTCAACGCGCAACATTCGCTCGACTATCTGCTCGCCCGTCAAATCGCCGGGGAGGCGATCATCGCCCGTCCGCTTTGGCGCGCCAGAACTGCTGAGGTTTACTTTGTCGTCCTTCACGTGTTTCGCTCCATCTTGAAAGCAGAATACAGTGCCGCCAGCGCTAAGGCGAGAGAGAGCAATCCATTCCAGCCAGCCATGGATATACCCCACATCGACCAGGCGACCTCATCGCAGCGCACTGTCGGTGCGGCGAGTAACGCTGCGCGTATTTCCTCAATCGTTGTGCCAGTGATCGGTATAGCGCAACTGCTCTCAAACCAGCTCCGCTCTACCCCAACGTGATAACCAGCAATTCCAGTGCTAATAAGAAGGGCAATCCCGGCGGCAGCGATCAGTAGCGGCGTTACGCCGCTTCGGCCGCTATAGAGCAGCGCCGCCAAGGTCAGAGCCAAGACAACAAAATGGGCATAGCGCTGATACCAACAGAGCTCACACGGAGCCAGGCCACCAATATGTTCAAACATAAAGGCGCTCAGCACCGCCGCACCGCTGATTACAAACAGCACCATTGGCGGAATCCAGGTTTTTTGCATGAACGCCGAGATCACAATAGATTTCCTATACCAGCAGCTTGATCAGTAGAAAAGCGCCAACAAGCGTAGCAAAGAACAGCAGCGCCATTTTGCCGAGATGGCGCTCAATGAATTCACGCACCGGCTCACCGAAGAGGTACAGCAGTGCCGCCTCAATATAAAATCGTAAACCGCGCGATATTACCGAAGCGAGAATAAATATGCCGATATCGAGCTTAGTTACGCCGCTGGCGATGGTGATAACTTTATAGGGAAGCGGCGTAAACCCGCCGGCACCAACAATCCAGCCGCCCCACTCATTATAGTAATACTGAAATTGGCTGAACTTCTCTTCCGTACCATAAAATTCAAGCAGCGGCTGGCCCACCGCGTCAAATAACCAAAGGCCGATGGCATAGCCAAGCATCCCGCCCATCACCGAGGCCAGGGTGCAAACCCCGGCAATTCGCCAGGCTCGGCGGCGATCCGCCAGCACCATGGGGACCAACAAAATGTCGGGCGGAATGGGGAAAAACGCACTTTCCGCAAAAGATACGCCGGCCAACGCCCAGATAGCATGTCGCTTACCGGCCATCGCCATCACCCAATCATAAAGCCTTCTCAGCACCGACCCATATTCCACACCTGTTTTCTGTTCCGCCTCAGTTGACAGAGGGCGCGGGGGAAATCAAGGCTACAGCACAGCAAGCTGCCGGCCTATTTCCCCGCTTGGCACCAGCCCGTGCTTTGGCCTATAACGTCCCCTCCAATATGGATTGGACCTGTTGCCCCTGTGGCGGAACTGGTAGACGCGACAGACTCAAAATCTGTTATCCTTACGGGTGTGGGAGTTCGAGTCTCCCTGGGGGCACCACACTATAATTCAGTATTGTCCATGGCTGTCCATCGTTATCCGCTAGAGATTGAGAACTCGTGTGTGGCAGCGCGTGGGACATCAGTGGGGGCACCATAGTCCGGTTTTCTTGATTTTCTGCCCGTGATGTCTCAATCCTGGCTCGGTATACATGGTCTCAGAAACAGAGAAAATGATGCTAAAGATTATGAATTAAAGATATTGCCCCATGGTCGCCACAGAGATTCTGCTCGATATCTACATCTTTTTTTCAATGTCAGGGGCGTGAGGGAAATTGGGTGACAAGGCCAACGCCTGAGCTACCCACATAATTGCCTTTGGGTGTTGGTGTCTCTCTTCACCCTCGGCCCTGCTCCCCGAGTGGCTGCAATCTTATTTGATTTCTTGTCGGCAGAACGCAACCAACTTGTTACCGTCCAGGTCACGGAAGTACCCGCCATAAAAACCGCCTGTGCCGCGTGGTCCTGGCGCACCTTCGTCCGTGCCACCCATTTTAATTGCCTTGGCGTGAACCGCTTGCACGGTCTCTGGATCTCCCGCAGCAAGTGCCAGCATCGTGCCGTTTCCAACAGTCGCCGAGCCCTTATCGAACGGCGCGATAACAGCAACCGACCCCGTTCCAGATTTGCCGGACCACATGATAAGCCCTTCATATTCTGTAGAGCGCTGACCCCCGAGGACGTCGAAGACTGCATCGTAGAAAACCCCCGCGCCCTTTAAATTGTTAGTACCTATAGTGACAAAATCTATCACGGTCGTTGTTCTCCTATCGTATCAATATGCTACCCCCCCCTTATACATTGCTCGAGCATTAAAAAAACAACCTACGCCGGTCAGGCATTTTTTTCATTCTGAAAGTCTAATTGAATTTGGCCCCATGGGGAGCCGAAGGGGCTTAAAAAATAGCGTGACGCGCCAAATCGACTGGGAAATTCTGGACATATATTTGATCTAGATACGCTCTAATGGCACCTGCCGTCGCGAAACTGAATTTCTCACGGCGACCGCTGCATTTTTAATAGTGCGGCGGCGGTACGTCTCCGGGCGCTTTCTGCGACATGTCACCGGCAACCTCTCTCAGTTTCTCGTTTTGCCGTTGAGCCTGCTCGCGCAATTGGCCGATCATCTTGCCCTGCTCCGCAATAACGGCAGACAGCTCATCTTGCATTTTTTCATGATGGGCGAGGCGGGATTCAAGTTCGTCGATACGATCCGTGATATCGGTCATGGCTGATTTCCAACCGTTCAAGTTTTATCTGATTTATGTATCCCTAATCTATTAAGCGGGCTGGATAAAGCGTTCAAAAATCGTAGCGCCGTATTTACAGGCTGTGTAGACGGCGCAGCATTAGTTTTTATGCTTTTCCCGCCATTCGGCAGTGAGGGTTTGGCCTTTGGTGATCTCGGCTGGGGTCATTTTTTCTTTAACAATATTAAGACCCTTCGTCGCCTTCTCATGGCCCTGCGCCTGTGCAAGCGATAACCACATATATGTCTTGATATAATCCTCCGGAACACCCCTGCCTAAGAAGTAACCGGAACCGAGCCCGAACTGGGCCCCTGCGTGACCATGCTCTGCGGCCTTGCGGTACCATTTAACGGCTTCGGTATGGTTCTTTGGAACGCCTTTACCGTTGGCATGTATTACACCAAGGTTGTACTGCGCTTTAGCATCGCCCCGCTCGGCAAGCGGAAACCACTCCCGATAGGCGGTTCTATAATCACCAGCAGCGTAAGCCGCGGTGCCGTTATCCCAATCAGCCCACGCAGACCCCAAAGCTCCAGTGACTACAAGTGTGTCAGCGATTGATCCCACAACTAGCCAGAACCTTTTTCACCGACGCAGTATCGATTCAGATGCCTTTTAGTGGCGGCTTGGCTTACGCGAATGTCGGGGGTCCAATTCTCTAACCCAAAGATCGCACCTTTCAAACAATGATTTTCGCGGCACCTGCAGCCGAGGCATGTCACAGTCCCGGCGGAATTTGTATTAATTTTCTGCATATTGAGGCGTCCGTTTGAGGATGCACATAGGGTGTACCGATATCGATGCAAGATTAAAAATACATATCAAATTATATGAGATATATCGTCTGAAAGCAACGACCACAGCGGGTTACATTGAATTCTGTGAAGTTATAAGAACGTGTTAAAATGGGTAGGTAATTTGGCTGGAATTCGTCATACCCAAAGGATGGTCAGAAGCATCGCCAAGAAGTAAGATGATAATGAAATACTTAAATGCAGGAAGCCTCTAGATATAAACGGACTAAACACTAACGTGATTTTAAAAAAAGTAACCATTAATAACCGTAGTATGCTCAAGAAAGTAGCGAGTTTAGAAACCCTGGTTATCAGACAAAAGTTACTTGTAGCACCACACTGACGATTATTAGCACGACCCCGCCCTATTGTTCTGGCGATAGCCTCTCGCGTAGGAGAAATCTGGCAAGCAGCACGGTCACCGTCGTATATGCGACGCTGGTGACAATCGCATACTCACTATTTGCCAGCTTGAGGTCCACAAAGATGGATAGATGGCCAGCGGTGTCGAATGTGCTGAAGGTGATCCATAAGGGCTAGGCTTGTATCGGAAAACGCATGTGTTGCGTCGATCGGTTGAGGCGGTCATCCTAATGTTTTAAGTTACTAGACTATTTTGAAAGTGAATTTCCAATTCTTAAACCTGTCTAGGAGAAATAAGATGCTTGGCGGATATGCCGGAAAAATTCTTCGAGTTAATCTGACCACAGGGGCCTATAAAACAGAACCATTGCCCGAAGAAGTTGAGCTTAGAAAATATGTCGGTGGCATCGGATTGGCGATGCGGATGATCCTGGACGAAACCCACGCCGGGATGCAAGCAACCGACCCGGACGCGCCCTTCATGATGATGAATGGGCCTCTTGCGGGTACATCGGCGCCAAGTTCTTCCAATTTAGCTATTGTTTCATTGAACTATGATACGCCCTACGCTGTGGCGACCGGCCATTCACACGGATATTGGGCGGCCTACCTCAAACATGCCGGCTATGATGGCATTGTCTTCACAGGTAAGGCGGAGAATCCCGTCTACCTTTGGATAGATGACGATAAGATTGAAATCCGCGATGCGTCGCATATCTGGGGGCAAAATACACGCGATACCGAACGTCTAATCAAACGAGAATTGGGAGATGAGGAGAAAATAAGCGTCGCTTGCATAGGCCCGGCGGGTGAAGCAATGTTACATGGCGCATCGGTAAAAAATGATCGTAACCACGGCGCCCATAAGGGTGGTATCGGTGCGGTAATGGGCTCCAAGATGCTGAAGGCTGTAGCAGTGCGGGGTACCGGTACGCCTGCGCTTGCAGACGCCGATGCATTTGCTACGGTAACCAAGAAATGGGATGACGCTATTACCGCTGAACGTAAACCGGGAGAAGGAGAGCCTGCGGTTGGTTCGCTTCTAAAGGAAGGTGGAATCACGCGTATTTATACCTATGTTGCTGACAAGAGCATGATTGGCTGTAAAAACTTAAGCGACCCAAGTTGGGGTGAGGGATACGCCAAGAATTTCGTTGATAGGGCTGCTGAAGATTGGACCGTAGTCCCTAAGGAATCCTACAATTGCAGCATCGCCTGCGCCTATGACTGCACTATCAATAGCGGAAAGTTCGCCGGATTTACCGCCAGTATGTGCGGTGGTGGAGAAAATATTGAGGGTGCGGCAGCGATGATTGGTATTGATGATGCCGATGAAGCACTGGCTCTAACCGATCATTTAGACGGCATAGGCATCGATTCATCGGTGGCTGGCGCCTTGATGGGCATGTGTTATGAGCTCTATGAGCGCGAGTTACTCTCCCCGCAGGACACTGGAGGTCTTGAATTAAATTGGGGAAATTTTGAATCCGCTATAACCTTGATAGATCAAATGTGTTCGGGCGAAGGGTTCGGCGGGCGTGTTTTGGCAAAAGGTCTAAAGGAAGCGGCGGCAATATTGGGTGCGCCGGCGGAGGCCTGCGTCCTGCATATCCGCGGCGGTGGTATCAATTTGCATGATTGGCGGCCAGCCTGGAGTGTGTTGCTCGGGCAAATCGTAGCGGGCGCAGGTGTTTGCTGGCAAGGTCCCGGGGTTGATGCATGGACCACCGAGCCTGACCTTGGATACACCGAAATCGCTGAGCCTTTTATTACCGAAGGAAAAGCGGAGGCAGTGGCCAAGACACAGGCAAAGAAGCTTTGGGAAGATTCTCTCGGTGTTTGCTGGTTTGCCTGTTGGGGCGTGAAGGATGTTGTGCCAAATTCCGCCAAGGCTATTGAATTAGCAACGGGTTGGTCGAATTTTGACCGTGATGAAGCTTTAGCAGTCGGTGAACGACTCATTAATATGCAGCGAATTATAGCGATCAAACGCGGCTTTACCTCTAAAGATGAGTTCGATGTTTCCGACCGGCTGCTGGAAGCGCCAACCGAAGGCAAGGCGAAGGGCCAATCCATCAAGCCGCACCTCAAAGGTATGGTGAACGAGTATTACGGCCATATGGGTTGGGACGACTCTGGCCAACCTACATCGGAAACGCTTGAAAAAGTAGGGCTGGGTGGTGAGCTATAGAGCATCTCACGCCCGCACGGGCTCTCGCGAAATTCCCTATCTCTTTGATATCGGAGAAAATCACCAACGCTGGTAATTCTATCTGCTCGAAATTTACTCTAGCCGCCTGCCTGGGCGTGGCGGATTATCTTTTTACTGAGGGTAGAAAGCGCCTGCTCCGCGAAACGCTCGGGCGCGCACCACACACCGTCAATGGCGACGCGGCCATCCACTTTGCCGGCATAGACGGTAATTTCCAGACAAAAATGGGTGAAGCCGTGGCTGACAACACCCGATAACAGACGCCATTTTGCCGCCGCCGGAGCTTCCTTGCGGGCGACACTTTGGCTCAACGGCGTATCGCGCCACTTACTGCCCGGCACCTCCATCAAGCCGCCAAGAAGGCCTTTCTCAGGCCGTCGGCGCAGCATAACCTGGCCATCACTACGCACCGCCCAAAAAGCCACGCCATGGCGCAACGGACGCTTCAGCTTTGGTGTTTTGCGCGGCAATTTTTCAGCAATTCCCGCACCATGAGCGCTACAAGCTGGCTGCCACGGGCAACGCTCGCAGGCTGGTTTGCGCGGCGTGCAGATGGTGGCACCGAGATCCATGATTGCTTGTGCATAATCGCCCGGGCGTTTCTTCGGCGTGATTTCGGCGGCAAGCCCCCGCAATTCAGTTCTGGCCGCCGGCAACGGCGTCTCGATCCGGCGCAGACGGGCAACCACGCGCTCTACATTGCCATCGAGAATGGTCGCCGGATGATCAAAGGCAATCGCTGCAATCGCTGCCGCCGTGTAGGAGCCAATGCCGGGCAGGTGCAATAGTGCGCTCTCTTCTTGCGGAAATTCACCGCCATGATTTGCGACAACTTCCTGCGCACAAGCCAGCATGTTCCGCGCGCGAGCGTAGTAGCCAAGCCCCTGCCAGACATGCAGCACATCGTCGAGCGTTGCCGCAGCAAGAGCTTCAAGGCTCGGCCAGCGGCGGAGAAATTCTTCAAAATAAGGTCCGACAGTGGCGACGGTGGTTTGCTGCAGCATGATTTCGCTGAGCCATACGCGGTAGGGAGCCATACGCGCCCCCGGCGGTGCGCGCCACGGCAATTCACGGCCTTCGTCACCATACCAGGAGAGCAAAATTTTCGCCAATTTCGCCGGCGGCCAATCTGTCTTCATCGAGGATTCCATAATTTTACCGTAATTTTGCCATCAAACATCATATATTATAACGATGAAGAAACATTCCCGCCCGCTCGCAATAGCACTCCATAAAGTGACGGAGAAGATATATCGCAAACGCGGCTTTGCGGCGGCAGGAGTTATCACCAATTGGCCAGCGATTGTCGGCCAGGATTTGGCGCGCCACACTATGCCGGAGCAGCTAGACAGCAATGGCACGCTCCGGCTCCGTGTCGATGGACCATTAGCTACTGAGTTGCAGCACCGCGAGCCTGAGATTTTGGAGAAAATCGCCGGTTATTTCGGCTACCGCGCGGTCTATCGCCTGCGCCTAATTCAAGGGCCGTTCGAGAAAGAAGCGCCGCCGGAAAAACCAGTCCCCACAACGCCACTCGACTCGGAATTTGTCGAATCACTCGACAACAGCCTTGAAGCCACCCGGAGTGCGGATGTAAAAAGCGCTCTGGCACGTCTCGGCAGAGCGATTCTCGGTCAAGCGCGTGACACCTAAGCTCTTGAATCAGCGACCTTCACCCTCCCGGCAGGGCGGCGTCAGCAGGAATGCCCTACGCCAACCATGCTTGAGAGAGTCTTTCGCCGTCTTTATATTTCATCATCTTATGAAGAATTGAGTGCAGCCATGGTCACCAGACGATTTTTATTAGCAGGAATGATGGGTTTTGCGGGTACGCTGGCGGCCGCACCGCTATTGCAATTGGCTTCCCTGCCTGCCGCCGCGGAAACTTGGTACAAGCCTGGTGATATGGCTATTGGCGCGTCGGATGCGCCGATCTCGATGATCGAATATTTCTCGCTGACCTGCTCTCACTGCCGCGATTTTCATACCAAAACCTTCCCCTATCTCAAGACGAATTTTGTAGATACCGGTAAAGTACGTTTTATCGCTCGAGATTTTCCGCTCAACCGGCCGGCACTCGACGCAGCAATTCTTGCCCAATGCGCCGGACCGAAGCATTATTTCGCATTTATTGAAATGCTATTTAACACCTTCGACAATTGGACCCGCTCTGCCGATTACATCAAGGCGCTCGGCCAGCTTGGGCAACTGGGCGGAGTGAGTGCGGCACAGTTTGAAGATTGCCGAGGCGATGCGGCGCTCGAGGCCAAGATATTTGCAACCATGCTCGACGCCCAGGTAACTTACGACGTCAAATCAACGCCAACCTTCATCATCAACGGTAATGCACATGAGGGCGGTATGCATATTGATACGCTTGCGAAAACTCTTGAACAATATTTACCCGATAATTAACGGTTAGCAGGTGCATTTTACGAAGCTAAAAGTGGTCGGGTTCAAGTCCTTTATAGAACCCAGCGAACTGGTGATAGGCCCCGGGACCACGGGCATCGTCGGGCCGAACGGCTGTGGCAAATCGAATCTGGTCGAAGCCATGCGTTGGGTGATGGGCGAAACCGCGCCGCGTCACATGCGCGGCGCCGGCATGGAAGATGTCATCTTTAACGGTACTGAAGCGCGCGCTTCGCGCAATGTGGCTGAAGTGGCGCTGCTCCTCGACAATTCTGACCGCACCGCACCGCCGGCCTTCAATGAAGATAACGAACTCGAAGTGACGCGCCGCATTGAGCGCGGCGCCGGCTCGTCCTATAGCGTAAATGGCCGTGATGTGCGGGCGCGCGACGTACAATATATGTTCGCCGATTTCGCCACCGGCGCCCATTCTTCGGCCCTGGTCGGCCAGGGGCGTATCAGCGATATCATCAATGCCAAGCCGGCCCAGCGCCGTGGCATTCTCGAAGAGGCCGCCGGTATCAGCGGGCTGCATGCCCGGCGCCATGAAGCGGAGTTGCGCCTGCGCGCAGCTGAGACCAATTTAGAGCGGCTACAGGATGTAGTAGGCGCACTCGAAACCCAACTGCATAGCCTCAAACGCCAGTCGCGCCAGGCCAGCCGCTACCGCCGCATCGCCAAGAATCTGCGCAGCACCGAAGCCCTTCTACTACATATCCGCTGGAGCGCTGCATGCGAAGAATTAGATCGCCGCGATATAGAGCTAAAGGCCGAATCCGAGCGCGTCTCCAAACTGACCGGTGCTGTCGCTGTTGCCACCACCGCTCAAGTGGTTGCGGCAGAGGTTCTGCCGGATCTCCGGCAAAAAGAAGCGGCCTATGCCGCCTCCCTGCATCGTCTCGCCGTGGCGCGCGACCGACTCGATGAAGAAGAGCGTCAGGTCGCCGAACAGCGCCGGGAATACGAAACCAGATTAGCGCAAATAGATCAGGATTTGGCGCGCGAAGGTACGCTGGCTGAAGACGCGACAAGCGCTGTTGCACAGATCGACAACCAACACAGTAGCCTGGATCGGGAAAACGAAGATTCCGCCCATGCCGAGCAACTGGCTGAGGCAGCACACATCGCCTCGACCGCCGACGTAGCGGCGCTCGAGCAACGCCTGGCAACCTTGACCGAAACCGTTGCCGCCGATGAGGCCCGCCACAACAGCCGTCGCCGTCGCCTGGAAGAATTGGAAGCACGGCACGAAAAAAATTCCGCGCGCAAAGCTGAGGTCGAGCGAGAAAAGGCCGCACTCGAAGAACGCAGTTCTCACCAGAGCGCCATCGCCTCCGCCGAGTTAGCGGTTAAGACGACACGCGCCGAATCGGAAGGAGCGCGCAGCGGTCTGGCCGTTGCGGAAACCCACCGAGAAACGGCGCAGAAGGACGAATCGACAGCACGCGACGTGCTCCAGACCGCAGATGCCCAGCTTGCGCGCCTGCGCGCTGAGGCCGAGGCTCTGACCGAATTATTGGGCGCTGCTGAGGCGGACCAAGGACCAAGCATCGTCGATGCACTTGATGTGGATTCGGGCTATGAAGCGGCTCTCGGCGCCGCACTTGGCGATGATTTGGAAGCGCCTGAAAACTCCGAAGCCGCCATACATTGGTCAGTGTTGGGCCCGCTGGGCGAGAGCTCGGCGCTGCCAGCAAACGCCACACCACTAGCAAAATTTGTCCGTGGCCCAGCGGCCCTGGCGCGCCGTTTAGCTCAGGTAGGCGTGGTCGAGGGCGGAACCCGCGCGGCGCAAAGCGAGCTTTGCGCCGGCCAGCGTCTGGTTGATAAGGACGGCGCCATGTGGCGTTGGGATGGCTTTACCGTCAAAGCCGGCGCCCCGACTGCCGCTGCCAGCCGCCTCAAACAGCACAATCGTCTAGGTGAGTTGGAAAAAGAATTAGGTACAGCGGATGCTGCGCGCCGTGCCGCCGAACAGGATTTCGATAGCAAGCGCAACAGGCGCCAGAAGGCAGCTCAAAGCGCCGCCGAAGCACGCCTTGGCGCCGAGAAGGCCAGCCAGCAACTTGATTCAGCGCGCGACCACGTGTCTAAATTAACGCGTGAAGCGGTGGCCGAAAACTCTCGCCTCAGTACCCTTAGCGAAGCGACCGAGCGGCTGGAGGGCGAGTTGATTGAAACCGCCCGCCTGGGCGAAGAAACCCGCGACACGCTGAGCGCCGCGGCTCCGCTTGAAGAGGGCCGCGCCGCCTTGACGAAAATGCGCGATGAGATGACGGCCGTGCGTGACAACCATGAAGCATGCTCCCGCGCCCATGACCGCCTTGCCCGTGAGGCAACCCAGCGCCAACAGCGCCTCAGCGAGCTCGGGCGTGAGCGCCAGGGCTGGTCGGAGCGTGAGGCAGGCGCCCGGCAGCGGCTCGCCGATCTCACCGAGCGTCGCGTGACAGTCAGTGAGCAGCTCGAATCCTTAGCCCACAAGCCGGATGAAATCGCCCAACGCCGAAGCGGCCTATTGGAACAAGTTTCCACAGTCGAAGATGAGCGCAATGCAGCGGCGGAAGCATTAGCGACGGCGGAAGTCGGACTGACGGCGCGCGATACGACACTAAAAACAGCCGAACAGACCCTCGCTAGCGCGCGCGAAGAGCGGGTGAGAATCGAAGGCCTCCTCGAACAGGCGTGCCAAGCAGTGGATATGGTTGTCTCTCTCATACAGGAACGCCTGACCTGCCCGCCCAAAGAGGCTCTGGCCCTGGCCGAACTTAAAGAGGGGGCAGAGCTTCCGGGGGCTGAAGAGGCAGAAGCACGCATTCAGCGCCTGACCCGTGAGCGTGAAAATATTGGTGCGGTGAACCTTCGTGCAGAAGAAGAAGCGGCAGAACTCGACGAGGAAATTTCTACTCTAATCAATGAACGCGCTGATTTAGAAGCCGCCATCGCCCGTCTGCGCCAAGGCATCTCAGGCCTCAACCGCGACGGCCGCCAACGGGTAACAGCTGCGTTCAAGCTCATCGACGGCCATTTTCGTTCGCTCTTTACCCGCCTCTATGGCGGCGGCCATGCCCATCTAGAGCTGGTCGAATCAGACGATCCGCTGGAAGCCGGCCTTGAGATCATGGCCAGCCCGCCGGGTAAGAAGCTGCAATCGCTGACGCTCCTTTCCGGCGGTGAAAAGGCACTGACTGCGCTCGCCTTGTTATTTGCCGCCTTTTTGACTAATCCGGCACCGATTTGCGTGCTCGATGAGGTAGATGCCCCGCTAGATGACACCAATGTCGCTCGATTTTGTACTTTGGTCGAGGAATTGGCGAAAAAAAGTGGCACCCGCTTCCTCGTTGTCACCCATCACCGCACGACCATGGCGCGGGTAGATCGGCTGTTTGGCGTCACGATGGTTGAGCGTGGCGTGTCGCAGCTTGTTTCCGTTGATTTAGCCCAGGCCGAACAGTGGCGCGAAAGCGCTTGATGCGCCTGCAAACGATTACAAATTGTTCAAATATTTCAAATTGTTATGATATATTTTGAAGTGGTTGACAGGGGTGTGGTCAAACACTATGGTTCACCCGATTTTTCGGTTGCAGGCTCGCGCTCGAGCTGGGTTCGAGGGTCGGTTTTCATGATTGATTATTCATGAGCGGTGATAAACCACCGCCTTCACTAGAAGAGCTCGATTCTCGGCTTAGAAAAGTCCGGCAAGAGCGCAAGCACACCGATGGCGCAGGGATGCCGCCAACGAAGTTTGGCCAGTCCCTGCATCTCGGGATCGAAATGGCGGCCACTTTGTTGGTTGGTGGTGGTATTGGTTGGTATCTCGATCATTGGCTTGATTCAAAGCCGTGGTTTTTAATAGGCTTTCTGTTCCTGGGGATCGGAGCGGGTTTGAGTAACGCCTTTCGACTGGCAAGAAAATACGGCGCCGAAGTGGCGCAGCGCGAAGATAGTAAGAGCGACGCGCCGCTGGTAAAAGAAGACGAATAATAGGAGCGGCAAGCCCGTGTCATCGGCAAAATTAGCGGCAGGCGCCGCAGAGCATGCAGCGGAACATCACGGCCCGTTAGATCAATTTTCGATCCAGCGTTGGGTGGACATTGATCTCGGTGGGTTTGACGCCTCGTTCACAAACTCCTCTTTTATGATGGTGATCGCGGTGGCGGTCATCTTTGTCCTGACCACGGTCGGTATGGGGCAACGACGGATGGTCCCCGGACGCCTGCAATCAGTTGTCGAATTGCTCTACGAGCTTGTTGCGAAAATGCTCGGTGATATTGTTGGAGGACGCGCGGCCAAGCGTTTTTTCCCGTTTGTATTCAGCCTATTCTCTTTTTTGCTATTGGGTAATTTGTTAGGCCTGATCCCCTACAGCTTTACCTTCACCAGCCACATCATCGTCACCATCACCTTTGCTCTGGTGGTGTTTGTTGGCGTCACGATCCTCGCGATCATTATTCACAAGCAAAAATTCCTGACCTTCTTTCTGCCGCCCGGTGTGCCCATGTGGATGGCGCCGCTGCTGGTGCCGATTGAAATCGTCTCCTATATCGCGCGGCCGATCAGCTTGGCGGTGCGCCTGTTCGCTAACATGATGGCGGGACATAGCATCTTGCACGTGTTCGGCGGCTTCGTATTCGCGCTGAGCTTTTTCGGATTTTTGCCTTTCGCCTTCATCATCGCGCTCTATGGATTAGAAATTCTGGTCGCCGTCTTGCAAGCTTATGTGTTTGCTATTCTGACCTGCCTCTATATTCGCGACGCTATATTCCTACATCACGAGTAGAGACCAAGGGTTTACATCTCAATTTAAGAAACACAATCAAGGGAACGAAAACATGGACGTTGAATCAGCAGCAATGCTTGGCAAACTCATCGGTGGCGGTCTTGCCACCATCGGCGTGGCCGGCTCCGGTGTCGGTATTGGCATCATCTTTGGCAACTATGTGTCTGCCGCTGGCCGCAACCCGGCCGCCGCACCGAAGCTGTTCGGTAACGTGCTGCTCGGCTTTGCGCTGACAGAGGCGATCGCGCTGTTCGCGCTCGTCATGGCCTTCATCATCCTCTTCGGTAGCTGAGGCCGTTCAATGCACCGGCGTTGGCGGTATATAGCCGCCGCGCTGGCGTTCGAGTCGGGGAGAAAACATGCCACAGCTTGTAATACCTGATTACGCGCCGCAAATTTTTTGGCTCGTCGTCACTTTTGTTATCCTCCTGGCATTGATGTGGGCTTTTGCCCTGCCGCGTATCGGTCGTGTTCTGGAACAACGCCAGAAACACATCAGTGATGACTTGGAAGAGGCAGAAAAATTCAAGCAGGGTGCTGAAGAGGCGATAAAAGCCTACGAGGCTTCGCTCGCTGAGGCGCGCTCCAAGGCGCATCAATTGCTGGCCGAAACACAGGCTCGGCTCGACAAACAGGCGGCGGAACAACGCGCCCGCCTGGATGCTGAATTGGCCGAAAAGCAGGCAACCGCCGAGTTGCGCATCCGCGAGGCGCGCCAGCAGGCACTCTCCAGCGTGCGTGAAGTAGCCGCGGAAGTGGCGCGTGCCGCAACCGATCGTCTGATCGGTGTAGAACCCAGCCAAGACGCCGCCAACGCTGCAGTCGACGGAAAGGGCTAAACATCATGGGCAAGCTAAAACGTATGGCTAAGGTGCCTGAGAATTGGCTGCTGGTTGCCGCCTTTGCTTTTGTCATTGCCGGCTCCTCGATTACCGAGGACGCCAACTTCTGGATCCTAATCGCTTTCATTACCTTCTTTGGTGTATTTGGCCGCAAGGCCTGGACGGCGATTAAGAATGTGCTTGATACCAGAACCGAGAAAATACAGGCCGAGCTAGAAGAAGCCAAGCGCCTGCGTGAAGAAGCGCAAAGCGTACTCACCGAATATGAGCGCAAACGCCGCGAAGCCGAAGATGAAGCCCGTCAGATGGTTGAGCATGCCAAGGTCGAAGCCGAGCGTCACGCCAATGACGCCAGGAAAGCATTGGAAGACACCATGCGTCGGCGCGAGGAAGCCGCTATGCAGCGCATCTCCCAGGCCGAAGCGGACGCGCTCCGTGAAGTACGCGAGACCGCAGCGGCACTTGCCGTCCAAGCAACCATGCGCCTCATCCGCGAAAATCTTGACGATGCTCGCGCCGATCAAATGATTGAACGCTCGATCCGCGAGCTTGGCGAAAAGATGCACTAAGCCATAGGGCAACAAACAAACTTTAAAACCCCCGCCCGGTTAATCCGGCGGGGGTTTTTATCTGTTGTTGAAAACTAAAATAATTTATTGCAAACACCCTTTTTTTTTAAATAACTTGCCACGCGAGTACGATCCTTTCTCCCGCCAAGAGTTGGTCCAGCCCTATAGATATTAGAGGAGGATCAAGACATGGGAATCAAGAGACACAAGCCGGAAGAGATCGTTATGAAGCTTCGCCAGGTTGAAGTGCTCGTTGGTCAAA
>Ga0315339_1001192_pt1 | contig 24597 bp, 20 predicted proteins | sample ASW17metaG_FD_204514 | JGI IMG/M metagenome (GOLD analysis project Ga0315339, IMG submission 204514) | Ammonia-oxidizing marine archaeal communities from Pacific Ocean, United States - ASW #17 | ecosystem: Environmental > Aquatic > Marine > Oceanic | place: USA: California | collected 2016-12-05
CGTGAAGCCGGCGTTGGCGACCTGAGTCACATTCACGACCGTGCCTATCGGGTGAGTCCCACCGCCGGTTACGGTGCCACCGGCACCAGGAGCGGGGATGGCGGTGAGTGCGAACTCTGAGCGTGAGTAATTAGCTGTCACGCTCTTATCTGAATTCATTGTGACGGTACACGCCCCTGTGCCGGAGCAGTCCCCTGACCAGTTGACGAACGTGAAGCCGGCGTTGGCGACCTGAGTCACATTCACGACCGTGCCTATCGGGTGAGTCCCACCGCCGGTTACGGTGCCACCGGCACCAGGAGCGGGGATGGCGGTGAGTGCGAACTCTGAGCGTGAGAAGTTGGCTGTCACTGCTTTGCTTGCGTCCATTGTGACGGTACACGCCCCTGTGCCGGAGCAGTCCCTTGACCAGTTGTCGAACGTGAAGCCGGCGTTGGCGACCTGAGTCACATTAACAACCGTGCCTGAGGGATAAACGTTGGATCCTGTTGCAGTGCCTCCTTCGGAGGGTCTACCAAAGGCAAAGAGTCTGAACATCGGGTTATGATCGAAAACATGTTCAGCATGGGCGCCATTAGGGGTGACTAAGGTCACCTGGTATGTTCCAAGTCTTTGGGGGATAGGAAATCCAGGATCTGCGCCAGCTGGCAGGGATATGTTCAGCTGTAGCGTCTCGCCTACCTCCCATATTTGGTCCGGCGGTGTTGGCTGGACTGACCATGAAATCCCTAGGGCTCCGTTCGAGATCCTGGCGCCCCACGTGTTGTCAGTTCGCTCTAGGAATACGTCGGTATCTGCTATGGGAGTTATATCGACCGAGCCGATGTTAGTGGCCCAGATTTGGAATAATGTTCCTTGCGGGTTCGCTGTAGCGGATGCGATCTGGATCTTAGTCCGTAACTGATCTCCCATAGTACTCTGTAAATTAGCAGTGATCTGGGAATCATCTCGAACGTTGGAACTTATGGAGAATACAACCAAACCTGCGCTAGTTATGGCGCCGATAATCAATATGCTTGTTACTATTATCCGGTCCATGTTTCGAGAGAGTCCTTGGCAGGCTTATAAGCACGGATCTTTTCCGTGGAGCATCCGCTACTGAACACAGATCTAGTAGGGGAGTTTTTCATGCCGGATCTGTATTTAATGGTGATCAAAGGTTTTACTTCTGTCGAAACGAGATGGCTCTCCTCAAATCCGGTATTGCCTAAGTGCGTATCATGCTATAGATCATCGAGGTTGATTCACAGGCCCATGTAACCTGATATCCATCTCAGAGGTATGTTGTTCTCTATCCTTAGTAGGCCCACTCCGAAAAAACCGTCTGATGCCGAAAGTCCTCCACGAGTAGTGATCCTAGGAGGTGGCTATGGCGGTACATACACTGCCCTCGGATTACAAAAAGCAGCACGTAAAGGCCTCATCCATCTCTCTATTGTAAACCGGGATAATTTCTTCCTCGCTCAACCTATGTTGGCCCAAGTTGTGTCGGGAAGCATAGAACCTCCCCATATAATCAACCCTATCCGGAGACTCTGCCCAGAAGGCACCTTTTACCAAGCTGAGATCGAGGACATAGACTTGGACCGGAGACATGTGGTGATCCGGTATCAAGAACAGCCCGACTTCCAGTATATTCCATTTGATTACCTTGTCCTCGCTGTTGGCGCAATCACCGATCTATCTTGGAGCCCCGGGGTAGCTTCTCATTCTTTTTCGTTCAAAACATTGGGCGACGCAATCGCATTGCGGAGTCACTTGATCTCTATTTTAGAAAAGGCAGACGTCGAATCAGATGCGAAGCGAAAAAATAGCTTGCTGACCTTTGTAGTCGCAGGTGGTGGTTATACTGGAGTTGAAGTCTCAGCTGAGATCAACGACTTCGTAAAAGAGGCGAGCCAGAGTTATCAACATGTTGATCAGGCCGAAATAAAGGTTGTCTTGCTGCAGGGCTCGAGCCGGGTATTGCCTGAATTAGATGCCGGACCTGCTTGCTTCAGCCACCGAGTGTTAGAGCGGAAAGGTATAGAGATTAAGCTAGATACTAGGGTTGTTGGTGCTACTTCTGAATCAGTTGCCTTAAAAGACGGGTCTAGTATCTCAACAAGGACACTGGTAGCTGCGTTCGGAGCGGCTGGAAATCGGTTGTTAGAAAAGCTGCCATGCCAGAGAGACGAACGAGGCCGGCCGATTGTTGATTCAACACTAGCAGTGGTAGGACATCCTGGTTTGTGGGCTGTTGGAGATTGTGCTGCTATACCGAATGCGGTCAGTGGTGGAACCTGCCCGCCTACCGCGCAGTGCGCCATAAAAGGGGCGAGATATCTTGCCAAGAATATATTGGCAACCATTACGGGTAAAGGTACGGGTAAAGGAGTTAAACCTTTTGTTTATCGTAATCTAGGAGTATTTGTACCCTTGGGCCGGTTTTCTGGCGCTGCACGCATCATGGGATTCAACGTCTCCGGATTCTGGGCATGGTGGTTGTACCGTACATTCTTCCTCTTCCAACTCCCGGGGCTAAAGCGAAAGATACAGGTTCTAATCGATTGGAGTCTGGAATTAGTGTTTCCCCGGGATATAGTCCACTTGGACATCACCAAGAGTCAACAGACCACTCAATCACACTACGATCCGGGGCAGATAGTTTTTAGCCAAGGAGATTTGGCCCAAGGTTTTTTCATTATCTTGGAGGGCCATGTCGAAGTGGTTCACGAAAGAGATGGATCTGCCGAATCGGTGGCTACGTTGGGTCCTGGTGATTATTTCGGAGAGATGTCATTGCTTTATGGGGTCCGGCATACAGCTACCATTCGAGCTATGACAGCAGTGGACGTAGTCGTGATGAATGGTAACGATTTTACGATCTTGGCCAACTCGTCTTCTGACTTCAAGGAGCTCTTCGGAAGAGCGATGCGGCAAAGGCTTTCTGGGTTAGGCGTTGAAAGCCCAGATGAACTTTCGCAACCTGAACGAGCCGGAACGGCAGATAATGATAACGGTTAACTGCAGGCCTGATGATAGGTGATGCGGTTGGAGTAATCTGATCTTTCGCCGTTACCTCGCCGTTGATCTTCATTTATGGAATCATGAAGTCTCGAAGAATGTGATATAGGCATTATAGATGCCCGAAACTTCTCAAACATGCAATCCCCGCCTCAGTAATATCGCAGGCCAATAGAGGTATCTCGGATGAATAAACCGCCGAACTACGCTAACGAAGAACCAGGCAGTATAGTCGCTGTTCTAATGGATCTGTTGCCTGTAGAAAGTAAGTTGTTTAGAGACTTACGACTGAGTATAGAGGCTTTTATACTCACGATGCTCAGCATGTACGCGATCCGCTTGATCGGAGTTCCTGGAGCAGGCTTAGTGGGCATAGTTCTGAGCTCGGCCACGATGACTCCAAGATTAAATCAAATATTATCGATGAATCGAGAGAGGATTTGGAGCGAAGAAGGCAACGGACGGCGCGTAAATTTCGATAGCATCATTTCGGGACTGAGTATCTTTTCCGGAATGTTTATAGCATTCATCTTGATAGGTATCATGAGCAGCAAAGCTGACTTGGTGAAGGATTTTGATTTCATACTGACGCAGACGAGAGTGGACCCTGGTGCAGTGTTATCCCCAGAGAGATTCGCCCATGGAATCCAAATTTTTCAACACAATCTTTCAGTATTGATTACCCTGGCTGCTTTGTCGTTTATATATAGATCTCTTGGAACCATGTTTGCGTTGGGTTGGAACGCAGGTGTTTGGGGAGTGACGATAGTGCTGTTTATGGGAGGAGGGGGTGAAACCGGTCTAAGTCCGTTTATATACGGTGTCATGGTACTGATAGCGATTTTGCCACATCTGTTGACTGAAGCGGCTTGTTATCTTGTGGGTGCCTTGGCCGCCATCTTTCTTTCGAGAGGTATAAGTCTTTACTCAATAGGCGATACTAGACTGAATCGAGTGTTGGCGGCAGTGTCTGTTTTGGCTTTATTATCGATAGCTCTACTTGCAAGCGGCGCCGTACTAGAGCATCACGTGCCTCGGTTGGTATTGGAGCTAATCTGATTTTTAGCAACAACATACCTGTAACGAACTAGTTTGTCGCCTCCGGCAAAGGTCAGCCTAAATCAGGGACTACGGATCACAGCGCCGCGGTCCATGTGTTGAAAAACCTTAGAATCCTTTACTCCGTCTGGTGTCATGATTGTCAAGACGTAGTCGCCAAAGGTCAAAGGACCTTGAGGTATTACATGGAGCTCGATGGTTCGTCCGGGAACGAGGTTCTGGATGCCTGGCGCCTGACTCCAACAGTTGGTGCATGGGTTTCCGCCTGGCACGGCCGGCTCAAACCGACATCCCGTTAGCTCCATTCGTTCTGACCGTACGTAGGGGATTTGAGATCCAAAAGTCTGGTCGGTCCTTTTCAGGACGACATCCCAATGCTCGACGAATCGGAGTGATTTGGTTCCAGTGTTCTTTAGCCAAACATACGCGCATTCATCGAGTATAGGCTCAACTTTCACGATCGTTAATTGATTGCTTATAAGCCTGACTTCGGCGGTGGTTGATGCCTCCGTTGCGTCATTAAAAGTTGAGACAGACGGCCCGATGGTCATTATGATAAGAACTGCGCCGACAATGGCAGCAATTGCGAGAACACCGACGGCGACCACCTGATCCATTTCACAAACCTTTTGTGGGGCGGATTGCCCTGAATAGGATTTAAATCAGACCTTCTTAACATGGGTGATCCAAGTTCCCATCTTAAGCGGCGCATCAGGTCAACTAGGCTTGATCCAGCAACGCAGTATACCAAATGACGATATCGTCTCCCCAAAGTAATCCTACGAATCCCCCAACTGATAAGAAGGGTGCCATCGGTAATGGGAAGGTACTCCGAATAGATTGAAAGATCAGAGCGCTTATAACCATGGGAATCAAAAAAGCGAATGATATGCAGAAAACCAATACCACGTTAGGAAAGCCGCAAAGAGCGCCAATCGCTATACTTAACTTCACATCCCCTGCGCCAAGGGTTAATCGGGGAATGACCCAGATCGAGAAGAATAAGATGAATCCGATGCTTGCTCCGATCAGGCTGGCAAGGAAACCATTTTCCATCATCACAGCCCCACCGAGATACGCTAGGAATATGGATGGATAGCTGATAGCGTTCGGAATCTCTCTATGCGTGTAGTCGTACCACGAAATATACGTAAATGTCAGGACGTATATAGATACGGCAAATCCGGGGTACGTCAGCCCTAATGTTTTTAATACTAGAACCAACATACCGAGGCAAATAACTGATACGCCTGTTAAGCGTAGGAAACGGAGGTGATGTTGGTCCATGAAGATAATATAAACCCGATATTCTTTCGGCTAATGTCAGATTCTAACACCGCAACATTGGGTCTATACTAGCTTCAGTGATGGGATAATAGATTCGGATATCATCCGTCAATCGCATTATCCAACAGATGGTTATTCAGAGAAGGAGTCTATGTCAAGAACTCGCCGGTTTCAGGGTTTCTGCATTTCCTCAAACGGCCTGATCGCAGCCCTCTTTATGGTTTCTTTAATCGCTCTTGTAGCCTGCGGCGGTGGCGGCGATGGCGGCGACGATGAAGACGGTATGAGTGCAAGAAATAAGGCTATCGCCAACTCTCCGGCGCTACAAACTATAGAAGCATTAGGAGGGACGTCTAGTCCCGCTTCTAGCGTCGCTGCGTCTCCTACACCTGTACGAGAAATAAGTATGGATGAGGCCAAAAAACAGTTGTGGGTTTTTCTGAGCAAATGCATCACCCTCGATACATCGGATATTGAAGCGGTGCAGGTCGAAGGTAATTGGTATGTCAGAGGAAGCCTTAGTTCCAACCATGAAACGGGACTCTGGGAAGTTCCGAATGCAGGGCAATCTGTCCAACCATACGATGAACGGGCCAACGAGTGGTTGGAAACAGTCGAAGGTAACTGCACCCCAGAAAAAATGCGGATTATGACAACCCCTATCCCGCCCACCCCTGTCGTATCTGGAGCAGCGGCTGCGTCTGCGGCCGTATGGGGATATTTAGTCAGGTGTGTTTCTGAATTATCCAAAGATAATGTTCACGCCCAAGAAAACCCGCTTAAATCAGAATGGATAATTACCACTGATGAGGTCCTTGTGGGTGCTTTAGGGAGGGAATCAAACTTCGGAGCCTGGTCGGTATCATATGGGGGGGCCATCACTACGAAAGATAGCCTGGCACAGCTGTGGAACGCTTACATTTTCCCGACCACGAAAGGTGAAGAATGCGCAAAGCAATATATCCCAAACATCTTATATGCCTTGCCATCGCCTACTCCTATTGTGGCCAGTACGCCGGTAACGGCCCCCACGGAACGACCAGTCCCTACACCAACACCGAAGATTAGAGGGGCATTAGAAGCTGTAAACTCGGTCTGGGCTTTCCTAATTCCTTGCTTCGCTGGTATCGATGTATCGGACTTCAAAGCCACCTATGACTCGTCAAATGTTGTTTGGGTAGTGGTCCAAATCTCTGGGGCTACTACTTCGACTTGGTCCGTCGCCAATAATGGCGTGATAACCGCTACTAACGCTTCATCCAGATCCAACGAAGCAATTGTGAAAGCGCGCTCTTGTTGATGTGTCCGAAGGTTTCTGAAAATTCCTAAACAGGCTGGGTTTAGTTAAATGGCATGCTTATTCGAGATTCGAATACTAATTGAACCCGAGACGTTCTTATCGGTTTCTCAGATTGAAATATGATGGCCCGCATTCAATAGTCTTGAACCCATATGTCAAATCCGTCTCCAGTGATAATGAGAGTGACACTGGATCATGCATGAGCTTTTATGGATAAGGTGATTGTTTCTGGGTTGTTGCTAATAGCCTCAATGGCGGCTGCCGTAATCACTATATCGATAATAACCCCGGCTTTAGGTAGCGATAGGGATTCAATCACTAAATCCAATCGAGTAGCGACCAAATTTGTGGGTACGGAGATAGAAGGGCTTTCGGCTGTTGTAGAAGGCCGCAACGGAGCAGTGATATCGGCGTGGTTCAAGAACGTGGGTTCTACGGATATAAGGCCCGTATCGGCAATGGATCTCTTTTTGCTGAGCGGGAACCGTTTTAGTGGTACGTATATAGAGTACTCTAGCCCTCCTTCTGCTACAGACAGTTGGTCGGTACTGAACCCGGCAGGTTCCACTGTCTGGGCTAGAGGGGAGACCATACAGATCCAGTTGGTTCTCAATGCGAGTCCGAGAGCGATCGGTACGTATATTATCTCCTTGACCACGCCTAATGGTGTGTCTGGTGAGATCCACTTCGAACATGGGGCGGTTCCTACGCCGACGTTAACCCCGGTACCCCCGGGTATATCACTTTCTAACTCTGCGGCAACGGTCAACGAGCGTGGCGTTGGTAACTCCGATACGTTCACGGTAGTCCTTGAGAGCGCTCCTTCGTCATCGGTGGCGCTCTCTGTAAGCTCATCTGATCCAGGAGAGGTGATCGCTTCACCAGCGGATTTGACATTTACGGTGTCAAATTGGGGCGCCTCGCAAGCCGTCACTCTCACCGGAGTAGATGACTCGACCAGGGATGGCAGGCAGAAGTCCGACATAATAGTGTCTGTCGTGGATGCCCTTAGTGCGGTCGGGTACCGTAGTGTTGGAGATTCAACACTGGTCGCTGAAACACTTGATAATGGATGTTGTCCTTAGTCGCTGGTCATTGGAAGGATCACTTTCCAGGTTCCGGAAAGGTATCTGCTCTTAACTCGGCATTAACCTGATGTAGCATTAGTATCAAAGTTAGATGGAAAAAGTAATCGTATCCGGGCTCCTTATCATTGCGTCTGTCGTAGCTGCAGTTATAGCGGTTACGGCGATTTCCTCTACTTCGGCAGTCGATCAGAGGTCTATGTTCGAATCCAATCGAGTAGCGACCAAATTTGTGGGTACGGAGATAGAAGGGCTTTCGGCTGTTGTAGAAGGCCGCAACGGAGCAGTGATATCGGCGTGGTTCAAGAACGTGGGTTCTACGGATATAAGGCCCGTATCGGCAATGGATCTCTTTTTGCTGAGCGGGAACCGTTTTAGTGGTACGTATATAGAGTACTCTAGCCCTCCTTCTGCTACAGACAGTTGGTCGGTACTGAACCCGGCAGGTTCCACTGTCTGGGCTAGAGGGGAGACCATACAGATCCAGTTGGTTCTCAATGCGAGTCCGAGAGCGATCGGTACGTATATTATCTCCTTGACCACGCCTAATGGTGTGTCTGGTGAGATCCACTTCGAACATGGGGCGGTTCCTACGCCGACGTTAACCCCGGTACCCCCGGGTATATCACTTTCTAACTCTGCGGCAACGGTCAACGAGCGTGGCGTTGGTAACTCCGATACGTTCACGGTAGTCCTTGAGAGCGCTCCTTCGTCATCGGTGGCGCTCTCTGTAAGCTCATCTGATCCAGGAGAGGTGATCGCTTCACCAGCGGATTTGACATTTACGGTGTCAAATTGGGGCGCCTCGCAAGCCGTCACTCTCACCGGAGTAGATGACTCGACCAGGGATGGCAGGCAGAAGTCCGACATAATAGTGTCTGTCGTGGATGCCCTTAGTGCGGTCGGGTACCGTAGTGTTGGAGATTCAACACTGGTCGCTGAAACACTTGATAATGGATGTTGTCCTTAGTCGCTGGTCATTGGAAGGATCACTTTCCAGGTTCCGGAAAGGTATCTGCTCTTAACTCGGCATTAACCTGTAATTCCAATATCAGGTCACAGGTCTTGGTCCAACTCAGATAAAGAGTAAGCTGTCTCACGGAATCCTTGAACTGACTTATCCGGCTACATGGACGATTGTCATGCACCCCACGAATTCATCCGATTATCCAACTCCAAACATTTCGAAGGCAGCCGAAGTAATACCAATGTCATTTGAACCATCTATAAAAGAGTTGGGTTGTTGACGGTACGCTGTGAGACACATCTTGGCTACAATGGTGCTAGTATCAGGATTTAGGCACAAAACCTTGACGGAATTGCTTCTTACGTGCTAGAACAGTGAAGCGTTTTTAGAGCCTACTGAAGGCGCTCTTTTTTTGCCCGGCACCAAAGATGAAAGAAGCCCCCTCGAAGAGGGGGCTTCTTTTGTTTCAAGGACACCACGTTTCGTAATTTGCTCGAGAGATTTTTGTCAGGACACTGATGCCCACCAAGGTGGGGCACTAGATGAGAGTTAGTGCGGAGGTCTTCCCATATGACAATCAATATAACTCAGACCACAGGACGGAAATTCAACCTTATTCTTGGATCCCTAACGGGAGTACCTGTTGGGACAGTAATTAGCACACGTATCGACTTGAATAGAGCAGGGATGCACGCGCCCACACAGACACCCAGACCAACCGCAACGCTCAATGCCAGTACCTATTACAACAAAGGTGAGGAGTATTACAATGCCGAGAATTTGGTCATGGCTGTGGGAGAGTTCACCAACGTCATTCAAGTGAACCCGAATTACTCCAACGCTTTTTGGTATGAAGGTAGCTCTTACAACGACCTAGACCAATACCAAAATGGCATTAATGACTACGGCAAGACCATCCAGCTTGGCCCTTATCATTTATTCTCCCTGGTGCTTCTGTGATTAAGCTAAGCACAATGCCGCGCTTCGGCCCACCTTGGATGTCAACTTATTCCGCAGTAATCTTGCTGGTGGCCGTCTTGATAAATCTGGCGACCAGCTTCACCCAATACACGCACAGTCTAACGCTTCCCTCGATGCAGAACGCCCTGGGGCTGTCGTATACCCAGGCCGGGGTTCTCATCACTGGTGGATGGGTGGTGCGTAACATCAGTTCCTTCTCCGCTGGCACCTTGGCGCCCCGTTACGGTAGCCGGATAATCATCGGAGTCAGCACGTTGCTGGCGGGCGGGTCCATGATAATGCTGGGGGCCTCCGACAGCTTCTGGATGGCCTTGTCGGCGATGCTGCTCACCGGCATCGGCACTGGGGCGGCCCTAACTCCGATGATGGGGCTCTTGTCACCTTGGTTCAGCAGCAAGAGCCGGGGCCTTGCCGCGGGGCTAGCTTCAACGGGTGGTAGCGCTGCTTTTATCGCTTCCGGAGTATTAGTGCCCTGGCTAACCACTCGGAGTCCAGAACACGGCTGGCAGCACACCTGGTACATATTCGGGTTTTTGGTTTTGGGTATCGGTGTGGTGTCGCTGTTCTTTATCCGGGACAATCCTGGCCAAAGTTCCGAGGGTTCGCCCAACGCCATTCAAAAAGACCGGAAAGAGGGCCAAACACGTCCCCGGAACGCCTGGCCAGTAGCGGCCTACAAGAACAGGTTCGTCTGGCTCGTGACTTTCATGGTCTTTTTGTCAGGATGGTCCCAGGGAGTGTTCCACACCTTTTTCGTCGTCTACATCACCCAGGAAAATGGGATATCGTTATCGACGGCAGGCGTGTTGTTGGTCGTCATGGGGGTTCTTGGCGCTGGTAGCGGAGTGATGTCGGGCAGGATCTCTGACAGCATCGGACGGCCGAAGGGATTTTTCATCACTTTCATGTTCCATGCCGTGGGGTACGGCTTGTTTTGGATCGTGCCGAACATCGGGGTTTTCGTTATCTGCGCGGTCCTGATCGGCCTCACCCTACGCTCATCCTACGTCATATGTGCGGCCTCGGCTGGCGATTACGTGCCGGGCCACGCCGCCACCGCCGCCTTCGGGCTGATGTCGGTGGGGGCCGGGCTAGGGACGGCTATTTCACCAACGTTAGCGGGGGTTATCGCCGATGCTACCGGGACGCTGCGCTGGTCCTTCACCCTCGCCTTTGGGGCCTCGATAGTAGCGATGGCCGCGAGCCTGCTCTTGCATCGGATGACGGCGCGCCAGCCCACCGTAGTTCCCGAAGCCCCGACCGAGTAAACAACGTGCCATCCAAGACTTGGACTAGGGTATCGCTTTACGGTAGTTTTTCCGTGGTCTACTTCAACCGGGGTCGCGGTTAGGAGGACTTAGGCAAATATCAACGCGCTATCCAAGGCTACACTGAGGCTATCCAGGCTGGCCCTGATTATGCCAAAGCCTACAACAGCCGGGATTTAACTTATCGGGCCTTAGGCCAATACACCCTTGCCAACGCTGACGATGCCTAAGCCTGCTCCCTGGACAGCCAGCACTGTTAGCAGGTTGCTCCTTGGGCAGTCTATATCTACCGCCTAGGCTCCCTTCACCTACCACCCCGGTTATGCGAATCAACCATGGGACTCCTAGCTGTAAAGTAGGCCTTTTCCGGCGGAGATTTTTTTTTGGATTTCGGGGTTTTAGGCTGACGGAGTAGGAAGTTTTAACATGTAACTACCTAGAAGTTTTCAGCTGTTGTTAAAGCGCGCACTCTAAAGAGATGAGCTGGTAACACTCGATGGAGATGTACTAGGCAGTATTCATCTAGCGCTACCAGCTTATTAATCACTAGTAAGGACCTCTTACTGTTGACTCAACGGTAAATGTAATTATGGCGGCGTCTTTTGAGATCCTTTAAGGCTGTGATGTTTAAGATACGGCGAAGACATTAGTTCCGGCTTACCTGCTAGAAGACCTTACCTAGGCGTGGTAGCCCATAGTTGTCGTTAATAACGCTCGAAAAAATAGAGTAAACCGTGCCTTCCATGGTAGGATGTGAAAGGTCATAACCAGCAGGTAATGCATTTCCTCTATCGAGTGGCAAATGTGCGACCTAAGGCTGTTCACTCATAGAATGTCGTTATTAACGGCCAGTCATAATAGTTGATATTACATACGTCATAGGAGGGTCCCATCTCGATGAATGTCAAAAGTCTGAAAACCTTATGCTCCAGATTCCGTAGAGAACAATCTGGAATCACCGGGCTCGAAACTGCTATCGTCCTAATAGCTTTCGTTGTGGTAGCAGCGGTGTTCGCGTTCACCGTGTTAACCACGGGATTGTTCACATCGGAGAAGGCGAAAGAAACCGCGTTGGCCGGCGTAGCGACGACTTCGTCGTCACTTGTCATTAAAGGCGCGATTATCGCCCATGGCGATGGCGCTGGCGCGGTGGACTATATCCGGGTGAAGGTGGCGACTGCCACCGGGGTAGAAGCAGTATTATTTAACCCTGCCGACGTTTTATTAACCTATACCGACGCCAACAACGTCGTACTGATTGACAACTCCCCTGCAACTCCGATCACTGACGCCGCTTCCATAGCGGCTTGTGTCGCTGTGGCAGCTCCTGTCTGGTGTTTGCGAAATGACGGGAATAATAACCCCATAATCGATCCCGGAGAGATTATGGAACTAGTCATCACCTTAGATCATCTGGCACCAGCTGCGGCGGGTGGGCCCGGTCAAGCACTCGGAATCAACACGCAATTCACAGTAGAGATAATCCCCCAGGATGGTGCGGTACTTAAATTCGAACGGCGGACGCCACTCGATATCACTACCGTGATGAACCTCGATTAAGTCCTAGAAATCTACAGCCCATTTTCTTGGTGAATCTATTCAAGGGAGTGGTCCGTTGTAATTTAGCCGGAAAAGAGGCGCTATTCCGGCTAAATTACTTGTACAGGAATCGCGATAACTGCCTATAGAGGTACGAAATGGTTAGTGCAGATGGGAGCCTAGGCGACCGGCTTGAAGCACTTGAGCTTGAGTTCAACCTTCTTAAAACGGAGATACGCCAGACCCTCGTTGATGTGAAAGAATTCGTGATGAAGGGTAAGTCAGTAAATGCTGAACGGGGTCCGATGATCGAGCCCAGGCCCGCCACGGCAAACACCGATATACGAAGCACCGATGAGGAACCGTACGTTGATGCATACTCCGTTGACCAGGATGTTGTAACTGATTCAGATCCAGTAACAATCGGTGGATCACCTGTACCAACAGGTTGGGTCGCATCGCCCCAAGATAAGGAGACGAATACCGCTCTCGCTTCATCGAGCATAAATGATTCAACCATGATGAAAAACATCATATGGTGGCTCGGCACTGCGCGTAGAAGGGGTATCACACTGAACCAATTGAGCCCGTTCATCGAGGCTTACGAGATGTCTGGATACATGAGCCCACTTGTATCCAAGCTGATCTACAAGACGATGGCCCAACTTGCTGATGACGACTCGGCCTCGGTGTCTCAACGTATGCCTCAGGATTTTTCAGATGGGCTGATGCAGCTTAATGAAATCATCACTACGCCTAACTACGATATCCAACAAACAAACCTAACTCCGGATCAGTTGGGACCGATTGACCAGTTAATATCGAACCCTGAAGAAAGCAATGACTGGGAAATCTCTCAATAACTTCTGCGCAAATTCCTCAAGGTACATCTAGGTCTCCAAAATGGAAGTTCCTAAGACTCTCAAGAGTGGCCTGCTGGCTCGACAGCATTCTGGTCGATAAGTTCCAAATTATGGAGCCTTAAGAACGTAATATGGGAACGAGTTTAGCTGCATTGCTTATTATGGCGGTCTTTTTTACCGGAGTGATTCTGATGTACCGGACCACACTGGCAGGCAACGTGGCTGTCTCAAGCGCTATCAAAGAAGCGTCGAACAGCGCTGTAGACCGTGCTCGGACTAATCTACGGATAGATAGCTTGCAGACTGCCAGATGTGAGGTCGTGCTAGAAATTCAGAATGTGGGCGGGGTAGCTATTAGTGATTATGGCGATATGGACGTGATAGTCACGATGGATACATTCAATGAGGAATTGATGGCCAGACGTTTTCAATACAGCGCCGCGTTAGTTCCCAACTCATGGGTTTTAGATATCGATGCAGATCTATATCCTTACGAGCCGTCGACTCTGAATCCGGGCGAGTCAGGTACGTTAACAGTTAATTGGCATTTGCCTGCGCAAAACCCACCACCGCCTTTGGGTTATGGCGAGGCTAGAGCAGTGACCATAGGAGCCGCGAATGGGTCTACTGTAGACTTTGCACCGCCTAGAGGTAATTTAATGAGCCCTTGTTAGCCCATACTCACGACTTCTGCCAATCTGGAAGCGGTTGGAGCGGTGAACGCTAAGAAAGGTCGCTTACCGGTACGGAAACAAGTATGGGATGTTCTAGGACTGCACCTTCGGCAGTCAGGTCTGGTGATTCCAGAAGACTATGGGAATTTGTCGTAACCTTGTGCGATAACAAATGGTCACGGCAGACCGTACGTAATGGAAATGCCACCGTGGTCGCTCTGATCACATAACGATGCTCTATAATTCAGGCGGAGGTATCATTAGATATGGTTACTAGCCCAAGCGCACAAGAAGTTAACACGGTGTCGACTGGTAGTACCGAGATTGACCGACGCCTAGGTGGCGGTATCCCTTACCGTACGCTCATGTTGGTGGAAGGCCAACCTGCAGCTGGCAAAAGTACCCTCTCACAGCAACTCCTTTGGGGTGCGCTTAAATCCGGGCAAGATGCGACGATATATATTACAGAGCAGACTGTTCAAAGCTTCATACGGCAGATGGATAGTCTGGGATTGGATGTAACAGACTACTTCCTCCTGAACCAACTGCGGATATACCCTGTAAATTTCTCTGAAAATGACTCAGAATCAAAGCATGCTTTCTCAATGATGGTGGAACACATATCTGAGCAGGTGTCGTCTAGAGTTGTGGTTATCGACTCATTGACCACCTTGGGTGCTCAGGCTAAGGACGATGAGATCATCGATTTCTTCTCCCGTTGTAAGTCTATGTGTGATGCTGGAAAGGTAATAATAGTGACGGTCCACACTGACGCATTTGACGATAACGTTCATACACAGATCCGATCTATTTCCGATGCATTCCTTCGGTTAGACGTACGAGCTTCAGGATCGCAGCTATTAAAAACTATTCAAGTAGCCAAGATACGTGGAGCAGAATCTGCAACAGGTAGCATAATAGGATTTGAAGTAGAGCCCGGATTAGGGCTCAGAATCATTCCTCTTTCAAGGGCGAAGGCTTAAAGACTTATGGGATCCCACACCAGATATGTCGTATTAGCATTGATTTCAGAGCCAATCTAGATTTGAGTCATGCTTGAGTTAAGGGCGTAATAATTTGCCATTAAAGAACGTATTTAAGTTCAAAGAATCTGATCGTGGTCAGGCCGCAGTAGGACTTTCTGCAGAGCAAGAAAGGGCTAGTATGCCTGCGAGCCCGCTTTTCCAGTCAATGACCTCGGATATGCAAGAACAGGCGTTCTTGAATCTCCACCTTTGGAATTACCTAGAAACATTAGATCCAGAGGAAGTGGGGATACCGGAATTCGTCCCTAGATTAAGTAAAAACCTAAAAAGTGACTCATCAAATAATTTCTTATATCCCGTTGGGAATAAGGTGTTCATTCATCTGTATACGGCGGAAGGAGAAGCTCGCGATCGTTACATAGCTATAGAACCGGCGAAGTCGGTGATGAAGTCCGGGTTAATGGGCGAAGTTGATGAAAGACTTATAGATTATGTAGGTGAGCTTCAAGCCGTCGTAGGCGAAGAAAAAGAAAAACGAGAGGAGGTGTTGACCTCCATACTTGAGAAAATATGCGATACGGGCGGTGGTAAAACAAAACGATCAGCCGTTAAGGTGACGCCAGACGAGTTGGACCAACTCCGATACCTCATGCTAAGAGACAAAGAAGGTATGGGAGCTATCCAACCTCTGGTAAGTGATCCGTATATAGAAGATGTGAGTTGCAGTGGCGTCGGTTCAGTTTTTGTGGAGCACAAGATATTCGGAGGACTGACGTCCGGGATTTCCTTCGATTCTGACGAAGAATTGGATCAGTTCGTAATCAAACTCTCCGAAAAGATAGGCCGGCCCGTCACTGTCAGGAATCCTATTGTAGATTCAACGCTTCCTGACGGATCGAGAATAAACATTGTCTACGGGAGCGACGTATCCAAGCGGGGCAGTAACTTCACTATACGGAAATTTCAAGCAACGCCATTCAGCATCTTGGACCTGGTCAATTCGGGAACTCTTTCATTCGAGATGGCATCCTATCTATCGCTGATGCTTGGAGAGGGTATGAATACCTTCGTTTCCGGCGAAACAGCCTCAGGTAAAACGACCATGCTCAACGCGATAAGTACGTTTATTCCGCCATCATCTAAGATTGTAAGTATCGAAGATACCCCAGAATTACAGGTACCACATCCGAACTGGACGCGTGAAGTCGTACGGAACACGGCCGATGGATCGTCGTCAGTTACCATGTTTGATTTACTGAGGGCTGCTCTACGCCAGCGGCCTAACGAGATAATCATAGGCGAAATCCGCGGAGAAGAAGGGGCGATAGCATTTCAAGCAATGCAAACTGGTCACGCGTGCATGGCTACCTTCCATGCTTCGTCCGTTGAGCGATTGATCCAGCGTATGACAGGTCACCCCATAAATGTCCCGAAGACTTATGTAGATAACTTGAACCTCGTCATAATTATGAGTGCAGTCCGATTACCTAATGGTTCGACCGGACGCAGGGTGCTGAGTATAAATGAGGTCATCGAGTACGACACAGAGTCGGACTCGTTCGGTTTTATCGAAGTCTTCAGATGGGACCCATCAACTGATACTTTCGAATTCCCTGGATATATGAATACCAACCTACTTGAACATGTCGTCGCAGAACGAAGAGGAATGCCTCCGCGGGAGCACAGGCAGATCTACAAAATTTTGGACGACCGCGCGGCCATTTTGAGAAATCTAGCCGAAAAAGAAATCACCAATTTCTATGAACTCCACAACGTCATCACCCAAGCAAATAGAGAAGGTATCTTCAGATAATGTAGTTGTCGGGTTCGATCTTTTATCCAACCTGACATACATGTCTGTCTTAAGTATAGGCGGTTTACCCAGAGACCGCCTACTAGAAAGTTGCGGAAATCTGAAATTACAAACAGCAATTTGCTTTGAATACATACATGTATTGGCGGCGCGGGTCGGATTGGAATATTCCGAGGCTTTTCGATTAGTGGCTGGACGGACGGGCGCATCGAGTGTGAAAAGCTTGTTATTAAGATTCGCCGCCGCCTTGGGGTCAGGCGAATCTGAACAAGAATTCATCGAACAAGAAACGAAACTTGAGGGAGAACGATACGGGAATGAGTATGAGCGTAGCGTAGAGAACCTGAAGAAGTGGACAGACGCTTACTCGGCTATCCTGGTTTCAGTCTCGCTGATCATGGTGGTTTCGTTAGTATCGACCCTATTAGGTTCACTAGACTCGAACTTTGTGGTGTTAATGGCGGTCACCCTTTTCTGTGTCACTTCAATCGGTGTTTTCCTGATTTACAAAGTCGCTCCTTTCGAATCGTTCACCTATGATTCGATAGATGGAAGGCCGGAATTGCGTAGGCGAAGTCGGATATGTCTTTATGTTGGTGCGCCAATCGGACTTGTACTAGCTCTTATCTTAGGGCAAGGGTTTGAGATTATTACAGGAACGGCGGTCGGTTTCTTGGTGTTCGGTCTTGCCATATTACCTGCAGGGTTCTATGCGTGGAGAGATAGTGAGATTGTTGGGAGATATGACACCGAGATTCAAACATTTATCCGAAGCGTGGGGGAGATTGCAGGAGCTACAGGATCTACTCTAACCGAAAGTATACGTCGTTTTGATGCCCGATCATTGCCGAACCTAGAGCCACACATCAACCGTTTACACACCAGGCTGGCGGCATCCCTCCCTACAGCGAGTTGTTGGGAGCGTTTTAGGGCTGAAACAGGAAGCGAACTCTTGAATCGCTCTACTATTATGCTAGTAGATGGCGCAGAGAGGGGTGGTAGAGCGGATAAAGTAGGACAGATAGCGGGAGATTTTTCTTTAAAGATTGCGCAATTAAGGGCTAGTCGAAACCTAGCAGCATCAACATTTTCTTACCTTTCATTCCCGATGCATGCGACCATCGTATTTATTTTAGTCTTTGTGTTTCAGATAGTAGCGGTCTTTAGTAATAAACTTAAAGATGTCCAGCAACAAGCGATGGACGGAACCATTGGGTCTGCGATGGTTCGGACCTCTACCATTGAGGCCCCACCAGGGATTAATTTGCCGACTGGGGGTGAAGGGCTATCGAATCCTCTCGGTACGATGTTTGGCGTCAACGACTTGGGAACTATGTCCGTCGTGATAATCTTCTGCATCATGGTTTTAACTGTTGCTAACTCCCTGGCGCCACAGTTTGCCTCCGGTGGCAGTAAATTGAAGATCACTTCTTATCTCTCGATAATGTGTATCATCACGGGTGGTCTGATGGCTGTGATTCCAATGTTAACCGAATCTCTATTTAGCATATGATCACTCGGGAGTAACAACCTATGGCTGAATCGCTTTTTTTAGAACCTATACGAAAGTGGCTTGCGTCCAGGGCTGCAAAAAAGCAGGATGATGAAATCCTGCCGCTAACCACATTAACCCCAGAGCAACAATTAGCCCAACTTAGAGGGTTGCCTGCTGAAATTCCGGGACATACTGATACGACGTCTACTGGTTTAGGCGAGGGTCAGCTGAGCCCGGGCCTAGCTCTTGCCTCGACGATAGAGAATGCAGTGGCTTGCCGACAATGCGGGCAAGGATGTGCGCCTGATGCCGCATTCTGCCCCTTCTGCGCCACTGTACTGGCTCCGCCAATTGCGGCATCCGCTAACGCGCCTGGATTCCAAGTGTCAGGTGCTAGATGCGCACGATGTGGCCAAGAATGTCCGGAAGGATATGACCTTTGTGCGAATTGCACTAGGTTGAACCCGCAACCGGAACTCGAAGACGAATCTACGCCGGTGATACGTCGGGTTTCGATTGAGACCGGGGGGGCAGAGACATCTACCGAGGATCAACAACCGTCTGCCTCCGTAAAAATACAACCGGTAAACCCTGATTCAGACAATTATGACGAAGAATCGCCTAATGTGGCTATGGCTGACTCCCTAAGGAGTATCTTCTCCGGGCAGAGCGTGATTAATCCGGAGACCGTAGAATTCCTTGAACGCTACGGAACTACAGGGACTAACGAACTACTAGACGAATTGAGGAGCCTGCACAGGGCATTACGCTGATTCCCTTAAGACTATATCAGAGATGGGTTCAAATCCATCTCTGATGACCAAAGAGCTATGAACCCTCATGATTTAGGTCCTCTCCTTGGTGTCTTATTCGGCTTCGTACATCACTTCGGTAAAGCGATTGATAAAGTGTTCAACTGCTTGGCTTCGCTTATCAACGTCGTTGAAATTCAAAAGCCCTAGTTTCTCTGCGGCAGAAACAGAGACGGCCTTAACTTCTTCCTGGGATATCCTGAGACTTCTAGCTATTTCCGAATCTTCGAATCCTCCGACTAAAAGTTCATATACTTCGCGTTCGGAGGCGTTCAAGTCTGAGATTCCAGATGTCTCATTCTCCACAAGGAGTCTCACGAGCTTTTGAATCAATTCGGGATCCAAGACGGTTCCGCCTTGAGATACAGCCTCCACTACCCTGATAAGCTCTCCGATGTCGTCAAGAGATGTCTTTAATATATAGGCTCTTCCCCGCGGGCCATCTTTTAATAATTCCTTGACGTAATTCAGGTCGTCGTAGGCAGATATTATGATTATCCCCATTCCAGGGTTAGTAGACATGATCTGACCGGCTGCTTCAATACCCGTCAATTTTGGCATGCGAATATCTAAGATAGCCACATCCGGGTTTAATTCTGTGGCAAGACGGACTGCTTCCTCTCCGTCTTCAGCTACACCTACGATCTCGAAATGGGACTGAGTTTCCAGGATTCGCCGATAGGCTTCCCGTATGTATTGAGAGTCGTCTGCGAATATTATTCTTGTCATAGCTTTGATTAATCCGGTTCCTTCGAATCATTTGATTAGATTGTAATCTCAGAGTACCCGTTCCTGCATGCTCAGAACAGCTAAGAAGTATTCTTGATAGTTACTTCGTAATTACTGTCTTGGGTCGGGACGACGGACCTGTGAATTGCAGGGATATTACCGACGAGACTCGTACCTGGGACTACAGTAGATCTGATCTCGAATAAACCCCCGTTCCTCTCTATACGGTCTCGCATATTAGCCAGACCGAAGTGTCCACTCTTTACTATCGCATCACCATCTACGCTGCCTATACCACATCCGTTGTCCGTCACCGAAAACCGGCATTCTTGATGAGACCAATTGATATCGACTTCTATTAACGATGCGTTGGCATGTTGCACCGCATTCGCAATTGCTTGTTGGATGACCCGATATAGGTCCGCTTCCAGATTAGATGGAAGTCGCTGGCCCCCAAAGCCCATCGATCTTAAATGGATCTTCAATTCTGTGGGGTTATGGATAGATCGGTTTTCCAGATCCTTGAGATGAGACGTTAACGCTGAGACCAGGCCTGAGTTTACCAACTCGGCCGGATATATACCTTTTACGATCTGCCGGAGCCGTAGATTGGTTTCTTTCAATTTTTCCCTTATTGAATCGATCTCTCCTAACACTACCTCATCTAATTCTTTATGGATCTTTAACAAACCTAATTCCATTGTCAGGCCAGTCAGGTCTGCCATAGTCTCATCGTGTAATTCTTCTGCGAGCCGTTTTCGTTCAATTTCCCTTGTGGACTCTACTGCGTCGAATAGATCTAAGCGTCTCAATCGCCGGCTCAAGATCCGGGTTAATTGGCGTATTATACGGAAGGCGATCGAAGAATGGGTGTTTGCGAAGGTTTCGAATGATTCTTGGCTCACACTCGCGATGGTGCAAGGTGTTTCGGCAATAACTTTAGCAGTACGCGGCTCTCCATCTAAGAACGATTGCTCCCCGACCACAGTTCCAGGTCCGACCAACAGGACTTTATCCAATCCTCCGATAGAGGAGATTTCGACCTTCAGGTGGCCTTCTAGTAAGAAATATAGGTCCGACGTAGTCTCTTCGTTGGAAATCAAAACTTCGGATTCATCTAATCGTTTGACCACGACGCCGGAGAAGAATAGATTCAACTCGTCGATGGTGAACTCGCCAAAGCTGAATGCCTGAGGTTTGTCTCCCGATGCTTCGGATAAAGACTCAAATACTTGGGCTAGGTGTAATTGCCGTCTTTCCATGTGTGCTCTCCGACTTTATTCCAACTACGCCTTCTGGCTGTGATGACAATCCGATGGTTACAGGTGCCGTTAGGATCACTAAGACCCGTAGCAACGCCTTAACAATAACCGACCTTTTTGGAAAAAGATCGGTGGTGTATTTAGACTCCACGCCTGGCATAAAGCATTGGGCTCGTCTATCAAGAGGTTCCAGATTCCTACACTAAATAAGGAGGGCCAGTGGAGAGGCTATAACTATCACCTCACTATAATCTTATTATACCAAGGGTCCGATCAGTTTCGGATTGCAGCCTCAATAAGATAGAGTCTAGCAACGGTGCAAAAACTGCAACCTGGTTGCAAGATCGCTGTCTCATTTGATTTGATTGGTTGATAAATGCGTTGTTGATTAGGGAGATACCTACAGTTTGATTGTTTGTGAATCATGTGAAAGGCAAATAGAAGATCACTGGCTGTTCTGTCGTTTTTGCGGCACCGAAGTGCTGCATAAAATACGCTTTGATGACTTAATGGCAGCTGATGTGTATAAGTCTTCCAATATTTTGTCGTCATATGGAGTCGTTGACGATGCCGCGTTTGCAGTGGTGGTCGATCTGGAGAAACTACCCGCATTAATAGACAAATACCTAGAAGTTGGGCCGGAACAAGTAGCATTGATGAGAGGAACGGGCCCTAACTGGATTTATCTGGAACAGGGGCCGAGGCGTCTCGAACTCGATAAAGCTAACTACATTAACCACCTAGCCGTTTTGAGTACTCTACCGCAAACCCTTGAATTGACGATTGGGAACCTTTTCTCGGAAGATCCTATCCCAGCCATTGTCACATGTACTGCAGAAGTACAGATAAGCTCCTCTGAAAAATTGGCTACGTTCTTAGAGAAAGAACCTCAAGCCTTTACTGCGGCCGACCTAAGAAATTTGTTGTTGCCAGAGATGGGATATTCCGCGAGTCGATTTTTCCATGGGGTAACATTTTCTGAACTGCCATATGATTCAGCGTTAGCAACGGCATTATCAGACAGATTTAAACTTGCCATAATCCCTATACTCGAAGGCTTGGGGATCGAGATTTGCGGTGGAATGGCTGTGGATATATATCAAGAAATAGGGTCAGAAGATGCAGACGAGCCGGTAAAAGACCTCATATCGTCCACAGGCGAATGGTCTATTGAACCTAGGCTGCGGCCTCATTCCATATCTGCGTCCTCCTTCCTAGCATTAACCGAAGAGACGAATTTTGCACTCCCTACTCGTAGAAGAGCCGCGGTATTAAACAATCTCCGGCTAAATGTGCTTTCCAGATGTTATTCATTGTCTGATGGAAAAGACGCCTTGGTAGAACTAGTAGGGTCGCTGGACTCGGAGAACCTTATCTCCCCAGACCGAGTAGGTACCATATTTCGTGCGGCTAGTGGTTTCGTCGGAGATACGGATAAATCAAACGCCTTGTTGATCAAGAGATTGGACCTTGAAATTGAATATGAAGAGGTGCTCCTTTCCCTAATCTGCCGCTATGGACTCAGTGACGAACGACTTGTACTGGAAGGCCAGAAAGCCCAGAGCGAGTTCGAATCTATATGGCAGATCGAACATAACAGGATGTCTCTGGAGATAGACCACCGTCGAGAACGGTTGGAAGCGGGCTACATAAACCCGCCTGGATTGGCAGGAATACCCCAGTCGCCAGTAAATACCAATTTGGTTGAGCTTGGACTCGAATGGTATGGGCGTTATAAAGAGATTAAACGAGAAGACCGAACTGCTCAGGCATATTCAGAACTAGATATCCAACATCGACAAGATATGTTGGAATTGGAAAAAGAAGCCGCATCAATTGAGATCGGTTTGCGGCAAGTAGAAGCAGAGCACAGAAGAAGATTGGAAGAGATAGAAGCCCTGTCAAAGGTGGGTATCGAGACGCTGATTGCTGTCTCGGGGCCTGAGCAAGGTAACCTTCTTCTACAATTGTCCAAAACCAGGGCGCTGCAAGGCTTCACATCTGAAAAGATATTGGCACTCCAAGGGAACGGCAGTCCATTGATAAAGGACGCGGTACTAGAAATCGGCACAGCATTAGCGATAAATGGTAACCAGTCCGGGTTGTTGAGTGCAGCCGGTGGATTAGATCGGTCTCATGGGGGCTCGGGCCCACAAGACGTTGAAACATTAACTAGGAATATCGCCGATTCTTTGGAAGCTGTCAGAAATAATCAACTGGTTTCCGGAGTACCCTCGGGGACTGGCACAGGAATTGCTGCCTTATTAGGTTCGGATCTGTCAGGTCATGAAACTATGACTATATTGTTTAGTGATATCAAAGGATCGACCGAGATTACCGATCGGCTCGGGGACATAGCCGCCCAAGAACTGTTTAACGGACACAACAATATAGTTAGAGAACAGGTTGCGGAATTTCACGGACATGAGATCAAGTCGATGGGTGACGGTTTCATGTTGGCTTTTCCGAGCGCATTGAATGGAATATTATGCGCTATCCAGATTCAAAAAATGCTTCTTGAATATAATAATTCCCTCGAGCAAGAACCGATCATGGTCCGCATAGGGTTACACGCCGGGGAAGTGATCCGAGAGAACCAGGATTATTTCGGCAGGAACGTGATTCTAGCTGCTCGTATATCTTCCCAGGCCATGGAAAACCAAATCCTAGTGTCGTCGATTCTGAAAGAGATGACAGCTAGTTTCAATCAACTGGAATTTGACACTCCCATGTCAGTCGTCCTAAAAGGCCTACCGGGTGATGTGTTGGTATACCCCGTGAACTGGTGAAGATCGTTGACGGTCCCGTAGGTTTGTCCCGAAGCGAAAACCTCATAAGTCAGCCGGTCTATCCGAAATCCAGTTCGGCTGCAAGGTCACTCATGTACTTGTAGAGGTTCCAGTCATTTATATATTGAGACGCTGCTGGCAGGTATGAACCAGTCCCTTTGTCTAATATAGCTATGTGAGGCGCGCTTACTGGATAATCATCCGGGCACAAAAAGACAAGTTCCCAGTTTTTTTTACCGTTGCTAGTGGCCCGGACTCTGCATCTCCCGTCGTCACCTTTGCTGATGGAGACGCTAAGTTTGAGGTTTTCAAGCCGTGTCACCTCGTCACGTAGACGGCCTTGTCCTATGGTGGCGTCATACCAGTTTCCGTTCAGAATACCGATGTCGGTCAAATGCCTGTTTGCGACTACATCCCAGTCAATACTATGGGCATAACCGCCTCGGACCACGAATGGAGATATCGAGACGCCATCGTCGGTCAGGAAGCAGACCGGCGTTAACAGTTCCTCAAGCCCGATATTTAGATCTGCTATTTCTGTCATAGCATTCGCTACGTCGCCATCGCTCGGGCGTGGGTAGTCAACTGGATGCTTGTGCCAAAGCCCTAAGTAATTAACTCCAAAGTATTCATATAACAAATTGAGGACTTCTTGTGAGTATTCAGTATCTTTATTGAAGTG
>Ga0315339_1001193_pt1 | contig 24569 bp, 29 predicted proteins | sample ASW17metaG_FD_204514 | JGI IMG/M metagenome (GOLD analysis project Ga0315339, IMG submission 204514) | Ammonia-oxidizing marine archaeal communities from Pacific Ocean, United States - ASW #17 | ecosystem: Environmental > Aquatic > Marine > Oceanic | place: USA: California | collected 2016-12-05
CCATAGGTATTCTCGAAACTCGTGGTATGGCATCGTTGATGGCAGCGACCGACGCGATGCTTAAGTCGGCGGAAGTGCAGATTTGCGGTCGGCACGGCATTGGTTCCGGGTGGCTTACAGTAGCAATTAAAGGACAAGTCGCCGCAGTACAGACGGCGATTAGTATAGGTGAGACTGAAGCCAATCGCTTTGGCGAGTTGATAAACTCACGTGTCGTACCTCGTCCTGAGGCCATGGCGGTTGACGCGATGCCGCACGGTGGCGGCCTCGGTACAGGCCAAGTTGGTCAACGGGCGATCGGTCTTTTGGAGACACAGGGGTTGACGCCGCTGATTGTCGGCGCCGACGCGATGGTTAAGTCGGCCAATGTCGCATTGGGGGGCTGGGCCTTTATCGGCGGGGCCTTATGCCACGCGCCGGTTTTTGGCGATGTGGCGGCGGTACAGACGGCGGTTGAGGCCGGTCGCAAGGCCGCCGAACGGGTGGGCACGGTGTATGCGACGCTGGTCCTGCCACAGCCGATCAGCGGTTTGGGGTCGCTGTTGCCGGCCGAGCCGGCGGCTGAAGCTCGTGCCATCGGCGCGATGGGGTTATTGGAGACGATTGGCTACGCCACGGTCGTCAGTGGTGCCGACGCGATGATTAAAGCCGCCGATGTGCAGGTCGAGCGTTTGAATATTGGCAGTGGCGGGCGCATTACTGCGCTGGCCACGGGCCATCTCGATGACGTGCAAGCGGCGGTCGAGGCCGGTGTCGCATCGGTCGAAGTGCCCGATCATCTCGACGCTTCTGCAGTGGTTTCCCGTCCCGATCCAGAGTTGGTCGCCTGTTTTGCTGGGGTGGTCGAGGGGGCTAGGCAGGGTGGCTCGCGACGGGCTATGGGACTTCTTGAGACGCGTAGTACGGTGGCCTTGGTTCGGGCGGTCGATCAAATGCTCAAATCCGCCAATGTCGAATACGAAGGCTCTTATAAGGTTGGTTATTATTTAACGGCCACAGTAATCCGCGGTGATGTCGGCGCGGTACGGGTGGCTATCGACGCGGGGCGGCAAGAGGCCGTTAAGCACGGCGAATTGGTGTCTGCCTGCGTGATTCCGCAACTATACGGTGGTGTGGAAGGCTGTTTGCCGCATGTTTAGCCGAAGTAGTCCAGCTTAGGAAATTGAGGATATAGAAATGGTTCGCATCGACGATTCGGTAATAACCGCCCAGACGTTGGAAGGGAGACTTTCGGGGGAACGGCAGGTCGAGATTTGTCCGAGGGCCAAGTTGACGCCTTCGGCGCAGGATTTTCTGCGCGACCAAGGGGTCGAGCTCATTCGCCGCGAAGCTGGAAAACAAGCGCCGCAATCACCTTTAGAGCCTCGTGAAAAGGCACCTGTCCCGACTGTAACCTCGGGCGGCCGCAAGGCCTTTACGGGTATTTTCTGTCCGAATATCGTCATCTTCGATAGCCAGGGTAAAATCAATTACCCTGAGATGGAACGCTATATCAACTGGCTGATCGAATCGGGGATTCAGGGGATCTATCCTAATGGCAGCACCGGTGAGTTTGTGCGCTTGTCGTGGGAGGAGCGTCAGGATGTGGTGCGGTTGATCAGTGAGGTAAATCAGGGGCGGGTCCCGGTGTTGGCAGGGGCCAGCGAAGCCAATCTGCGCGACGTATTGAAGATGGCCGAATTTTACGCCTCTATTGGTGGTGTCGACGCCATTTCGTTAGTGCCACCCTATTATTACAAAATTTCCGACGAAAGTCTTTTCGAGTATTTCGCTGAGATTGCGCAAGAATCGCCGCTCGACATTTTACTTTATAATATTCCACAATTTACTCAGGAAATTTCGCTGGAATTGATGGAGCGCTTGCTGCCGTATGAACGAATTTTCGGCACTAAAGATTCGAGTCGTGATCAACCTCGGTTGATTAACACCATGCATCGCCTGCGCGCCGTGCGTCCCGATTATGTGGTATTGGTTGGTTGCGAGGAAATTCTACTGCCCTCGGTGATGATGGGCGCGAGCGGCGGCACTATCGCGACCTCGGGTATTATTCCGGAAGTGATCGTCGAGTTATATGAGAAAGCTCGCACCGGCGATATTGAGCGAGCTCGAACTTTGCAGTATCGCATTCTCGACTTGATCAATTTGATGCTCTTAGGGATCAATTTCCCCGAGGGTTTTAAGACCGGTATCGCGGCACGGGGTTTTGATGTGGGGCCGCCGCGCGCCTCTTCGAGCGCTGAAGAGCAGGAGTACTTGCTCAGTCTGGAGTCTCAGATCAACTGCGTGCTCGCCGATATGGGCTATGATATTCGCGGACCTCGTGCCTGCCCGGTGACCAACCTGCCGCCTATCATCGGTCGGTAGATGGCTTCTTCCGGGACGCGGGTCCTGGTGGTGGGCGCCGGTATTGTCGGACGCTCGGTAGCTTATTTTCTCAGTCGACAGGACATCGAGGTCGTCTTGCTCGATAGTACAAAAAAACCCTCTCCGACTACCCGCGCCTCTCTTGGCGTACTCACTCGTTTTAATGGCGGCACCAGCTCTTATGCGCGTCTCTTCCGCGACGGTTGTGCGTTGCATGCGCGCTTGGCCGCCGATCTGGCGGTGGAAATGGGCGTGGATGTCGGCTGGCGGCCCTTGGGCAGCATTGAACTCTATCTCAATCCTTCTGACGAATGGAGACTCGAAGAATTATTGACTTCGAGCCGGGAGCGGGGTTGTCCGGTCGACCGGCTCGATGGACGGGCCTTGCGCGAGATGGAACCGGCGCTGGCGGCAGAGGTTTGGGGAGGCTTGTATTTTCCCGGTGATAACCGGGTTGATCCGTCGAAATTGGGTGCGGCACTATGGGCGTCGGCGGCCCGCCGTGGCGCCGTGGCGCTTTGTGGTGATCGCGTCGTGCAGATTGCGCAACGGGGCGAAGGTGTTGAGATCGCAACGGAACAGGGAAATCACTGTGCCGATTTTGCCGTATTGGCCGCCGGGGCTTGGTCGGGAGAATTGGCCGGACAGTTGGGAGCCCAGGTCACGGTGCGTCCGGTGAGGGGCCAGCATGCGCGATTTGCAGGATGCCCCCTGCAACACCTAGTGCATGTTGACGGGCATTATATGGTCCCGGACGGCGATGAGACGCTCGTGGGGGCTACAGTGGAAGAAGTCGGTTTCGATATGGGGACGACGGCGGCTGCGGTTGTGGATCTTAGTGCGCGGGTGGAGGAAGTCCTGGGCGGGGTATTGCCCTTTTTGAGCCATCGGGCTGGTTTGCGCCCCAAACCCAAAAACGGGCGGCCGCTCATTGGACCGCTGAAAGCGTCCCCACGGGTTTTTGTAGCATCTGGTCATTATAAGAATGGGGTTTTATTGGGGCCGATTACCGGTCAGATTATCGCTCGATGGATTGCGGAGGGGGTGCCGGGACGCGATATGAGCCGCTTTACGCCCGAGCGCTGAGGGGCGCAGATTGGTGCAAGTGGTAAAAGTAGATAATTTTAAAATTCACATAGTATGTAATTTATATATTTAAACGAGTTGGAGGTTGAAATGGTCTTGGAGAAAGACGAATTACTCGATACGCTGAACTCGGTTACTTCGATACCGGCGATCCCTTTTCGCCAAGGGGCGATCGATTATGATGCGCATGGTAAGAATGTCAATTATTTAATGGAAAACAATCACTTAGATGGCGGTAGACGACGGGTGATTGGCATTGCAGGAACGAGTCTGATCCACCATATCAGCGCTGATGACCAATTGCAGTTGATGGGGTTTACTGGTGAGCAGATGAGGGGGAAGGGGTTATTGATGGCGGGGATCGCGCCCAATCCAATCGGTGAGGCCGAGCGCCTGATCGAGCGGGAAGCGGCGCTTGAGTATCCGCCGGATGTCTTCTTGATAATGCCGCTTACGGGCGTGGGCAATGCCGAGGGTATTTTTGCTTATTACATGGATATGGCCGAAAGGTTGGGGCGTTCTTGCGGTGCCAAGTTGCTCTATTATTTGCGCAGTCAAGCCGAACTTGATATCGCCGTGCGGCTGATGAACGAATCCGAGCATTTTGTCGGACTTAAGATCGGCACCACGGTGGATGATGTCGAGCCGATTGTAGCCGGTGTGAAGGAAGGGGCCGCACTGGTCATTTGGGGTGTGGGCGATCGTTCGACAGGGCCTGCCCGCCGGGGGAGCAAGGGGCATACTTCAGGCATCAATGTCGCTTTTGTGCGGGCGTCTGACGAAATCAACAACGCGCAGCGTCGCGGAGACTTTGAGGCATCACAGCGGATCGAAGACGAGATCGCGGCTTTTGAAGAGATTCGCTTTCGCAATGGCCGGATGTACAACTATTCGGCTGTCGTCGAGGCGATGCACCTGGGGGGCTTTGACGATGTAGCGGGCGGCGAAGGCGGCCCATTCAATCCGCGGATGCCCACGGCGGTTGCCGTTGAAGTCGCGGTGGCGATAGAAGGTCTTGTGAAGTATCACTAATCTATGTCTTGTCTCATCGGGTTAAGGGTCCGCCGACGCGCGTCGGTTTTGGCAAGTCGACAGAATAGATTGGTTCATAGAGGAGGAAGGAACGATGGAAAGGAGAAGGCGCTACAAACCTCCGCGGCATCCAAAGACGAGTTTTAAAACCTATTTGTTGATTTTTTTGCTTTGCGGCGGTGGTGCTCGATTTTCTCTTCGGGGTGCCCGATAAGGCGAAGCAATTCGCCTAAGGATGGCCTTTATGCGGCTGTGCGCAATGCGGTGGTCACTGAAGTGACAGCGGCGGCGAAGGAATGCTCAGGGAGGCGCAGGAATCGCCAAGATGCAGGCTGCCGCGGCGGCAGCGGGCAGGATAAAAGGTTAGGGGGCGCCCTGTTGGCGCAGACGCTCGATATAGTCTGTCCATTCGAGCGGGAGCAAGTGTTGTTTTTGGCTGTTGCAGTCCTTGCAACATGGGACGACGTTGGACTTGGCGGTTAGGCCCCCACGGCTGACCGGCACTACGTGGTCCATGGTTAGTTCCCCCGGTGGGAACGATTCCGTACAATAGTGGCATTGGCCGGAGGATCGCTTGTGCTTCCACCACTGGGAGCGGCGAAGTTCTTTGGCCTTGTTTTTTTCCCGCGCGATATGTTCAGTATCCGCCGGGATGAAATATTCACCTTCCATAGGGCTATAGACTAGCCCAGGATTCCGCGGAGCGCAACCGATTAGATGGCAGATTACGCGACTATCCCGATTTTCCCGCTGCAGATCGTTGTTTTTCCTGGGGAAATGGTGCCTCTACATATTTTTGAGGAACGCTATAAACAAATGTTCGCCGATGTGCGGGCGGCGCGGGAGCGGGGTGAGGTGTTGCAGGTCGGCATTATCCTAGGCGAAGGCAGTGAAGTGCTTGCGGAGGTGGGTTGTACCGTTGCACTGGAGGAAGTGCTCGAAGAGCATGAAGATGGGCGGCTCAATATTATCATTCTGGGTGCACGACGTTTTCGCATCGAACAGGTCGCTGGTGACAAATCCTACCTTGAAGCTTGGGTCGAATACGTTGACGACGAAGAGGAAGCAACCGACCTGGACCTGCAGACAAGGGTTCTATCTGGATATCGGCGTCTGCTTGAACTCGTCGAGGAGGGATCTGGTGCCGATGCTGAAAAGGGTGACGCAGAGAATGCGTTTCAGATCGCCCAGGCGGTGGCGGTGGATGTTGGGGTTAAGCAACGCCTATTGGCGTTAACGACGGAGAATATGCGGCTCGAAATGCTCGGCGAGTATTTCGAGCGGTTGCTACCCGCGCTTGAAGAGCGCAGGGCCGAGCGTCTACGGGTGCATTCGAACGGACACAGCAAAGGCAGTTGAGCGGAGGATTAAGACGCGTTCTAGGGCGCGAGGTCGACAAAGATATTATAGGCGACTTCCAACCCCAAGGCTTTCTTTTTGTTGGCGTCTATTTTTAGTTGTAATGGGCCGCTGAAAGGCGTTTTTTCGCGTACTTCGACGTGGGTCCCCAATTGCAAACCCATCTGATCCATATAACGCAGCATCTCTGGATTGCGGTCGCTGACCCGACGGATGATAGCCGGTTGTCCGGTTTCGAGATCGGACAGGCGAGGGTAGTCTAGGTCTTCAATCTTACCTTGTTTGGTCGGGATGGGTTCGCCGTGGGCGCCGATAGTGGGATAACCCAGGGCCTGGTCGATACGATCCTCAAATTCCTCTGAAATCGCGTGTTCTAAACGATCGGCTTCAGCGTCGATCTGATCCCAAGGATACCCCAGCGCTTGTGCCAGGTAGAGTTCGATAAGGCGATGGTGGCGAATCGTTTCTAATGCTATTTTTTTGCCAGCACCCGTGAGTCCTACCCCTTGGTAGGGGGTATGGACCAAGAGGTGCATTTCAGCCAGTTTCTTGATCATATTGGTCGCCGAGGCGGCCGCTACCCCCATGCGGTCGGCGATCACCGAGGTGGTGGCCCGTTCGTTTTCGGTGCCACCGTGCTGCAGTTTGTATATGGTCTTGAGATAATCTTCTATGGCCTGGCTGATCAATCCCCACCTCCTCCGACTGTGATCAACAACGTTAGTCGATATGAATATAGGACTGAGGAGAGGTATTTAGCAATGCTCTTGACATTTTTTTAGTCATGGCTAAATTAAATATATTGCAAGTCTAATAATTTATAGAACAAAAACATATAGGCCTTTCATCAACGGGCTAAGGGCCATTTTAACCTAGACGGTAAATCAATGCGAAGAATATACATGCTACTGTGTGCTCTGATTGCCACGGCCTGTGGCGCCCCTGAGCAAGAAGCATCGAATGGGCGCATAAAGATTGTGGCTACCACCGGCATGGTGGCCGATTTGGCAAGGAATCTTGGCGGTGATCGAGTCGAGGTTACCGGACTAATGGGGCCAGGTGTCGATCCGCATTATTACAAGGCGTCTCAAGGCGATTTGGCGCGGATAACCGATGCCGATATCGTGCTCTTTAACGGTCTTTTTTTAGAAGGCAAGATGGAGGGTATCTTCGCCAAAATGGCTCGGAGCAAGAAAGTGGTCGCGGTCGCCGGTGGGGTTGATGAGAAAAACTTGCGTCGCCCGCCCGAATTCTTGGGCCATTTTGACCCCCATATATGGTTTGACGTATCCCTGTGGGCGCAGACGGTTGAGGTTGCGGTCGCGAGTCTGAGTGAATTGGATCCGGAGGGCGTGGAGGTCTATCGCCGCAACGGCGAGCAGTATCGCGCTCGTCTCGACGCGTTGCATCAATGGGTCATCGAGCAAGTCGGGCAGATCCCCGAGCAGCAGCGGGTATTGATAACCGCCCACGATGCTTTTGGCTATTTTGGTTTGGCCTATGGGTTCGAGGTGGTCGGTCTACAGGGTATTTCCACGGTGGCCGAATACGGGGTCAACGACGTGACACAACTGGTTGACCGGATCGTCGAGCGGCAAGTAAAGGCAATCTTCGTCGAAAGCAGCGTGCCGGCGCGTTCGATCGAAGCGGTGCGCCAGGGGTGTCTCAATCGCGGTTTCGAAGTGGTGATCGGCGGCACGCTGTATTCGGACGCGATGGGCGGTGCCGGCAGCGGTGCCGACAGTTATGTCGGCATGGTCGAAAGCAATGTCAATACAATCGTAGGAGCGTTAAGGTGAGCCAAAACACCCATCCGATCCAAATCCACGATATGACGATCGCCTATCACAAAAAGCCGGTGCTTTGGGATGTGGATCTCGATGTGCCCGAGGGGCAACTTGTCGGGATCATCGGTCCCAATGGTGCGGGCAAAAGCACGATGATCAAGGCCGTTATGGATCTGGTGCCCAAGGCTTCGGGGTGGGTTAAGATTTACGGGAAGGACTACGGCGAAATGCGCAAGATCATCGGCTATGTGCCGCAGCGCGAGTCGGTGGACTGGGATTTCCCGATCAGCGCGCTAGACGTGGTGCTGATGGGGCGCTACGGCCATATCGGGTGGATGCGACGACCCGGTAAAGAGGATCGCCGTCTAGCACGGGAATCGCTGGACAAGGTGGGCATGGGGGATTTCGCCGAACGGCAGATCAGCCAGTTGTCGGGTGGCCAACAGCAGCGGGTTTTTTTGGCGCGAGCGTTAGCGCAAGACGCACGCATCTATATGATGGACGAACCCTTCGCCGGGGTCGATGCGGCGACAGAGCGGGCTATTATCGATATTCTGGTGACCTTGCGTGAGCAGGGCAAGACGATCCTGGTCGTCCACCACGATTTGCAGACGGTCACCGAATATTTCAACTGGGTCATCATGCTCAATATGCGGGTCGTGGCCTCTGGTCTGACTCGTGAGGTCTTCACCGACGAAAACCTACAAAAGACCTATGGCGGTCGTTTGACGGTACTTTCGCAGGCCGCCCAGGCGATGGCCGAACAGCGGCGCGGGGACCGATAATGCTCGAAAACGCCTTGCGCTTTATGACCTTAGCCGATGCCAATGTGCGTTTTGTGCTCTTAGGCTCGCTGTTGATCGGGGCGACCGGAGGGCTGTTGGGGTCGTTTGCGGTGTTGCGGCGGCGGAGTTTGGTCGGCGACGCGTTGGCGCATGCGGCATTGCCCGGAGTGGCCTTAGCCTATCTGTGGACGGGCAGCAAGGCTTTGCCGGTGCTCTTGGCGGGTGCGACGGTCTCCGGCGTGCTCGGTGTATTGTTGATGCAGTTTATTATCAATTTCACCCGTATCAAGGCCGATGCGGCGATCGGTATCGTGTTGTCGGTTTTTTTCGGCATAGGCATCGTGCTGCTGACGCATATCCAACGGACCGGGTCGGGCAATCAGAGTGGTTTGGACAAATTTCTCTTCGGCCAGGCGGCCTCGTTAGTCGAGGACGATTTGAAGGTCATGAGCGTCTTGGCCGGCTTGATCATCCTGGTGTTGGTCTTGTTTTTCAAGGAATTCAAGGCGCTGATTTTCGATCCGAGTTTCTTGCAGTCGCTCGGCTATTCTACCCGTTGGATTGACGTGTTGCTGATGGGGCTGATTGCTTTGACGGTGATGGTGGGTTTGCAGGCGGTCGGGGTGGTGTTGATCGCAGCAATGCTGATTACGCCGGCGGTGGCGGCGCGCTTCTGGACCGAGCAATTAAACAAAATGGTTCTTCTCGCCGCGGCGTTTGGCGGTGCTTCCGGGATCGTCGGAACCTTTATCAGTTCCCTGGCTCCGAGGATTCCCACCGGGCCGGTGATGGTATTGGTCGCCACATTCTTTTTTGTTGTTTCGGCACTCTTGGCGCCGAAACGGGGGGTATTGGCACGTGGCCTACGGCGGCAGCATAATGCGCGCCGCGAGGCGCAACAGCACTTTTTGCGTGCCTGTATTGAATTGCAGGAGAAATTGGCGCAGCAGCGCGCCTGGGCGAAAGAGGAGTTGGCGATAGAGATGGGGCATTCGCCGGACAAGGTCAAGCGCATTGGGCTACAGCTTGAAAAAACGGGGTTCGTGCTGAGGGAGGATGGTCGTTTCTCGCTGACCGAGGCCGGCCTGGAGGAAGCGCTTTTTGTGGTCAAGTCTCATCGATTGTGGGAGCACTATCTCTATTACCGGACGATTCTCGATGCTGACCACGTGGACCGGCCCGCCGATGAAGTCGAACATCTATTGACGCCGGAGATCATCGTCCGGCTTGAGGAAATCCTCGCGCGCGAACGGGGCATCGATACGGAACAGATCATCAATTTGCACGGCACGGGCAGTCAGTATCGCCGGGGGGGGCGCGAATGATCGAGATTTCTGGATCGTTCTGGATCGTGCTCACCGGCGTTCTTGCCACGGCGTCCTGTGGCTTGTTGGGCACCTTCCTGGTATTGCGAAAGATGTCCCTTTTGGGTGATGCCTTGAGCCATGCGGTGTTGCCTGGCATCGCGATCGCCTTCCTGCTTTCCGGCAGTCGGGCGATAGTGCCGATGTTTTTGGGTGCGACTCTCTTTGGCCTATTGACCACGCTACTGGTCGAGGCCTTCCACAAAAAGTGGCAAGTACAAGAAGATGCTTCGATCGGCGTGGTCTTTACCGCGCTCTTTGCGTTAGGTGTAGTGTTGATTACGGCCTTTGCCGGCCAAGTCGATCTCGACCAAGAGTGCGTGCTTTACGGGGAGATTGCCTATACCCCTTGGGATCTGCTCTTATGGGGCGAATATTCGCTGGGGCCTCGGCCGGTGTGGATACTCGGGGGGGTGCTGGCGGTCAACATCTTATTGGTCACCTTATTCTACAAAGAGCTCAAGATCGCCTCGTTCGATCCGGCAATGGCGGTATCGGTCGGGATCAATGCCACGCTTATACACTATCTGCTGATGGCGATGGTATCGCTGACGACGGTCGCGTCGTTCGAGTCCGTCGGTGCGATCCTTGTGGTGGCGATGTTGATTGTTCCGGGGGCGTCGGCCTATTTGTGGAGCGATCGGTTGGAAGTGGTCATCGGATTGGCCATGTTTTTTGGGATGTCGTCAGCGGTCGCGGGTTATTATCTGGCGAGTTATTGGGACTCTTCTATCGCGGGGGCGATGGTGGTAGTGGTGGGTGGAATTTTTCTTTTTTCTCTGCTCTTTTCGCCCAACCAGGGTGTGTTATCCCGGCTTTGGCAGCGATTGCAGCTTTCGTTACAGGTGGCCCAGGACCACATGCTAATGGCTTTGGTGCGTCGAGACGAAGAGGTGGAACAACGGGCTCGGTTGCGGCCCGCCGAATTGGTGGGGTCGGCGGCGGTCATGGGGGTCTTGGCGCAAATGGCCTTCAAGCGACTCCAGTGGCGGCGTTTGTTGCAGCAGGTGGATGGCATGGTTGAATTGTCTGCCGCTGGTGAACAGGTGGCACTAGGGCTTTTGCGCAAGCATCGGTTGTGGGAGACTTATATGAATCGCTTGGGTTTGCCCGAGGATCATGTGCATGCCCCGGCCGACGTGATCGAGCATTTTATCAGTGCTGAATTGGAGGCCGAGTTGGGGGCGGAGGTTGGTGACGAGCGCGATCCGCAGGGGAAGCAGATTCCGCCTTCTGGCTAAAAGCGGGCAGAGTGCAAAGTATCTCTTGGTTGCAGTGAGGGGATACAAGCACTTTTGCAGTAGGTTGCGATCGGGAGCTAGGCGATGATTCGGCTGAAAAGTAAAATGGTGGATCTCAAGCGGTCCTATCCGCGGGACCTCGGTATTTCGGTCGGCCTGGCGGCATTGGTCTTTGTTATTGATCCTAAGATCGCGATTGAGGCGATCAAATCGATTCGCAAGCCCTTAGTCATCCAGTTGTAGCGGATTCCACCGACCAAACAGCAGTTGCCTTTGCCGTGGTGCGCCCGTAGGGAATGCGCCGTCGGTTGGTCGTGACGGAGTTCCTGTTGGAAGAGGAAGGTCAAAGCGGCGTAGTTGTGGATGGTGGAAAGGGAGCCGGTGGTGGTACGGCAGGTCGTGCCCGCCTATCCCGATAGCGCGCGATTGGCTTCAGTGGCAGGTTGGGTCTTTGCGCTGGAGTGATCAGCCGCCGGCGCGTTTGGCTTGGTAGCCCTTTTTTATTAATTCGTTTATTATAGCGTCCGCCTTATCCCCCTGGACCTCTATTACCCCGTCGACAACCGAACCGCCGCTGCCGCATTTGCGCTTGAGTTCGGAGGCCAATTCCTTGAGTTCGTCACCGTTGAGAGGGATACCGGAAACAGTCGTTACGGTTTTGCCGCCGCGGCCCTTTTTTTCTAGGCGGACTCGAGCGGTGCCGTCGTTCTTGGCCGCAGCGGGTTGTTGTTTCTGTTGTCGCTTATTTCCCTTATTGTTCTTTTTTTGCTGCTGCCCCTGCACGAAACCAGTGTCGGTCGAATAGGCAAGTTGGCTGTTCTTGGCCATGAACGCTTAGACCTTGTTGACGGCGTCGCCGGCGCTGATGCTACCGGCCTGCACGACTTTGGCGTTTATGCCGCGCAAATGCAGTTTTTTGCCCTCTTCTGAGTTGACCCATTGCATCGCGTCGAGCCCGAAGCGGGCGACGAACTTCTTGCAGCCGTTGTGTGGAATAGCGGTGACTTCGATGATCGCCATGCCAAGTGACAGACGCGTGCCCGGGGGCATGTTGTGCTCGCTGATGTCCATATCGATGAATAGCTGGTCGCCGGCCAATTGCCAACGGTCTTTGTCTTGCGCGATGTGGGCGATGGCGCGGGTATTCATGATATTGAGTTGCATTTCCGGGTGTGCGTTGCCGTCGTCGGTCATTGAAGAGCCGCGTGCGCCCCAATTGTCGCCGACCAGGCCTTCTAGCAGATCCAACTCGCCTTCTTCCAGTATTTCGCGTTCCTCCGTTAGGGGGCGTCGAACGATCAACTCCAGTATGCCTGTGTCCTTGGGAGCCTGGCGAATATGGTCAAGTCCGACGTCTAATTCGGCTGAATTCAAATGCGTTATGGTGGTCATGGCCGGTCTCCTTTGCGGTCGGGTTGAGCGGGTGGAATAGGTGGCACATGGCTTAAGCTATTTAAACAATTAGATCATCGCCAGTAATTTTGCAGGTAACTATTTCAACCGGTTAGCCTGTTATTTTTGTGGTCGCCGATCGATTTGTTGAGTTGCTTGTAGGGCGCCTTTTAAATTCTGCTCTAACATGCGGGAATTTCGCATGCGCCCAGTTTTCCACGCGTTGGCTTTAGTGTTTGATTACTGGCCAAAATTTGGGTTTCACCTGGTTCTTGTTTTGCAAGCCATAATATTCGATGGCGGCGTTCATTATCTCGCAGTAGGGCGTAGTAGGCCAGAGCCCGTCCCATACTTACAGGATTTGTGCCGCGGGCAAGTCGTAAAACGAAAAACTCTTTTTGACGGTTTGTCGCAATGGGTGTATGCGCACGCCGAATTACTGCAAGTCGGAGCTGTCGTCTATTTTTGTTGCTGTGGCCCTGCCGGGATCAGATGATTATTTCAACGCCGCTATAATTCCGTCGTGATAATTACCTACTGGGATTTTCATAATTATAACGCGCCGAATAGCGAAAATTTATGCCCCAGTCGTTTTGTGTTAAAGGCTTTATGTATTGGGATTCTCGATTCCGTGACCGGCTTCCCGCCGCACCTGCAATTCTGCTAATGTTTCTTTTCGCCAAGTCATAAACTCATCGGTATCGACCGAGTCGTGCAACGTCGCTCGCCGTGCGTAGGGCAGGTAGTTGCCGATGTGCCATAGGGTGTTGCGATAGAGGCAGAAATCGCCGACGCCCAGGCGGAGTTGTTGCGCGTCGGGCATGCTGCGCACGTATTCGAGGCAGGCCGATTCGCGTTCGGCGTACGGCTTGCCGTTGAGGTTGGGGCCGGAGATGGGACGTGCGGGGAAACGCGCTATTTCGCGCGGCAAGTCGCGGCGCAGGTGGCTACCGGGTACGACCCAGGTACAGGTGTCGGCGTAGAGTGCGCAGTTGACTTGGTTAAAATAACGGTCGTCGGTGAAGTTTGCGTCCCAGCGGGCAAGGTCGAGGCCCGTCATATTATCGCGCCAGTCGCGGTGCCAGGCGGTGCACCAGGGCAGGTCGGCCGGTTCGAAGAGCACACCCATGGTCGCGGGACCGCCGAGGCGGAACGCCGGTGAGAGTAGGCGGTGGATTGCGTCATTGAGAGCGGGTAATTCGACATAGTCTAAAAAGGGCTGTTGATCGAGAGGGAAGTTGGTGATGGGTTGCAAGCGTTGGGCTTGCGGGCCGCGTTCCGTTCGAGCTAGGTCGCGGGCTAGGTCGCAGACCCTGCGAAGACCGGCAACCAAGGAGATCGGCAAGATTTGGCGAAAGATCGTAAAACCCTGTGTGCGGTATTCTTCAATATGGCGGTCTGAAAAAGCGAAGGCCACGGCGTTATTTGAGTTTGTAGGTCAAGAGGCTGTCGCGTCTGCCGGTTGTCACCCGCCCGTGCAGGACTAGGCGTTCTAGATGGCCGACTAGGGGAAAACACGCGTAGGCGTTGGATTCGGCGGGCCACTCGCCGAGGTCGGGGCTGAGTAGGTCGGTCAGGTCTTTAAGCGTGTGCTCGGTCTGTAGGGCTTTTATTAGGTTTTCGTCGACGCGGTCGACAAAAACACGGCTTTCCGCCATGAATTGTGCGACGTCGGCCCCCTGGTATACCGGGTAGTGGCTGGTGAACAGGAAATTGGCTTTTGTTGCGGCGATGCGTTGCATCGAGGCCAGATAGGTGTCGACGTAGCGATAGGTGGGCGGGAAGGCGGCTTGGCCGTCAGCGCGCAACACTGCGTTGTAGAGCGTTGCGTCGGCGATGATCAGGTTGTGTCCGCGCGGGTCATAGAGGCTTATATGACCGTAAGAATGCCCCGGGGTATGCCAGACCTCAAGGGTCCAGTCGGGACCGAGGCGGATGGATTCGCCGCCGGTGAGGGTGAAGTCGATGGGGCAGGTGCGGGTTGCGTTGCGGATAAAGGCGAGGGCTTCATCCGGGTCGACGATACCGTGGTCCTGGGCGTATTCGCCGTAGCGGTCGGAGATCATCAGCTCGATATCCTCGGTCTGTGCTAGGTCTAAGTCGTGGCACATAAAGAGGGCGCCGGGTAATAGTTCTTTTGTGGATTGGTTGCCGGCGACGTGGTCGAAGTCGGCGTGAGAGTTGACGACATAGCGAACCTTGTCCGCGGCGAGGCCGATCTCGTCGAGGTAAGGGGCTAAATATTCGCTGGGGGTGGAGTCGATGCCGGTGTCGAGCAGCAGGGCGTGCTCTGATCCGACGAGTAGGTAAAGGCAGACGAAGCGGTCGCCTAACGGGGTTTCGATACGATGGATACCGGGGGCGATTTCCATAAGTAGGATGCTCCTTGCTCGATATTCGTCAGAGGTGGGAGGATTGCACCTAGGGCGCCGGGCTCGCCGTGAATTTATTCCTTGGGGATAGATATTTCGGAGGTGGCGACGCGGTTGCGCCCGTCGTTCTTCGCTTTGTAGAGCGCGTCGTCGGCTTTTTTGAAGAACAGGTCCGAGACGACCTGGATTGAAGGATCGGCATTGGCCTCGGTGTCGACCACAAGAGTGGCGACGCCAATGCTGATGGTCACTTTTTCGTCGTCGGGACGGCGCAGCGACTCTTCGACGCGTTCGCGCATCCGCTCCGCCCAGATCAGTGAGGCGTTCTGGCTCATACTCGGCAATACGGCGATAAATTCCTCTCCGCCATAACGGGCGGCCAGATCTGTGGAACGGCACGATTTTTTGAAAAGATCTGCCAGTTGTTTAAGTATCTGGTCGCCGATATCGTGGCCGAATTTGTCGTTGACGTCTTTGAAGTGGTCGATGTCGAGGATGGCCAGCGAGAGTGGTTGGCCATTGCGGCAGACGTGGCCGATCTCGCGCTCGATAAATTGACGCAGCATGTGGCGGCTGTTCAGACCGGTCAGCGGGTCGTGGAAGGCGATGTGTTCCAACTCTCGGTGGATCGGTTGCGCGATGTTGACGATGCGTTGGATGACGTTCCAGACTAGCGCATAGAGCGAGTTGTCGGCCTCCTCGGCCTCCTTCAGCGAATCTTGGAGGTCAAGCAATAGATGCCAGATCAATTCGGCGATATGGCCGTCGATGACGGTGATGTCGCCGAGCTCGCGGCTGAGGATATGGCGTTGGGTGATGGACTTGTGGGTGACGTTGATCAACCAGTCGATCGATTGCTCGAGGATGAGCTGTCCCGAGTCGGTATAGGTGTCGATGCCCATATCGCGAGCGATGAGCACGGCGGGGGCTTCGGGGTTGATATCGCAGATACCGACGATATTGGCCTGTGGAATATCCTTGAGTACCTGTAATAGGGCCGTGCCGCCCTTGCCGCTACCGATAATGCCGATGTTGACTGGCCCGATTGCTTCGTCTTGTCGGTTTTCTGCCATGACTTTTCGTCTTGTTGAGTGTGCGCACGATAAACTATCGAAAATCGTCGTAAACTTCAACCGGCCTGTGGATTACCATTCCGCCACGCGTTTTTTGGCGAAATAAGCGCGATCCCATTCGGCCCCCCAGCCCGGTCCGTCGGGTGGTGCGATATGCCCTTCGCTCGGCAGCGGAGGGTTGATCAGGCCTATTTCGCGCCCGAGTTCGTCGCGGCTGCCGCCGGGAAAATACTCGTAGTAGGTGGTATTTTTCAGAGCGCAGACTAGGTGCGCGTGGACCAATCCGAAAAGACCCCCTGGGCCATTGAATTCGATGGTGGTGCGCCGCGCTTCGGCGAGGTGGTCCAGTTTGATCGCGGCGGTGGTGCCGTGGCGGGCGTTGGCCCGGATCAGGTCGGTGGCGCCAGCGAGGGTCCAGGCGGCCGAGAGTTCGTAGTCGTGCATTAGGGTTTCCAGCGCCATGACCGGTATGGTTAGCTCGGCGCACAGCCTTTGTAGGCCTTGTAGGTCGCGGTCAGAGATCGCCTCCTCGAACCAGCCGTAGTCCAACTCTTCAAGGACACGGCCGACGTGCAGGGCCTCGTCGTAGGTGTAGGGGCTGCTGGCAGCATCGTGTAACAGCTCTATATCGGGGCCAACATGCTCGCGCATGGCCCGTGACCAGGTGATGTTGGTCTCGGGCGTGTCGCTCCAGTGATCCTTGAGTACTGTGAACCCCATTTCGAGGGCCCGATCGGCGCCCTCAATGGCCGATTCGAGGCTGCTCGAGGGAAAGTTGTAATAGACTTTACAGCGAGGACGGGCCCGGCCGATCAGGGCGTAGACGGGGAGATTGGCGGCTTGGCCGGCGATATCCCAGAGGCAATTGTCGAAAGCCCCATGCCAGCCCGGCTTAGAAAACATAGAACGGGCGGCAAAACGCAGCTTGTCGTCGAGGCGTTCACGATCGAGCGGGTCTTGGCCGATGGCCATGATGCGCAATTGCTCCAGCTCTTCCCGGCGCATGGTCTGGTAGCGGGCATCACCGACGGTGCAGATACCCTCAATGCCCTCGTCGGTCAATACGTGCAACACGTGGATTTCGGATCCGGCGCGGCCTTGGCCGCGGCTTTGCCAGCGCGTGCGGCGGCCGTAGGGCACTTCTTCAAGGTCGAACAGGGCGGTATTGCTCGGCAGGTCGAAGACGGAAATGTTGATGGCGGTGACTTTCATATATGGCCTGTGGTTGTGTGTCTTGAGGATTGACCTGTCTGTGTATAGGGTATTGCGCTACGGCGATTGCAGATCCTGTAGTGCGTCGTGGATGATGGCGTTTTGCGGATTGATCCGGAGGAAGGTTTCGAGCACCGTGCGGGCGGCGGGGCGGTGCCCGAGTTCGATGAGCGCTTGGGACAGTCGCAGGTAGAGCGCGCCCATTTTTCCGAGGTAATCCTCTGGGTGTCTTTGTCGGATGTCGTGTATATCTAGATCCAGGGCTTGGCGGTAAGTTTGTGCGGCTTGCACGAATTGTCTCCGCTCTAAATAGATATCTCCCAATCCACTGAAATGCATAAAACGATCTGGTTTGAAGACGATGGGTTCCCCCATGGTGGCCTGTTCGCTACGGCCTATTTCTTCTGGGGATGGATGGCGATAGGCCTCGGTGTTGATGAGATATTCATAATGGCCGGTGTTCATCTTCCAGATCTCGCTCCAGCGCTCGGCGCTTAAGAGATCGCCGGTAGTGATGATATTGAGTTTTTCGTGGTAGCGCGCCAATTTGGGATCGGCGATCAAATTGGGCCCGTAGAGATAGCTTTCGAAGTAGCCGTCGGGCAGCAGGCGTTTGAAATGGCCGATGCGCCAGGGTTCGTCGCGGCGAGAGGGGAGCCTAGCCAGGAGCGGATCGCCCAAACCGAAGATGTCGATTAGGTGAGACCCGGGGCCGGCGTAAAAGCCGATAAGACCGACAAAGGGCCAGCGGACCACGGCGGGCAGCCCTCCGTCCGAGAATTCTCTGAGGCGCCGGCCCCAATCGGCCCAACCGTGAATGGGGTAGAGCGTGTCCTGTTGAGTAGCGGCATTGAGCAGGCCGGTGTAGGGATAATAAAAGGCACGTTCGTCGCCGATGCCGTATTGGTATCTGTCTTCCTTGTGGTGGCTGCCATAGGCCGGGGTGTTAAATGGCGGTGGATAAGGAGCAAGTAGGCCTATGATTAGGGCGATGGTTGGTGCGAGCAGCCAGGCGCGCGTTTGCGGTAAGGGCCAAGCGCGCAACAGCAGAGCGACGGCGACAAAAAAGGGCGCGGCGTAGAAACGTCCGCTCATAAAACAACCGCCGATGCGCACGGTATACAACAAATAGAGCGCCAAGCCGAGCACGAGGGGTAACAGGCGGGTATCGCGTTTCCACAATACCACGATCGCTGAGGCGATGATGGTGCATAGCGTCAGCGGATCGAGTTGCAGCGAGTGGGACGCGTAGTGGAGCCCTTGTATAGCCAGTTCCCCTGGGGGAATGCCGGCACCGAGTTTGGCGTAGGCGGTATTGGGGACGGGGAAGCCGTAATAGAGGATCGAGAAGATTTCCCAGAGCGCGAAGGGCGCAAAGCCGAGAGCTAGGACGGCTGTGCTGCGTAGGCTGCGCTGTGGCCACCATGCGAGCGCGAGCGCGGGCAGGAATAACAGCAGAGTGTCCATGCGGTTGAGGGTGGCCAGACAGGCAAGTAGCGCAAGGCGAAAAAGATCTCGGGGCCGATTGATATAGCTGCAGATAAAGAGGGCGAGCAGCAGGTGGGTTAGCGGATTTTCCAGGCCTGACGTCGAATAGTCGACAAAAGCCTTGGAGCAGCTGAAAAGCATTGCCCCGAGTATGACCGCACGCCAGTCGTTGGCGATCCGGGAGAAGACCAGAAAGACGGCGAGGACTGATAAGGCCCAGCTGAGCAGGATTGCGGTATAGTAGATTTCGCCGCTAAAAAAATAAAAACCGGCGATGGTGAAGAGCCACAGGGGATTGGTAAAGGTCTGGACGCGCTCGCCCGCGTTCCAGGTCAGGCCGTGGCCATTGATCAGGTTATCAGCTGTGCGGTAGGTGATAAAGGCGTCGTCGCATAGCCAGGCGTTCTGTAGTATGACCAAGGCGAACGCGCCGAGCGCGATAATTAGTGTGCTTCGCTCGATCATACCGGGGACACTACGACGCCTTCGACTCTTTTTTGCGTTCGCTTGCCCGTTGCGAATTCTATTAGGGTCTCGACGTCGTCTGTGATGTCGGTGGCTTCCTGATGTCGGCGTTCCTTTTCGAATATACAGCGGGTTAAGGTGGTGCCATTCTGCATATGGCGGTCCTATAGTGTATAAGTATTATATTTACAATCCGATAACAGATCGGCAATGGCCTCGATCTATTATAAATCTATTAAACCGCTCAAAAAGGCCCGATTTCAGCCATTTTTTGCGACCCCAAGAACTCGATCCATCGCATGAGCAACTTCGTTGCGATCGGCAGGGTAAAGATGCCCATACGTGTCTAGTGTAATTTGTACCGAGGAATGTCGCAAATGGCTCGACACTTGTTTGATATTGAGTCCCTCGGCAATTAGCAAGCTCGCGCACGTATGCCGCAGATCGTGCGGGCGTATATGTCCGATACCCGCCCGCTGAGATGCCCGACCCAATCCTTTTCTCAGCGGAACTTGTGCCTGGGGATTGCCCCAATGCAGACATCGACCAGTCCGTGGAAATATGAGATCGTGGTCCGTCCAATCGTTGCCCGCCCTCAGTTTCGCCGCCGCAACTCTTGCCCTTTCTTCGCGCAATGCCTCGACGACGACCGAAGAGAGGGCGATCTCTGCCCTCGATGACTTTGTCTTGACATCTCATAATTGACCGCGTTTATCGACGTTATACTCAACGGCATACGATCCGACCCCGTCGTCGCCCTCAGTTAGATACTCCCATTGCATCGCTAGTATCTCGCCGAGCCGCATCCCTGTATAGACTATTGTCAATAACAAGGGCCAATATTGCGGCGAGCTATGCGTTAGTAATAGCGCAACCTCGTCGCGAGTCAATGCTCGACCGCCATCGATCAGAGTGCGCCCATCCGCAGATTCCTTTGTTGTGATTGATCCGTTGAGTTTCTTTCGTACTTTTGACGAAGGTGGGTACTGAAATGCGGGCGATCCAGAGGCGGCATTGCGCGGGAGACGATCGTCCGCAACGTACGGTTGCAATATCGCCCGCAGGGTCGCGATGATAACGGACCGCACATATACCGCCGAGAGGGTCGGAGTTTTGGCGCGGATAAAATCTTGCACATCGGCGCGCTTAATCTCGGAGATCCGCTTGCGTCCAAAGTGCGGATTGAGGTGCAAACGGATCGCTTGCTCGCGCACTCGATACGTCCCAAAGGTGCCGTCTTCGATAAATCGCAAATGGGCGGCGGCAGATTGCGCGAACGTCTCCGTCGCCCAATCGCCACCGTATTCCTTGTGGCGTGACCTTCGATAGTTGCCCCATTTACAGTGTGAGTATTTCTTAGACCCAATGGAGGGATACTCATGAAAGGCAAGACGCATAGCACGGAAGAGATTATCCGTATTCTTCGCTAGGCCGATGGCGGCCAAACCGGTCAATCTGTTTGCCGAGAGCATAACATTTCGGAGCAGACGTTTTATCTGTGGAAAAAGAAATACGGCGACATGAATCTGTTGGATGCCAAACGGCTCAAAGAGTTGGAAAAGGAAAATGCTGAGTTAAAAAAGATGTTGGCCGAATCGATGTTGGAAAACCGAGTGCTCAAGGAGGTGAATTCAAAAAAGTGGTAGGCCCTTCGCAGAAAAAAGCCGCTGTTGCTCATGTGATGGACCAGCAACTGTGCTCCATGCGAAGGGCATGTCATTATCTGGGTTTGCCCCGTTCAACGTATCGCGCTATAGGCCTAAACTGCTGACCGACCGGCAACAGCAACTCCATCAGCGTATTGAAACCTTATCTTGGGCTCATCCACGATATGGCTACCGTCGTATCCTGTAGATTGCTGACCAAAGAAGGCTGGACGATCAGTCGCAAGCAGGTACAGCGGATCCGTCGGTGCCAAGGCCTTAAGGTGCGACCTAAGCCGAAGAAGATTCCGCGCCGGGGGACATCGACCGGGTTGCCGACCCAAGCGACCCATCGTCATCACGTATGGACCTGGGATTTCATCTTTGATCGGACCGACAACGGGGGGACGCTGAAGATGATGACGCTACTCGATGAGTATACCCGCCAGTGTTTGGCCATCCAGGTCGAACGCCAGATCACGGCAGCTCAGGTCTTAGCCGTTTTGGAAAAGGCGATGGCCCAGTATGGGATACCCGATTATATCCGTAGTGATAATGGTCCCGAATTTATAGCGACTAAAGTCCAACAAGGCCTGAAGGATCATCAGATCAAGACGATCTATATCGACCCAGGTAGCCCATGGCAAAACGGCTATATCGAAAGCTTTCACAGCCGATTCCGCGATGAATGTCTGAGCTGAGAGATGCTACTCAATTTGCGCGAAGCACGGGTCGTCATTGAAGATTTGAGGCAGCACTACAATACAGAAAGACCCCATAGTCGACTGGGCTACCTCAGCCCGGAAGAGTTTATAAAAACCAAAATAATCACACACTAACTGGGCCAAGAATTAGGTCCCGCTCACCCTGTCAAGGTCCCGTCTTCCCGAAACGTAGTCTCCACCAACAATTTTTCGGAGTGTAGCCCCCCCGCCGTCCCTGATGAGAGGGTCAAGCCCCCGGCGTTGGTCGTCGCGCTGACGAGTTCGCGGGCTTTATGGCTCCTTGGTACCTGGCGGTTGCTCCCGCCACCGGCGGTGCCCGCAGAGACCGTCATTTTGGCGGCATTAGCAGATGAGTCACTCGCCATGGCATCACCCGCCGCATCATCCATACTAACCACGGGGTTCTCACTGCCATGACAACCGGCAAACAAACCAACAAATACGAACGATAGAATCTGTCTCATTATGCTGCCTCCGTCTTAGAGTCCGCCGACAGTATACGAAAAGCCCCCGTCGCATCCTGATACGGTGGTGTGGCCCGAACCAAAGGCGGTTGCTTGATTATGTCGAGAGACAGACTCCGGCAAACGGCCACCGAAGCAGTGAGGAATATGAACAAAAACCCCGTATCAGACGCCAATCTCATACGGGGTCATGGGGTCATAGCGTGCTAACCGGCACGTGCGGGCAGTTCCAACGGAGATAGCCGCTCTTGGCTCAGCCTCCGTGGTTGTGGTCTGCGAGGACGTCCTTCGCGAGTGCGGCCGTTTCCTCGTCGTCGAGCACTGGCGAGACATCGAGGTCCATGAACGGATTCCACTGGCCGAGATAGCGATTTAGGGCTGCAAGGTTCGTCGTCTCCATGATAGCGACGCCGCTTCGTGAGTTCGTGTCGTGCCATCGCCCGATCATCGTTACGTCGTCACCGACATCTGCGCGCTGCTCCGGAGTCATGCTCGAAAACACGTTGAGGATGTCCAAATACCCTTCGCAACCCATGCTCCATTCCACCTTGAATTTCATCACTGCCTCCTGCCAAAGGTTTACAACAATGTCGCATGCGCCGAATGCGAAGCCGACGATGTAGCGCTTAGGTTACGCAATTAGCAATAACCGCACAAGCAAAAGCCCCCGTCGCATCAAAGCGGCGGGGGCTGTCTGCCGCGTAATAGCCAAAGTGAAATCTTAGGCTTATTCCTGTCCGGCGGTGCTCTCTTGGCTCTTAGCCTTCATATGCTCGATAATGTTGCGTATCTCAGCGCGAAAATCGTCCTGCTCAACGCCGTTTCCGTACAAGATCGTGCTCCAATGACGGGTGTTCGCAGCCAGCGCAACGGCTTCTGAGATCTCGGCCTGGCTGGCTCCGAAGAATTCAGTGGCGAACGAGCGATGGACAAATGTACAGTATTCACAGGGAATTTGAGACGCAACTGCGAGGGCAATTAGTTGCTGATATTTCGGAGGAATCACGCCTGGACCTTCGATGGCTTTCTCCCATTCCCACGCTTGCGCTCTGGCATGTTCGGGGTAAACCATTAACCAGGTGGGCAGCGTCCCGAATGTCTTTTGCATCTCCTCCTCAGCGATTGCTACATCAGCGGATTTTGATGCCGCAGCTTCATGGCCATCGGCACCAGCGTGACCAGACACTAAAAGCAATGCGAAGAAAGCTGAAATAATGCGCGATTTGAGCATGGGAAATCCTCCTGCCAAAGATTAGAAGAGCGTCGCTTGCGCGGAATGCGTGAGCGACTGTGGGACGCGTATTCTACGCAAACCGCTGCCGCCGCACAAGCAAAAGCCCCCGTCGCATCCAAGCGGCGGGGGCGGTAAGCGACAAAAAGCGGGACAAGTCGAGCCACATTTTCTGCCCGCCCTTGTCCCGCTTTGTCGATCTATTGCTGATCTATTAATTTTGTCGATACGGGTCGTTTTGATTCGATGCCGATTTAATCGGATAACCGTATTTTATATATAGGATTCGGCACCTCATGATACGTGGCAACAACCCCTAGCGCCATTCTGCATGTGGTGCTCCGTGCGTGTTGTCTGCTGGCGATGATCTTAGTAAACTTGAGCTATTATTGAATAGGTCCTGGAAAAGGTGTCGTCAACCCGTCGCGATCGCTCAGAGGATGCCGCCGCAGTATTTGCAGTGCACGGCATCGGTGTCGTGGCCTTCGGCGCTACATTCGGGGCAGCACTGGGTGGATACCTTTTGTCTGCGGGCCTCGAGCGCGAGTTCATTGGTGACAATGCCAGTCGGCACGGCGATGATCGCGTAGCCGAGAATCATCAGCAGTGAGGCCAGGGCCTGGCCAGCAGGGGTTTGGGGCGCGACATCGCCATAGCCGACGGTGGTGATTGTGACAATCGCCCAGTAGATACTTCGCGGGATACTGCTGAAACCGTGCAGCTCGCCTTCGATCAGATACATTAGGGCGCCGACGACAACAACTAGATTGACTTCAGTGAACAGAAATACGGTGATCTTGCGGCGACTAGCTTGCAACGCCTGCAACAGGAATTGCGCCTCGCCGAGATAATGCGTCAGCTTGAGGACGCGGAAGATACGTAATACGCGCAAGATGCGGATGACAAGCAGATATTGCGCCTGCGGCAGGAAAAGGCTTAAGTAGGTTGGGACCGTGGCCAAAAGATCGATTATGCCGAAGAAACTCAGGGTATAGCGCAAAGGTTGGCGGACGCTGATTAAGCGCAGGATGTACTCGATGGTGAATAGTATGGTGAAGCACCATTCGGCGACATGGATCGGGCTGGCATAGCGGCTATTGAACCACTCGACGCTGTCGAGCATGACGGTGATGATGCTGAGGAAAATACTGACAATGAGCACGATATCAAAGGTCTTACCCGCTTTAGTGTCCGCTTCGAAGATGATTTCGTGTAGGGTGTTTCGCCATGCGGCGACTTGCGGCGTTTTTGGTTGGTTTTCTGACAAGGGTATGCGTCCCGTTGGGGTGTTTTCCTAAAGATAATAAAGGCGATCGAGAACTTGAAAGGGTAGAATATGATCAAATTGGCGACAATGAGTAGCGTATGCCCGGATTGGACCCTTGATGAGGTTGTCGTGGGGATGAAGCGCCACGGTTACCAGGGCTTTGAGCCTCGGGTCGAGTGGGGGCACGCTTCGGGTATCGAAAGCGGGCTTTCAGCCGAT
>Ga0315339_1001194_pt1 | contig 24549 bp, 31 predicted proteins | sample ASW17metaG_FD_204514 | JGI IMG/M metagenome (GOLD analysis project Ga0315339, IMG submission 204514) | Ammonia-oxidizing marine archaeal communities from Pacific Ocean, United States - ASW #17 | ecosystem: Environmental > Aquatic > Marine > Oceanic | place: USA: California | collected 2016-12-05
CCGGGCTGGCTGATGTCGTCGGTGTAGTGGCCGTTGCCGGTCAGGAACCGATAGTCTTCCTTGCGCCTTACCGAAGCGCCAATGCCGTCGTCCGCCATGCCTAACTCCTCCCGTCTCGACTGTGGCGCGGGTTAGCCCCGCATTGCCGTGGCGCCCGCCAGGATCGCATGCACGATGTTGTGATAGCCCGTGCAACGGCAGAAGTTGCCCTCCAACTCGTGGCGCACCGTCTTCTCGTCGAGCTTGGGGATGCGGTTCGCCATGTCGATAGCCGCCATCACCATGCCTGGCGTGCAGAAGCCGCATTGCAGTCCATGGTGCTCCTTGAACGCGGCCTGCATCGGGTGCAGTTCCCCGTTGCTGGCGACGCCCTCGATGGTCGTCACATTGGCGCCTTCGGCTTGAAGCGCCAACATAGTGCAGGACTTGACCGCCTTGCCGTCGACGTGCACGACGCAAGCGCCGCACTGGCTGGTATCGCAGCCCACATGGGTACCGGTCAGGCGTTGGCCTTCGCGAATCACCTGCACCAACAGCGTGCGTCCCTCGACTTCCGCCGTGACAGGCTTACCGTTGATCGAAAGCGATACCGTGGGCATGGATATTATCCCCGTTTTCTAAACAGAAGCTGCCCCAAACGCGGGCGCGATTTACCGTTATCGCTTGCTTCGAGCGGTCGCGCAGTCTCCCGCGCGACGCGCGGGAGGTCAAGTTTTGAATTGAGTGCGGCGCGCAGCGGCTCACTCGCCGGCCGCGAAAATGAACAGCAAAATCACGACGATCCCGACGATCCCGACGACCCAGGTTCGGGTGCTGACACCCTTGCCGGGCGGCGGCGTGATTGCTGCCGGGGCAGGCTCTGACGCGCCTGTAACCTGCTCGTGCGCGGCCTCGGCGGCCGGCCGGCCCACGGCCTCGGCGAATGACGTGAAGAACTGAGTGGTCATGGACTTGGCCGTCGAGTCGACCAGCCGTTGGCCAATCTGGGCCAACTTTCCGCCCACCTGCGCCGAGGCCGTATAGCTGAGTACGGTCTCGGCGCCCTCCTCGGCGAGGCGGACCGTGGCGCTCCCCTTGCCGAATCCGACCGGCCCGCCCTGTCCCTCGCCGGTGATGGTGTAGCCGTGCGGCGGGTCCAGGTCGGACAGCGTTACCTTGCCTTTGAAGGTCGCCTTAACTGGCCCCACCTTGGCCACAACAGTGGCTGTTATTTGGTTGTCCGACACCTTCTCGACGGTTTGGCAGCCGGGAATGCTCGCCCTGAGTGTTTCGGGATCGTTGAGGGCATCCCACACACTCTGCTTGGAGGCGCGGATGCGATATTCTCCGCTCATGTCCATGTCGGGGCCTCCCTTCCGTGCCTGCTTCGAGGACACTATCGGCGCCCACCGAGCGTGACAAGGGATCCTCCTCCCGTGGCCAGTTCATCCGTGCAGTTTTTTATAGGTGCCTAAAAATAGCGCATGGCGCCGGCCTTACTATCCTACCCGACGTCGCATTATGGTTCGTCCCCCGTATGGCCGCGAGCCGCCAGAGCTTCGATCAGGCGCGGCTCCAATGTCTGCGCTATCTATCCCAGGCGGCGTCGGTGGCGCGGCATGGGGGTCGCAAACTGATGCCCGCGATGTTTCTTGCGACGCACGATGGTTCCGCCCAGCCCAACACCCCTCATTTGTTGGAAGCCGGCTCTCCCAGGGTTCGAGCGCGTCCCTCAGCTGTGGACGCCGAGATGTTCCTGGAAGCAATGTGGAAGCAGTTTGGCGGAGAAGCGGCCGAACGTCTTGCCCAACTGACCGGCAAGCACCCCGCCTACCGGCGCGCCCTCGAAGATGGCCACGACAGCGAGATCGCGTTCGATGCTCAGGGCTAGGACACCGCGGCCTGTCCAGCGCCGGGCACGAGGAGCGCCGCAGCTGGAACTCCCATGACCCACTCGGGCAAACGCGCAACCAAATGGATCCCAGGTCAAACGCGCCGGCCCGCCTAAACGAAAAAGTAGATCAAGTAGACCACCAGTAAGATGCTTACCCACAGCACCGTCGAGCCGGTCGGCCAGGTGCGGGCGAGGATCCCGCGCGGGCCGTGGTGGCGGGTGACGAATCCAAGCAGCGCTGTGAGACGTTGGCGGCCGGCTGCCTGCGCTGTGCGCTCGCCCCAATCGATCAACTTTCCAGCGGCCCGCATGAGGCGAGGCCCGCCGCAGCGGTAGAGCCAATCGAAATCGAGGTTCACCGATCGCAACTCGGGCGGATAGATGCCGCTCCGCATCAACCAAACAAACGCGAGCGCCGAGAAGAATAGAAGCTGCAGTTGGCCGATCACGTGGCTCCAGGTATAGGGCTCGTAGGCAACCGGATATGGCAACAGGTTATAGAGGAGCCACGGATAGGAGCCGTTGAACAGGCACAGCGCCGCCGCCACGGCCATCGCCAGCAACATGTTCCAGGGCGGCTCTTTGGCGCTCAGCCGGGCATCGTGCGCGAAGAAGGCGAAGTACGGGATCTTGATCCCCGCGTGGTGGAAGACGCCGGCCGAGGCGAACAGCAAGACCATCCAGACGATGACGTAGCCTTCGTCGAGCGCGGCGGTCATGACCATCGACTTGCTGACGAAGCCGCTGAACAAGGGGAAGGCTGAGATCGACGCGGCGCCGACTATGCAAAGGCTTGCCGTGATCGGCATCTTGCGGTGCAGCCCGCCGAGGTCAGTTCCGTTGATGCGGCCGGTGACGTGGAGAACCGCCCCCATCGACATGAACAGCAAGGCCTTGAATATGACGTCGTTGAAGGCGTGGCTGACCGCCCCGTTTATGGCCATCGCGGTGCCCAGGCCGATCCCGACAACCATGAATCCGAGCTGGTTGATCATGCTGTAGGCCAGGACACGCCGGAGATCATTCTCGATCACGGCGTAGAAGATCGGAAAGGCGGTCATCACCGTCCCGACATAGATCAGGAACTCGGCCCCGGCGAAGCTCCGTGCGAGCGCATAGACCGCGACCTTGGTGGTGAATGCGCTTAGGAACACCGTCCCGGTTGGGCTAGCCTCCGGATAGGCGTCGGGGATCCAACTGTGCAGGAGCGGGAACCCGCACTTGATCCCGAATGCGATCAGGATGAGCCATCCGGCCGGCGTCTCCAGATTCAGCGGCCCGAACGCGGTGGAGCCGGTCTCGTGGATATGCATGGCAGCGCCGGCCAAAAGTAGGAGCCCCGAGCCGACGTGAATCAGGATATAGCGCAATGCCGTCGCCGCCGCCCGCTCACTGCCGCGGGTCCAGATCAGAACCGCCGAACTCAGCGCCAGCAGCTCCCAATACACGAACAGGCTTATTAGATCTCCGGCGAACACCGCGCCGAGCGCGCTCCCTGCGTAGACAAGGGCGCTGGCGTGCTGGACGGGTTTTTTGAGCTGCAGCGCGAACAGAGCCGCCAACAGCGCCGCAATGTGGAACAGGAGGCCGAACAGGAAGCTCAGTTCGTCGACGCGCAGCAACGAGAATGTATAGGAAAATAATGTTATATCATAGTGTGTTGAGGTGGTTAAATAAAGTAGATTGAGAAGTCCGATTAAGGGCGTCGCGACCAATATTGCCGGCGTCGGCACGATTTTGGGGAATAGCAACAGCGCCGCCCCCGCGAAAAAAATCACGGCGGGCGGGAATCCCCACGGCAGGCCTATCGGGTAGCCCAGCACATCCGCCAGGAAGGGGGCCAGCAGGACCTCACCCGTCATAGTAGTGCTCTGCGCGCATCACCAGTCGCCTGAGCTGCTTGGCCAGCACCACGAGTAGCCAGCAAGCGATGAAGCCATAGAAAGCGTGAAACCCGAACACATCCTCGATTGGATGTGCGATATGGCGGTGGAACAGGAGATCGGCGATCAGGAGCGCCCCGCACGTAGCGTGGAACACCGCCATCATCCAGCGGATATTGCGGGGTCGGTAAAAGAACCCGGGCGGCTCGTGGTCGTGGGCCGTCATGGCGACACCGCGATCCGCGCGATCATGGTGTACAGCGCGTCGGGGAATACGAACAACGCCAGGCACGCGAGCGCCGTCAGGACGAGTGCGACGAGGCAGGCGACGGGCCCCTCGCGAATCCCCGTGTCCTGTGCGGCGTTCGCACCAGTTGTCGGCAAATAGGCCTGGACCGCCACGGGCAGCAGATACCCGGCACTCAGCAGCGACCCGACCAGCAGGAATGCCAGTAGGCCGAACTCGCCAGCCTCAATGCTCCCGGTCACGAGGTACAATTTGCTCCAAACTCCCGCCATCGGGGGCAGGCCAATTACGCTTAGGCTCCCCACCATGAAGGCAGCCATCGTCACCGGCATGCGCCGCGCGAGGCCCCTCATTTCGCTCACATTGGTCAGGCGCGCGGCGGTGTAGATGCTGCCGGCGCAGAAGAAGAGCGTGATCTTCCCGACCGCATGGGTCGCCATGTGCATGCCGCCGCCGATGATGCCCGCGCGGTTGGCAAGCAGCGCGCCTACCACGATGTAGGAGAGTTGGCTGACCGTGGAATAGGCGAGGCGGCGCTTGAGATCGTCTTGTCGAAGGGCGATTAGCGAGGCGATGACGATGGTCGCGGCCGCGACCCACAGCAACCAGCGGTCCGACCACAGCTCGCTTACCAGTTCCGTGCCGAACACGTAGACGGACACCTTGAGCACAGTGAAGACGCCGGCCGTGACCACCGCGACCGCATGGAGGAGGGCGCTCACCGGGGCGGGCGCCACCATCGCCGCTGGTAGCCAGCGGTGAAACGGCATTAGCGCGGCCTTGCCGATCCCGAACAAGAACAGCACCAGCAGCACGCCGGCCATGGCGGGCGGCGAATCGCCAAAGATGCCACCGACCGCGAACCACAGCGTGCCGGCCTCGAACCAGGTGATGATGATGGCCAGCAGCAACAGGCCAATCGACGTGCCCAGCAGTAGGCCGAGATAGGTGCGCCCGCCCAGTTGGGCGGCGCGGGTGCCGGCATGGGTCACCAACGGGTAGGTGGCGAGGGTCAGCACCTCGTAGAAGATGAACAAGGTCAACAGATCGGCGGCGAACGCGATTCCGATTGTTGCGCCGAGCGACAACGAGACGCAGGCGTAGTATCGAGTCTGGTGATCCTCGCGGTTCGCCCGCATGTAACCGATCGAGTAGATCGACGTCACTACCCACAAGGCGCTGGCCAGGACCGCGAAAGTCATCCCCAGCGGCTCGACCGCAAGACCGACGGCCACCCCCGGAAAGATTTCGAACAGCTCGACCACGGGCCAATCATCCGGACGAAAATCTGTCATCAAGATCACGACCAGGACGAACAAGAGAGCGGCCGTCGCCACTGTCGCGGTCTCGCGTAAGTTGGGAAATCGATGCAAGAGAGCGATGAGGATCGCGCCGGCGAACGGCACTGCCACCGCCAGCACCATGATCGAGGCGGCGCTCACGGCGCGAGCCCGAGCAGAACCGTGGCCGCGCGGCTCGCGACGCCGATTGTCAGCGAGGTGTCGAGGCCAAAGTAGACGCAGGCGCCGGCCAGAATCCATGTCGGCACCACCATCGAGAGTGGCGCTTCGACCGGCGCCGATCGCTCGGGCGGCGGTCTGAAGTAGGCGACCTCGATCACCCGTCCAATGTAGACCACCGCCAGCAGCGAACTCACGACGATCAGCGCCGCCACCGGCCACCAACCGCGTTCCAAGGCGGCGACCACCAGATACCATTTGCTGACGAAGCCCACCGTGGCTGGCACACCGATAAGGCTCAGGCCCGCTAGTGTGAACGCGGCAACGGTCAACGGCATCGTTCTGCCCAGGCCGGCGAGTGCATCGAGATTGACCGATCCCAGCCTGAGGAAAACGTTCCCCATGGCGAGGAATAGAGCTCCTTTCATCGCGGCATGGTTGAATAGGTGGATCAGGCTGGCGGTGAGGCCGGTGTGGGTGGCAAATCCTATTCCCAGCACGATGTAGCCGACCTGGGCCACGCTCGAATAGGCGAGCATGCGCCGAACGTCGTCCTGAAAAATGGCGACCAGGGAGCCGGTGAACACCGCGATCAGCGCGAGCGGCATCAAGATCGCCGTGAGTGGCAGCTCGTCGAGCGCATAGGCAGCTATGAAGATGCCGAACACGAACCGCAGCAAGAGGTACACGGCGACCTTGGTGGCGGTCGCGGCGAGGAATGCTGAAACCGCCGACGGCGCCCGGGCGTAGGCGTTGGGCAGCCACAGGTGCAACGGGAAAAGCGCCAGCTTCAGAGTGATCCCGACGGTCAGGAAGGCGAACGCGACGATCACCGTGCGATTCTCACCGCGCCCCGCTAGGCGGTAGGTGAGATCGGCCATGTTCAGCGTGCCGGTCACCATGTAGAGAAGCCCGACCCCGATCAGAATGAACGTGGCGCCGATGGTCCCGAGGATTAGGTAGCGAAACGCTGCCGTCAGCGCCGCGCGGCTGGGCCCCAGGCTGATCAGCACGTACGACGACAACGAGGAAATCTCGAGAAAGACGAAGGCGTTGAACGCATCGCCGGTGATCGCGATGCCAAGCAGACCGGCCAGACACAGCATTAGCGCGGCGTAGAACAAGTGATGGCGTTCCGGCGCGATCTCGTGGGAGGTGCTCACCAGTGCGTAGGGCACGACGACCGCTCCCACGGCGGTGACGATCAGGAGCACCAGAGCGTTGGCCGCATCGACCCGGTATTCGATGCCCCACGGCGCGGCCCACCCGCCAAGCGCATACGAAATAGGTGCGTTGGCATCGAGGACCTGTGTCAACAGCCAAATGGCTATACCAAGGCTTAGCCACGCGGCGATCAACGCGACCGTCCACGCCGCCAACGGCCGCCGCGAAAGGACACACAGTGGCGCGGCGATGAGCGGTACCACCACCTGCAAGGCCGGAAGGTGAGCGCCGATCACGTAGGCTCGTCCAGGGCCTGGATTTCGTCTTCCTCGATGGTCCCGTAGGCCTCTCGGATGCGTACAACGAGCGCCAGGCCAAGTGCCGTGGTTGCCACACCGACGACAATAGCGGTCAGGATGAGCACATGAGGAAGCGGGTTGGAGTAGACGTTAGCCCCATCGGCAATGATCGGTGCCGTACCACCCTCGATCTTGCCCATCGAGATATACAAAAGGAACACCGAGGCCTGAAAGATGTTCAGGCCGATGATCTTCTTGACCATGTTGCCGCGCGCGATAACGGTGTAGAAGCCGATCATCGCCAGCGTGATGGCGATCCAATAGTTGTAGTGGCCCAAGAATTCCATCTAGCAGCGGAACTAGCGGTCGCGGTCGGCGAACGCGAAGAATATGGTCACCATGACGGCGAAGACGGTGATCCCGACGCCCAGCTCGATGAGCAGAATGCCGAGGTGCTGGCCGGCCACCGGATCGCTGGCGAGGACCGAATAATCGAGATAGTTGCCGCCGCCGAGGAGGCCGACCACCCCGACGCCGGCGTACAGCAGCAGACCCGCGGCGACCAAACCGCTCACGATCCCATCCGGAATGACGCGCCGGGTCTTGGCAACGCCGAAAACCAAGCCGTGAATAATGAATCCAGCGGCGAAGATGACGCCCGCCTGAAAGCCGCCGCCGGGCCCGTAGTCGCCGTGGAACTGTACGTACAGCGCGAACAGCAGCACGAATGGTATGACCAACTTGGCGACGACGCGAAGGATCAGGTCATCTGGCATCGTCTTGGCTCCTCGGCGGCCTCTTGCGCGACCGCGACCCCAGCAGCAGGAGAACGCCGACGCCTGCCGTGAAAACCACCGCGACCTCCCCCAGGGTGTCGTAGCCGCGGTAGCTGGCGAGCACCGCCGTCACGATGTTGGGCACGCCGGTCTTAGCCCGCGCCTCGGCGATATAGAGCGGCGCCACATGCTGATGAACCGGCGCCTGAGGATCGCCGTAGACGGGCATGTCGACGGTCCCGTAGATCAGTGCCGCGCCGGTCGCGATAACCACCACCAGCGGGAGGAGCGGCGTATGCAACGGTATTTTCTCGCGCTGCCCGACCCGTGCCAGCGTCGCGAGCAGCAATACCGTTGTTATCCCGGCGCCGACGGCGGCTTCGGTGAACGCGACATCCACGGCATCGAGGGTCACGAACAAGCCCGCCATCAGGAGACTGAAGACCCCTGCCAGCATGACGGCAGCGGCAAGGCCGCGCTGACGCACGATGGCAAGCGCGCTGATCGCCAGGAACGTCAGCAGCGTGATGTCGACTACGTCTTGGATCTTACGTCTTTCTTGTCCCCGATGTGGGGCTTGAGGCCATTAAGCAAGGCCGCGCGAGCGAGCGCGTGGGTCGCGGTCGGGCTGGTCAGAAACAAGAAGGCGAAGATCAACAGCAACTTGACAGCGACTAGCGTCCAACCCGCCTGCACCATCAGCCCGATCAGGATCAGGCCCGCGCCGAGTGTGTCGGTAAGACCGGCCGCGTGGATGCGACAGTAGAAGTCGGGCAGCCGCAGAATGCCGATTCCTCCGACGAGCAGAAACACCCCGCCCGACATCAGCAACGCCCAGCTCAGCACGTCGACAACATCAGCCATGCGGCGGCTCCTTGACGCCCGTGGGTCCGCTCGACGCGACCTGAGTCTGCAGCCGCACGAATCGGAGAACGGCAATGGTGCCGATGAAGTTCAGAAGGGCATAAAGAAGCGCGATGTCCAAGAAATCGGGGCGGTCCGTCAAGAAACCAATCACCGCGATCAACAATGTGGTTTTGGTGGCGATGGTGTTCACCGCAAGAATGCGATCGAACAGCGTCGGGCCGAGTAGCGCACGAATCAGCGCGAGCGTCATCGTCACCAGAATTGCCGTAGCCGCGGCCCCAAACATTAGGCCGACACTCGGATGTCGAAACGGATCATGCGCGTTCGCCCTCCAGCCGACTGACGCGGCGGTCCATCTCGCCACGGCCAAGGTCCGCTGCGGCCTCGGCGGTGAGGGCGTGGACGAAAAGCTCCTCCGGCTCGAGCCCAAGCGTCACCGTTCCTGGCGTCAAGGTGATCGAGTTGGCGTAGATCACGCGCCCCAGGTCGGACCGCTGGCTGGGGCGCACGCGAACCAACGTCGGGCCGATCTTCAGACGTGGATTGAGGATGGCCGTCGCGACCACGACGTTGGCTCGTACTATCTCTACTAGCAGCCACAACCAATACCGCGACAAGCGCCAGCCGAGCCGGACCAGCGGCGTGCCGCCGTCCACCAACTCCATGCGCCTGGCGACGACCACGCTGAAAATCACCGAGGCGACGCCAAGAGCGATCGGGAGCGCGCCGTAGTGCCCCGATAGGAGAAGCCATAGGGCAAGCAACATGGCCCCAAGGCTGGCGGCGCGTGACAACGAAAGACCTCCCTCGGACGGACTTGGGCGCTGCCAGCACATAAGCAGAAAACGCGATGGTGGTCCATCGGTCGCAGGTTTGTCAGTGCGATCGCGAGTCTACGAGGCCCTCAAACAAGTACAGCGCTGTCTCAGACGACCCGGACGAAATTGTGACGATCGCAAGAACATGGTAAACATCATAGCAGCAGCCATCCGCATTGGACGCCTGCAATGGATGAACGCGAACACAGGCCGGAGGACCGTGGCGAGGCTGCATTTGAGACCACGGGTACTGTAAAGTGGTTCAATGCGGTCAAGGGATTCGGTTTTGTCACGGCCGCCGACGGCAGCGGCGATGTCTTTCTGCATCTGTCAGCCCTGCGCGAGACGGGCTTGGGCGAACTTGAGCCGGGAACCACGGTGGTCTGCGAGGTGGTCCAGGGTCCCAAGGGCTTGCAAGCGGTGCGCGTCGTGGACGTCGATGCGAGTACGGCGGTGGCCCGCTCCCCACCTCTTGAGCGGCCAGCCTCGCTAGCGGCCGCGACGATGTTTCCCGAGGGCGAGTTCTTCGGTGCGACCGTCAAGTGGTTCAACCTTGACAAGGGCTATGGCTTCGTCACGAGTGGCGAGGGCACAACAGATATATTCGTACATATCAAAACGTTGCGACGTTTTGGTGTGAGTAACCTTCAAGCGGGTCAGGCCTTACGTGTACGGGTGGGCCAAGGGCCGAAGGGGCCGCAAGTGGCGGATATTGAGACCGTCGACTAGCATTGGTGCAATGTTTGGTGTGATGGTCGCGCAATGGCGGCGCCCGAGCCTTTTCGCGTTCGCCTTGGCGGTTCTCGTGGTGAGCCACGTGTCGCCCGCCCTAGCGGCGCCGGCTCTCTCGGAACTCGTTGTGGTGACCACGGGTGGCGATCACAGGTTCGTCGTCGAACTTGCTGACACGCCCGCCGCGCGCGCTCGCGGTCTCATGTTTCGCCGGGCCTTGGCCGCCAATCAGGGCATGTTGTTCGACTACGGCAAAACCATCGACGCGGCCATGTGGATGAAAAATACCTACATCCCGCTCGACATCTTGTTCATTGCGGCCGACGGCCGCATCGTTAATATCGCTCGCGACACCACGCCCGAATCGCTTGAGACGGTCGCCTCGCGGGGGCCGGTTCGGGCGGCGTTGGAGCTGAATGCCGGGACCACCCGACGCATGGCTATCAACGCGGGGGATCGCGTTGTCCATCAGCTGTTCGAGACAGTGGAGTAGGGACATAGCTGAGCCTGCCCGAGACATCCCCGCCGGGTTTGAGCCCATCACCCACAGCGCGGCGTTCGGCGCCATGATCGGACCGATCTACGAGCGCACCGATGCTAAGGGCTTCGTGCGGGCCTTCCGTATCGAGGATCGCCATACCAACGGGCGCGGGGTGCTGCACGGTGGCATGTTGATGGCGTTCGCCGACATCGTGCTCGCTCAGGCCGGCATTCTGGCGGGTGCGGGGCCGGCAGCCACGGTGCGGATAGCGACGGAGTTCATCGCGCCGGGCCGGCTCGGCGAGTGGGTCGAGGGCCGCGCGCAGGTGAGCCGGCGAACCCGCTCGCTGATCTTCACCCAGGGTGATATCAGCGTCGGCGATCGCCCGCTGATGACGGCGTCCGGCATCTTCATGATGGTGGGCGGGTGCGGCGCGGGCGCGAACGTGAGCGATGCGCGATAGACCTCTGCCCGCCGACGCCTTGCCGCCCGCCCGCTCATCGTGTATCTGAAATCGTCATGCCGGGGCGTGGCGCAGCCTGGTAGCGCGGCTGCTTTGGGAGCAGTAGGTCGCTGGTTCAAATCCAGTCGCCCCGACCAGCTATAGGCGCGGTGGGCCAGCCGCTCGTGGTGGGAAACATGAGTGCACGCATCTATCGACCGGCCAAGACCGCGATGCAATCGGGCCGTGGCAACACCCGTCAGTGGGTGCTCGAATTCGATGCTGAGGACGCGCGTCAAATCGACAGCCTGATGGGCTGGACCGGTTCGAGCGACACCGGCCAGCAGGTGGCACTCAAATTTCCCAACCGCGAGGCGGCGGTCGCCTTCGCCCAACGGCATGGAATAGTCCACAGCATCGAGGAACCGCGCGAGCCTCAGGCGCGCCGCCGAGCCTACGCCGACAACTTCCGCCACGACCGGGTCGGCTGACCCCGCGCCCTTAGCTCAGTGGATAGAGCAACAGCCTTCTAAGCTGTAGGTCCCAGGTTCGAATCCTGGAGGGCGCGCCAACCTTTTCAAGGGGTTAGAGGGAGGTGGCTCTCGAACTCCATACCATGCAGGTACCACATGGGTACCATGCCAGATGACCTCAGCACGGCGGCCTTCGCAGGCCAACGTGGCTTGCTCTGACAAAGCCTTCGCCCGCAACCGCTACGATTGGACGGATCTTTCCAACGTCTGACCGATGAGGCTCAACTCGTGGCGGAGTCGCCAGCGATGATCGCTTTGATCGCGTCAAGCGCCAGAACATAGGAGCGGACACCGAGGCCCATGATCATGCCGTCGGCCTCGCCCGCCGTGGCCGAGCGCATCTCCCGTCGATCGAGGTTGGTCATGTGCACCTCGACATACGGCAAGGACACGCCTTTGAGGCAGTCACGCAGGGCGTATGCGGCGTAGACGAAGCCACCGGGGTTCATGATCAATCCGGAGCCGTCGTCGCGATCCGCCTGATAGATCCAACCGATCGCTTCTCCCTCAAGGTTGGTGTAGCGGATGTCGAGTCTCATCTCGCGTCGATCCGCCTCGTCCATCAGCATGCGGTCGAGATCCTCGGCCGTCGTGGTCCCGTAATGCTCGGGCTCGCGCCTGCCGAGATACTCCATGTTGGCGCCCTGAATCAAAAGGATGTTCATGGCTTTTGCTCCGTCCGATGGTGTGCTGGCTCGGTCTCTCGTTCGCGCCCGGGGCCCGGCCCGGAAGATTCGACTGAGAGGATGATCTTCCCCTGCGCCCTGCCGTCGCGGAGAAGACTCAACGCATCGGCGTATCGTTCGAGCGGCATGATCCTGCTGATGTAAGGCTCGATCTGGCCGGCGCTGGCGAGGGCGAAAATCTGATCCTGGACACGGGCGACCCAGCTCGGGTCGCGCTCGCGGTAGTCTGACCACTGAAGGCCGACCGCCGATATGTTCTTGACCAGCAGGTAGTTCGCCGCGATGCGCGGTATGGAGCCGGCGGCGAAGCCGATGATCACGATGCGGCCGCGCCAGGCTAGGCAGCGCAGCGCCGCTTCGGTCGCCGGCCCGCCGACCGGATCGATGACGATATCGACGCCGCGGCCATCGGTGAGTTTCCGAACCTCGTCACGTAGTCCATCCCGTAGATCGTCGATCTCGAGATCGACGACGCAATCGGCACCGATCTGCCGGGCCACTCGCGCGTTTTCGCTGCCCAACACGCCCGCGATCACCTGGCCCGCACCGAGAGCTTTCGCCAGTTGCGCACTCGCCGTGCCGATCCCGCCTGAAGCACCGAGCACGAGGACGGATTCACCCGCCTTGAGACGAGCGCGGTCGAGAAGCGCGAAATGGGCTGTCTGATACACGAGCCCTAACGCCGCCCCCTGGTCGAAGCTCAGCGCCTCTGGCAAGGGGTAGCAATTCGCCGCCGGCGCGCGAAGCTTTTCGGCATAGGCACCGTACTCCACCTGGACCGTGACCCGGTCGCCCAGCTTCACGCCGCGAACGCCGTTCCCGACCGCCTCGACAACCCCCGCCGCGGCCTTGCCGGGCGAGAAGGGAAGCGGCGGCCTGACTTGGTATTTGCCTTCGATCACCAGGATGTCAGGATAATTCACCTCCGCGGTGCTGACCGCGACGACGACCTCGCCAGCGCCCGGCACCGGATCGGGCAGGTCGCGATAGGACGCGCGATCAAACCGCGTGAACTCGTCGACGACGATGGCCTTTATGAGAGCAGTTCCTTGTTGTCGGCGCCGAGCGCCGGGGCCGACAGCGCCTCTCCTCGGCGGGCACGAAAGCCGGGGACGATGGGAACCGGGAGCGCCGGTATTTTTTCGCCAGCGTCGTTCAGAAGCGTCTCGGCGTGGATGCCACGCCCGGCGAAGTGCGGATCGGCGAGCGCTTCCGCCAATGTCCGCACAATCGAACAGCAGCAGTCGGCCGCCCTCAACCGTGGCTCCCAATGATCGGCCGTTTGACCCCCTATGATGTGGGCGACGTGTCGCCTGGTTGCGGACGGATCGCGCGCATCGTCGCGCCGGTCGGCCTCGAGCCCGATCGCGTCCGCGAACGCCTCCCAGAACTTCTGCTCAAGCGGCGCTGCGGCGACGAACCGATGGTCGGAGGTCGGGTAGAGCTGATACCTCGGCGAGCCGCCCGTCACCAGCTCATCGCCGTTGCGGGGCCACTGTCCGGCGACACGGCTATTGCCAATCGCCCAGTAGAGGAAGGGAAATACGTTGTCGGCCATGGCGATATCGAGCCAGCAACCCCTGCCGGTCCGGTCGCGTTCGCGCAGCGCTAGCAGAATGTTCATGACCGCGGGGTAGGCGCCACCCGCAATGTCGGCGATCAGCACCGGCGGAATAACCGGATGCTCCGCCGATCCCATGCTAAGCGAGAGCAGGCCGGCATCGCCAATGTAGTTGAGGTCGTGTCCCGCGACATCGCTCTTCGCGCTAGTCTGGCCATACCCGCTGATTGAGCAGTAGATCATCCGGGGATTGATCTCGGCGACTGATTCGTAGCCGAGCTCCAGCCGCGCCATGACCCCGGGCCGGAATTGCTCGACCAAGACATCGGCGGTCTTGATTAACCCCCTCAGCCGCGCCCGCGTCGCCGGATCCTTGAGATCGAGGGCAAGGCTGCGCTTGCCCCTGTTCAACATGGCGAAGTTCACGCTGTCCGATCCCCATTTTGGCGTGTAAGACCGCATCTCGTCGCCGCGGCCGGGGCGCTCGATCTTGATCACTTCGGCCCCCGCCTCGGCCAGAAGCAAAGTGGCGACCGGGCCTGGCAACAGGGTCGTGAAATCGAGGATGCGCGTCCCAGAGAGCGGCCCGGCCATCACCGCCGCTCCCGCGCCTTGGCGACTACGGCGCGACGGGCCGGCGCATAGGCCGACGTTCCGTAAACCTCGAACAGAGCCCGGGTAGCCTCGTAGTGATGGATCAAACCGCCACGTTCTACGCGTTCGATGAGGCCATCCGGATAGCCGAGCCCCAGTCGGCAGGTCAGGTCCAAGTCCTCGGCGGTCGCCAGTCCTTCATCAAGGAAGCGCAGGACCGTGTTGTATTTGGGGCGTACCAGGCGATTAATGATGCGGCCGGCCTGGTCGCCGCACAAAACGACCTCGAATCCGGCGGCCTCGAACACCGCAGTCGCCGCCTCGATGGCTGAGGACCGCGAACGCGGCTGGCGGACTAGCTCGATGAGCCTGGACGGGTCGTCGTCGCCGTTACGGTAGCGCCCGAACCCCAACATGTTGGAACCTTCCTCGCCAGCCTCCTCGTCTGTGTGGACCCCCAGGCACTCCATCCCAAGTTCGACCAGGATGGCCGCTCTGGTTAGGTCGGCGACCGGCGCCACGCCTAGGTAGAGCACGACCGTGGCCGTCTCGACCCCCGCCGCGAGGAACGGATCGCCATCGGGGAAGGAGCGGCTTTGGTCCCGTCTGACGATCTGGTAGCGCATGGGGCCTATCCTCCGTACATCGCGTTGCCTTCATAGGCGTAGAAACCGCGGCCCGATTTGCGGCCGAGCCGGCCCGCCGCCACCATACGGCGCAACAGGGGCGGCGTCGCAGCGCGCGGATCCAAAGTTGTGGAATAAAACGCCTCGCACAAGCGGATTTGCGTGTCGAGGCCGATCAGGTCGACGAGTTCAAGCGGCCCCATCCTGTAGCCGAGGCCGACCTTCATCGCCTTGTCGATGTCGCCGGGCGTGGCGACACCGGCCTCGACGGCGCGGATGGCATCGTTGTTGAAGGGGACCAAAAGCGCGTTGAGGATGAAGCCGGGCCGATCCTGGGTTCTGACGGGTCTTTGGCCGGCGGCCTCCGTCCAGGCCCAGGCTGCCGCCATCGCCTCCTTCGAGGTGTTCAGGCCATAGGACATCTCGATCAGCTTCATCAGCGGCGCCGGCAAACAGAAGTGCATGCCAACCACTTTGTCCTCGCGCCCGCAGCCCGAGGCGATCTCGGTGATGGACAGGGTCGAGGTGTTCGACGCGAAAATGGCGTGCACGGGGCAAACCGCATTCAACCGAGTGAACAGCCCCTGCTTGGCGCCGAGGTCCTCGACCACCGCCTCGACGATTAGATCGCACTCGCCGAGCCCTTCAAGCTCGGTCGTCGGCGTCATTCGGGCAAGGGCAGCCATTCTTGCCGCGGCGCTCATTTTGCCGCGCTCCACCGACTTCTCGAAAAAGCCCTCAGTCTGACTGCGGACGCGGTTCAGCGCTTCACTTGAGATGTCGAAGCATACGGTCGCGAAGCCCGCCCGTGCGGCCACGATGGCTATGCCTGCCCCCATCGTCCCGCCGGCCCCACATACCCCAACGGTCCTGATGTCCGTCGTCACTTGGCTCTGAAGCTCCTGCCGATGAGCTGGCGGTGTACCTGATTGGTCCCCTCCCAGATCTGCGTGATCTTCGCATCCCGCATGAGGCGCTCGACACGGTAGTCGGCGCAGTAGCCGTATCCGCCATGCATCTGGACCGCCTCGGTGGTCATGCGCATGGCGAGGTCAGAGGCACGCAGCTTAGCGATAGAAGCGGCGATGCCGAAATCGGGCTCGCCGCCGTCGACAAGGTCCGCGACGTGGTCGAGCCAGCTCTCCACCAACGCGAGCTCGCTTGAGAGGTCGGCGAGCATGAACTGGTTGCCCTGGAACTCGATTATGCTGCGACCCGACTGGGCACGTTCATTCATGTAGGCGACCATGTCCTTGAACGCGGCCCGTGCGATACCGACGGCTTGGGCGGCGATGCTGGGGCGCGATCTGTTCAGCGAGGCGAGCAGAATCTCCAGTCCATCACCCGGTGCTCCCAGTAGATTGGCGCGAGGAACGCGGCAGCCGTCAAACGAGATGGCGGCCGTCGAGGACGCGCGGTGCCCCATCTTATTTTCCCTGCGCGCGACCTTGAAACCTTCAGTCCCCTTTTCAAATACCAATGCAGAGAGCGCGCCTCTGGCATCGTCTATCTCGGACCATTTGCCGAACAGGAGGATTAGATCAGCTACGTCGCCGCTGGTAATGAAGAGCTTGGACCCGGTCACCACGATCGCATCGTCCTCGGGCTCGAACCGAGTCTTCATCGCTGCGGCATCGGATCCTGCCGCAGTTTCGGTGATCGCCAAGGAAGCCAGTCCACCCTGGGCAATGCGGGGCAGCAGTCGCGATTTTTGATCCGCCGTGCCGAACTCGATGAGCGGCGTCATGCCGTGAAAGCTGGTCGCGTAGGTGATGCCAGTCGATGCACAAGCCTCGGAAATGATCGACACGCATTCAAGGTACAGCCGATACCGCGCCGGAGCGCCGCCATAGGCCTCGGGCACGAAGATGGCGTTTAGTCCGAGCTCGTTGAGAGCACGGATATTATCCCAAGGGAACTCCCCGCTTTGGTCGTGGGGCGCGGCGTTCGGGGCGATGATCTCGTCGGCGACGCGCCGGACCTGATCGAGGACGATGCGCTCCGTATCCTCCCAGTTCCGCCAGCGATCGAGTTGCTCGAAGATTTTCACCCGTGGCTCATCCCCTGGCCGCCGTCGAGATAGATGGTCTCGCCGGTGAGGAACGAGATGTTCTCAATGACCAGTGCGGCGACAAGGCGTGCCACCTCCTGGGGCTGCCCGACCCGCCCGACCGGAATGCGCTTCTCGGTCCACTGCCTGGCGCCTTCGCAAACCAGAAAATCACGGTTGAGATCGGTCTCAATGTAGCCGGGCGCCACGTTCACGACGGCGATTCCCTCTCGGGCCCATTCGGCTGCCAAGCATCGAGTGATCGCTCCCACGGCGGCCTTTGAGGCGCTATAGGCGAGGTTGTCGCGAACTCCCAACTTGTCGAAGAACGAGCCGATATTGACGATAATCCCACCTCCTGCCGCCCTCAGATGAGGGTAGGCCTCGCGCGATGCGACCATCACCGCAGTCGCGTTCAGCGCCATGACCTGCTCGTAATCGGTAGTCGAAAGCTCAGCGGCTGGCCCGCGCAAATGGAGGCCGGCATTGTTGATCAGACCGGTGATGGGACCAGAGCGCGCCACCTCGGCCAACGCCGCCCGCACGGTCATCTCATCGGTCATGTCGCAGGCGATGCTGTGGCCGGCGGGCGCTACCCCTGAGCGCGACAAACATACCACCGCGCGGCCACGGCCGGCGAGCTCGGACGCGATCGCGGCGCCAATGCCCCTGCTGCCGCCGGTCACGATGATCTGACCGTCAGACATCCTTAAACTGAGACTTCCGTTTCTCCTCCAACCTGTCGATGCCTTCTGCCGCCCGACCCGGTCGGAAGAACAACGGTTCTGGCGCGATATCGCCGCGGTTCAGCATCTCAACCAACTCGCGCTTGAGGATCTTGCCGCTGGCCGTCAATGGCAACGCCTCCATGGCAACGAAGTACTCCGGCATATCGTATTTCGACAACCCCTCGGCCAGAAGGAACGCCAAAAGTGCCTGGCCGTCCGCCACGCCGGTTACTGCAAGGCAGGCCTTCTCTCCCAGCCGTTCATCGGGCACCGGAAACGCTGCTGCCTTGTGCACGCCGGGATGCCGCACGGCAATCGCTTCGATACGAGCGGGATGGATGTTGTGGCCTCCGCGAATGATGAGATCCTTGAGGCGTCCCTCGATCTTAAGATTGCCGTGCGCATCGAGTGAACCGAGGTCGCCCGAGAGGAACCAGCCTTCACGGTTAAAGCTCGCTTCGGTGGCGTCCTGGTTGCCGAAGTACCCCAGCATCAGCGTTGCCCCGCGACCCCCGATTTCACCGACTTGTCCCGGCCCCAGTGGCTTGTCGGGATCGTCGGGATCAAAGATGCGCACCTGATAGGCGCGCCCTCCGCGACCGCAGGTGCCGACGACAACCTCGGACGCATCGTCGCGATGGGTGTACTGGTGCGATGAGTTCTCCGTCATTCCGTAGACGTTCTGCGGTGTGATGCCTTGGCGAGCCAGCGTCTCGGCGACTGACGGCGGGATCGGGGCGCCTGCCATGTAGAAGACCTCCACTTGGCCGATCCGATCCGCCCCGCACGCCTTCTGTTCCGCGAGAACATCGATCGCGTGGGTTGGAACCCCCATCACGTAGGTCGCTCTCGTTTCCGCGATCCAGTCGAGCTTGCCGTGGCCTGCGGGTGGATCGTCGGTGATCAGTTGGCAGCCCGAGACCAACCACTGTCCGACGGCCACCCAGGCGATGTGGTGGGAGAGGGGGCTTAGGGTGAGGAGGCGCGTCTCGGCATCGAATTCCCAATCCGCGACGAGATCGCGCGCATTCGCAAGCAGCGTGTTATCGGAGTGCATGACGCATTTCGGTGCCCCGGTGGTCCCCGACGTGAACGCCAGGTAGACGATCTTGTCTGGGTCATTCGACGGCTCGCGATCCGACCCGGTGCCGCGCCTGGGGAAGTCATCGGGCTGCCAGACCACTCGCAGGGACGGGAGATCGGCAAGCAATCGATCGAGCTGCCGCTCGTCACGGTCGGCCCCCCAACCTGGCTCCGTCACGAACGCTGCCGCCCTCAGCCGCGCCAGCAGCGCGGCGACCTCGGGGCAGGCGTAGGTGCGGTGGAGCGACGGATTGCAGGCGAAGCCCTCACGCGAGCAGGCAAGAAAGGTGACCACCGCCTCGACGCGGTTTGACAACCACATCGATACCCGATCACCCGACGTCAGTCCCGAGGCGCGAAGGGCCGCGGCCACGCTCTCGACCCAGCAAAATAGTTCCACCCAGGTCAAGCTCGTGCGACCGCTTCGCAAAGCGACCGCATCGCCCGCCCGGGCCGCGTGCGCGACCATCAAACTGTAGAAGGTGTCGTTCGTCCACAGGCCCGAGTCGTAATAGGCCCGGGCCCGCTTTGGATCATGCAACGTCAGAAACGCGGGCACCGGCTCCTATTTCCCAAACTTCGTTGGGTCGGGCTCGCGGCGGTCCCCGAAGGCCGCTCCCAGCTCCTTCGACTCGCTGCCGTCCAGATAACTGCGCAACAAAAGGTCGTGCGCCATTCGCGCCAGTCCGGAGACCCCTCCGTGGCGAGCGTTGAAGGCAGCCTTGATCGAGGCCAGAGCGAAGCTTCCGCGCTCGGCCACCTCGAAGGCGAAGTTCCTGGTCTCCTGTCGCAGCAGATCGTCCGGTACGACGCGGTTGATGAGCCCGATACGCAGCGCCTCCTCAGCGGGAATCTTGTGGTTGCAATACCACATCTCCTTGGCCTTCTTCTTGCCGACGAGATCCTCAAGGTACCAAGTACCGTAGCCGGCATCGAACGACCCCATCATCGGGCCGACTTGGCGAAAGATTGCGCTCGCCTTCGCGATCGTCAGATCGCAGACCATCTGCAGGACATTGCCCCCGCCGACGGCGGAGCCATTGACGCTGGCAATCACCGGCTTCTGTAGACGGTCGATCGCCTCGTACATCTCCAGCGTGGGAAGAACGCCGGCGTAGAGGTGGGTGTCCTCCAGCCCCCCCTTGCGTCCGCCGATGCAGAAGAACTTTTCGCCCGCGCCGGTAATGACGAGGACGCGGGTCCGCGTCTCGCGCCGGATCTCGTTGATGCAGTTACGGATTTCGTGACACATATCGGCCGTGAACATGTTGCCATCGTCGGGCCGGTTCAGGGTCAGCGTGGCGACAGGGCCGCACTCTTCGTAGAGAATAGTATTGAACGACACTCCTCCCGGCCTCCGTTTAGATCACGCCGGCTTGCTCGAGCTCAGAGACTCGTTCTTCAGAGTATCCCAGCAATTCACGGCACACGTGGCGGGTATGTTGCCCGAGCCTGGGCGGCAGTGAGCGCGGCACGGCGGCGTGGCCGTTGATATGGATCCCCAACCCCACCTGAGGCACCGCCTCGCTGGCGTCACCGAGCTGGAAGAAGAGGCCGCGCTCCCGCAGTGTGGCATCCTCGACCGCTTCGTCGACTCGATTGATGGGCCCTGCCGGGATTCGGTTGTCAGCGAAAACCCTGAGCCAATACTTCCGCGAACGGCGCCGCAGAACCGCCTGAATCTCGGTGATTATCGCCTCACGACCAGCGCGTCGACCGGTGTTTGTCGCGTACGTCTCGGATAGTCCGTATTCCGGCCTGCCGACGGCCTTCCAGAACCGATGCCAGATTGCATCCGTTCCAAGGCCCAGGGTGATGGGCTCATCGGTCGTCTCGAAAGCCTGGTAGATCGCGATGGGACTGTTCTTGCCGGCGGCACGGCGCGGCACCTCGCCCGAGCCAAGATAAGGAACGATACGGCAGGATAAGAACCGGGTCATGCTCTCCACGAGCGAGATATCGATCAGCCGTTGCCGCCTGCCGCGCCCACGCTCGACCAAGGCAGCCATGACCGCCATGGCAGCGTCCTGCCCCGCCAGCATGTCGGCCGCCGGCACGGCCAGCTTTTGTGGCTCGCAGTCCGGCCCGCCGGTAAGGTCCATGATGCCCGAGTATCCCTCGGCGATGAGGTCGTAGCAGACACCGTTGGCCCGAGAGCCGGTCAATCCGAAGCCCGTGATAGATGCAAATACGAGATCGTTCTTTACCGCCTTGAGCGTCTGAAAGTCGGTCTTCAACTTGGCTTGGACGTGCGGCGGCTGATTGGTCACGACGACGTCGGCGTGCTCTATGAGCTCCAGCAGGACTGCGTATCCCTCGGGGCTGGCGATGTCGAGCGCCACACTCTCCTTGTTGCGGTTCACCGACAAAAACCAGAGGGACTGATCGCCAAGAAACGGCGGTCCCCAACCGCGCGAATCGTCTCCGCCGGAAGGCCGCTCGATCTTCACCACCCGAGCGCCAAAATCGGCCAGCAGCATCGTGGCGTAGGGTCCCGCGATCGAAGTGGTCATGTCGATCACCAAGACGCCGCCGAGCAGATCTACTCCGTGACCCGGCTTAATAGCCGGTAGGTCGTTCATGGGCAGCGGATCGTTTGTTCCACCCGGCGTGGACGCGTGTCTTTCCGCCATGGCCAATCATCCCAAGCAGTGCCGACCCCGTAGCCGTCAAATTCTTCGGGGCGACGGCGGCGGAGCGCTTACACTGCCCGCGCCAAGGGCCAGGGCGCAAGGGGGCACTATCAGGGAAATTCGGCTAGAGCCGGGCAGGGCGACCCGTAGCGTCGGCCGATGAAAAATACCTTCCGATACTTCAACAACTCTCTAACGCTGAAGGAGAGTGCGCATCGGTTAATCCTCCTGGTGCTGGTGTGCATCGACAAACGGCACGACGTACTTCTCCTAGGACTCCGCTGCTGGCTCCTGACCCTTGGCGCCCACGCTATTTCACCGCGCCGAGGGCGAGACCGCGGGCGATGTGACGCTGCAAGACGAACACCACCACGATCATTGGCAAGAGCTGGATCACCGCCCCCGCGTCATCAGCACGAGTACCGGGCGTTCATGCATGCCCCCCTTCCAAAGTCCATGCTTCTGATCGGCGGTGTCATCGACGTCACCACGAACTACCTCGAGCATCCCGAGGTGGTGGCGGACCGCATCTGCCAAGTGGTCGAGGCAGTCGGCGATAGGAGCCTGGTCATCGCCGGGACGGACTGTGGCTTCTCGACCTTCGCCGGCTCATCCATCGTCGCCGAGGATGTGTGCTGGGCGAAGATGCGCGCGCTTAAGGAGGGCGCGGGTATCGCGACTACTCGGCTCTGGAGCTGACTGGCTCTGACACTAAAGCGCTAAAGCGCTAAAGCAAAAGAATGCCGGGTCGCGCACGTGTAGACGTGCGCGCGGCAGGCGCGCACCGCCGACCGGCTCAGAAGTTCTGCAGCTTGGCGCGGCCGGTTTGGCGGCGCATGAGTTTGGATTACAGCGCGACGGGGAAATCGGTGGGCAGAATCAGGTTGTTGCCGATTAGGTGCCCAAGGCTTCATCGGAGCCGATGTCGCCCATGAAGGCGACAAGCTTGGGACCGCCCGTCGATATGGGCTCTCCGGCGCATCCTTCGTTGGGCTCGGCGAATACAGCGATGATGGTGCCGGCCTCGTCGCGTGCCACGAAGCGCATCATCTTCGCTCAATCAAACCTTGCTCCGCCTTGCGGGCGGCGCCCGACGGCAACCGGGAGACTAGGGCTCAGGTATGATCGTCCACGGAGAGCGTGGCGCCCCCATATCTGGCGGCCTCGCGGTCGATCGCGACCGCCTTGATTAGCGCATGTACCTCGATCCCGGGAACCAGGCCCAGGGCCTCGACTGACCGCCGCGTCACCCGCGCCCACAAGGGCGAGCCGACGTCGAGTAGGACCTCCGCCTGTGGGCCCTCGCTGGCCGCGACTTCCACTACGGTTCCCCTCAGCACATTGAGCGTGCTGATGTGCTCGGGCATGGTGCGGGCGAGGATTACGTCGCGCGCTCGCACCCGCACCCGCAGCCGCGTGCCAACCGGGAGATCTATCCGCGAGACGGTCAGAGTTCCAGCCTTCACGCCCAGACGGGTGAGCTCGAACCGGCGATCATGTGCCTCGACATGGGCCGCCATAACCGCGCCGGCATCGAAGGGCCCTAGGATGGGACCCAGCTCTCGGCGGCTCATGACGTCCTCGACGCTGCCGGCCGCTATCACTTGGCCCTCGGCGATGGCCACGACCTGATCGGCGAGGCGCACGATCTCCTCGACGCTGTGACTCACATAGAGAATCGGGATGGCAAAGGTGTCGCGCAGACGCTCGACAAATCCCAGAATCTCGGCGCGGCGTCCGGCATCAAGATTGGTGAGCGGTTCGTCCATCACCAGCAGACGAGGGTTGGCCAGCAGCGCGCGGCCAATGGCGACCCGCTGTTTTTCACCACTCGAGAGGCCGGCCGGCCGCCGTCCCAGAAGCTCGCTGAGCCCCAGGATGTCGACCACCTGGTCCAAGGTGACGCGCGGGTCGGCGGCTGACGCGGGCCTACGCCCGTAGGTCAGATTGCGCCGCACGCTGATGTGGGGGAATAGCCGATTCTCCTGGAACACGTAGCCGAGCCGGCGCCGCTCGGGCGGCACATCGATGCCACGCTCGGAATCGAACAGCTCGCGGCCGCCCACCACGATGCGCCCCGCGTTGGGCCGCAGCAGGCCGGCGATCAGGTTGGCGACGGTGGTTTTGCCCGCGCCAGACGCGCCGAACAGGGCGACCACGCCGCCCTCCGAGCGAAAACTCAGATCGAGCGTGAAGGCGCCCAGCCGATGTCGCAGCGTCGCCTCGATCATGGGCGGCCTTCAAGGTGTCGGGCGAAGCGCTGGGCCAACAGCTCGGATGCCAGCAGCGCGACCAGCGCTATCGCCACGGAGATGATGACCAGACGGGCTGCCGCCGGCTCGGTGCCGGGGGTTTGCACCGCCGTGAACAGCGCCAAGGGCAGCGTGCGCGTCTCACCGGCGATATTGGAGACAAACGTGATCGTCGCCCCAAATTCGCCCACCGATCGGGCGAACCCAAGCACCGCGCCGGCCAGGATGCCGGGCGCCGTCAGCGGGAGCGTGATCGTGACGAAAACCCGTACAGGCGAGGCGCCAAGGGTTCGCGCCGCCGTTTCCAAGCGCCGATCGACCGCGTCGAGGGACAATCTTATCGCGCGCACGGCCAGCGGGAAGGCCATGATCGCCGATGCGATCGCTGCGCCTTGCCAAGTGAAAACGACGGTAACCTCAAACCATTGGTGGAGGAGCCCGCCGAGCGGACCTTGGCGGCCCAGCAGGATCAACAGCAAATAACCCACCACCACCGGCGGCAAGACCAGCGGCACGTGGACCACAACGTCAAGCAGGCGCCGTCCGGAAAAGCGCCGTCGCGACAGCACCCAGGCCGCCAGGAGCGCCAAGGGCAACGCGACCACCGTGCTCCAAAAACCGACGCGAAGGGAGAGCCAGAGCGCCTGGAGCTCGATCTCCGTCAACACGCCATCACCTTAGGGGATGCCGAAGCCGTGGCGACGGAACACCTCGGCCGCCTCGGCAGATGTCAGAAAATCGAACAGAGACCTGACGGTTTG
>Ga0315339_1001195_pt1 | contig 24538 bp, 15 predicted proteins | sample ASW17metaG_FD_204514 | JGI IMG/M metagenome (GOLD analysis project Ga0315339, IMG submission 204514) | Ammonia-oxidizing marine archaeal communities from Pacific Ocean, United States - ASW #17 | ecosystem: Environmental > Aquatic > Marine > Oceanic | place: USA: California | collected 2016-12-05
TTGAGACTTTGATTAGTCAGAATAACTTCAAATCCGATGAGACAGCTCAGCCCACACTAAGCATTGATGCTACCTTTGCCAATGAGGACGGTGATCCTATCACTGTTACCACTGAAGAGCTGACCATCGAATGACGGCTAAAGGGGTATGTAAAATACACAACCCTCTCAATCGATAATCCATAAGCCTGTATGCGGCGGGTGTGTTTTCTCCCAAAAGGGCATTCAATTGTAAATCAAATACAGCTAGGTATTCAGGAGACATAGAGAGCCATTCCTCTCTATTTATTTAACCTTTCATTGTATTCTTGTTTACTTAAGACACACGACTGTATCAAGATCAGCCTTCCTTTGCGGTCAGCCCTGAACTAACTGCTTCCACCCTCTCGAAGATTCCCTCGATTACGTTTTCCTGAACCTTCTCTCACTAGTCTTCCGGCTTTCTATTCCTTCCTCGCGAGGATAGTATAAATTGTCAGCCCCTCGAGAGACTTTTTTCGCTCGGGTATAAATAGACTGGATAAATAGCCAACTATAAAACAGGTGATGAATCCGATAGATGCGTAGAGTAAAAAGTGTATCGGTGTTTCAATTTTTACAAAATAAAGTACTATCGCACTAGTAATCGCACCAACTAAGGCACCAATACTATTGGCACGTCGTGTAAAGATACCCAGAACAAATAGTCCGCCCAATCCGCTGATAAATAATCCAGCGATAGAAGCAGCAAACAATGCGGCATTATGAATATCAAAAGTAACTAGTGAGAGGGCGATAATGGTGGCAATGAGACCGATGACTAAGGTAACCGAGCGAGCGAGATACAAATAGAGACGATCGGGTTTCTTGGGTTTGAAGCGTCGGTAAAAATCCGTGACAAAGACTGTGGCCACCGAGTTCATCCCGCTGTCAAGACTCGACATCGCGGCGGAAAAGATAGCTGCAATGACAAAACCGGCAAGCCCGAAGGGAAGATTTTGTGCAATAAAGAGAGGAAAAATCGCATCATTCTGCATTCCCATGCTGACTGTGACAGGGTGCGTTTTATAATAGGCGTAAAGGGCGGAACCCATTCCATAAAATAAAAACCCGATGGGAATACCTATTATAGTATTTAACCATATCCCTTTCGCGGCCGCTTTTTCGTCTTTCGTCGTAAGATACCTTTGGATCGTGGTTTGATCTGTGGATGGTCCCAAAAAAGAACCAATAGCACTACTAATTAATAACACCCATAAGACGGGCGCTGTAATGTCCCATTCCAGATACAACATACGGTATTTATAATCAGCCAAACCAATATCGATTATTCCCTTAAAACCATTATCGATATGAAAAGGAATAACAATGAGGGCAATAATGATACCGACTAAAAATATAATGACCTGTAAAACATCCGACCATACGACCGCTTCGATACCACCTAGCACGGTGTAAAAGGTGCTGATTAATCCCATAAAGAGAATACATAAGTAGATATTAATCCCCGCGATGGTGGAGAGAACGACTGCCGGTAGATAAAGGATAATACTAATTCTGATTAATTGAAAAATTATGAATTGTACACTTCCATATAAGCGAACAGGCAGATTAAATCGTTTCTCCAGGTATTCGTAAGCGGTAGTAACATTAAGCCTTCGGTAAAACGGCAGGAAAAAATAGATAGTAATTAAAGGGGCAATGATTAACCCAATCCTTTGGGGAAATAAGAACCAGTCCGTGGAGTAAACCAATGCAGGATAAGAAATATAAGTTAGGGCGCTAAGTCCTGTTCCCAGAATACTTAGCCCTGCCGCCCACCATGGTATACGATGACTGGCGAGAAAATAATCTTTTGTCCCTTTCTCCCGCCTGGAAAAATAAAACCCCATATAGATAAGCGCTACCATATACAGCAGTAGAAAAGCATAATTCATGATTCCAAACGATGCATTCGCTCCCGAATCATGAATCATTATTTGAACCTTAGGGGTCATTATCCCTGGTTCTGTCTCTCCACCGGTAATGGCGATTCCTTCACCCCAAGACACCGCTTCAGAAGACACAACCCCTAATGGTAATCCACCTTTTACCACCCAGGTATCAGTGATCGTGTGATAGACGAGAAGATCGCGTGAATAGCTGGGATGATCCTTACTTGAATCCACATCCTTTTCTTTCCAGGTATTGCCTCCAAAGATAAGAATATGTGATTGTCCATAAGCAATTCCCGGGGCCCCGGTTACGGGATGGGGCGCGTCAGCGATAGGCTCCCAATTTTCATAACGAAGGGAATAGCGGTAGCCGTCGGTAAAGTGCCTGCTTTGGATCTCACCATTTTCATTTTGAATGCTTTCTTCACCGCCAATGATGTAAACAAATTTGCCATTACCAATATTCTGGCCTACAACGATAGCCCTTCTCCTCGCCGGGCCCTCCCAGGGGACTAACGATTTCCAACCGGAATCTAATTTGTTCAGATCAAGTGACCAAAATTTCTTCGTTAGGCTCATTTTGTCTCGCTCAAACTGGCCACCAACCACGTATACGACACCATCAATTTCAGCGGCGCCTATTAAAGAGAGTGACTGTGGAAGAGGCGGCAGGGACACTTGATTAGTTATCCGAGAAGATGCATTCCACGTTAACTGGACCACCTCGCTCTGATCGCCCTCAGCATTGCTCCCCCCAATTAAAATCAAACTATCATCGCTAGTTACAGAAGCACCTAAAGCGATCGGTTCATTCAGTTTGTAGCCCGTTAACCATTTTTTCTCTCTATTATTTGGGAGTATGTAGATGTCGTCATACCAAGTTCTGTTTTGGATCATCAATTCCATTCCATGCGGGAAATTCGAACCCCCAGCGACAATAAGAGCGCCATTGCTGACTCCGGTAAAAGCTCCTCCTAGTCCGAACTTGTTAGGCAATTCGGGAAGTTCACTCCAACTAATGGCTTCTTGCTTCGGCGCTGCGCTTTCACTGTGCACTGCTATGCAAATCAAGGCAGCTAAGTATAACAAGATAACACAGGAATGTTTCATCGAACAGAGAGAGAATTTAGTGCGACCAACGGAGATGGTCCTGCTTGGCGCTGAAGACCGCTTCTCGATATCTCTGCCGGTATTAATCCAATAGTGTGTATGAAAATCATACGATTTTTTTGGGTCACTTCACAGCTAATTCGATTGCCCCTTTTTCCTGAAGCCAGTTAATCCACTGTTGTCGTTTCGGGCTTTTCTCAGGATTTGCTAACCAGTGAGGGTGATACTGTGGATCGTTAGGTTCGTTTCTGATTCTTATATTTCTATTCGCTTCCAGCATCTTTTGCATCGACTTTTTTTCTTCCGTAGTCCTGGGGTTTCCTTGGAAGGTGCAGCCGACAACCCGGCGGTCTTTTGATCCTTTCCATGTGGCATGCCAAAGTCTTCCGTGAAAGAGAATGACATCGCCCGGTTCTGATTTACACACATGGGCAGGAATATCATTTAATCCCAGACTGGATTTATTCAAATAGGAATTATCCGACTCCGGTCCTTCATTGGATCCTTTCAACCCGATCCTGTGGAGTTGATCGTGAAAAGGGCTTAAGTGAGACCCGGGGATAACACGCAACGCTCCGCTGTTTTCATCTAGTGGCTGCAAATATAAATGAAATTTAGCTGATCGACAATTAGGATCATCGGTATCTGGATGCCAAGGAGTGCGGTCACCCGAGAAGTGATTGGCTGTTGAAAACAAAGCGACTGCATCCTCAGCCAGGAGTTGCTCGGCTGTACCGCATATTCGTGGATCTTCTGGTAATTTTGCGAGATAAGGAGTTTCAGGACCCAGGTTAGACCAATTTAATTGTCCGCGTGCGCCTCGTGGTTTGTTATCTTTTTCTAATTTAATCTTAAGGCCTATTTCATATTCATCGTTAATTATATTAAGATCATCGGAGCCGAACGCACCTCGTAGAAGAAGAAATCCAAAGGTTTTAAAATGTTCTATCTGTTGCTCTGTCAAAATTTTATTTTCCTTAATCATTAGATAATGTTAGAAATAGGTGCCTTCTTAGTCGAGGGCTTTCTATAATAAAGAGTCAGGCCACAGCACTCGCCAACACTCACGACTGACTATGAGTACGAACGGCTTTGCGTGGGGAAGTGGCTAATCCTTAATTAAAATGAGGTGTTCTCTGTCGGTATTAATCCATTACCTTGTATGCGGCGAAGGTGTGCCGTCCCAGGGGTTATTAAGGATAACTGTTCCTTGAATAATTCGATACCAGATTTATCTTTGAATATTAGGTGTGACGAATTAGATTTAAATTCAAATTTCCGGGAATAATTATTTGTGATTACAACGCGGGCTATTGCCATTGTACTTTCTAGTCTTCTACATCTAAAAATAAAACAATGACTTACCAAATCAACACGACCCGAAGTGGCATTACATAATCTTTGACTCCGAACACACACTGTCAAAGCACATGAAAAAAAATACTATGGATACGGAAGTGGGCCTTACCGCCGAGCAAAAGCAGAATTACGCGACCGATGGGTGGGTTGTGGTGCCTTCACTCTTCACGGCCGACGAATGCGACGGGCTCATCCGGCATATGGACGACGTACACACAGGCGAAATCACCGTTGCGGGAATCGTCCCGCCGGCGGACGGCACCGACCACCTTATCGATATAGACCAGTGTCACATCCACGACCCCGTCTGCCGCGCTTTCATGCTGCACCCGAAACTCCGTGTACCACTCAAGGATGCTCTTGGCGGGGCCGATCCTGAGGGCATTAAGAGCCACTACTGGTGGAAGGGCAGCCAATGGTCGCAGAACTGGCATTGTGACGGAACCGCCCTTCCAGGCTGCATCGGAGTGTGGATTCCACTCGTGGACGTGGACGAGGAGATTGGAACACTCGGCTTGCAAACTGGCGGTCATCTCAAACGCAAGCTTCACCACGATGACCTCCGGCCAGGAAAGTGGGCAGGCAATCGTACACATTCCAGCGATCCAGAACTACATGCCAAGCTAACAAAGGAAGTTTTTGAAGAAAACAAAGCGACTGGAGCGGCAGAAGTTAATATCCTGGCAAAAAAGGGATCTGCTGTAATCTTCGACGGTTATTTATGGCACCGGGGAGTAATAGGGCGCGACCCAACTGTTTTTCGTCAGGTCTACGCATGCCACTACATCTCCAGCAGCTTTAAGGAATGGCCGCACGTGTTGTGGGAGCGACTCAATTTTGACGGAACCAAACGCTGGTCAACCGGCGACGAGCGAACCCCTGCTTCTAACCACAACGCACGACTGCCTCGGCACCCTGCCATGGAATTCAGTAGCTCTAGCAAGCATCCATCGCTGTTGCCGACCCGCAAGGATGCTCCTCTCCATATTCTCAGCAAGAATCAGGCGGACGATTTGGATCAGCAAGGGTTCACTGTGGTCGAGAATGCTTTCAGCGCTGCGGAGATTGGGCCGCTTCGGGATGAAATTGATCGGCTCGAGCAGGAAAGTGTGCTGCGCCTCAAAACCCAGCAGCAGAAGCAGCCGTCACGCAGGATTACAAGTGCTGATCAGATCACCTTTACGAGCAGCCTGGCCCAGCAGTCAGCACTTGCACGTTCATTCTGCACCAGTCCGTTCTTCCAGAAGGTTTGCCACGACGTTCTCAACTGCGACGATGTGCGGCTATACCATGAACAGGCGGTATACAAAAAGCCATGCCCTGGACGGATCTTTCCCTACCATCAGGACAATGGCTACACTTTTATCGAACCCCTGCAATACCTGACATGCTGGGTTGCCCTCAACGATGCAACCTTGGAAAATGGCTGCCCGTGGTTTGTACCGGAACTCTTCCGTCGAGGGCCACTGCTACACGAGTTTGATGAGAGCAATGGTGGCTGGACGATCAGAGGTCTTCGGGCTGACGATGCCGTCTGTATGCCTGTTAAAGAAGGCTCGGTTGCGATCTCCTGGAGCCTGACACCGCACATGGCGGGAGCCAACAACACCAATAGCGTCCGCAAAGCCTACATCTGCCAGTATGCTCCTGATGGGTATGACAACAGAATTTGGGATAAAGATGCGAATAGCGGCCGCGGAGCGCCCATGACAGTGGACTCCACCGAAAAAGCTCCTGCGAACGAGTCCACAAACTTCTTGGTGTTAAAGGGGGCAAAGGGCGTGCCATCACCCTCTCAGGGACTCGAACCGGAAACCGCCTGATTACAAATCAGGTGCTCTACCAACTGAGCTAAGCGCTTCGTTGTTTTATTAACGTCTGTTATTTTAATAGTCCACTTTACGGCGGAGGTGTTTGATGAGAGGGTTTTAACGGACTGGGCTATATAGCTTTATCACCTTCCAATCAAAACGATTTCTAGAGGCAATTAAGCTTCAATATGTGATCGCCTCCACTCATCTGATCTAACAAGATAAGCGTATGGCTGAAGAAGATGGCAGAGAGGTGAAAAAGGCTAAATCGGCTAATCGTGGTAAAAATTTAGCCACTTTACTTTTCGGTATAGTAATTGGTTATTTAATTGCTAACCCTCCTGAAGATTTCTTTACAGGGTCCTTACCATTAATCGTCGCACTATTGGGGACACCGTGGATACTCCATCGTTTGGCTAAACGCTTCAAAGAAAACCCTATCTTAGGATTTTTAACCGTTGGAGGACCTTATTCGTATTGGACGATGCTCGTCTCATTTTTAATATGGATGCCCATCATTTACATTATCAAACTACTTGGATTTTAATCTTAATTTTGTAGTAAAAATTGCCGGTATTAATGCAACTCAGTATTTTGAATTGGGCAGTTTCCTTAAAGAGGCCATGTTACAATGTAGGTTACAACATCGTAGACAACTGTCAATAACTTAGATGTATTAATTATTTAAAATCAACTACTTAAAGCATCAAAAAAACGCTATACTAATACTTACAGAATAATCAAATATGATTATTCTGTTGTCGTCTCCTTCTTTCCATTGAGAGCAGCCTCAAAGGTGTGCCAGGCTAGAGTTGCACATTTAATGCGTACCGGAAATCGACGCACCCCAGATAAGGCTATTATATCTCCGAGTTCTTCCAGTGAGTCATCCGGTTCTTCGGATGAAGTGAGCATTTGTTTGATAACGGAAGATTTTTCTTTTGCCGATTGAAGTGATTTTCCCTTTATTAGGGTTGTCATTAACGAAGCTGAGGCTTTTGAAATGGCGCAGCCTTCACCTTGAAAAGAAATATCTTCAATCTGGTCTCCGTTTAAACGCAAAGAAACTGAAATCTCATCGCCACAAAGAGGATTATGCCCCTCCGCACTATGAGTCGCCTTGTCAATCCCGCGATAGTTGCGTGGTCGTTTATTGTGATCGAGAATAATTTCCTGATAGAGTTCTGTTAATTCATTCATCAACTAAAAAAATTTTTAATTTTTAGTAAATTCACCGTTAATTTATCAATCTCTTCCCTCGTGTTATAAAGACATAAGGATGCTCTTGCCGTTGCTGAAACACCAAGGCGTTTCATCAGGGGTTGTGCACAATGGTGCCCGGTGCGAACAGCAATCCCTTCACTATCTAGAAAAGTTCCGATGTCATGGGGGTGTATGTCTGTTAAGACAAAAGATAAGACATTTGATTTGTCAGTTGCATTTCCCATAATTTTTAATCCACCAACTTGTTCCAAAGCTTTCGTTCCATAATTCAAAAGATCATTTTCATGAGCTTGTATAGCTTCAATACCCAAACTTTCAAAATAATCGATCGCTACAGATAACCCAATAACTCCACTGATATCTGGTGTCCCGGCTTCAAATTTATCCGGAATATCTTTAAAAGTACTTTTTTCCATTGTTACGGTACGTATCATTTCACCTCCCCCTTGATAAGGAGGCATTTCGCGCAGCCATTTTTCTTTACCATAAAGCACACCGACTCCTGTCGGTCCGAATATCTTGTGACCTGAGAATACAAAAAAATCACAATCCAACGCACTGACATCAATGGGGAAATGCGGAACTGACTGTGCGCCATCAATTAAAACTGGAACATCCCATTGGTGCGCCTTTTCAATCATTTCTTTAACAGGATTTATCGTTCCGATAGCATTTGATATATGAGTGATAGCCACCATCCGTGTGCGATCACTAAGCATCTTTTCATAAACTTCTAAATCAAGTACCCCTCGATCATCCATCGGGATCACTTTGAGTTTAGCTCCCGTCAGCTCACAGATGATCTGCCAGGGAACAATATTTGCATGATGTTCAAGAATAGAGATAATGACTTCATCATCTTTCTGGAAAAATCGATACCCAAAAGATTGAGCAACTAGATTAATTGCCTCAGTGGTTCCTCGGAGAAATATTATTTCCCGAGCATTAGATGCATTTATAAAATTAGCTATTCGAATACGAGATTTTTCATAAGCATCAGTCGCTTTTTCACTCAAGAAATAGACCCCACGGTGAATATTGGCATTCTGTTCACTGTAAAATTTGTTTAAGGAATCTATTAGCACCTTTGGTTTCTGTGTTGTCGCCGCGTTGTCCAAGTAGACAAGCGGGTGATCTCCTATCTGCAAATCCAGGATAGGAAAATCACGACGTATTCTTTCAACGTTAAAACCGCTACTTTGAACAGTTGATACTGAGGCTTTTGTTATTTCAGTGGACATCTGTTAAAAGTTAATTCACGCGAAACTTATCATAAATCCGATAAAATATAAACCGCTAGATCACATTTACCCGGCCATAATCCAGGCAATTAGAGCATACTTTACACACTCACTGCTTAATACTCTAGGCAAAGAAGGCAATACAGCCAGTTAAAGTATAAAACTGCTCTATAACTGTGAGGTATACCTTGTTTACTCGATCGCAAATGACCCTATTTGTTAACTCCTAAAGGATCCCCGATATTCAGTAACGGCAAAGGCTGCGGACTATCTCCATTGAGGAAATACAATTTAGTCGATGGATCCTTGGAAATCTGTTTCAAGGCTTCCAATGCTTGGAGTTGAAGGTAAGCAGGATTTGTTGACACAGCTTCATTGATTTTTTGAATTTCGTAAGCCTGGGCATCAGCTAGCAATATACGTTGTTGAGCTTCCTGTTCTGCTGCTTGTCGTTGTGCTTCAGCTGATGCAATTAGCTGTTGTTGTTCTGTCCTATACCGCTCAAGTTCAGCCTTTTGTTTTTCTACTTCCTGTTCGCGTTCTTTCTTTGACTCAATCGCTCGAATAATAAAGGCCGGGAGTGTAATATCACGAATAAGGAGTGCTTGAGCTTCAATCCCCTTATCCAAAAGATAAATTCTTAAATCAGTCTCCAAGGCTAATTGCATCCTTTCCTGTGTCTCTTCGGCAAAAAAATCTTCTGCTCGTGCCACCGTTTTGCCTTGTTCACGCAAAAGTGAACGCAATTTAGGCACTAAGTGCACATTTACAGCGTCTTCAAAAGAACCCGTATCTTTTAATATTTTTGCCGCCATATCACCGACAAGACGAAACTGTACGCTAACGTCGATTTTAGTCTGAAGTTGGTCCTGCGAAGGAACGTTAGCTTGATCCTTAAGGGTTTTCTGACGTGCATCAAAAAAATGCCATTTCATAAGCGGATTGACGGGAAAATGTAATCCCTCTTTGTACGGCAAAGATTCGACTTCTCCAAACAAAGTCGCCACCGCGACGTGACCCGCCGGAACGGTAACGATTACTCGGCTACCTAACATTAGTAAGAGTCCAGCAATGATTGCTAGAACGATTAATGGCCATGCATATTTAGGCATCGATTTCCTTTATAAGATGTTTTAAATTACGTTTACAAAAATTTTACGCAACAGATACTTAAATGGTAAAAATGAAAAAGTGCAAAGTCTTTTTTCCTTATATATAGAAATGAAATCTAAAATATTAACTACTGTGAGTCAAGTGTTTACAACTTAATAGTGGATATATCATTGACCGTTATAGGGAGGCTGTATGTTTTTTTAAGTTCTTTTAGTTAAACCCTATTTCTTAATCCGTGGAAAGAAATACATAGTGTGATTTTAAAAACCTTAAGTGGTAAGTTCTATTAGCCGATAATCTCACTGCCTCAAAAACTTAGCTCCATCCCATTTTCATGACATGAGGAAACTGCTTCTTATTACCCTTCTTGCACTAGCTACCTCTTATAATCTGGCTATAGCTGTGGCAGTAGCAATTACGAGAGACAGATTATTGCTTCTTGTTTAGTATTAGAGGCAGCTTCGGATGGTATCGAAGGGATGCGAGCGGTTCTAAATGTCATTTATAATCGCGCGGATCATCGGCTTGAACGCGTTGTACGAGAGGCAGTAAAACGTGGGCAATTCAGCAGTATGCACAGCATTTGGGGAAAACGGAATCCAGATTATAGCCCTATCTTAAGGCAGATAGAATGTACGCATCCGCGGTTAAACTGGTATTACTCATGGAAAGAGGAATGCTTTACGATAACACTCAGGGATCTACATACTATTGCACAATCGAGGGTGAGAATCCTTATTGGGTAAATCACTTTTATTCCAATACGACTATTGGAAGCCACAAATTTTACTCTGATCGGCGGCACTCATTATTTACCAACCGGTAATTAACGATTATTTAATCAATCTGATCTAGATTCGCCGTCACTTAGTTCCTCTGGAGTCACCAGTATCCTTAAAGCTTTCTCTTCTTTAAGGAATTTATTTGCGAGCAAATTAATATCTTCAACGGTTATTGATTTGTAATCCTCCATTAAACTGCATGCCCAATCCAATTTTTGTGGGTACTCTTGAGAACTGATTAACACCGTATTGAGCCAATAGCGGTTACTGCGCATTTGCACACGGAGACTCGTAAATAAAGGTTCGATAGCACGTTCCAGTTCATCTTCATTAATTCCTCTATCTTGCAATTCATTTCCAATTTCCAGAATTATATTGGCAATCATCGCCACTTCTTCTGGTGTGGTCATGACTAACCCGAGAAAATATCCAAACTGCTTATAGGTATCACTTTGTCGACTTACGGCATAAGGGCTATATGCCTGACCCGTCTCTTCGCGAATTTTAACACGCATCCGATCGTCAAAAACAAGTGACAAGACGTTAAGGCGTCGCGTTTGACTGATCATCCACATATCATCCGTTGGCCAGTAGACAGCCGAAACTGCTTTAGGAATATTACTCTGGAAAGGGAAAATCTGTGCACCACTTGCTTGAGCGAAATGTACTTCCCTCTCTAATTTGTAATCGGGTTTAGTCGCTCGTCTTTCTGGAAGCGAGCCTAAGGTAGCGCTTATCCCTTCTATAGTTTCTCCCATTTTCAAATCACCGACAATGGAAACTTCAATGGGACCAAATTTTAAAATATCGGTGAGCCATGACCGCACTTCATTTAATTCATAAGTGAGCACGCTTTTTTTATCCGGATAACCAAAGCGTTCGTCACCACTGGCGATAAAACGGCTAACTTCATTTTGCATAACTCCCTGGGGGGTGTGTTTGAGCTTCACATAGAGCTGATCGAAATCTTGGTGAGCTGAACGCAATGCTTCCTCACGATAACCAGGAGCAATAATATACGCGGCTAGCAATTGGAGCTGACTTATCAGATCTTCTGGTGTGGTTTTTCCAGTAAAAACAAATGCATCTGTTCCGACAGAGAAATTCAGATCAACGGTTTTATCAGAAAAGATACGCTCAAGTTCATCAGCGCTGTGTTCAACAAGGCCACCTGCGATAAAAGTAGAATCAGCCAAAAATGATAATCCAGGTTTATTGTCAGGAATAGTAAGTTCTCCCCCTCCAATCCGCACACCAACATAAATTGTATTTTTCTCAAAATCTGTAGGTTTGATATTAACCTTTAAATTATTCTCATAAACAATCTGTGTAATATCGATATCGTCATTGTATCCTCGATTAATGATTTTACCAGGTGGACCAAAATCGGTGTAGGCAAATGCCTTATCTTCTACCTCTTCAGGTGGCTCAACAGGGACGTTAAGACTTTCATTGAAAACTCCCAGGATAGTGGGCTCTGGATTATCCAACTTCAAGTTGCCACTGATAAAAATCTTTCTCCTGCCGGCAGCCCAATCCTTTTTTAGCGCGCGATGACAAAGGTCCAGAGTAATATCAACAAGTATTGATTTCACCAGGGAGAGTTCATCTTCTGGAGATGTAAATACTTCATTTTTATTTATCCGCTGAACCAGTTCCCTAGCTAAAGTTCGCGACTGGCGCGTAGCTGCTGCTTTCACTATTTGTTCATAGCTTTTAATGACTTTTGCTTTTGCTTCATCGAGCTCGCCCTGGGTAAAGCCAAAAGTAAGTGCCCGTCTTAACTCTATTTCCGCGGTTTCGAGGGCAGCTTGCCACTGATTAGGCTGGCAAATTAATTCTATTCCGCTGCTATAGACCCAGTTTAACCATTCGTATGAATAGGAGAGCCCTTCAGAAAAGGGCGAATTTTCTTCCTTCGCAAGTATTTCCAACCGCCGTGTTATCATTTGATCAGCTATATTTCGATAGTGTTTTTCAACTCGCCCTGCTCGGCTATCTAATTGATGTGCAGAGGCGGATACGGTTTGAATAGAAACCGTAGTTGCGGCTGCTTCAGGCTCACTGTGAAGTAAAGTTACAATCCCTGTTTCCATAATCTCACCAAGATCAGGTTCAGTTGGAGATGTCTTTTTCTGTTCAAGTGCAGTAAAATGTTTTTCGACAAGCGGAATTAAAATTTTCGAATCAATCGAACCTACGGCAATGAGTACCATTCTATCTGGGCGGTACCATTTCTGGTAATAATTGAGAAATTGATCGCGACCGGATGCTTCTATTACCTCATCTTCACCAATAGGAAAACGTTTAGCGGCTAATGATTCTGGAAGAACAAATTTGAGTTCAGATTTATACGTTCTGTATTCAACCGAATCGCGCGATCGTTTTTCACTTAGAATAACTCCGCGTTCTTTATCAATCTCTTTCTCTTTTAGCAATATCCCATCTGCGTAATCACGCAAGAGTTGCAATCCCTTTTCAAGCATCGCCTGATCATTGCGAGGTAATTCGAGCATATATACCGTCCTATCATAACTGGTATAAGCATTGGTATCAGCACCAAAGCTCATCCCTAATCGCTGGAAATATTCAACCAGTTCTCCAGCGGGGAAATGCCTCGTACCATTAAACGCCATATGTTCGAGAAAATGAGCCAGACCACGTTGGTCATCTTTTTCCATCAATGACCCCGCTTTAACATAAAGTCTTAAACTCACGCGATCAGGTGGTTCGATGTTCGGCATCAGCGCATAACGGAACCCATTATCGAGTTTACCCCAGATAACATTGGGATCCGCACTTAGGTCGCTTGCTTCATGAGCCCACGACAGATCACTCTCGGCATTGAGCGGAGTGAAAAAACCATTTAACACGAAAAGTCCAGCAATAGCAGAGATACGTAATCTATAAAAAGGTTTCATATTTTGTTATACTCCCTCTTAAAGAAAAGTATTTTTACTAATTGTTCAAAAAAGATCGCTCCGATGAAGATAAATTGTTCAATTAAAAAAAAGATCTCCCTTCTAATGATTTGGCTCTACCGTGTATTATTTATCCCTTTGCTCCTTATCTTCTCGCCTTACTATCTTAGGCGAATGCTCAAACGCGGTGGTTATGGAAAGGATTTTCATTATCGATTTGGACTGATTAAAGGAGTTCCTCCACGACGTAAAGGAGTAAAACGAATTTGGATACAAGCGGTGAGTGTTGGTGAATTACTTGCTATCGACCCACTACTCTCTTTGCTTGATGAGGATGATCGATTCGAAGTCGTACTAACGACAACAACAAGTACAGGATACACATTAGCGCAAGACCTTTACCCAAAGGTTACCGCAGCAGTTGGTATATTCCCTCTTGATTTCTGGTTGTTCAGCACCCTTGCCTGGCATCGTATTCAACCTGACCTTGTACTACTGATGGAAGGTGAAAGGTGGCCGGAACATATCCATCAAGCGTTGAAACGGAGCATCCCCATTGCTTTAATCAATGCGCGTATCTCCGATCGTTCGTTCAGCCGCTACTTTCTATTTTCATTCCTCAGCAACCTTTTACTAAAACCACTCGATCTTATTCTCGCGGCCACGGAACAGGATCATGAAAGATTAATAATGCTGGGAGCTAAGACTGAGAACCTGATCCTGACAGGAAATTTAAAATTGGATGTAGAAATAGAACCTCAACTCAATAGCGAACAGATCAATGCTTTAATAAAAGAAATGGGATTTGTGCCCGACAAAAACAATCCTGAGGGTGAGATGATTATTTTTCTTGGCTCCTCAACATGGGCCGGTGAAGAAAAAGCTATCCTTCAAGCTTTTAATGATGTACTAGATGCAGGTATAGACTGCCGCTTACTCATTGTCCCCCGCCATGCGGAGCGGCACCGAGAAATTAAAAACCTACTCGAATTACAATCACTTCCTTTTCATTTTCGTTCCATTCCCAAACAAACGTCAGAACCAGTCATGATCTATGTCGCAGATACGACGGGAGAATTGAAATTGCTGACGCAAACGGCTGATCTTGTTTTCATAGGAAAAACGCTTCCTCCGTGCGATGGAGGGCAAACGCCAGTTGAAGCGGCTGCGCTCGGTAAGCCACTTATTTTTGGCCCCAGAACAAGTAATTTCAGGCAAATTTGTGAAATTCTTGTTGAGGGCGGAGCAGCGCAACGAATAAATGACGTGAATGAATTGCGAAAGGTAACAGTGGAATTGCTCCAATCGGAAGAGATACGCTTAAAGATGAGTACGGCTGCCCAAAAGTGGCATCAGAGTAATCGTGGCGCGACAAAAAGAACCTTAATGGAAATTAAAAAGCTCCTATAAAAGACATGGGCAGTAATTATATTTTTTATTCAGCCCATACGGAATCGGGTGGCACGATGGACATATCCGCGGCACAGTTATAAACTGCATCCTCCCGGAAAGAAAATTCTTTTTCTATTTCCTCAGTCAAAGCGACCCCAAGGCCTGACGTCTTTGCTATCGTTAATATTCCATTTTTAATGTCCCAAGGTTCCGTTACCATCGCTTCTCGAAGAGGGAACGGTTTCATCGGCCACTCAGCCATTGTTCCCCCACCCGCTAAAGCGGCATGGAAATTAGCCATCATTCCCACCGGGCCACCCCAACAGTGAACGATAACCTGACATCCAAAGCGATTTGCAGTCGAAAAGACCTCTAATACTTCACTGATGCCGCCAATCACCGTTCCATCAGGTTGTGCGATATCGTAGGCCCCCTTTTGAATTTGATTACTCAGTTCAGAGGCTGTCGTGATAATTTCACCACCCGCAACTTTAGCATCAATTTTCATGCGAAGTATTTTAAAGCCATCACCATCCATCGGTCCCAATGCCTCTTCGAGAAAGAGTATTTTTCCATCCACCAACGAATTAACTTCATTTAAAAATTGTACCACTTCAGAAACTGAATTGGAAGGGATAGACATGCTTTGCACCATATCTATCGCGATATCTATTCCCCTTTTCTTTCCTTCTTTCAGGTACCACACCGCTTTGTTCACCTGGTCTGTTTGAGCGCGAATTTTAAAAGCCGTAATTTTTAATTTTTCCAGATAATCAAATTCAATAAGGCCCCCTGTCGGCGTTGCAGAATCTCCACCACTACCATAAACTTTAATTGAATTACTGAAAGCGCCGCCAAATAGTTCATAGACAGGAACCCCCAAATGCTTGGCTCTGCAGTCATGCATTGCTATCTCAACAGCGCTAAGTGCGTGCCTAGCCGCACCCTGATAACTCCAGTAGCCAGATGTCTTCCACAAATCACGATATATATTATTGAAATCCATGATCTCACGGCCTAAAAGCACCGGGGTATAGAGAGCCACTAATTCTTTGAAAATGTGGGGTGCAAAAACAGCTACATAACCTTCCCCCAACCCTGTTGTTCCATCATCGAGCGTTATTTCTACCATACCGCAACTGCGATAACCCTGTTTCAAGTGACAGTGAACTTCGGTATCATGTTCTTGATCAGCGTAGGGTGAACTGAGTATTACGGTGCGAACTTTTGTAATCTTGGGCATAATTAATATCCTTTATCAAAGTCTATAATGTTGAGCAGATCTTCTTTATTCTTTAAACGCTCGAGATTGGAGAGAAATATATTAATTTTACCCTCCACTTCATCGGTGGAACCTCCACCCGTGTGCTGGGTAAGCACCATATTGGGACAATCCCAGAAGGGATGATCAGTGGGAATAGGTTCTTCATTTGTAACATCGATAACGGCTCCCCCTAATCGTTTCTTTGTAAGTGCGTCAGCCAAGGCTTCTTCATCTACTACCGTCCCTCGGCCAACATTTACAAACAGGGCCCCACTCTTTAAGATAGAAAGTCTCTCCTTTTTAAAAAACCCAATCGTCTCATCAGTTTGGGGAAGACAGCAAATGACGATATCTACGTCGGGCAGTCTATACTCCAATTCATCTACATTGACAATATCTGCTTTTTCCAGGTTTTTTCCAAATACCGTCACTTTGCATTCAAAAGCCTGGAGTAATTTTTTAATTTCAAGGGCAATGGATCCACTCCCTAGGATGACAACTTGAGATCCATGCAACACTTTACTTACTGCCCGAATTTCCAGTTTTTTCCACGATTTAACCTTCCTCAGTACATTTAAGTTATCAAGCCCGCGATAAAGACTTAGTATCCCACCTAAAACTGTTTCCGCTACCGGAATACCGAAAAACCCTTTGAGATTGGTGATAGAAATTCCTTTTTCCAAAGCAGCTTTACCGAATGGTTGATAGGGTTCAAAGCCGACAGACTCCAATTGAAGCCATTGAAGACGATCGGTCTCCGTAAGCCACTCCCCAGGGATAGAACCGCTAAATGCAACGTCCGCCTTTAGAAATAATTTCTTCGCTTTCGTCTCATCATTCAGCTCCCAGCCAAATATTAATTCATCGTCCTTAAGTGCTTCTTCAAAAATCTTTTTTTCTTTTTCATGTACATCATCTGAGTATATAAAAACATTCATTGGGTATAAAATATTAGGGATGCGAATGATTAAGTGCTATTCCAACACATTATCCACCTAAAGATTCGTTATTAATTGCTACTAATTGAGGAGTTCCAGGGAAATTTTAGCAACCCACTTTTTTGCCCGTGAATTAATGCCATCATTAATTTTAACACTATGACCGTCCTCCGGGAAAAAAATTGTAAACCACCCGGGTTTCATCTGCAGACTTGTCGGTGTTTCCTCCGGCGCTGGATAAAGGAGACAATCACCTTCTTCATTGTACCCATCTTGTGGAGTAAGTAATTTAATCGGGCTCCAATCAATGATCTCCCCACCCTCAACCATAAATTGCACATCAACATAGGCGCGATGGGATTCAAAAATACAATCTTCCCGTGGTTGAGTATCAAAACTTGTAACTATTACGTATAAATCCATGCCCCGCAATTCATAGGTTCCCTCCTCAATGTCTTTGGGCGTGTTCTTAAACCACTCGAATGCTTCCTGGAGTGCCGGACTACGCTTTATATACTTGATCGTGTCTATATTATCAATCGTGTCTAATATCATTATCGTTAATTTATTTGTTAATCTTTTAGTCTGTGAATTAAATAATTCTCGATTAATTGCTTAACCCAGATTGTTTATAAGTTTTTGAAATTCCTCTCTTTTCTTTTTATTTGTCGCCAGCTGTTCTTTTGCTCCCTGAATCACTTTTTCCGGTGCTTTATTAATAAAATTTTCATCTGATAAACGAATCTCTGATCCAGTAATCTGTTTTTCCAGTCGCATGAGTTCTTTGTTTAATCTTTCTTTTTCAGCGGTGACGTCAACTGCGGAAGCGAGGTCGAGGTAAATGGTTCCCATCGGTGTAATTTTTGCTGGTACTCCTTCCGGCTGATCCTTACAAGAAATGATTTCCGAAGCACCAACAAGATGTTTTATATTTTCATTTTGGGAGGCAACTAATTCATCGTTCTTTTCACTAACCGTATAATAAAATCTTACATCACGTTTATTGGCGACGTTGTACTCTGCTTTGAGATAGCGCGCATGCATGACAAACATCTTAAGTTCATCAATTTTATTTGCTGAAATAAAATGTTCTTCTTCATCAATTCCATTTTCAAATAATTGTTTTTGTAGTTTAACGCTACTATCTAAACGATGGTCCTCGATAAATAAATCATTGTCTCCGTACCCGAGCTTATGCCAAAGCTCCTCCGTAATGAAAGGTATGAATGGATGAATTATAAGTAAAAGTTGACGTAATATGAAGTCCTGAATGGCTAAACAATTCTCCCGAAGGGTTTCATTTTTTAATTTTGATTTGGATACCTCTAGATACCAATCACAATAATCGCTCCAAAACAAGCTATAGAGGCTTTGTGCCATTAAGTAAAAGTCATAATTATCAAAACATTTTTCTATCTGATGAACTGTTTTTATAAGTTGATTGATGATCCAGTGATCGTACTCGTCAAACTTATCAGATTCAATACGAGAAAAGATTTTATCTAGTGACGAGTTGTCCTTGAGCTTGCTTGAAATTTGCCGGAAGCGGCAGGCATTCCAGAGTTTATTGCAAAAATTACGCCCTTGAATCATGCGCTCTTCACTGAAGAAAATGTCCTGCCCTTTCGGGGCAATACTCATGATCCCAAAGCGAAAACCATCTGCACCAAATTTATCAACCAGGTCGAGAGGATCAGGTGAATTGCCCAGCGACTTCGACATCTTGCGACCCTGAAGATCACGTATCATCCCCGTGAAATAAACATTCTGAAAAGGGATGCGCTTTTTTATCTCTTCAGTGGTCAGCTTTTTCTTTTCGGGCCCCATAAATTCAAGTCCCGCCATTATCATCCTTGTGACCCAAAAAAAAATGATGTCGGGCCCCGTAACGAGCGTATTTGTAGGATAAAAGAAATTAAGATCATCGCTTTCTTTTTTGCTGGGGTTGGGCCCCCCCATGGTAGCAAATGGCCACAACCAAGAGGAAAGCCAGGTATCCAGCATATCCTCTTCCTGTTCCCAGTTTTCAGGATCGGACGGACCATCGATTGAGACGTGCCAGTTATCAGGATTATTTCGATCCTCACCTTTTTTGTACCAGACCGGGATACGATGCCCCCACCATAGTTGTCGCGAAATACACCAGTCTTTGATATTATCCAGCCAGTGAAGATAGACTTTTCCCCATCTATGGGGATGAAAATGTATAATTCCCTCTTTAAAGGCGGTCGTAGCCTCCTCAACTTTAGGATAGCGCAACCACCATTGATCAGAAATACGAGGTTCGATTGGGACATCGGCCCGTTCGGAAAATCCTACGTTATTTTCATAGTCCTCCTCCTGCACATAGAGCTCCATTGCTTTTAACTTTTCAACCGCAATTTTTCGTGCTTTAAAACGATCAATCCCAACAAAATCTTTACCCGCTAGATCATTGAGCGATGCGTCGGGATTAAATACATCGATTACCGGCAGGTTGTGCCGCTGCCCGATTTGAAAATCCAATTCATCGTGTGCCGGTGTGACCTTAAGCACCCCCGTGCCAAACTCGCGATCGACCGCCTCGTCACCAATAATAGGAAGTTCCTCGCGGGGAAATGGTCGCCATACATGTTTGCCAATGAGCTGATTGTAACGTGAGTCCTCAGGATGAACAGCAACCGCGGTATCACCCATCAGAGTTTCTGGACGGGTGGTGGATATTTCTAGATAGTTTCCAGGATCTTCAACAAGCTCATAGCGTATCTTATAAAGGAGGCCTTTTTGTCGTTTCATAATGACCTCTTCATCACTTAAGGCGGTTAAACTCACGGGACACCAATTACCCATATATTTACCACGGTAAATGTAGCCCCGCTCATAAAGCTGGACAAAAGCGGTTAAAACCGCACGGCTATAACCTTTATCCATAGTAAATACGGTGCGGCTCCAGTCGCACGATGCGCCTAGCTTTTTCAGTTGGTCGAGAATAATGCCACAATGCTCATCGCTCCATTGCCAGGCTCGCTTGAGAAATGCCTCGCGACCTAGATCGTAGCGGTTTTTACCTTCCTTTTTCAATTCCCTTTCAATTCGGGCGTGCGTGGCGATACTCGCATGATCTGTTCCCGGAAGCCAAAGCGCCTTTTTACCCTCTTGGCGCGCCCGCCGCACAAGAATATCCTGGATTGTATTATTTAAAACATGACCTATGTGTAGCTTCCCTGTAACATTTGGCGGGGGGATAACAATGCAAAAAGCCTCTTTGTTATCGTCGGGTAAACCACGGAAAGCATCCGCATCGATCCAGGCCTGGTACCATTTCGGTTCAACCAGTTTGGGATTATAAGCCTTGGCGATTTCAGACATGAGAGATATTTTTTTGTAAAGGATATCAGCGAATGAGGTTATTATAGGGTGTCAAAAGAAAAAACAGGATAGGCTCTTCTCGTTAAATAAGAGTAATCTAAGATATGATGCCAATTTATAATACCTATTTAATTTTAATAATTGATTGTTAGGGAGCGATTTTTCCCCTAGATGATAATTATCCATGGAAGACCTTTTATTAAGACGTATCAGGACGCATGCCAGCCAAAAGCTTAAGCATCCCGATAAACTGCCCCGGGATGATTTACTCAAGCATTACAAATCGTATTTGCGCCTGGAAGAAAAGATGATCCTGCGCAACCATCGAAAAGGGGACAGTGGATTACGCGTCGCACAGTCACGTTCAATTGTAATCGATGTCTTAATCGAAAATTTATTCAATCAAGCCCTAGCCTCTTATATCGCAGAACATGGTGATCCACCCTGCCCGATCGCGGTTTTAGCGCTCGGTGGTTATGGTCGCGCTGAATTATGTCCTTATAGTGATATCGATATCATGTTCCTCTACCCTGATTGGGTACGCTCGCAGAAACTCTCACAATTCCTGAAAACAGTAACGGACATGGTTCTCTATATCTTGTGGGACCTCAATCTGAAAGTAGGGCACTCCACACGGACGATTAAAGATACTATAAAAGAAGCTAAATTAAATATAGAAACCAAGAATTCCCAGTTGGAGGCCAGGCTGATTATTGGTGAAGATAAACTTTTTAGCAAATTTACCCAGTCATATAGAAAGTATTGCCGCAAAGATTCACCCCAGGATTATATCCAAACGCGTCTTGAGGAACAGAAAGAACGTCGCAATCGTTATGGCAACACAGTTTTCATGCAGGAACCGGACATAAAAAATGGTGTTGGGAGTCTGCGCGATTTTCAAAACATTCTCTGGATGGCATGTACAAAATTAGATGTCAAAAGTATCGAAGAACTAAGTGCACAAGATTACTTACATAAAAATGAATATCAGAAATTTACTGAGGCTTATGACTTTCTACTCCGCGTTCGAAATGAATTACATTTTCAGAGTAAGAGAAGTACTGATTTATTAGATTTGGAAAAGCAGCCCCTCGTTGCATTGAATCTCGATTATAAACAGCACGATATTTTTGAACGTGTGGAAGCCTTTATGAGAGATTACTACAGCCATGCCCGCAATATCTACCTTATCTCGAGAACATTAGAGAAGCGTCTCGCTTTAACACAAAATTACAAGGTGAGTTTCAAATCATTGCTCGAGGCCCACCAATACTCACAAAAAAAACACATTGATGGATTTATCCTTAGCGGTAAAACCATCTCCTATGTAAAGAAAACGGTCTTTGAGGAAGATGCAGAGAGGTTAATCAGAATTTTTCGCCATGGTCAGCAATTTCACGCTACCCTAGATTTTGACCTCGAGAACCTTATCCGCGCATCTATACATCTAATAACGAAAAAAGTTATTAATTCTCCTTCTGCTAATCGCAGTTTCAGATCTATCCTTCAAAGTTTAGGCGATGTTTTTCCCGCCTTAAGTAAAATGCACGAACTGGGAGTATTAGAACGTTTTATACCTGAATTCTCAGGTCTTACCTGCCTAGTACAACACGAATATTATCACCGATACACGGCTGATATCCACACCCTCAATACGATCAGCGAGCTCGACCAAGTATTCAAAAATGAATCGAAAATTGTGGAAAAATATAATTACCACCTTCATGAAACAGATACTCCCGGTCTTCTCTATCTTATCCTCCTCCTTCATGACATAGGAAAAAGCAATGGTATACCAGGTCATGCTAACCGCAGCGCTGATATGGCCGCGGATATTCTTAACCGCCTGGGAATTGGTTCTGAACACAAAGATCTGATTCTATTTATTATTATAAATCATTTGGAAATGGGACGGTATTCACGACATTTTGATATTGAAGATCCCCAAACGGCACTGGCTTTTGCGGAAAAAATAGGGGACCTTAATCGGCTCCGCTATCTTTATGTGCATACCTACTGTGATGCACGTGGGACTTCGTTCAACTTGTGGAATAGTTACAAAGACATGCTGCATAACGCGCTCTTTGAAAACACTATTGAACTCCTCGGCGGTGCCCCTACCGATAGACCAGTTATTGATTTAAATAAAACAATAACCGCAAAGGATTCAATAAGAGAACTTATTACGGATATCTTCGACGAAGAAATTACAGCCCACTATAATCTCCTGCCTGAGCAATACTTTAAATATAACAGTAAGGAGGATATCGTCCTTCATCTCAGAATGATCAACAATCTTCTGAAACATATTTCGGAAGCAGATTCTGCACAAACGCTTATACCTGTCATCGAATGGCATGATGACGTTGATTTGAGTATGACTGTTGTCCATATCGTAACCTGGGATCGCGCTGGACTTTTTTATAAATTAGCTGGAGCTTTCAGTGTCGCTGGTTTGAATATTTTAAGCAGCAAAGCGATTTCCCGCAGCGATCATATTTTAATCGATACTTTCTATGTCTGTGAACCTGATGGAGGCATTGTGCAAAATAAGAACGCCAAATCAAAGTTCCATAAGTTCCTCGAAGAGGCTCTTCTCCACAATAAGAATTTGATGCCTGATATTCGCAATCAGAGTAAAAAACATACGAAGTCGAAACTCCTGAATAATGAGAGACAACTACAGGCTCAACTACCACCGAATGTCGATGTTTACCATGAAAGTTCACTTAAAAGAACGATTGTCGAAGTTCATGCCAATGATCAAATAGGTCTCCTTTACCGTATTACAAAAGCAATATTTGAGCACGGGTTTAATATAACTTTCGCCCGTATTTCGACAGAACGTGACGTCGCCGTAGATACTTTTTATATTGAATATGCTAACCAACCCCAACCCGAAGATACCGCTCATTTGTTGGCTCTGAGAGAAACTCTCAATGATATCGTATCACACGATATCAAAATAGTGCAGACTTAATGCTTAGTGATATATAAGCTCTCCTATTTCTGAGATGCTAAATAATAGTGCATAAAGCATAGCTTGTTATGAAAAATGTTAAAGAAGGTTTTGCCGCCATTGACTCTCTTTACCGCATTAGCAGCCTCGTCAGTAAAACGGACGACCCGCAGGAAGCGCTTGAATTAATTATGGACGAAGTCGTTGAGGTTCTCAGGGCAACCAGTGCATCTATTGCCCTTATTAATCCGGATAACAATAGTCTAGAAATTGAAGTCTATCGCGGGCTGCCCTCATTCTCACAAGAACTGCAGTTGCAACTCGGTCAGGGAGTCACAGGTTGGGTGGCATTCCACGGTACTCCACTCCTAGTCAGAGATGTAAGTAAGGATGCGCGTTACATAACAGTTAAAGACACTATTCGCTCTGAAATGGCGGTCCCTATGATAGAACAAGGGAGTGTAATTGGTGTCGTAAATGTTGATAGCGAAACACTCAATGCTTTCAATGAAGATGATTTAAAATTACTCACTTTACTTACCAATGATGCCACGCGCGTGGTGAGTAAACTCTGGCTGATTAAGCAACTGACGCGTAAAGCAAGTCAGCTTGAATCGCTTATATCCATGGGTCAAAAACTGGTCTCCAAGCTGGAACTAGGGGATCTTCTTGATAACATTACGAATGAAGCTCTAAATATAATGAATTGCAAAGTCTGTGCTCTCTTCATGTTGAGCAAAAACAGCAAGATTCTCACGCTTCGTTCCATGGCAGGAGTTTCGACTAATCCAGAATACGAAGAAAGTTTGAATCTTGAAGACAGTGCAATCGGAACCGCAATTACCCACAGAAAACAGGTTGAGGTAATTGACCTCAGTAGAACTGAAGATTACCACTTTATCCCCCTTGCCCAAAAAGAAGGTCTTATCTCGATGCTTTCTTCACCAATAATTTATGAAAATGAAGTTATTGGTGTTCTCAATGCCTATACCGATCGACCACACCGTTTTAATGATGATGAAAAGAAAACATTCAGCACCCACGCCAGTCTAAGTGCGGTAGCCATCCAGAATTCTCGCCTTTATTCCCGTATTTTTATCAATGAGGAACTATTACGTAAAAATGAACGTCTCACCACCCTCGGGCTTTTGGCTGCAGAAATAG
>Ga0315339_1001197_pt1 | contig 24521 bp, 17 predicted proteins | sample ASW17metaG_FD_204514 | JGI IMG/M metagenome (GOLD analysis project Ga0315339, IMG submission 204514) | Ammonia-oxidizing marine archaeal communities from Pacific Ocean, United States - ASW #17 | ecosystem: Environmental > Aquatic > Marine > Oceanic | place: USA: California | collected 2016-12-05
GATCCACCGGCGGACGAGCAGCCATTGGGCGAGCCGGCCAAGCGGATTGCCGTACGCCCAGCGCAGCGGTCGCTCGCCGTAAATGGCCTCGGCCTTCAGCGCGCCATCCCGGCGATCGATGTATCGGATCTCCCCGTTGGCCAACTGCTCCTCGACGCTCATGCACCGGCAGGCTAACCGCCCCCTGCCCGGTTGAAAAGAAGTGAGCAGTTGATTTGGCTAGGGGCAATCTACTCATAGATTCGGTCATCTTGGATCGAGCTTTCCCATTGCGAGTTGTCAATGGCGGTGACTTGTTCGAGCGACTCCGGCGTCAGGCCCGCGTCGATCGCCTCGCGCAGCGCAGCGCCGCCGGAGAGAATGTCGATCGGCAGCTTCACGGTCTCGTATTCGTACGGCGGCTGCCGCCAGGCGAATTGCCTCGGCCAGAGCTTGGCGATACAGCCAATCATCGCGACGGTGAATCGATAGGAGCGCAGCATCGAGGCATTTGTCGGGTGCAGAAACAGACCGCCGCACGACTGTTGCGCGAACTTTTGAAAAGTCGGCTCGAAGCGATAAGGCCGTGCGCACATTCCGTCGAACTCAAATTCCTCGAGCTCGTTCAGGAGCGCTTTGGGATCGATGTACGGAGCGCCGCACAGCTCGAACGGCGTGGTCGTGCCCCGGCCCTCAGACAGCATTGTGCCCTCCAGCAGGACTTGCCCGGGATAGAACAACGCGCCTTCGAACCGCGGTAGATTTGGTGATGGAGGAACCCAGGGCCGTCCATGCTCGGGCCAGTACGAGCCACGGCGATAACCTTGCATCGGCACCCAGTGTAGATCGGCACCGATTCCGCATTCGCGATTCAGGTGCCTCGCGGCTTCGGCCAAGGTCAGCCCGTGGCGCATCGGCATCGGCACCCGGCCGACGAAGCTGGAGAATTCGCGATTCAGCATCGGCCCCTCGAAGACGTCGCCGCCGAGCGGATTCGGCCGGTCGAGCACAAGGACAGCAATGCCCTTCTCGGCCGCCGCCTCAAGACAAAGGCTCAGCGTCCAAAGGTAAGTGTAGACACGCGTGCCGACGTCCTGCAGGTCGATGATCAAAACATCAAGACCTTCGAGCATCTCCGGGGTCGGTTTTCGCACATCGGCATAGAGACTGTGCACCGGGATTTTTCGCAGCGGATCGAGCACATGCGGTGTCTCAATCATGTTGTCCTGCTGTTCGGACCATAGACCGTGCTGCGGCCCAAACAACGCCGTCAACTGGCCGGGTAGACTCTTGTCGAGGACTTCATCGGCGGTGCGGAAGCCGAAGTCGATCGACGCCTGATTCATCACCAGCCCGAACCGGGCACCGCGCAGGACCTCCGGAGGGTTGGCCGCGCAAACTTCAAGTCCGAGACGAAACTCAATCATGGATCAGGAAACCGTTGCGTTGTTGAATAGCTTGTTGTGCAGCCAGCCTGTGCAAAAAGTTACAGTCGAGCCGACCAAGGCAAACCAAGGCCAAGCCAGCGGCGTGCCGAACTTGATCGCACTCATGACGATCAAGCCAACGACCAAACCAACGAGCGCCGAGTTGGTGCCGACCCTGCCCTTGGCCAAGCCGAGAGCGAAGACGCCGAGGATGATTCCGGTCGTGAACCCCTGGATGGCCAGCACGTTGCCGATCACCGACGATTCGAGCCATTGCCCGGAGATGCCGACGACGATTTGGGCGATGCCAAAGGCGACTGTCAGCCACTTGGCCAAGCGCAACCGGCTGCTGTCACTGTTGATTGTGAGGATGTCGTTGACCAGCACCGTGGCGCTGGAGTTGAGCGAACTCGACAGGGTTGACATCGCTGCGGAGAACAACGCGCCGAGCACGACACCGAGCACGCCGATCGGCATCTTGTCGACGATGAACGTCGCGAAAACCCGATCGCTCTTGGCAAACGATTCCGCCGGCGGATTCTGGCTGTAGTAGGCAAAAAGCGCGGTGCCAATCAGCAGGAACAACGCAAACTGCAGCAGCACCACAATGCCGCTCAGTCGCAACGCCAGCGCCGCTTCGTCTTGGCTGCGGGCGCTCAAATAACGCTGCACCATCAACTGATCGACACCATGGGTGCCGACCGCCAGGACGCCGCCGCCGATCAAGCCGGCCCAAAACAGGTACGTGCCAGTCAGGTCGAAATCGAAATGAAAGATCTGCAGCTTGTCGCCGTCCGGCGCGGCGCGGGCCAACTCGGTGACGGCACCCCAGCCACCGTCAATCGAATCTAGCAGTATCCCAAAGGCGATCGCTGCGCCGAGCATGTACACCACGAACTGGATAAAGTCGGTCCAGATCACCGCGCGGATGCCACCGGCAAAAGTGTAAACGATCGTTGCGACACCCAGGGCGATGATCGCCATGTTCATGTCGATGCCGGCGACATGTTGCAACACGATCGCACCGAGAAACAACCGGAACCCATCGCCGAGAGTGCGAGTGATGATAAACAGCAGACTCGCGGCACGCTTCACGGCGATTCCAAAGTGCCGGTCGAGGACTTCGTAGGCCGTGAATAGCTCGCCGGCAAAGTACCGCGGCAGCAGTTTCGAAGCCACGATCCAGCGACCGAGGATGTAACCAAGCGGCAGTTGCAGGAATCCCAGATCGCCGGTGTAGGCCACACCGGGCACGCTCAGGAAAGTGATCGTGCTGGTCTCAGTCGCGACGATCGAACACAGCACAGCCCACCACGGCATGTTGCGCCCACCGACCATGAACTCGGCGGAGCTGCGAGTACCGCGGCCTATCCACATTCCAAAGACGACCATGCCGAGCAGATAGCTGCAAAGAATTGTCGCATCGACCCAGTGAATATTCACGGCGGCAGTCTGGGTGCAGGATCCGGACCGCACAAGCCATACCCCGACCTGTCATCGAAACTCACGCGAAGCCGCGAAGAAAAAAATAATCCTTCTCCCTCAGGGAGAAGGTGGCCGGCGTCCGGATGAGAGTGCCCCCTCGCCGGAAAAAAATGCAGTAGCCACGTAAAATACTTGAAACCTTTCACCGCTTGGCCAAGTCTAATGCGCGGTACAACTCGTATAATCATGAAATCGATTCAACTTACCAAACTCGGGCTGGGCGGCTTGGCCGGCCTGGCATTAGCACTGGCCGGTTCCATCGGGGCCGACACGGCAAACGCGGAAAACTGGCCGACTTGGCGCGGCCCGGCGGCGAACGGCGTGGCCCCAGGCGGGAATCCGCCAACTGAGTTTTCCGAGAGCAAAAATGTTCAGTGGAAAATCAAGGTGCCTGGCTCAGGCACCTCGACACCGGTGATATGGGGCGACCAAGTTTTTGTCCTCACAGCCGAAAAAACCGGCAAGAAAGTGGCAGCAGCAGCCAGTGGCGAATCACGCGAGCGAGGCCAGGGAGTTGAGCGCGGGCGACGACCGGGCGGCGAACGCCCAGAGGGCCGAGACCAAGGCGAACGGGGTTCGCGTGGTGGGGAGCGGCCAAGACCGGATGGCGATCAGGGCTCACGTGGTGAGGAGCGCCCCCGTCCCGATGGAGATCGCGGTTCACGCGGTGGCGCGCAACGTGGTGAACGGGGCGGCCGACCCGGTTTCGGCGGCGGATCATTCAATCGTGAGGAGTTTATCAAGCGCTTTGACAAGGACGGCGACGGCGAGTTGAATGATGCTGAGCGTGATGCAATGCGCGACGAGTTACGTCAGCAATTCAGTGGAGGACGTGGCGGCGAACGCAGCCGCAGTAGTGGACGCTCCAGCCGGGGACGTGGCGGTTTCGGTGGCGGCGGCAAGCCGACCGAAGAATATCGTTTCGTGCTTCTTTCCCTCGACCGAAAAACGGGCAGGGAGAACTGGCGGCGCGTTGCCGCAACGCAGGTGCCGCACGAAGGACATCATCGCGACCATGGTTATGCCTCCGGATCCCCCGTGACCGATGGCGAGCACATCATCGTCAGCTTCGGATCCCGCGGCCTTTACTGCTACGACATGAAGGGCAAGCTGCAGTGGAAGAAGGATTTCGGCGACATGCGCACCCGCAACAGTTTCGGCGAAGGCAGCTCCCCCGCCCTGCACGGTGACACGGTGCTACTGCTATGGGATCACGAGGGCGACTCCGCCCTCTACGCGCTCGACAAAAAGACCGGCAAGTTGAAGTGGAAAGCCGATCGCAACGAAGCCTCTGGCTGGTGCACACCGGTCGTCACCACGCACGATGGTGTCACGCAGGTGATCGTCAACGGCACCCGGGCGGTTCGCAGCTACCAACTCAGCGACGGCAAACTGCTTTGGCAATGCGGCGGGCAAACTCCCAATTGCATCCCCTCAGTGGTTGTAGATGAGAACTTCGCCTATGCGATGAGTGGTTTCCGTGGCGCCCACTTGGCCGCGATCAAGCTTGGCGGCAGCGGCGATCTGACCGACAGCAAATCGGTCTCGTGGACCGCCAACCGTGGAACACCTTACACTCCGTCGCCGCTGCTGAGCAACGGCCGCATCTGGTATCTCTCAGGCAACAACGGCGTTCTCTCCGTACGCGACACCAAAAGCGGCAAGCTGCTGGTCGAGGGCGAACGGCTCGACGGCGTCAGCGGTGTTTACGCCTCGCCGGTGAGCGCCGGCGGCCGGGTTTACATCGCCGGCCGCAATGGCACTGTCTCCGTGCTCAAGGACAGCGCCAAGCTGGAAGTGCTGGCCACCAACGAGTTGGACGACAAGTTCGACTGCTCCCCCGCCGTCGTCGGCAATCAAATGTTCCTCCGTGGAAAGGAGCACCTCTACTGCATTGCCACCAAATAAGCCAAGTTATCGACTTTCGCCAACCGGCCCAATCAATCGTGGGCCGGTTTTTTTTTAAACAAACCAAACACAGCCCAAGCGGCAAGCGGCAGCACTGCCAGCAGCAGCAGGATGAGGCAGAGGGCGTTCACCTGCGCGTGGTGGCCGTAGTGCAGCAGGTTGAACACCCGCAGCGCCAGCGTCTCGCCGCCCGGCGGCACGACGAGCACCAGCGTCTCCGTGTCCCACAGGCAAAGCAGATAAACCACGTACCACGTCGCCGCCAACGCCGGGCCGGCCTGCGGCAAAAACAGGTGCCGCCAACGCTGCCACCACGGCAGGCCGGCAAGGTCGGCAAGGGTTTGCAGATCGGCATCGAGCGACGCCTTGGCCAGGCGCATCCCCTCCCAGCCCAGCGCGAAGTATCGCAGGCCAAACGCCAACAGCACGATGCCCGGCCCGCCGTATAGCCAGCCCAATCCGGGCCGGTTCAACAGAAAAATCAGCACCACCCCAAGCAGCACGCCCGGCAAAAAGAAAAGCAGCCAGGCCAAACGCAGCCCCGTCCACCGGACCGCCGCCAAGCCAAGAGCCGAGACCAGCGTCGCCGTCGCCGCCGAGTACCAAAACGAATTCCAAATCGCCTGCTTCCCGGCACGAACCGCGTCCGAAATATCCGTCCACGTGCGCGTATCGAAAATCAAGTGTCCAAGCGGCAACAAAACCGACAACCCAACGAACAACCCGGCGACGGCCGTGACCGTGCCGAGCAGCGCTTGGCCAAGCCGGTCGTGCAACACCTCCCCCGGCACGCCCGAACTTTCCCACGGCCAGGCGACCTCCCTGCCACGCAGCAACAACAGCAACCCCAGCGGCAGCGCCGCCAGAACCCAGCCGTACTGCCACGCCAACGCGAAATTGTAGCTCGTGCTGAACTGCACCCAAAACTGCGCCGGGAAAACCTTCACCTGCAGAATTGCCGGCACCGCGATGTTGTTGAACGCCAGCGCAAACACGATCAGCCCGGACTGCAACGCCGCCGGCAGCGTCATCGGCAACAGCAACGAACGAACAAGCGGCCAGCCGCAAAGTCCCGGCTCGGCATCGAGCATTTCCGCCGTCAGCCGCTTGATCGGGCCGAGGCACATCAGGCACGGCAGCGGCCAAAGCATCAGCGTCAGCACCCATGCCGCGCCGCCGTGCGAATAGATGTCGAGTAGCAGCCACGACTTCAGCAAGCCGACATTGCCCAGCAGACCAAGCCACGTATTAACCACTAGGAATGACGGCAACGCCAACGAAACAATCGCCCCAGCCAGTGCAGCCCATCGCACTCGGCCACGCGACGATGCGATGAACAGCGCGACGAACCATCCCACCACCACCGCGGCCAACGCCACCGGCACGGCCAGCGCCAAACTGTTAAGCAGCAGTCCCCAACTCATGTCAGTTGAGGAAGATGGATGTCAGTTCGCTCACGGCCTGCTCGTTGGCTTCGACCAAACTCGGCCAAGCGATCACCTCGATCGCAGGGGTTTCGTCAGGATCAATCGCCCCGGCCTCGACGAGCGCGGCCCGCACCGTCGGCGATTGCAGAAACCCGGCCAAGCGCCTGGCCAAGGCGGGATGCGGCGCGCCGCGAATGTGGCCGATCGTGTTGCGAATGACCATGCCGTCTTGGCCAAGCGGCTTGCCGGCGATCGGCAGGCCGTTGCGAAGACCGGCCCGGACGTCGTCGGAGTCGGTCAGGCCAAGCGCGACCTCGCCGCGGCCGACGAGTTGCACGACCACCGAGTTGCCGTCGACCGTCATCACGCCGTTGGCCAACAGCGCGCGGCACCACGCCTGCCACCGTGCCGCGCCCCAGCGCTGGCGCAGCACTTGAAAATGTGTCGCCGTCGAGCCGAAGAGCGGCAGCGCGATCGCCACCCTGCCGCGCCACTGCGCATTGGTCAGCGCGGCCAGGTTCGGCGGCAGCTCCGCGCGCCCAAGCTGGTTGGTGTTCCAAACCCACTGCCGCGTCCGAGCACCGAACGACTCGATCGGCACGCCGGCGGCGAGCACTCCGCGCGCGGCGAGTTGGTGCGTGCGAAACGCCTCGTTGTTCCAGAACAAATCGCAGCGCGGATGATTCTTTTCGGCGATCAAGCGGTTGATCAACCCCACCGTCTTGACGACTTCACTGTCGTAAACAGCCCGAACGCGAACGCCGGTTTCCTGCTCGAACCGCTGCAAAATTGGCTCGGCGTAAACCTGGTCCTGCGAGGTGTAAACCGTGACCGAGTCGCCGCTGGACGAGCAACCGGCGAGCAGCGACACGCCGATGAGCCACGCTATTTTCAGCCGGTCGGTCATGCGGTGCGGCGATGATAAAACCACCACTCAAACAACAGGAACCCCAGGCACAACATCGCGATCCAGCGCCACGCCTCCTTGTCGGCGCTCACCTGCACCGTCGCCTCGACCGTGCCGTACTCACCCAACTGCAGGGACTCTCGCGAGCGGATGTCGCTCTCGTCGCTGTCGAGCAGGTTCGCGCAAAACTGCAGCGCGTTCGTCCCGACGGTCGCCGTGTAAACGCCCTGCTGAAACGTATCTCCGAAGATCAACTCACCGCTGCTCGTGGTCTTGGTTTCCCGCGTCGAGCCGTCCGGCAACTCGACTGTCACCTGCTGCTCCTCGCTGGCCAGGCGCACGTGAAACGGCTCGCCCACACGGATGCCGGTTCGAGCATCTGGGTTAAGCCAACCGGCGGCGTTGGCGATGAAAATAGGAAACGAGACGCGCAGGGGCCACGTGCTGTCGAGCGGGTTGAAGCCAATCCACACGACGCGCTGGCCGTTGTTTTCGCCCGCAGCCACGAGCGGCGCGGACGGCGACTCGACGAGCGGCGCCAACCACGACGGCGGCTTGACGGCGAGCGACTTGGCCACCTGCACGTTGTCGAAATTGACGAAGCGCAGCAGTGGGTGGGTGCTCTTCCAGTCCACAATCAGCGGTCCGTCGATCGAGCCGCTGGGACGGAACCAGTTGGTCGACTGTGTGTGAATTGCCAGCACGTTGCCACTTGGCCAAGCGCTTGGCGCGACGTCGTCGAGCACGACGAAATCGACCGGCGGCGATGGGTTCGTGAGGTTCGCCGACACGGCGAGGTCGAGCTTGGGCACGCTGCGCAGCGCCCGCTCGAGAAATTGGTTGCCCTTCGTGACCAACAACGCGCGGGTGTTGCGCCGGGTCAAACTCAGCACCGAGGCGGTATTGTCCACGGCGAGTAGGTCGTTGTTTTTTAGCTGCAACCGGAAGACGCCGTTCGTGCCCTGGCTGGCGACGAAGACGAGCGACGACGCGTTGGTCGCGCCGACGCTCACGCGCCGGTTGCCGACAAGTCTCCCGCCGAAAAACAGCGACACGTCGCTCGCGAGCGCGTTGCTAGAGGCATTGGCGAGAGTCGCGAAAATCGCCTGTTGCCCGGCCTGCTCCGGGTGCGGCCGCACCTCGAGCGACACGATGCCGAGATTGTCGACGCCCTCGCCCACGCGGTGGTAGGCCAGGTTCAAGTCCTGCAACTCGAACTCGTCCAAGTCCGGCGAGGCGCCGTCGCTGAACAAATGCACCTCGGTCTTGGCACGGTTGCGCGTCAGGTTTTGGGCGAGCTTGATTGCGTCGAGCAGGCGGGTCGGCGAGTCGGTCGCCCGCGCCAGGCCAAGCGCGGATCGCAGAGACGGCTTGGAACTCGTCGGCGACTGGCGTACCTCGGTCACCGCACCGGCGAGCAGCAACACCATGCGGTCGCTGTCGTACATCGAGTCGATGAGCTTGGCCAAGTCGGTCTTCGCCTGGCCAAGCCGGCTGGGCGAAACGTCGGTCGCCTGCATCGACGCCGACACGTCGAGAATGGCGACGATGAACCGCCCGCTCTCCAGTTTGCCGGCGAAATACGGCCGTGTCAGCGCGAACACAGCCAGCGCCAGCAGGATCAACTGGATGACGAGCAGCCAGTTGTGCCGTAGTTTTTGGAACGGCGAACTGGCCTGCGTCTCGTTGAGAAATCGCTGCCAGAGGACGGTGCTCGAGACCAGCCGCGCCACTCGCCGACGCTTGAGCAGATAAAAAACGACGACAACCGGCAGCGTGGCCGCAAACGCGAGCGCCTCGGGCGTGAGAAAATTCATCGCCACATGCCCCCGGTTCGCATGGCCTTGAGCAGCAGGTCGTCGATCGGCGTGTCTGAGCGCGCCAACTGGTAGCGCACGCCGCGCGCACGGCAAAACTCCTGAAGCCGCTGGCAGTAATTTTGCACCGTGGCCTGGTACGCCTTGAGACGGTATTTGCCGAAGGTAACCTCCTGCTCGGCACCGGTCTCGGAGTCGATCACCTTCAGGTCGCCGTAGGCCGACGGCTCGAGTTCCTCCGGCGAGAGGATTTGCACGGCGTGAATCTCGGAGCCGCGATGGGCCAGCGACTTTAGCCCCTCCTCGTAACCGGCGGGGGCGAGAAAATCGCTGAGGACGACCGACACGCCGGGCGCGCGGTGCTTCATCGCGCCGCGCCGCAGTGCCTGATTGAAGTCCGCCGTGCCGGCGGCTTTCAGCTTGGCCAAGTTTTCAAAAAAACGGATCGACGATTTGCGGCCACGCACCTGCCGCAACTCGCCGACTAGGCCCACTTGATCGTCGCCCAGCGGGAACGGCTCAACGGTGACGCGGTCGAATCCACACAGCGCCACGTAGCCCACGGCGGCGGCGACTTGGCGGGCGAAGTCAAACTTGGGCACCTGACCAAACGACATCGACTCGCTGGCGTCGAGAAAAATGGTGACAGGAAGTTCGCGCTCCTCCTCGTAGAGCTTGAGGAAAAGGCGGTCGAGGCGGCCGTAGAGATTCCAGTCAATGCGGCGCAGATCGTCACCGGGGACGTAGCTGCGGTAGTCGGCGAACTCAACCGACTGGCCGCGCGCGCCGCTGCGGCGCTCGCCCTTTGCTGTGCTCTTGGAACGGCGGCGGGCGAGCAGTTGCAACTGCTCTAGCCGTTTCAACAAATCTGGGGATATCAACGCCGCCATGACCTCGGGATCAACCGCGGCGAATGCTCACCGGCAACGGGCAAAATGGCAAGGCCAAGCGGTGTTTTGATTGACGGCTTCGTAGCGGTGATCTGCGTCGATGAAACAAAAATCCAGCGTGTTGTCTGGCGTGGCATGTGCCGCCTGCTCGGAGGTCATCCGCCATACAATGGAGTGCTCGCCAAAGGGTCGCAACCGGAGTGTGGTATTCGCATAAAGGAGGATTTGTTGATCATCTGGGCGATTGGAGATGTCGATATATTCGCCGGCATCAAAGTTTTGCCGGGCATCAATTGAGAAAAGTGTTGAGCCTTTCCAAGTTTTTAAGATGTGTTCGGAATAGATACCCTCTTGAACACCAATCTCGGCACCACTTACCTCCTCCTCATGGCGGTAGAGCTTGGCCACAAAATCCTTTAACTCATCCCGAACTGATTGCAGTTGTGCGCTTGGATAGAGAGGCACAGGCTTGAAATACCCGTCTTGTTCGATGACCCACGCCATGTTCAACCCCGCAATGCCCCAGCCGGAGGAGAGGCTCAACTGCCAGTCGAGCCCGAGCCAGCGCTTGGCCAAGCGCTAAACTGACTTTCGTGGCCTGTCTTTTTTGGCGGGGCGTTTTTTGGCGCGCTTGGCTCCCGGTGGCTTGGCCCCTTTTCGGATGGCTTTTTTCTTTGCATCCTTTTTGCGCTTGGTCTCGTCGCGGATTTTTTGGATTTCGCGCTTGGTGACCTTTTTGCTCGTCCTGCTTTTTACCGTCGTCTTGTGGCGGATCGGCTCGATGCTTTTGGGGCGCGGCTTGGCCACAAGCCGGATGTGGCATCCCTCGAAGCCGAACGACTTGCGCAACACGCCGATGAGGTAGCGCGTGTAATTGTCGCTCAGCAACTCCTTGCGGTTGACGAAGAGCAGGAACGTCGGCGGCTTTGAGTTGACCTGCGTGGCGTAAAAGAGCTTGAGCCGGTGACCCTTGGAGCTGGGCGCCGGGCTGCGCTCCAGCGCCGCCTGCAGCGAGCGGTTGAGCAGGCTCGTCGGCGTGGTTTTCTGGAGCTGAGAACTGACGTAGCGAATGGCCTCGAGCAGGCGATCCAGTTGGAAACCCTCGATCGCCGACGTGAAAATCACCGGCGCGTAGTCGATGAAAAACAGGTTGGATTTCACCCACTTGCCGAACTCCTCGTACATCAGCTCCTCCCGTTTTTTGCGGCTGAGCTTGTGGCCTCCCTGCGCGGCGGTTTTTTTGGCCTCCCGCTTGCGGGCCTTCTCCAGTCCGGCCTGGAACAGATCCCACTTGTTGACGACGATGACGCAGGCGCAACCGGCGTCGGTGATGCGGTCGCAGATTTTTTTGTCCTGTTCGGTGACGCCCTCGGCGGCATCCAGCACCAGCACCGCCAGATCGCACCGCTCGATCGCCTTGTCGGCGCGGTTGACGCTGAAAAACTCCACCGCGTCCTTGATGCGCCGCCGCTTGCGGATGCCAGCCGTGTCGATGAGGTTGTAGCGCTGCCGCACGCCGTCAGTCTCGACCTCGAACGGCACGTCGATAGCGTCGCGCGTGGTGCCCGAGATCTCGCTGACAATGACCCGCTCCGACCGGGTGAGCGCGTTGATGATCGACGACTTGCCGACGTTGGGCCGGCCGACAATGGCGATGTTCAGCGGCGGCTCGGCGGCGGCTTGGCTCTCTTCGCCGGTTTCGTCAACCGGCTTGGCCAAGCGCTCCGGCAACCGGCTCACCGCCTGGCCAATGGGAATATCGATGCCACGTGCATGCAGCGCGCTGACCGGAAAAATATGCTCAAAACCAAGCTCGGCAAACTCATCGACGCCCCGTTCGTGCGCGGCGGTGTCCACCTTGTTGACCATCACGAACACCGGCTTGCCGGCTTCGCGCAGCATCCCGGCGACCTCGAGATCCATCGGCACGACGCCCTCCTGCACGCTGACAACGAGCAAAATCACGTCCACGTCATCGAGCGCGACCTGCACCTGGGTGATGATCTCCCGGGCGAAGTTGTCACCGCCCCGCTCGCCCCTGAGCAGGCCGATGCCGCCGGTGTCCACCAGCGTGAACGGATGCCCCAGCCACTCGACCTCGGCGCTGAGCCGGTCGCGCGTGACGCCGGGACGATCATGCACGATCGCAATCCGCTTGCGCGCAATACAATTGAACAGGGCCGACTTCCCGACATTGGGCCGACCGACTATGGCTACCACTCCCGGCACGGCACTGTTGTACTGCGAACCCGGCGTGAGAGCGAGACGGCGGTGTTTTATAAATCGCCAGCCGACCGGTTTCGTGAATAATGCGCACCCCGGATGAATCTTGCCGAGCGGACCAAAGTCACCTTCAAACTCGAGCAGCGCCGGGCCATCAGCAGCGGCATCCTCGAGGCGGCGGGCAGCACATTCCTTCTGCTGACCGTGGTCAAGGGCTTTGAAAATCCGGGGCTGATCGCCAAGGCGCTGGTCTCGACAGCGGCCAGCGTGGGCCTGCTGCTCACGCCGTTGGTGGTCACCGTCGTCCAGTCGCTGAAGCTGCCCTCCGCCGTCGCCGCCGGCCGGATGGCACTGCTCGGCGCGGCTCTATTTTTCCTGATGGCCGCCGTGCCGTCGCTGCCGTTGTTCGTCGCCGGGAGCATCGTGGCGATGTCGTGCTCGACCGGTGCGATCCCGCTGCTCACCCAAATCTTCCGCGACAATTATCCCGCCGACAAACGCGGCCACTACTTCTCGCGAACGGTGTGGTTCCGTGTCATCGCCGCTGCGACATTCAGCTTTCTCGCTGGCTTGGCGCTCAACGAGACCGGCACCGCCGGCCAGCCGGGCCTCGGCAACTACCGCTGGCTGTTGGTGATCTTCGGGCTCGCGTTCCTGGCGTCGTGGCATTGCCTGAAACATTTCCCGTCCAGGCCGCTCAAGGGCGACGCCGGCGGCCACCCGTTCCGGGCGCTGCGCTACGCCAGGACCGACAAGCTCTTTCGCCACGCGCTGATCTGCTGGATGATCATGGGCTTCGGCAACCTGATGATGATCCCGATCCGCGTCGAGTACCTGACCAACCCGGTTTACGGACTCGAACAAAATGCGCTCACCATCGCCACGCTGATCCTGGTCATCCCGAACGTTTTCCGGTTGCTGCTCAACCCGTTTTGGGGACGGCTTTTTGACCGCATTAATTTCTTCCTGTTGCGCGCCGTGCTGAATCTTTTTTTCGCCGTGGGCATCCTGATCTTTTTCAGCAGCGACACGTTGCTTGGCATGGCGATCGGGCAGATTTTCTTTGGCATCGCCCACGCCGGTGGCGATATTGCCTGGGGGCTGTGGGTGACCAAGCTCGCGCCGCCGAACCGGGTCGCCGACTACATGTCGGTGCACACGTTTTTCACGGGCGTCCGCGGCGTGCTCGCGCCAGTGATTGGCTTCAGCGTGCTGGCCTCCGGCTTGGCCATCGGCAGCCTGAGTCTGATCAGCGCCGGGCTGATTGTCCTCTCGGCCATCCTGCTGATCCCAACCATCAAGCAGACGCGTGAGGAACACCCAACTCAGGCAGTGACCGAGGAACTCAGCGAGTAGTGAATTATGGCGTGGCGGTGTCGGCGGTGCGCCAGAGGTACCATGTGGCGACGGTGCGGTACGGTGCCCAGCATTCACCGGCGGCGAGCAGCTCTTTCGGCTTGGGCAACTCGGCCCAGCCCTTGGCCAAGGCGAAACCTTTTTGGACGCCGTAATCGGTCGCGGGCAGCACGTCCGGACGACCCAGCCGGAAGATCAGCAGCATCTCAACGGTCCAGCGGCCGACACCCTTGATGGAGGTCAGCCGATCGACCAACTCGTCGTCACTCATGCGATTGGCCTGCCGCGAGTCGGGCAAGATGCCGTCTTTCGCCGCTTGAGCGATGTTTTGGATGTAACCGGCCTTTTGGTTGGACAGCCCGACGCCGCGCAGTTGCTCGAACGGCTCCCTCAACACCCTCTCCGGCTCGGGGAATTTTCTGCCGGGGAACAGCTCGAGGAAACGGCCAAAGATGATCTCCGCCACTTTGCCGGTGAGTTGCTGGTACACGATCGATCGAACGAGTGACGCATAAATTGTACGGCTTTTGTCCACTACCAAGTCGCAGGCACCGATACGTCGAATGACCCTGGCGAGGTCGGGGTCGACTTTTTTGATATGCCGAATGGCTTTCGCTGCGTCCACGGCCAAGCGCTCGTCAGTGACCCTGGGCGTCGGCCGGCAGCTTGAAGTAATCGCCACGGAGCCAGTCGGCGATCAGGCCGATTTCTTTATCGGTGAGGATTTTCTTCACGCCGAACGCGGGCATGCGGTCATTGTTATCCGGATAAAACTTTTTGTGCTCCGGGTTTTTCACGAAGTCGACGATCCATTGGCGCGAGCCGTAGCCGGTGAGGTCGGGGCCGTCGGCGTCGGGATCCGGCTCGCCGAACGCATGGCAGTCGATGCAGCCAATATCATCCTCAAGATAAGCGATGCCCAGCTTGATCTGCTTGGCGTTGGCCTGGTCGGTCGCCGCCTGGCTGGGCAGCTTGGCCTGGGCGGAGAGCGCGACAGCGATGGCCTCGAGCATGTTGAGTTGCTCGGCATCGTACTTGCTGACCTTGCGGTTGAGAAATTTTTTGTACATGTCGCCATCCTTGTGCGCGGTGCCGCCAAAGTAACGCGAGCTGATGTACTGATCCGGGTCGAGCAGATCGCGGATCCATTGCTCCGTGGCGAAGCCCTTCAGGTCCGGGGCGCTCTGTTTTTCCTGGAGTTCGATGCTGGCAATCACATCGAACTTGCCGTCAGTTTCTGCGTCCAAAATCGACTGCACCGTCTGCCATGGGTTCTGAGTGCCCGATTTGCGCGCCAGCCAGTCGGGATGCACAGCGTCGCCGGAGAAAAAACGGCTCGTCATTCCCATACGATTCTCCAGTTCGTCGAGCGTCCCGGCACTGGTCAGTTCCACGGCCAAGCCGTCGTGGCCATCGTAGCGGTGGCAGCTTGCGCAGTGCTGCGCGAACAGCCGCGCGCCCTGTGTTTTCGGGTCGTCCTTGAGCAGCGACAGCGCGGTCGACTCAATGCCCCTCGCCTTAGCCAAGGCGGTCACGCGGCGGGCATCCCTGGTATCGCCAAGCACGCCCCTGAGATACGTGGCGCTGTTCGGTCCGGCGACATCCTCCTGCTTGGCCAGATATGTCAGCGCGCCGGCGCCTCCGAGGAACACGAAAATAATGCCGATGTTGAATACGTGCCCAAGCTTCCAGCGACCAATGAACGGCATCAGGCAAATGAAACCGACAGCTATCCCCGGAATATAAATGGCACCCCACACCTCTTTGTCACCCGCGAAAAAAGGCAGCTTAAGGAATTGGAACAGGAACAGGAAATACCAGTCTGGCCGTGCGGCGGAAAACGGCTCGGACGGATCCGCCGGCGAACCCAGATGCGCGCCGTGCACCGAGATCACCACCGCCAGCACTGCCACCATCACCGCGAGGCAGGCCACGGTGTCCTTGAAAACCTGATCCGGCCAAAAGTAGGTGTCTCGCTTGATCACCGGCTCGGCCGGCGTGATGCCGTGACGGCGGAATAGGTAAATGTGCCCGACGACGAGCAGCACCAGCAGGCCCGGCAGCACACCGGCGTGCAGCGCAAAGAAGCGCGTCAGTGTGTGATGCCCGTACTCGGTGCCACCGACGACGAGCTTTTGCATCTCCGGCCCGGCGAACGGGATGAGGTTCATCAGGTTGGTGGCAACACGGGTGGCCCAAAATCCTTTTTGATCCCACGGCAACAGGTAGCCGGTCAGCGACAGGGCCAGCACGAGCAGCAGCAGCAGGACACCGAACCAGTAGTTCACCTCACGCGGCGCCTTGTACGCGCCGTCGATCACGACCTGCATCAGGTGCAGCAGCAGCAGCACCGGCATGAGCTGCGCCGTCCAGTGGTGGATGCCGCGCAGCAGCCAGCCGCCGGTCATCTCGTTTTGGATGTAGTTAACCGACTCCCACGCGTCGCCGGAGCTGGCGCTGTAGCCCATCCACAAAAACACGCCGGTGACAAACTGTATGAAGATGGTGAACGTGAGCGTACTGCCCCAGACATAACGCCACCGCGAGCCGCCGGGGATATTCTCGAACAATGCCTCGCGGGTCAGGCTGCAAATGCCGGTGCGATGATCGATCCAGTCCAGCAGCGACTTCATGATATCGAAACCGCATGGCTGTGGCCGGGTTGAAAGTTCTGAAACTTCACCCACACCTCCGTCTTGTTGCGGACGTCGATTTGCAGCGCATCCATCGCGCGCGGGCTCACGCCCTTGGCAAGACTGCCGTCCAGCTTGAAGTTGCTGTTATGGCACGGGCAGAAAAAATCGTTTTTGCCCTGCCGGTAATCGACGAAGCAGCCCAAGTGCGGGCAGATCGTGTGCAGCGCCTTGGGCACACCATCGACGAGGCGCAGGTACACCGCACCGATGCTCACGTTGGTGAACCGGTTCCACGCGTCCACCTTGTCTGCCACGACGGCGAACTTGGCCGGCGTACCGTCCGTCGGAATCGCGTCGAGCGTGGTGACCTTGATGAAGCCGTCGCCGGCACCGCCCTCGCGCTTGGCCAAGGGATCGAGATACGCCCAAATGCCGGCACCGAACGGCACCACACTGATGAACGTGCCGATAAACGCACAAAAAAACTTGATGAAACCGCGCCGCTCCCCGGCCGCTTCAGGCGTGTCGGGCTCCGCCGAGGCCATCGGTTCCTCCGCTTGGCCGACGGATTCGTCGACTCCGGGCCCGGACGGTTCAACTTGGTTTTCCTCTTGATTATCCACCTTTTTGCGAACGGCGAAAAGCTAACCCTTGGCCATCTTTACTCCGAGAAAAAAAATGCCCCCCCCATCTGCGCCGGCTGAATTGTCTCGACCCTGCGGGGCGGTTGTTAATTAAATCCCCCGGCAACCGCCTCCGCTTGGCTAATGGCACTCAGCACAATTCAACTCCAACTCACCTCTGTGGACCTGTTCAAGGTGGACGCCGAGACCGCTGAGCCGGAGATTCTCCACGAGGTACTCACCGGCGCACCGGAAGTAGCCATTCACAACATCTTCGTCGAGTACCACGGCATTGCCGTCCGCAAATACCTCACCGAGGAACTCCACCCGAAATACGATGTCCACCTTTGCTCCGTCAGTTCCGATCGGCAGGGCACGCTGCTGTTCGTCCTCAAAGACTTGGCCCGATAAAAAATTCATGTTTGAAAAAATCACCGTCCACACGCCGCGCCAGTTTGTTCCAGCCGACTTGAATACCGGCGACTGGGCCGCACTCGCGCCGCTCTTTGAACAACTCAAGCAGCAGCTCAGCGCCGCCGCCGATGCCGCGCAGCTTGAGCAGGCCATTCTCAACTGGGAGGAACTCTCCGCCGCGATCGCCGAGGAAAGCTCCAAGCGCTACATCGCGATGACCTGCCAAACGAACGACAAAACCGCCGAGCAGGACTACCTCGATTTCGTCGAGAAAATCGAGCCGGAGGAGAAGCAATGCAGCTTCCGACTAGCCAAGGCGCTCTCCGACCACCCGCACCGCGACAGCCTCCCGCCCAGGCGCTACGAGGTGTTCACCCGCGACTCCGCGCTCGAGGTTGAATTGTTCCGGCCCGAGAACGTCGCGCTCGAGACCGAGACAACCAAGCTTGGGCAGCAATACCAAAAACTCATCGGCGGCCTCGCCGTACAGTTCGACGGCGAAGAACGCACCCTCGTGCAAATGGGCCGCTACCTCGAGGAAACCGACCGCGCACGGCGGCAGGAGGCGTGGGAACTCGTCGCCAATCGACGGCTCGAGGAGGCCGAAACCATCGATGGCCAACTCGACAGCTTGGCCAAGCGGCGCAACCAGATGAGCGCCAACGCCGGTTTCCCGAACTACCGCGACTTCGCGCACCGCCGCAAGGGCCGATTCGACTACACGCCGGACGACTGCCTCGCCTTCCACGACGCCATCGAGCAGGAAATGGTGCCGCTGCTCAGGGAACTGCACGACGAGCGCCAAGCCGCACTGGGCATCGAGTCGCTCAAGCCGTGGGACACCGCGACCGATCCGCAGGGCCGTCCGCCGCTCAAGCCGTTCGACGAGGTGCCGCAGTTGATCAGCCGCACGCAGGCGATCTTCGACCAGCTTGACGGCGACCTCGCCGGTTGGTTTCAGACCATGCAGAACCTCGACCTGCTCGACCTCGCCAACCGCAAGGGCAAGGCGCCCGGCGGCTATCAGGACTCACTGGCCGAGGCGCGGTTGCCGTTCATTTTCATGAACTCCGTCGGCGTGCAGCGCGACGTCGAGACGCTGCTGCACGAGGCCGGACATGCGTTTCACACGATGGCTTGCCAAGACGAGCCGCTGCACTCGTACCGCCACGCGCCGATCGAGTTTTGCGAAGTCGCCTCGATGGCGATGGAGCTGCTCGGCGGCGAATACCTCGGCGAGTTTTACGACACAGAGGAAGTGCGCCGTGCGCGGATCACCCACCTCGAGGGCATCGTGTTCGTCTTCCCGTGGATCGCCACGGTCGATGCGTTCCAGCATTGGCTCTACCTGAACCCCGGCCACTCGGTCGCCGAGCGCGACGACGCCTGGGACGGCTTGATGGATCGCTTCGGCGGCGGCATCGACTGGAGCGGCCACGAGCGCGCCCGGGCCAAATATTGGCACAAGCAACTCCACATTTTCCTGCACCCGTTTTACTACGTCGAGTACGGCATCGCCCAGCTCGGCGCGCTGCAAGTGTGGGCCAACAGCAAGCAGGATCGTGCCCGGGCGCTCGCCGACTACAAGGCCGCGCTCGCGCTGGGCGGCTCGAGGCCGTTGCCGGAGCTGTTTGAGCGGTGCAACACCCGGCTCGATTTCAGCCGCAACACCGTCGCCCCCATGGCCGAGCTGTTGCGAAAGGAATTGGCTGCGTTGAAGGGTTGAAGCTATGAAACGGGGACGCAGATTTTCAGGGTCATTTTTTGGACACGGATTTCACGGATTTTCTCGGATTGTTTTTTTTCAATTTTGAATTTGTTTAGGATTAGGATTTCCTCAAATGAATCCGTGAAATCCGTCTCGCCGTCCTTTCTCTGCGGCCCTCCGCGTCTCCGTGTGCTCTGCGTTTAAAACCGCGTGGCCGATCACCGGTTGACCAGCCAGAGCACCACGCCGATCAACACGGAGCCGACGATCCCGGCGATGATGCTCCACATTTGGATCTTGCTCCGGTACCGCCGGTTGGAACGCCCCATGCCGGGGAGCAGATAATAACGATGCTCTTCATCCCCGTCTTTCGGTTTTTTTTTCCTCAATCCAAACATCAGGTGCCGCTGTATGACGAGCAACGCGGCAGACCCTATTCATCCCGTGGCCATATGACAACCACGCTTGGCCCAGCGCAGACTCTCCGCTAACTTGGCTCCGTGAGTTTTGTCGGCCATTTTGACCAATTGCCCATCGACGCGCTCAGGAGCCGCGCCCGCGACGCCTCGGACGGTGAGGTGTCAGCCGCCCTGGCCAAGCGCGACTTAGGCTTGGCCGACCTCGCTGCCCTGCTCTCCCCCGCCGCCGCCGGCCAGCTCGAGCCGTTGGCCAAACGCGCGAACCAACTGACCCAGCAACGGTTCGGCAAAGTCATCCGGCTCTTCGCGCCTCTCTACCTCTCCAACGAATGCATCAACAACTGCCAATACTGCGGCTTCTCACGCGACAACCGGATCCTGCGCGTGACGCTCTCGGTCGATGAAGTCATGCGCGAGGTCAGGGCACTCGCCGGGCAGGGCTTTCGCAACATCCTGCTCGTCGCCGGGGAACACCCAAAGTTTATCTCGGGCCGCTACATGGCCGACTGCGTCGAGGCGCTGCGCGACGCCGTCCCGTCCATCTCGCTCGAAGTCGGCCCGATGGAGACCGACGAATACCGGCCGTTGGTCGAGGCCGGCGCGGAGGGACTCGTCGTTTATCAGGAAACCTACCACCGCGAGGTTTACGCAGCCATGCACACCTCCGGCCCCAAGCGCAACTTCGACTGGCGGCTCGAGACGCCGGAGCGCGCCCACGCGGCCGGCTTCCGGCGGCTGGGCATCGGGGCGTTGTTCGGGCTGAGCGACTGGCGGCGCGAAACCCTCTGCCTCGCTGTGCACGCGCAATACCTGCTGCGCCACTGCTGGAAATCGCAACTGACCATTTCACTGCCGCGCCTCCGCCCCTGCGCCGGTGAGTTCGAGCCGTTGACTGACTTCAACGACCACAACCTTGTTCAGGCCATCTGTGCGCTGCGTCTGTTTCTGCCGGACGCCGGCATCGTCCTCTCCACCCGCGAACCGGCGAGCCTGCGCGACCGGTTGATTCCATTGGGCATCACCATGATGAGCGCCGGCAGCCACACCGAGCCGGGCGGCTACACCGGCGCCGGCCAGGACAACCTGCACTACACCGAGCGCGGCCGCATCCGGGAGCTGGTCGGCAACGCCAGCGAATGGGCCACCCACGCCACCGGTCAGTTCGACATCGCCGACGAACGCGAGCCAAGCGCTGTCGCCGCAACCCTCACCCGCCTCGGCTACGAGCCGGTCTGGAAAGACTGGGATCCGGCTATCCTCTCCAACTAAACAACAGCAGTTCGCGGGTCGAGTCGGTGACTTTGCAGGCGTCGGCGATGCGAAGTTTTTGCACCCAAAACAACCGTCCATCAGCGGCCTCGGCAACGACGAGTTTGCGGCGATCGGCCTTGGGGATTTTTTGGTTCACAAACAAGTCCTGCAATTTGGCATTGCCGGCCTGGCCGATGGGCTGAAAACGGTCGCCGGGCTGCCAGTGGCGCAGGGTGATCTCTTGGCCTAGCGACTCGGCGTCAAAGACTTCGCTGCTCTCATCTTGGCCAAGTTCGCTCCACTTGGCCAAGCCGCCTGCCAAGCGCTCCCAGCCGATTTTCAAGCCGCCGAACTCGGCTTCACAGGACTGGCCCACGAGGCTGACTTCGCACTTGGCCATGGAGAATTCCGGCACGGCGGCGGAAGCAGCCAACTCCACTTGGCCACCGGCATTCCGTTGCAGCCGCCTGCCGGGGGCGACCTCGATGACACGGCCGGCCTCAAGCCGCAACGCCTCAACCAAGTCGAACGATGACTCGACGCCAAGCGCGAACAGTTGGCGCTGCACGACCTGCCGTTGAACAGCGATCGACAACTGATCGAACGGCGGTTCGCCCGGCCACTCGGCGGCGAGGCCGTCGATGCAGTCGGTATCATCGCCGCAGAGTTGCATCGCCTTGAGGACTTGACGGCTCACCGATGCGCCAAACTGCCCGGCAAGTTGCGGCAGCAACTCGTGGCGAATGCGGTTGCGGAGGAAGCGGGTGTCGGTGTTGGATGCGTCCTCGCGGAACCCGATCCCCTTCTGCGTTACGTACTCGATAATCTCGTCGCGCCGGATGCCAAGCAACGGGCGCACGAGCGTGACGCCGGAGTCGGCTGGCGATGACGCGATGGGCTGCATGCCGGCCAAGCCGCGGTTGCCCGCGCCGCGAAGCAGCCGGAGAAAAAAAGTTTCGATTTGATCGTCGGCGTGATGAGCCAAGGCGACAACGGCTCCCAAGCGATTGGCCAGGCGGGCGAAAAACCGGTGGCGCAGTTGACGGGCGGCCGCCTCTATACCTTCGCCGGTCTCGGCGGCGAGTTGCTGCGTGTCGCCACTATCGGATTCGAACGGCAGGCCAAGCTGCCCGGCCGCCTCCCCGACGAATGCCGCGTCGGCGTCGCTGTCCGCGCCTCGGAGTTGGTGGTTGAAGTGGGCGACGACCAAGCGGTCACGCAGGCCAAGCCCGGGAGTGGCGAGCAGGTGCAGCAGCGCCATCGAGTCGATGCCGCCAGAGACAGCCACGATGATGTTGCCGCTGCCCGGGAAGAAGTTCTGCGCCCGGATGATGTCGCCCACTTTTTCCGCGAGCGGATGCATGGGTCAGTTGCCGGTGGCCAACGGCTCAGCCGGCTTGGAGCGGAGCAGCAGCAGCCAGTCGCCCGGGCCGGGGGCCGGGCACTCGAGCGCCGCGCCGCGGAGCACGGCCAGCACGCTGGAGCGCTCGCCGGTGCGCGGGTTGACCCACGCGGCGATCAGCGGCGTGGGCAGCTTGGCGACATTGATTTTTAGCCGCTTCTCGACCGGCGTGTAAACGACGACCAAACGGCCGTCGCCGGAACTGGTGGCGGCGGCGTATTCGGAGAGCGCCTCGTCGCCGGGTTGCTCGGCCAGCACGCCGCTGTCGGGGCGGAGTTTCTGAAACTCGATCGACTGAAACAGAGCCGAGAGATGTGCGACCTGTTCGCCGGCGTCAAAGTTCAACGCATCGCGCCAGGCAGGAGGCGTGCCGGCGTTGGGATGACCGGGCGTCGGCGCGTCGCCGGCGTCCCAGCCCCACACGCCGGCCGCGCCGTAGCTCACGCCGGCGGTCGGAGTACACAGCAGGCTCCAGTACAGCGCGCGGCGAACCTCGTGCGCGGTAATCGGCTGCTTTTTGCTGTAGCTGTTCTGGCCCTCGTAGGCCGGCTCGATGTTGATAACCGGCCGGTGCGGGAGCTTGGCCCAGTCGCGCGACGCCGGGCCGTGGTGGATCCAGTTGTTGGTGGCATCGTTTACGTCGTGGCCGCTTTGGTAGCCAAGCGTGGTCATCCATTTTTCATCGCGAAACTCCTCGAAAACCCAGCTCTTGCCCTTGGGGTGCATGAAGACGGGGAAGTGCCGTCCGTCGCCAAATACCGCTTGGCCAAGCGTGCGCCAGCGGGTGGCGCGTGTGCCGGAGTAATCGCCGTCGCCACCGAGAAACCAGGCGCCGTAAGTGGCGCCCCAGCGCGCGACCATGTAGCGGGCCAGCAGAACCGCCTGGTCGTCGGGCAGAAGATTCCCCGGGTTTTCATCGCCGCGAATGGCCCACAGCAACACAGGCACGCTGAGCAGGCCGGCGTTATTGATCGCCTCTACACGACGGTCGAGTCGCTGAAAAAATTCCGGGTTGATGCTTATTTTTTCCCTGCCGTCGAACGCCTTGTTGCCCTCGGCGTCGCCGTCCGACGCGCCGCGCCAACTCGTGGCCACCCACTGCACGGCGGTGAAGCCCTGCCGCTTGCGTTCGCCCAAATAATGTTTCCAGTCGAACTCGTTCGACTTGAGCGGGCCGTTCCACGCGGTGTCGGCCATCCAGAAAAACGGTGTGCTGTCCTCGTGCACGAAGTGGGTGCGGTCGCGCGACACACGGATCGGGCCGTGTTGGCTAAAGGCATTGCCGCCCAGCGGCGCGGTGCAGCGGAACGCGCCGGAGAGATTGTGCAGGCCTCGGTTCTCCTCGTCCGAACAGGTGATGTGAAACGTCCATTTGCCGGCGAGATCCGGCAGGAAGCGAATCTTCCAGTCGTTGCCGCCGTCCCAAAAGCCGTCGACCTCGTATTGCTCGTCGGCGGGCGAGGTGAAGATGACCTTGAGTTGCACGTCCTGTATCGGGTTGTCGTACGCCTTGAGACTGACCAGCTCGCCCTGGAAGCGCGTCCACTTGGGCAGGAGCGGCAGGGTCTCCTGCGCCGACGCGATCGCGGCGGCGAGGCACAGGCCAAGCAGGCTGAGTCGCGAAGCCATCCTGCCGGCAAAAGAGAGTTTTGGAGTGAAACGCATGTTAGGTGTCAGGAACCGGCGCAACGATGTCAGAAACCAGCCCAAAGCGCAAACGCGATTGGCCAAGCTGGCCAAGCGGCGTGAAACCTGTAAATTGCCGCCCGTAACATTGAAGCACGAGTCATCCATACCAGCGCGGCCGCTGCTTGGCCGGCGGCAGTGAGTGGCCCATTAGGATAATGATACATATAGAGTGCAGGCGAGGAACAACCCGGGCGTTTACACTTATTGAACTGCTCGTGGTCATCGCGATCATTGCGATTCTGGCGGGATTGCTTTTGCCGGCCTTGGCCAAGGCGAAAAGCAAAGGGCAGCACACGGTCTGCCTGTCCAATCTCAAGCAACTTGACCTGGCTTGGATTCTTTATGCCGGGGATTTTGATGACAACTTGGTATGGAACGACCTGACGTCAAACGGCAGCGGATGGGTGCGCGGCATCATCGATTACAATCCCGGCAACCCGCACAACACGAACCTCAAGGGATTGATGGATCCGAAATATGCCAAGCTGGCGCGCTACACCCAGTCGCCCGGCATCTACCGTTGCCCGGCAGACAAAAGCACCGTGAAAATTCGTGGGAAAACAATGTCCAGAGTTCGGAGTGTGTCGCTCAGTCAGGCCATGAATTCCCGAAATGACTGGCTGAGTTTCATCACCAAAAAACAGTATCATGTCTTTCGGAAATTGTCCGACATCAACGTGATGGGAGCGTCCGATGCCTATAACTTCATCAACGAACACCCGGACAGTATCAACTTCGGGGATCTGGCCGTGGCGATGAATGACGGAGTCGCATCCACCCGCATTTACATCATTGATTATCCCGCCAGCAATCACAACGGGGCAGGCACACTGTCCTTTGCTGATGGTCACGCGGAACCTCACAAGTGGCACGATGAACGCACGACGCCACCCGTGACGAACAAGTCAATGCGGCTGGTTGTTCCCTCAGCCCACAACAAGGACATGATCTTCATGTCGA
>Ga0315339_1001198_pt1 | contig 24520 bp, 21 predicted proteins | sample ASW17metaG_FD_204514 | JGI IMG/M metagenome (GOLD analysis project Ga0315339, IMG submission 204514) | Ammonia-oxidizing marine archaeal communities from Pacific Ocean, United States - ASW #17 | ecosystem: Environmental > Aquatic > Marine > Oceanic | place: USA: California | collected 2016-12-05
ATGTTTGAGGCGAGAAACCCTTTTTTCAACATCTCTTGGGTTATTAATGTTTTATAGGCAAGTGAATTTTGACTTTGAAAACTAAAATTAGCCAATGCGGGAAGCCCTTGCTGTAAAATAGGAACATCGTATTTATCTGCGAGGGTTTGCCATCCCTGTTTTATTTTTTCACCAGTAGCAGTAATCACTTCCCAAGACCTAGTCTTTTCCATAACTTCAAGTGTTTTCAGTGCGGCAACTGACCCAATACGTTCCGTCCAGAACGTGCTACTAATAAAGGTTGACTGAGCCGCTTCCATCACTTCTTTACGACCCAGGATTGCGGTAATAGCGTAACCATTACCAAGTGCCTTACCAAATGTAGCTATATCAGGGTTAATGTCATATAGCTTGTGTATCCCACCGAAATTTTGCCTGAATCCCGAAGTGCACTCATCAAATACCAATACGATACCGTTATCTGTTGCTAGTTTTCGCACACCTTCTAAAAATCCGTCCATCGGTTCCTGATTCCGAACAACTTCCATTGTAATAACGCCAATATCTTCATTATCCTTGATCAGGGACTCAATCTGGCTTAAGTCATTGTAGCGAAACGGCAGTACTGAGCCCTGTAAATCTTTTGGCACACCGTTAGGTTCGAGACCAGGCAACAAATGGCTTGCAAGATTCTCCGAATTTGGCAGATTCGCTGAAAGATACCAATCATGCCATCCGTGATAGCCACATACCGCTACCTTATCTTTGCCACTCGCCGCACGTGCAATCCGTACAGCAATTGCATTGGCTTCTCCACCTGTACGTGCAAAACGAACCATGTCCGACCAAGGATGTAGCGCCACGAGCCGTTCGGCCAAATACACCTCTTCAGGGCAATTGAGTGTGGAGCCATTACCATTGTCTATAGTTTTTTTAACCGCTTCATCGACCTCAGGATCGCCATAACCTAATATGTTTGTCCCAACTCCCATTAAGGACATGTCTACAAAGTGATTCCCTTCTAAATCCCAGACTTCGCATCCTCTAGATTTACTAAAATAAGTTGGCCAACGATCAGGCAAAAACATTTCGGGACGTTTAGATAACAACATATTACCGCCGGGAATGACACGCTTTGCTCTTTCCCAGAGCTTAGAACCGTCAGACATAGTCACTCCAATGTTTCGCTTAATATGCTGATTGACTAAAAACAATTCTGGATATTTAACCTTTAGTTCAATAACATCTTTCCATCCAAAATCTAGATCAGGATGAAAGTGTCGCATGATAGTTTGAATCAACTCAAGATCTTCCGGGAAATCAACTGTCCATCGCTCTGCTGATAGATCTCGGTCATTTTTAACATTATCACGCTCAATATTTGGCTGACACTGCATATACTGCGTAACATGCTCTCGTTCACTCGGTGTCCTTGCATTCTCCCAAGCAGTCTCCAATAACTCAAATGAAAATATTTCTACATCTTGACCATCAGGCCAGGTAGGCGGACAAACATTGCTAACATATTCCGCACCAGAAGCGAAATAACGATCAATCACTAAATCCACAACTTCCGGATCAATTATTGGACAGTCTCCCGTTATACGCACAATCGCATCCGGTCTATAGATCAATGATGCTTGGTAAAATCTGTCAAGAACATCGGTTTCGCTACCCCTGAAAACAGTGAATCCTAGTCTTCTGACGAAATCAGCTAGTAGATTATTTTCTTCATGTACGGATGTAACTAGAACAATTCCACCTATATTTTTGCACTTAGATATTCTTCGCAACAAAAATTCGATCAACGGTGTTCCAGCAACTTTTCGCATCACTTTATTAGGGAGGCGTGTCGACGCTAGTCGAGCCTGTACAAACACAACTAAGTTTTTATCGATCACCTTGAAAACCTATCAGTAACTAACTATTGATTGCTATTTCATCGAAGTCGGTTAGCAAATAACAGAATCGCGATGCTTCGATATCGCATCAAATAATCACGGATTTTTATTCCACTTTCTTGGATCCCTAACGCGAGAATCAAATACTAATTGCTTAATTTCCTGACCAACTTTCTGCAGCATATCTTTATCTAGTTCAGTATTAAGTATCTCCTGTAACTGGGATAATGATTCCACTCCTATAACAAGACTACTCTGTCTCTTTTTTAGAAACACAAAACCAAATGCAAAATAATATGGTTCTATCCTACTTCTTTCAAGTACAGCTCGATATTGCATGTGAAACTCTGTCAGGTATGACGCTGAACCCTGACGCGGAGGATTTCTTGATGCCAATAATCCTTGCAAGAAAATAGACCTTATGTATTCTTGCCCCTTAGGTAGCTCAATATTCTTGAACCGATGGTCGATAACATTGAAGGGATACTGAAATGCCAAGGCGAGGCTGCTTTTTTGCAATCGAGTGATCTCTGTAGGATCGTAAACTGATACTCCAAACTTTTCGGTCAACCCGTCTATCACAATATTATTAAAATAATATGGGTCCTTGAGAAGCAGTAAGGAATCATCTGGATTATGGAAAAACAGTGTATTTATCATACAACCTATGTTGTTGGTAGATCGATTTATACTGTTCTTGACTTCATCGGTATATCGCTTTTGGAAGTCAATTTTTGGAATCTTTGTAAGCACAATAGCTTCATCTCTAATTCCATGAGTCCGTATAAATTCGCCCAACAATTCCTCAGACCCATAACTCGGGGCAGTATCGAAACGCCGAACCCCACTGTCCCAAGCCAAGGACAATATTGAAAATACCTCTTTTCTTTTTATTTTCCCGTGACGATTAGTGATCCCGTAATCTGCCCCAAACTGGGCTGTACCCAAGACTAGTTTTTTAGCATTAACTAACATCTATGTACATAACGACGTCTTTCAGATTGTCTTAACGATTCTTTTTATGTCGCTTACAATTTTTGTAATTAGCTCATCAGAGAGCATAGGGTATAAAGGGATCGTAATAGCGCGATCATAGTATTGCTCCGCAATAGGATAATCCCCGCGTTTAAACCCATAGGTCTTTCTGTAAAAAGTCAACAGATGTACTGGAAGATAGTGGACCATTGGTTGGTACCCATTCTTTTGCAAAGCTAAGAAAAAGTCATACCTGTCAAAGCGCTGATTAGCCCGTATTTGAAGTACATAAATATGAAAATTGCTGTCCACATTTTCTTTTTCAAACGGCAAGATTAGCTCATCTATCCCTTTCAATTCTTCATTGTAGTAGTCAACAATTTGACGACGCCGAGCTTTGAACTTTTCAATTTTTTTAAGCTGACTAAGTCCTAATGCTGCTTGAATATCAGTAAGACGATAGTTATAGCCTAGCTCATCTACATCATAAATCCATGGTCCTATACGTTTCTTTTCGTTAAACATATCAGGTGTGCGATTTAGCCCATGCGCTCGCAACGACACCAGCTTTTTTGCAAGTTCACTACTATTAGTTAAAACCACACCCCCTTCCCCGGTTGTGATATGTTTTACCGGGTGAAAGCTAAATGTTGCTAAGTCTACGTGAGCACAATCTCCACAAGAAAATATTTTTTCTCTATCTTCATACGTAGATCCGATAGAGTGAGAGGCATCTTCAATTATCTGGATATTGTAGCGCTCTGCAATTAATTTGATCTCGGGGAGGGGAGCAGGATGCCCCCGGAAATCAACGGGGATTATAGCTTTGGTACGTTGTGTTATTTTTTCTTCTATTCTTGCTGGATCTATATTTAACGATTTTTCTTCCACATCAACGAATTTTATATCAGCACCTGCATGGACAACTACGTTTGCAGTAGCACAAAATGTCAAAGGTGTCGTAATCACTTCGTCCCCTGGACCAATACCCAAGGACTTAACAGCTAGATGAAGTGCCGCAGTCCCATTTGACACCGCTACCCCATATTCCGAACCACTGTACTGTGCTACCGCCAACTCATACTCATCGACCTTATTGCCTTGAGTAATAGGACCATTCTTCAATACTTCGACTACTGCATCAATGTCTTCGTCATCAAGGCAGTGCTGACCATAGGGAATCAAATAACACCCTCTAAGAGACCAGTCGTTTTAATTTCATCACCAGAAAGTAACCACTTATTTACACTTGAGTTGTATTCAAAACCAGCTTCTACTGATCTTCCTTCTTCTCCTAAGCCGTTAATTGAAAAATTACCGTCTCGATCAAAAAACTGAATTGCAGGTTGAATAACATAGTGATCAGAAAATTCCAGAGTGAGATGAGATTCATCTCGAGGACACATCACCTCATGTATCTTCTCACCGGGACGTATCCCTATAATATTTTGTTTAAGCCCTGGCGCAATTGCCGTGGCGAGATCGGTTACTCTTATAGATGGAATCTTTGGTACAAAAATCTCACCACCCTTCATTCTTTCAAATGCCTTTAAAACAAATGCAACTCCTTGCTGAAGCGTAATCCAAAATCGAGTCATATTTGGGTCCGTAATCGGTAGTGTCGTTGCTCCCTCATTTTTCAAACGTTGGAAATAAGGTACGACTGAACCTCGTGACCCGACCACATTACCATAGCGCACTACTGAAAATCTCGGATACTCGCCGCCCACCATATTGTTAGCGGCAACAAATAGCTTATCCGAAGCAAGTTTTGTTGCGCCGTAGAGATTTATTGGATTAGCAGCTTTGTCCGTTGACAAAGCAATTACTTGCTTAACCCCTTCTGACCACGCGGCCTGAACGACATTTTCCGCCCCATGGATATTTGTTTTAATGCATTCCATTGGATTGTATTCGGCAGCAGGAACTTGTTTCAGTGCAGCTGCATGAATCACATAATCAACGCCCTTCATCGCAACTGTCAATCGGTCTTTTTCTCGGACATCTCCAATAAGAAATCTGAGATTAGGATGCGGAACTACTTCTTGCATTTGATATTGCTTAAGTTCATCTCTGCTATATACAATGACTTTACGCGGTGTAAAGCGTCTTAATACATCTTGGATAACTGCCTGTCCAAACGATCCCGTACCGCCAGTTACCAATATTGTCGAACCGTTAAACATTCCTTTTGGTATCCTTCAATACTTTCAAACTCTAGTTATAGTGAACACAAATGTTGGCGGTCTTGCCCTATACTTCAAAATCGCTTTTAGGAAACATAGCTTTGATTCTCAACCGATTATACCCATAGGTCAATTTTCCCTTGCTTAGCTTCGCTGAAGCCGTACTCAAACTTACGCTGTAAACTAGCATTTGTTCACAAACTTATTGACAGATAAGATGTTTCTCGCCTACCAGTCTTCCAAGTACAGGACTAACGTCTTATAGCTTATACTAAATTTTGCCTCAGCTGCGAACAACTCTGAGTATGTATGAACATTAACAGTACAAAGAGTAGTGCACTAAAGCGACGCCTAGAATTACAGACACATCAGCAGATCGATCTCAATTCATGGATTTTTGAGAATCTGGATTTAGATCGATCTGAAGACATACTAGAACTCTGCTGTGGTCTGGGTAGTCAAACACAAAGATTTGACGACCTTGTGGATCTTGGAATTGTCACATCCGTTGACCTAAATCTCGAGAGCATTAATATTGCAAGAAAAAGTCTACAAAACAATCGAGTGAAATTTGTATTAGCCGACATTGATAATGTTAGTTCTTATGCTACCGATCACTATGATCTAATATTTTGCTCTTATGGATTCTACTACAGCAAGAATTCTAAGAATCTTTTTCGTACGCTCAAGAATAGACTTAAATCTAAGGGTCGTTTCGTCTTGGTTGGGCCCATCGCAACAACAATTAGAAATCTTTAGAATCGTAAAAGCAATTGGATGTTCGATACCCAAAACAGTTGTATACAGCAGCGAGAGATTTATATTCAATATGCTAAATTTGTCCCTAGACTCGTTTGAAAAAGTCACCATGAAACGAGTAACGAATAAAATCGAATACAAGAATCCGGATCAACTCTTGGAATATTGGAAAAATACAACTTTTTATTCGGTTGGCAAAGATAAGCAGGTTCTCGACAAATCTCTGGAGATTTATCCAAATCAATTAACTGTAACAAAATCTATTGCCTACTTGGAGGGATCGTATTGCAAGTAATAATCTAATTTAGCCCAACTTGTGACTTGCTTTTTTATACGCAATTCTTGCGAGTCTATCTATCATAAAAAATATTGGCGTTTATATCTTACTATTTGGTTAAATTGTCTTGCCCAACTGTAAATCGGCACAATATACATTTGCAAACAATAAAGTGAATCAGACCGCGAAATTTTCCCGGAGTCAACCGTATCTGATTATATTTGGTATTGTTTTCGTTATTTTTGCTTTTTCCTCCAATCGTGCCTGGGTATATAACCGTGTAGGCAGTGACGGAATCCATCGAGTTGCTGCCTATCCCAAGAATGTACCATTCATGTGGCAATACGATGCCGACGCGATGGAATTTTTTCAGGCAGCTGCTTTCTTCCCGGATTACTATAGAACCCATCCTGCGCTCGTAGGAAGACCACTCTTACCACTCTTGAGCTATGCAGTAGGAAACGGACTTCTATCATTGGTAGAACCGCTTCTGGGAAAGCGTCTAGAACAGTTTCTCTACAAGGGCTCTGGTGCTTCGTTTGACGCCACACAGACTATGACTAAGCGCGGAATTGCTGATACAAGTCAGAAAGAGTTTTTGTTGCCCTATCTAAAGGCATTAATTGGTTTTATTACTGTAAAGATCGCATTTTTTACTCTTTCTGGGTGGCTAATGTTCCGACTTGTAAGTCGGTATACGGATCAAAGTGTTGCACTTTTTGCCACTACCCTGTTGCTTTTTTCACCTTATGCGGTGCGCAGTATTGCCACTTACCACACCTATGAATTTCAAATCCTGACTCCAATAATTGTGTTATTTCTGTTCCAGAATCTTTGTGAGACCTACTCACTGAAGCGGAATGTATGCTACTCAATCGTAGTCGGCATATTAATGTTGGGTAAAGCTAACTATGCAGCATATCTTGCAGTTTTTGTTTTCGCTGGACTTTTCATGAAACCTCGATCAATCGTGTATATCGGGCTTGTCGTCAGTGGTGTTGTACATATTTTACCTTGGGCTGCGTGGACGGCCTTCATCGAATTTAATGGAATGTCGGTAATCGGATTGATTTCCTTGCCTGATCCTCAGGTACTGGCAATTCACCCAGCAGATATTATCGGTAGAAAACTCATGGGACTCCAACTGACATCTGCTGTTGGAGCATCTGGAGTACACGCCCAACCTGGTGTCGATTTAATTAACAACGTCGTTAGCCAGGGCCCACTGGGCATTCTAATAATCATTAAAAATAATATAATTCACTCTGCCGCGAATTTTCTGACACTATTTGGTGCCCTTGCGCTTGTTGGTATCTTTCTTTCCAAACCAACACTTCACAGACAGATATATTTATTTATGGCAATATTTTTTCTAGCCACATGGATACAAGCATTCGTTTCTTTCCCGTATGGACCGAAAAGCCGAGCACTATTTGATGTCAATTTTATTCTATTTAGTCTCTCGAGCTTTACAGTATTATATATCGCCCGAAACTATTTCCGTTTTCGAAAGATCATATTTCTAACACTTTTTCTTGGGATATATGTAGGCCACAGTTTTCTTAGTTTTGTAAAATTACCATGGGTACATCCATACGATCAGGTTGCTGTTTCAGTGGCAGATCCCGGAACATTACCTACGGCAAACAAAAAGCGACACGTCAACGAGAGAATGCCACGGTACAGGTATAACCTCAGCGGATAATCCTGCTTTATCGAGCATCGTTATTAACTCACGGTTAGAACGAAAGTTGGCTTTTTCATCCATTGGATAAAGTAAGTACTCTAGTGGCAAATTTATGAACAAATAACGAAAGCTTAATCTTTTATTATTTTCTCTGATAATAAATAATCCACCTTCGATAAGAAGACTACTAATACTTTTTAAAACATCTTGTTGCTCATTCTTAGGAATATGATGCAGCACTTCTTCCATTACAATGCAATCAAAATTAGGACCTTTCAAATCGTTTACTTCGATTGTCTTGAATGAAACATTATTGGGCTTCGGATTTAAAAACCTGCTAACAGCTGTTACACGATCTTGATTTGGATCAATACCAAGCACAACTCTTTTAGGTGCATCTAAGGCTAAGAATGTCGCCAAAATTCCATAACCACAACCTATATCTAACACTCGAGCTTTGACAGGCACATATCTAGATATTTGTTCATAGGGCACCAGGATCATTTTGAGCCAGGCATAGATTCTCATCATTAAAGTATTGTAGCTTGATGCAACTTTTTGACGAACTTCTTTGTTCTTTTTGATGGGATACCTAGTAATTCTCAAGACCGTTTATCCTGAAGTTAATGTCGTCAGTCGTAATATTCAATTGATGATTCAACTACCTGTTGCTCTCGTCATCGTTTTGTAGTTTTGCCGAGTTGTTTTTCTAGATCCAGTTTCTTACTAAATCCAATGGATCTAGTAGATCATAGAATCAGATCCTCTGATATAAACGATTCTTCAACACACAGGCCTGTTATAACAAAACGTGTTTTATCACCAGCCCTCAAAGCCTGCTAAATTATTTTGCCTAGCTGTACTTGCGATCAACATTCCAATTAGCAGGTTATTATAGGCCGTGCTTATAATCGGAAAATCCTGCTCGAAGGTGATGTTCGTAGTTTGACAGATTCACAATATGTAGTTTCGGCAAATCGAAAACGATAGATCCGCCCTGTAAGATATATTCATATTCATCTTCTAATACTTCTTTATGAAAATGCCATATAAGTACAAACAAAAAATCTGGCTTTTTCTTTTTCATCTCCTGTTTAGAAATAATTGGTATATTCGAACCAGGCGTCACTCTCCCCCACTTTTCTTGGTTAGAATCGCAAATTGCATTGAGTTGACTTGGACCGAGTCCACAATAGTTCAATACAATATTACCCTTCGTTGACGCGCCATAGCCAATTACCGATTTTCCCTCGTCGACAACCTTACTAAAGAATTGCCGTACTTCCTGTCTATGGGATTCGATTCGCTTTCTAAATCGCTCAAAAGGAACAATTGAAGATAAGTCGCTTTCGTTTTGAAGAATCAGGTCAACGTTTTTATGCACATGATATTCGTTGTTGTCATCACAACATCCAATTACAAGGAAGCTACCTCCATTGACATCATTAAAGTCCACATTAATTATTTTTAATCCAGCACGAGTTGCCAACCAATCAATTTGACGAAGAGCCGGATAAGTAACATGTTCGTGACAAATCTGATCATAAACCAAATTTGTCAACATAGTCGGTAAGTATGCGAGCTCAATAGCCCAAATACCATCCTCTGCCAATATCAATCTGATGTCTCGTAAAAACTGCAGTGGGTTGTCCAGATCGTAAAACATGGCGATAGCCGTAATCTGTTGAAACCTTTTATTTCCCATCCTAGCCTTGATAGCGTCATGTGAAAAATAGTCACAAATAACTGTAGTATCGTCCGCAAACCTACTCAAAAATTTTTTGCTTGATGGATCAATTCCTACCTTTTCTACCCCTTTCGTTGATACTAGCTTCAAGAATGTTCCATCATTACAACCAATATCGAGAACAGAATCACCGACTTTTAATTGCCTGGTTTCAATTAGTTTTTCAAACGTGTCTTTTAAGTGGTCGACCATCGATGAACTGAGTGAAGAATAGTACCCGTACGTCGTACCGTACATTTCTTCTACATCTGCCGAGTGGCGAAGTTGTAGCAGTCCGCAAACATTTTTATCTACGCTTTCTCCACATTTAACCAGTTCAAGTGGAGTAATAGGTATTGTTTGTTCGCTTGACTCAGGAAATATGCCACTTAATACTTGATCACCCAAATTAAGCACGGGAACTAATGTTTCGTTCCCACATATTCGACAGCACTTCACTTTCTTATACGCTTTCATTTATTCACCGAATTTTAAATTACTGGCTATTGATTAGTAATGTATTCGCTAAGTATTGTCCAAATAGCACCAATGCCACCCGTTATTGGTCTCATCTTTCTTCCTTCCTTGAAAGTGCGTGCTTGATATTGAATTTTAATCTCTCCAATCCGCCATCCATGTTTGGCATATTTTGCACAAAGCTCAAAATCTAGATTAAATCCATTACTGTTTAGGTTTAACTTTTGCAATTTTCTTGTACGCATCAATTTATAGCAGGTAGCTACATCTGTGTATTCGGTATTGAAAAGAAAGTTCGTGATTGCCGTCAATCTAGCAATTCCCCATTCATTAATTCGATACGCATGATAATTGTCATTTTCAACACCGCGCGACCCTATTACTACATCTAGATTTTCAGTCCTGGCTTTACCGATTAACCTACAATAATCTTCAGGGTTGTATTCAAGATCCGCATCTTGCGGAATTGTGTAGTCCCCAGAACAGAGTGGAATTGCTTTTCTAACAGAATGGCTTTTACCAAAGTTCACAGTCTGATAGATCACTCGAAGATCTTGGGCGGGTTCAAGTCCTTGGAGAATGTCGCGCGTACCATCAGTTGAGAGGTTATCTACAATGAATATCTCTTTTGTCCAACCACTTGGAAGGGAGGCCGAACGCACTCGACGTACTATTTCGAGAATGGTGTCTCTTTCATTGTGAACACAGATGATGATCGAAAGTTTCATGTACGGACCAAATTATATTGGCGAGCTATATTAATGTGATATACCTCTCTAGCTGCTCAATCGTTATCTTTAAAATTTTTTCACGATCTTTCTTATAGTCCTGATACCATTTAAGTGTTTCGATCAGGGCAGTTTCTGTATTCCAAACCGGTCGCCACCCCAATTGTTGCCTAGCCTTGGAGTTATCCAGAGTCAGCAACACTTCCTCCATAAAATGCTCACCTCGGTCTATTTTCCATATTGCGGACCCATCCCAATGTTTAGAGAGAAAACGCACAACATCTTCTACGCTCCACATGGTCTCTTGATTTGGTCCGACATTCCATGCCTGATTATCCAACGATCTATCTCCAACGATTTTTTTCGCCAAATGTAATAATGCATAAACCACATCTAGGACGTGCTGCCACGGCCGGACGGCGTTAGGGTAACGAATTCCCAATTTGTTTCCTGTTTCGAATGCCCTGATACTGTCAGGAATCAACCTGTTCATCGCCCAATCACCACCCCCAATAATGTTTCCAGCTCGAATAGAGGATAAACTTATTTTTGATTGGTCAACTGAATTCGAATTAAAGAATGATTCTCGGTAAGCCCGAGTGATCAATTCTGAACAAGCCTTACTACTACTGTAAGGATCCTTACCGCCAAGTTGGTCATCTTCTGTGTAACCATCAGCTTTTGAATTGTTCTCATAACATTTGTCGCTTGTCATGTTAACAACTATGGTTTCCCTATCTAATGTACGTACTGCTTCAAACAGATTAACTGTACCAATAATGTTTGTGCCATAGGTCTCAAGTGGATCTACATATGATTTTGTAACTAGCGGTTGAGCTGCTAAATGAAATATGAATTGAGGCTCATGAAAGTGAACTGCCTCTGACAGCTTTTCAGCATTCCTAACATCTGCTGTTATTGATTCCAGTTGGCTTCGAAGCTCACAGGCTTCAAACAAACTAGGTTCTGTTGGAACACCAATAGAATAGCCAACAACCCTAGCGTCTAGTTGGATTAAACATAAAGCTAGCCAAGATCCAACAAAACCTGTATGTCCTGTAATTAGTACTCTTTTGCCGGACCAAAATTGCTTCCACTTTTCTACTTGAGCCATTCGGCGTTACCCTGCTGCCAAAGTCTCTCCAGATGTTCTCTATCCCGAACCGTGTCCATTGCCTCCCAAAACCCGGCATGTCTATACGCCGCTAATTCTCCGTCTTGCGCTAAACTCTCCATAGGTTCTCGCTCCCATACTGTTTCATCACTGTCAATCAAATCGAAAACTTTACTATTGAGCACAAAAAATCCGCCATTTATCCACCCTTCCCCACCCAAAGGCTTTTCTCTAAAACTGACTACTTGATTGTCATTCAATCCTAATCGTCCGAATCGTCCAGACGGTCTCACTGCAGTCAATGTAGCAAGCTTGCCTTCTTGCTTATGGAATCTGACCAACTCTGAAATATTGAGATCCGACACACCGTCACCGTATGTAAAGCAAAATGTCTGGTCTTCTAAATGATCCGCAACTCGCTTCAGTCGGCCCCCCGTCTGGGATTCAATTCCAGTATCGATCAAAGAAATATTCCATGGCTCCGTCTTATTATTATGGAGTTCCACTTTATTTTTACTTAGGTCTATAGAAACGTCTGACATATGTAAAGCATAATTAGCAAAGTACTCTTTGATAACATATCCCTTATATCCACAACAAATCACAAAATCGTTTAATCCGTGTCTGGAATATATTTGCATGATATGCCAAAGGAGCGGTTTACCACCGATCTCGACCATGGGTTTCGGTCTGAGAACTGTTTCCTCCGCCAGGCGAGTGCCTTTACCACCAGCAAGAATTACAACTTTCATATCATTTTCCAAATCGTTTTTGTAGATTACTCTTGACTTACCCTTGGACTCTGTCAAAACAACTCATAAGGTTTCTCAATCCTAAATCGGATAATTCTAGATAACATGATCATACTAGTAGACAAACTAATGTAATCTTATCTTCGTCCCAGTTTTTTGATTGCAAGATCAGCCGTTTGATTCTAGATTGACCTGAGTAATTACCCTTGATTGTAGCATCTGGAAATTCACGACTAACTGCTTTCTCTAGCACTAATCACTCGATCTGTTTCATTTGCAGATTTAGTACAATTTCTTTGTGATTCAGTACCTGAAATCGTTAGCTAACGCGACTTTCCAATTGGTTGTTGATCGAATGCCGTAGTTTGTACTGCATTAACAATGGCAATATAGAAAGAGTAATTAACAAATTCGAAAATACAAATCGTGGAAAATATCCCCAACCAAAAATAATTGTCGGTCCTATCGTTAAGGCAGATATCAATGCAAAGTAAAATCGGGAAAAACTTAATTGTTTGCACAGATAGTACAGCACTAGAAACGTTCCAAATGGAGCAAATAGAACTGCCTCAAATGTCCGAAGCCGGTCGGCAGCGCTCCAATAACCTAGATAGGTTTTTGCTTTCCACCACAATACATATGAAAGCTGATCAATGATTCTGACAAAAGAATCATCCCATTTAATAAGGGAGCCTCGATTTGTAGTTAGGAAACGAAACTCACTTGCGTAGTACAAATTGTGATAAAGCGGTAAAAGTACCACCAAAATAAATAGAAGCAGCATGAATGCTCTGGTTCGCCATTCGTTGGCGTATATACAGCTTAGTATTAGGAGAGCGATTGACACTAAAAGATAATTTTGTCGGATGAAAGGTATAAGTGCCAAGATTATGATTGGCAAGATTAGCCTACCTCTAACGCTCATCGTGATGTACAAGAGGGCCAATGTCACGGTCAACCACTCACACAGCCCCTCTAGGACATTGTTAGCGGCGTAAGGAAGAGTAAGCACCAAGATCAAGCCTATGGGCATGTAAACTGTTTTGGTGTAGTTCCTAATCGTTACCATGTACCAAATCAAAACAGCCAAATAGACACCCATATTGACCAAGTGCAACAAACGGTGCTCTCCTCCAAGAAGAACGATCATAACCGCCAGGTAATATCGATAACCTGGCTGATCAACATAATATGCTTGTTCAACTCCGATCTTTCCGACTGCATCCGAACCCCAGAGCGTTTTTTCAGACACCATTGCGTGTGCATAGGTACTGTACCTACCTGGATCATCACGATAAAAGTGCCAAATAGGTTCAAAAAAGACATCGTATAACAATAGTGTCAGAATCAAATAAAGCACCCACAACAAAATGCCGTGGATTGCAGATAATTGTTCCGACAAAATCATCCAAAGTAGCACCGACCCCACACAAAAATAGGGTACAAACATTGCGATGGTCTTTCGATCAGCTGACATATCCGTGAGCATTAATTGTGGCTTCAGCCAATATATCAATAGAACACCGACACATAAGCTTGTGGCAAAAACCCAGGCAACATGTACCTGAGACATCAATCGCAACACTCTAGGCAAGATGGTATTTAATAGCACTGTCAGGATCTAGTTTAGAGGAGATGTCCATGTTTCCTGATACGTCGGCCCAATCAGAATTCCAAACATTAGAGCACTGTCAGTCGTAGCGCCAGTTAAGTCCGCACCTCGCAAATCGGCATAACTAAGATTAGCTCGGGATAAGTTTGCATTTCTTAAGTCAGTTCCTGTCAAATCAGAACGATGCAAATTTGCCCCAACCAATGTTTGTTTTGACAAATCAAGTCCACTTAGGTCTGCCTCCTGGAAATTAACACCAGTTAAATTTGCTCCTTCAAATCTAACTGTACTAATGGTATTACCATGAATAAAGACTTTGCTTAAGTAAGTGCGCTGAAAATTTGCACCGACTAGATTTGCGTTTCGCAAATCGACTCGAAGCAGAATTGATCTACGAAAATCTGCATCTGTTAGATTAGCTCCATTTAATCGGCTCCCACTAAGGTTTACATCGAAAAAACTCACACCTTGAAAATCGGCGCTATAACCGAAAATAAACGACAAGTTGGACCCTGAAATATCTACGGTACGCATGTTTGCTCTTCGAAGGTTGGCGCCCGCAAGATTTACCCCTTTTAAGTCGCCTCCTTCAAGTACCGAATATCGGAGGTTTGCTTCCGATAAATCAGCGCCAGTAAAATTTGTACCCGAAAGGTTCAGTCCAGAAAGATCAGCTTTGTGGAGGTTTGATCCTGATAAATCACAATTCTGGCAATTTTCTCGGTTTAGCACTTGCTGTAAGTGACTGCTATCATAACTGTTGGAAATAATTGGCCACACTAAGGCAAACACACAAAGAAACTTTACCCTTAGTGTGGGTATTCTACTAAAACAATAGCGCATCCTAGATTACCTAAGTTTCTCAGTTACGAATGATAGGATCATCTGAACCGTGTTGAAGTCGTTTTGCAATACACGATAAGACTACCCGTTTCTTCAATGCTTGCATTTTCTCTAAAGTCGAAACCATCGATTAATACAATTCGACAACTCATAAGTAGTACTCTTCTGCTCTTGGCTATTGGACTTCCCTTTGGCCTAGACAGTATTTTCGACGGCTTGCCGTGGTCTGATCCTGTAGAGACTATAACGGTCCTTATTATTATCCCCTCATTTATTGCTGTCGGCTGGAATTATCTTGCACTTAAACCAGTTCCAGCGTGTCTCTGCATCATCGTCATCATAAAAGTTGCCCTTGTAATCGCTACTCCCTTGTCTGGTTTGACGGTAAAGGTATACCCCACCACGACTGACTCTATAAATAATAGCTGGGTTTCTACCTATGACACTCTATGGAACGATAAGGTGTCGGGAATTTTGACGAACCCATGGTTGGGATATCGAGAGTTTCCAATCGACTGGGCTATTAATAAACTAACGACCTCGCCAAGGTGGGAAAACAAACATAGCTTATTAGATTTTGACGACCAGAATGACATATCACCTTGGTTAGAAATTTCGGGTTCACTTCAAATACCTGAAGGCCACACTTTTTCACTGATTGCAAATGGGATGGCTCAAGGCACTTTAGTAGCTCGCAATCAGAAAGGACTCTCCACCAATATTCCTATTTTGAGAAACACAGCATCAGACATAAAAAAGACAATAGGATCGACAATTGGCGAAGGGACTTGGAGTGTGTCTGGTCGCATACAATTCGAGGGGTCCGATTTGTCACTTATACCTGTGCTACAAAGTCAAGATGGTCATTTAAAAAACACTCGATTCGATGATATTCTTTTCCAGTCACCGACGTATAGTGAATCCCCTCAATTAATTACAAAACTTAGAATTCTCTCGTTCGTCTTCGATACTTTTCTACTACTCTTCCTTACTGTGTGGTTTATATGGTTAATCAATAATATTCTAGCGAAGAATTCTTCATATTTGACAATATTTATGTTTGGTGGATTAACAGTGATATTGCCCTTTCTATTATTTCCATTTCTTGAACTATTTCTTGAAGCTAATTTACAAGTCGCGTCTCTTGGTATCAGCATTGCAATTTCAGGTGGCAGTTTATTGATTTGGACATTATGGAAGCCGCAAACACAAATTACCCACGGGTTAGCTCAAAGAATCTTCTTACTATTCAGTCCTGCGGTATTCGTATTTTTTTCGGTTTATTGGTGGGATGAACTGAATCGTGTACCAATTCTATCTAACGGCGATGATTGGACGGCTTATCAGGTTCTTGCGTTTCGTATTGCAGTTTGGGGAGAGTGGCTAGCTGGAGGTGGAGAAAATATTTTCATGCATCAGCCGTTGTATCGTTATGTCTCAGCTATTTTCCATTACCTTTTTGGTAAATCGATGTTTGCGCAAATGTTTTTTGATGTTTGGTCTGTTATTGGCGCAACCTTGCTCATTGTTCGTTTCGTCGAAAAAAATCGACTCAATTTCCCCTATGCTCTTTTGGCGAGTTTGCTCTTGCTGGTTCCAATCCTGGTTGGGCCTATTCGACATCACATTGGTAGGGGTTTAGCAGAATGTACCGCAATGATTTTGTTGATGCTGACATTCTGGTTGGTATATTCAGGCAAAACTGGAAATACATACAAACTAATATTAGGCGGCCTTTGTGGGATCCTTGCCTATTGGGCTCGGCAAGATCATCTACTAGTAATTGCTGCAATTGGTTTTTTTGTATTCGAGCCAATTGTCGGCAGATTTTCTCTAGTATGGAAAATATACTTCGAGCAATTTCAATTACTCTGGAATAAATTCTTCATTTATATTGTTCTTCTTGCACTCGGGGTGCTGTTAATCGCACTGCGAAATCTCTGGCTTGGAGGACACTTTGGACTTTCTACTCCCAATCACCCAAATTTAGTTTTTGTTGAAAGGTGCTGCCAGGACAATGGGATGCCGATTCCGATAAATTGGTGGCAACCCATAGAGTACTACAGAAAAATCCGATTGATGCTAACGATGAGGCCCGCGGGACAACTGCCCTCCTTATTCTCGATTCCTTTATTGTTTGGTGCTGGTTTTGCATTGTTGTCATTGTTTTTTCGCCCAAAGTTTCTACAAAGTTACCCTTTAGCATTCGGTTTTATGTTTCTAGGCGCATTAGTTCCATACTATTTTGTCAATAACTGGGGTTATTCCCCTCGTTTTAGTATTCACATTTTACCTATCGCAGTAATGTCTACGATTCTCGTGGCAAGGAACATGCGACAACATTTAAAACGAGTATAGGTCTCTATCACAGTTAAGTTGGCATTTATTAATTTGCTGGCTTTGCCGCCGTAGCAATTGAATCAGATAGACCCAAGTTATTAAGATTGAGTCAAATTTTCAAATTGCCATTCATTCTAAGTCAGGATAATCCCTAGATAGAAACCTAAGGGCTTCACTCACGCTGTTCGGGCAACAATTCAATATTTTATTTGTATTACTCCCGCTCAACGATAAATTAGAAGGGCGTAAGGGCTCGTTCTTAACGCCAGTTGTTGGTCTCAAGAGCGCATGATCGAACCCATAATATTTTGCGATCTCAACTGCAAACTCATACCGATTAATAGAGTCTTTTCCACATAAATGATATACACCAGGTTTCCTTAGTTCAATAAGTTTCTGTACTCCGAAACATAAATCTGGAAGGTACGTGGGCGAGTTATATAGATCATCATATAAATCAAGGCTATTCCCATTAACACAATTGCTAATAACAAATTCAAGAAATGTCGGTCTAGGAGACCCGAGCCCGTAAACACCGGCTGTACGAAGAATCACACCATTGTCAGATTGACCCACAAGTTCTTCACATTCAACTTTAGTCCTCCCATATACCTGTATTGGGCTCGTTGGATCGCTTTCCTTATAGTCTCCGATTTTGCCATCGAAGACATAATCACTCGAGACGTATATAAACAATGCGTCCACATAATTTGCCAACTCTAAGATATTTTTTGTTCCCAACACGTTAATGGAGTAACAAAGGTTCGGCTCTGATTCACAGCGATTAATATCCTTAATTCCAGCCATGTGAACTATCACTGTCGGTTTGTAGTGTAGAACTATTTTACGTAGAGAATCTAAATCTCTAATATCGCAGCATTCCAATTTGGTATTCAGGCAATCATAGGAGAGCCCAACAATCTCAGATTGTGGACTTAAAAATCGGTCGACGGCTGTCCCTATAACACCTGTATAGCCAGTAACAAGAATCAAAGCTTAATTCTGAGAATAAATAATCGCCATAAAAACCGAAGGCCTTCTTTCTGCAAACTTAGTTTGGTTTCACCAAAAGTACGTTCGCCATAGGATATTGGCAGTTCGAAAATTTTACACTCACTTTTTCCTGCTAGAAGAGTGAATTCCATCAACCATGTATTACCTTTACTTTTAACATTTGGCAGTATCTGAGTGACGAGATCTTTTTTGAAAACTCGAAAAGAATGTGTTGCATCACTAAGCTCTATCTGAAATAACATTCGAATCAACCTCTGCGCAATCTGGCTGGCCAAATTAGCAGCTAATGACTTACGCGTCATTCCCTTGGGCGATGTCAAGTAGCGGGATCCGATCACCATATCAATATTTTCAGAGCAGCATGTATCGAAAAGCAACATAACATCCTTCGGGCTGTGGCAAAGATCAGCGTCCATCAGGCCAATATACTCGCCTCTTGACTCCTGACATCCAACTACCCACGCTGCTGATATGCCGTTACGATCCTCGTTTTGTATCAAACGAAGATTCTCTATTACCGGCAAGAACGCACGGACTTCGTTGGCTGTACCATCGGGCGAGTTATCGTCCACAACAATTATTTCTAGTTTTTCCTGCCGTTTTTCTATAACAGACTTCCACTGCTTTAGAAGTGGCTCGATATTTTCCCGTTCGTTATAGGTCGGAATTACGATCGAGATATTAATCACGCTAAACTATCGGCGGAAGCCAGTTGCAAGCAAATAAGTCGCTTGCTCACTTCGTCACCACCACATTCATAGAACCATCACCATAAAAGAGTCTCGCCAATGGATGATCGTGTTCGTAAAATAGTGGTGCAAAGATATTGCGTACATTACGGTAGTGCGGCTTATAGAACACTCGGTAGTAGTTTTGAAAACCGTTATTCTCTAGAAGAGAGAACCACTCTGCTTCTGTATAAGAATTGTACTGCGGTGCCTGAACAATGTCTCGAAGACTAAGCACAAGATCATTGTCAATCAACTTCATCAGATTTTCGAGAAGATTAACAGAAGCCTCCCAAGATTCTTGGTCAGAAGAATCAATTTTATTCTTTAAATCTTCAAGTTGATCTTTTAACCACCCTTCAAGATCGCCATCGGCAACCAATTGTTGCATGGCTTCATCGTGTTGATATTCATCTCGGAGTACTTCTTTGAATAGCCGATTGAGTATGCCACCCTTTCCCGTGACATAGATAAAGGACTTCCCACCAGTTTTTAGAACCCTATGAATCTCTGCAACCGCTTTGTTGTCGTCCGACACATGATGAATAACACCTCTACAAAGAACAAAGTCGAATTGCTCTTCTTCGTAGGGAAGATCAAGAATAGACCCAATATCTGCCTGCCAGCATCCTAGATAGCTTTCATTGGTTTTCAAACGCTCTGCAGCCGGTTTAATAAAGGAGCTATCAATATCGAGTGCGTGAACAAAACGAGCCCCTAAATTAAGCAAATTCACAACCCCATGCGCTGCTGAACCACAACCCAGATCTGCACACACCGTGCCTTCAAAATAAGCCTCTGGAAATCCCAAGCGGCTCGGTTCGATAATGTCTGAGTGGCGAGTCGTTACTTTCTCATCAGCTAGGTGAGCCAAGTGAATATCGTGAAATATTTTTCGGGTCTGCTTTTCGAGGTCACTATCTTTCATATATGGATTTCAAATCTCTAGATATTTGTTGAGTCCTATAATTTTATTCATGTATTTAACTCTTCGTCAGGATGCGATATTAGTAAGTCGGTCTTTCGAAATAGTCAAATCGTCCATTAGGCCAGCTGCACGCGTAACCTACGCTAAAAGTTTGGCATCCACACAACCCATTAGGCTTCAAAATATCAGAATATTGCGACTAAATATACTTCTTGTACAGTGAAAAGACTTGCTAAAGAATAAATATTCCTGTCTGACTTGTAAACGGGCTCAACATCTAAACCTGTATACTTTAAAGAAACTTGGGCTAACCATTCCGTACTGGTATGTGGATAACAATTTAATTGTTGATACAACATTTCCAAATAGAACTAATCAATAAGGCTAACTAGTGAGCGTTATTTTAGGGATTAATGCTTACCATCCAGGTGCATCTGCCGCCATAATTGTGGATGGTATACCCGTCGCGGCAATGGCGGAAGAACGCCTGAACCGAGTCAAGTATTTTGCTGGGTTTCCTACACTTGCGATACGGCAATGCCTTGAAATTGCAGGTTTAAATTTAGGTGAAGTAGATGTTGTGTCAATTGGCAGGTCTCCAAACGCCAATTTGGGTCGCAAAGTACTTTACGCACTGACTCATCCGAGCAAGTTCTTTAATCTACAAAAAATCAAATATTCTCGAAGTGGTCTAGAGTCGATACGACAACTGATCGCGACACAATTTGACACTGATCCACAACAGTTACGGTTTACCGTTGAATTCGTTGAACACCACCTTGCCCATATTGCTAGCGCTTACTTCATTTCTCCATGGGACAAATCTGCAGGTATAAGTATTGACGGTTCGGGTGATTTTGTAAGCTGCATGATGGCTGCCTGTGAAGGCTCTGATATCCACGTAATCAAAAGGCTCTTTGTTCCTCACTCACTGGGTACCCTATATACCACTATTTCTGAGTTCATCGGTTATGGCAAATACGGTGATGAAGGGAAGGTTATGGGTCTTGCGCCTTTAGGTAAAAATACTTTTTCTGATTTGTTAGAAGACATGTTGTATTTGACTCCTACGGGTTTCAAACTCAACCCACGGTACTTCATGCCATTTGGATCAAACCAGGGTATGACTATTAATTCAGATGGAACCGTGGCAGTCACAAGGCACTATTCGACAGCACTCACAAAAATACTTGGGCCTGCCCGAACCACTAATTCAGAACTAAGTGACCGTGATAGAGATCTCGCGTTTTCCCTACAGTTACGTTTTGAACAAGCCTACCTACACCTTTTACGTATTCTGCATTCTCAGATTTCAGGTCACCGCATAGTTATGGCTGGTGGATGCACGCTGAATAGCGTGGCCAATGGAAAAATATTTACTGAAACTCCATTCACTGATACCTGTATCCAGCCAGCAGCAGGAGACGATGGCCTCGCTCTTGGTTCGGCGCTCTATGTCAGTAATACAATTCTGAAAGAGAACCAACGGTGGGTCATGGAAAATGGCTACCTAGGTCCAGAGCACTCGGATTCAGAAATACAAAACGCCCTAAACGCTATGAATGTCTCTCATGAGAAACTTGATAGAACATCTCTATTAGAAAAGACTGCAGACGAGATAGTGACTGGAAACATCGTAGGTTGGTTCCAGGGGCGCATGGAGTGGGGTCCAAGGGCGTTAGGTAATCGATCTATCCTGGCACATCCTGGCCTAAAGCACATGAGAGACACCCTAAATGCCAGAATTAAGCATAGAGAGGCGTTCCGACCATTTGCCCCGGCAGTATTAGTTGAACAACAGTCTAATATTTTTGAGCAAAATCATCCATCTCCTTTTATGTTACACGTATACAAAATTAGGCCTGAATGGCGGGATCGTTTAAGTGCCGTCAATCACGTCGATGATACAGGACGCTTACAAACAGTCAGCCGGGAGAACAATGCTTTGTTCTACGATCTAATAAATCAATTTGCTGCTAAAACTGGTATACCTGTGATCTTGAATACCAGCTTCAATGAGAATGAACCAATTGTTTGTAAACCATCCGAAGCAATTTCTTGTTTCTTACGTACTAAAATGGACACATTAGTAATCGGTCCATTTTTTTGCAAGAAGAATGACTAACCTGTGGACCTAGAAGGCCCTGAAGTACTCGACTCAAGATGGTATGTTGAAGAAGTTTCTTCTTTAAGAGGATGCGCGATCGAATGGGTCAGTCCTGGAAAAGCGATCATATCTAAGGGCAGTGAACTTTTGCACGGGGACTCTCTGGACGGCCCATTCTCAACAATTGGGACCATACCACTCTCACGCTGGCAACATACGTTATCCAGGAATCGCTTTGCTCGTCGATTTTTACGCTTGATGTATTTCAATGTGTCGCCTCTAAAGAATAATCGTTATTTTGCGACATTCGACAAAACAATCGGTATTTTCGACAATAGTCAGTTTATCCCAATCTCTACCAACAATCGTTTCCGAGTTCTACGGCAAGGTACCGCTCAGCTATCAAACAGTCTTTTCTTGGGAGAGTATTTCAATAACCCTCAAAGGCAAAGTGTCCGAGTCTTTCGTATAGATGTGGACTCAACAACCCCACGCCTCCAAACAGCATACGTTTTCCCACAACGACACATACGGCATATTCATCGGATTCAGTTAGATCCATATACAGGCGACCTATGGTGTATGACAGGCGATTTGCCTAAAGAATGTTTCATCCTAAAAACCTCAGATCAATTTGACACAATTGATGTTGTCGGTGGAGGAGATGAAACCTGGCGTTGCATCAGTCCCGTATTCCTCAAGGATCATATTTATTACGCGACAGACTCCGAATATCACAAAAATTCTATATATCGAATAGATCGGCAAACAGGATTAAGAGAATTGATTTGCCACATCGATGGACCAGTCTATTACTCCACCCGTTTGGAAGAGCATATCTTTTTCGCAGTAACCGCAGAATTGTGCCCCAGCCAGCACTCTGGTCACGCTTCACTTTGGCATCTTTCGACTAACGACCAGTCTAGTCCAGAAAATATTCTTCGAGTACCTAAAGATTCATTGAGTGTAAAATGGTTTTTGCCGGGCACACTTTATTTCCCAACCACGATTGATGAACAGACCAATGTTTATTGGGGAGGATTTGGCTTATCTGGATCTGACTATCGTGTATTTTGTTTAAAACAAAAGAACTAGGGTTCTAAACAAAAGAACACTCTTTATTTATTCCGCAAACATTTTCTCTAGCCTGACCACCGATACTAGCTGGGATGTACCTAAATCTTGAGCGAATATCGGGCCAAGTGTCGAAATTTTAGACAATTTCGAGTCATCCTTCGTTAGATTTTCTACAGCACCCTAGTGCGCCGTAGTACTCCACTGCGCGTGCGCCGATCGACTAATCAGTCACACGCTCTGCTTTTTCGAGAACAACATCCTCTAATGGGACATCAGAGTGGTTACCAACATTACCTGTTTCGACCACAGCGATCTTCTCGACCACATCCATTCCAGACACAACACGGCCGAACACCGCATATCCCCAACCGCTTTCTGTCTTTTCCGTGTGATCCAGAAATTGGTTGTCCTTAAGGTTAATAAAAAACTGGGCTGTTGCGGAGTGCGGATCATTAGTACGCGCCATACAGATGGCACCAGTCAAATTCTTTAGGCCGTTGTCTGCCTCATTCTGGATAGGTGTGCCTGTCCCCTTCTCCTGCATCCCCGAAGCCATTCCTCCTCCCTGAATAACGAATCCTGGAATCACGCGATGGAAGATCGTATTGTCATAATGCCCACTATCCACATAGGACAAAAAGTTCTCTACAGTAATCGGCGCATCTTCAGTATCCAGTTCTAGCGTAATCTCGCCCATTGAGGTCGACAATTTGATCATAATTTTATTTTCCAGTTGTTGATTAGCGTGTACCGCAAAAGCAGAAAAGCACACTATGAGTGATAAAACAAAACATTTGTTGAGAAAACGACCCCAACCGGGCGTTACATCGCTCACACCTCACCTGCCATCTTCAAAATGTGCTTCCACTCTTTGGCTACCACAGGGAGAATCGACAAGCGATTACCTCTTTGTACCAGCTGCATCTGAGCCAATGACCTCTCTGCCTTAAGTGCTTTAAGGGTAACAGGTGATTTAAATTTTTTCCTGAATCGAACATCAACCATGAACCAGCGAGGATTGTCCGGATCGCTTTTGGCATCAAAATATTTCTCGTTGGATAGAAATGCAGTATAGTCAGGATACGCCTCCCGCACGATCTCCATCAAACCAACGATTGCCGGCTCTTCACAGTTGGAGTGATAAAAAAAAGCGAGGTCTCCTTTTTTCATCTCATCACGCATGAAATTTCGTGCCTGATAATTCCGAATCCCATCCCAGTGATCTGTTTTTCGTTTTTCCGCACGCAAGTGATCAATGCCATAAACATCTGGTTCGCTTTTCATTAGCCAGTATTTCATGTTGCTCCTGT
>Ga0315339_1001199_pt1 | contig 24509 bp, 23 predicted proteins | sample ASW17metaG_FD_204514 | JGI IMG/M metagenome (GOLD analysis project Ga0315339, IMG submission 204514) | Ammonia-oxidizing marine archaeal communities from Pacific Ocean, United States - ASW #17 | ecosystem: Environmental > Aquatic > Marine > Oceanic | place: USA: California | collected 2016-12-05
TCGCGGTACTTCTGCCAGATGTTCTGGTCCTTGATCAAGAGTCAAGGGACAACAACTATAGCTTCGCCCAGTTGGTGAAGGCCTGGGATGAGACGGGTGCGGGTCAGGTCATGGTTGAGCGGGTTAATTTAGAGGTGGTTGAGAGTTACGGCATTGCGGACCTTGGTGGAGTGATGCTTGAGCCGTTTAAAAGTGTTGCCCTAAAGGGTCTAGTTGAAAAGCCATCCCCTGAGCATGCCCCCTCCAACTTGGCGGTACTGGGTAGATATGTATTGCCCTCTAAGGTGCTTGAGCTTCTTGAGGATACAGGGGCTGGTGTGGGTGGTGAGATCCAGCTGACCGATGCTCTGGATTCGCTACTGGATACTGATGGGCTAAATGGTTTTGAGACGGATGCCGAGATTCATGACTGTGGCAATAAGCAGGGATTTCTGAGTGCAAACTTGGCGGTGGGGATGAGAGATACCGAGACCAAAATAGTGATAAAAAAACTGTTTAAGTCAAACGGATGGTAGGCCTCTAATAATATGAACAGATTTTCGTGGACACTGCTTATTGGAATGCTTCTGATGCTCTCAGGTATCAGCGGTGTGTCGAGGCTCTCTCAGGCTGCTATTATTTCAGGTTTTGATGGGTCTGTGGTGAGCAATGTTAACGCGCCTGATCGCTTGTTGGTTTTAGGGTTTATAGGTAGCCGCGTTACGAGTGAATTGATACGACGTGGTGAGAGCACCGTGATTATTAAGGATGAAGATCGAAGTCTTGCGAATGACAAGATTAACGACAGAAAGCCCGGGGATGTAGTCAATTGAGCTCTGTGTCTGACAGTACTAAAAACCCTGCCAGCAGTCCGAGCAAAGAAACTCTCACTAAGTATTTAGTCATGGCTCTTTTGGCGCTTATGACGTTCGGTTTAACAGGACTCGGTGCTATCGTTGTGATGTTTGCCCTGTCAACCCTGCGGGCAGGACGAGACTCAGCGGCGTCCCATGGCATCAGCTCTCAAAACTCCTCCCGCTTGGGTGGCGTTGCCATTGTTATCACCTTTATTTTGTTCCTTATTGGCATGGTCATATTGAGTGCGTATACTCCGGGAGTGGTGCGTGATGTGACCTTCATGCACCTTTGGTCCACGGTCTTTGTCTGTGTGATTTTGGGTGGCGTTGAAGATATAAAGGCTGATTTGTTAAGTCCTTATTTTCGGCTGGTGGTTAAGCTGCTAGTTTTTGGCTTTTTCCTGTGGACGACGCCGAATGTTTTACCCACATCTATAGGAGTGCCAGGGGTTGATTACCTTCTCTCACTTTCTTGGGTTGCTTGGGGTCTCTGTACCTTGTTTTGTGTTGGCTTTATCAATGCCTTTAACATGGCAGATGGTGCTAATGGGCTGATTCCGGGTATTGTCACCATCGCCTTTGGCGTATTTTTTCTAGAGTATGGCCGTCCTGCAGAGGGTGTACTTTTCTTTGTCTGCCTGATGTTTTTAATTTTTAATGTCGTATCGGGCTGGTTCTTTCTCGGGGATATGGGCAGTTATGGTCTTGGTGCCGCGATAGTCTGTTATGGGTTGTTGGGTGTTGCTGAGGGAGATTTTTCGGCCGGATTCATGGCGTGCCTTCTGTCCTACCCCTGCGTTGATTTTGTGGTGAGCATTGTCCGTCGAATGCGCAAAGGGCTGTCACCGCTTCAGGCTGACAACGGACACCTCCATAACCGGCTGTATGCCTTTTATGCCCAAAAAATTAAGTCTCGTGTTACGCCTAATTCGTTAACAGGGTTGACCATCAGTGGTGCCTCATCCGGGGTCTGTTTGATAATTTACGCCCTTGGCTGGATCCCGATCCAGAGCAATGCCTGGTTCGGTGTTTTTGGGCTGCAGTGTGCTGTGTACCACATCACGCTGAGCCGACTAAGGTCCTCACAGATGGATGAGATTGCGCCGATGAGCGCTGTGTCTGGTCAGTGATAAAGGCTATTATCGCATTTTAGATATCTAGTTTTCGGAGTTTATGGAGTCTATAAAAAGAAACAAAATTCTTAAATAAATTCCCAAAGTAAAGTAATCGATTAACATCAAATTAAAGGTCTAAATTTGACCAACAAAACAAAAATTACGGTTGTGGGCTCTGGCTACGTGGGCATGTCGCTCGCAGTGCTACTTTCCCAGCACAATGATGTGGTGGTGCTTGATGTTGACCCTGCACGAGTTGATAGGGTCAATAACAAGCAGTCTACTGTGCCTGACGCCGAGATCGAAGCCTTCTTAGCTGATAAAGAGCTAAGCCTCACAGCGACCCTTGATAAGCAGGTTGCCTATAAGGGTGCAAGCTTTGTGGTGGTGGCAACACCCACCAACTATGATCCTGATACCAACCGCTTTGATACCAGTTCGGTAGATAACGTTGTAAGTGACGCTTTTGAGTTAAACTCGGATGCATTGGTGGTAATTAAATCCACTATCCCGGTGGGGCATACTAAATCACTGCAAGGACATCACAATACAGATCGCGTAATTTTCTCACCCGAGTTCCTTCGAGAGGGTCAGGCCTTAAAAGATAACCTTTACCCGTCGCGTATTATTGTGGGTAGCCAGCTCGAGGCGGGAAAAGCCTTTGCTAATCTTTTGGTGGAAGGTGCTGAGAAAAGCAATATAGAAACACTCTTTATCCGCTCAACCGAGGCCGAGGCGGTGAAACTTTTTGCCAATACCTATCTTGCTATGCGCGTGTCGTTCTTTAATGAGCTGGATTCCTATGCACTGGCTCATGACCTTGATGCGAAGAGCATCATCAACGGTGTATGTCTGGATGAGCGAATAGGCGACGGGTATAACAACCCATCCTTTGGGTATGGTGGGTATTGCCTTCCTAAGGATACCAAGCAGCTTCTGGCAAACTATGATCAGGTGCCGCAAACATTGATCCAGGCCATTGTGTCATCAAATACGACCCGGAAGGATTTTATTTCCGATGAGATATTGAAGTTGAAACCCAAGACTATTGGCTTTTACCGTTTGGTCATGAAGGAGGGTAGTGACAATTTTAGATCATCTGCAATACAGGGTGTTATGAAGAGAGTTAAATCAAAGGGTATCAGCGTGGTTGTTTATGAGCCAGGGCTTGATGCGGGTGAGTTTTTTGGATCAAAGGTGTTTACAGACCTTGAGCAATTCAAGAAGGAGGCTGACGTGATTGTGGCCAACAGGAAGGCTGAACGCTTGAATGATGTCGAGCATAAAGTATTTTCAAGAGATGTATTCGGCGACAACTGAGCCACCGTCATTGATTTTAAGGATTATTACACTCAGTTTTGTACATCATATTTGATATTAAGGGATATTTAAGATGATTAAAGCAGTGGTTATGGCTGGGGGCATAGGTAGCAGGCTTTGGCCTTTTTCAAGGGCTGATTATCCCAAGCAATTTTTGAGGTTGCACGGTGATAAAACAATGCTCCAGTCTACAATGCTGCGATTGAAAAATCTCGACATCTCATCATCAGTGACTATTTGCAATGAGGAGCATCGATTCCTTGTCGCAGAGCAACTGAGAGAAATTAATAATGACGGGTCGATTATTCTAGAGCCTGTTGGGAGGAATACCGCGCCAACTATTGCTCTTGCAGCAATTTCTGCTGAAGATGATCCGCTTCTGTTGGTTCTTCCAGCTGACCATTTAGTTAGAGATGAGGGCGCGTTTACCAAAGTCGTCAATCAGGCGATCCCACTTGCAGAGTCAGGCAAACTTGTAACATTTGGAATAGTCCCTAGCGAGGCGCACACAGGATATGGTTATATCAAGATGGGTGGTCAGGAAGGAGGCGGCTTTGTCGTGGACAAGTTTGTTGAAAAGCCATCCAAGGTGGTTGCTCAGGAATATATTGGTTCAAACGATTATCTTTGGAATAGTGGAATGTTCCTATTTAAAGCAAGTCGATATCTAGAAGAGTTAGAAAAATTTAGACCAGATATTTACGAAATTTGTGGCAGCTCCGTTTGCGGCATGGAGTCAGACTTAGATTTTCTAAGAATTAAGAAAGACATTTTTAACGAGTGTCCTTCAGAGTCTATAGATTATGCTGTTATGGAAAAAACAGACGGTTCTGTCGTGGTTCCTATGGATGTTGGTTGGAGCGATATTGGCTCTTGGTTATCGTTATGGGAGGTAAGTGAAAAGGATAAAAACGGTAATTCAAGTTTCGGTGACGTTTTGATTCATAATTCAGAGGATTGTTATGTGCGATCCGATGAAAAATTAGTTGTTACAGTTGGAGTAAAAGACTTGGTCGTAGTTGATACAAAAGATACGGTTATGGTAGCTCATAAAGATGCGGTACAGGAAATAAAAGTTATCACACAGATTCTCAAAGAAAATTTACGCAGTGAGTGGAAATCTCATCGTGAGGTATACCGCCCTTGGGGAAAATATGACTCAATTGGCAACGGGCACCAATATCAGGTCAAGAGAATTACTGTAAAGCCAGGCGGTAAGCTAAGCCTTCAAAAACATCAATATCGATCAGAGCATTGGGTTGTTGTGAGCGGGACCGCAAGGGTAACGAATGGTAGCGAAATTTTTTCTTTAGCTGAAAATGAATCCACATACATACCAGTTGGAGTCGTCCATGCCCTAGAAAATCCTAGTGACTCAGAATTGGAGTTAATTGAGATACAAACTGGATCATATCTCGGCGAAGATGACATCCTCCGTATTGAAGACATATATGGTCGGGCTTGATGGTAATGTTTAAAATACTACCAGATTATGAGGTGTTGGTGTGCAAGTCTTAATTACAGGTGTAGCGGGGTTTATTGGGTATCACCTTGCAGATAAAATGTTGAAACTTGGTTACCAAGTTTTGGGAATTGACAATCTAAATGATTATTATGATCCATCATTAAAGAAATTAAGGCTTGAAAATTTAGTTACCCACAAAGAATCACGAAACTTTAAATTTTTGGAATTAGATATTTCTTGCCGAAACATGATGGAAGATATATTTCGTGACTATCAGCCTGAGTATGTCATACACCTAGCTGCCCAAGCTGGAGTTAGGTATTCTCTTGAAAATCCTCATTCATATGCTGATTCAAATCTTATCGGATTCCTAAATCTTCTCGAAGGATGTAGGTGTGCTCCAGTAAAACATTTAGTTTATGCCAGCTCCAGCTCAGTTTACGGAATGAATAAAGAACAACCTTTTAATACTTCTGATCGAGTCGATTATCCTGTATCGCTTTATGCGGCAACAAAAAAAGCAAATGAGCTGATGGCTTTTTCCTATAGCCATTTATATAAAATACCATCTACAGGGCTTAGATTCTTCACAGTATACGGACCTTATGGGCGACCTGACATGGCTTATTACAAGTTTACTAAATCTATACTAAATGGTACGCCCATCGATGTGTACAACTTTGGCGATATGTTGCGCGACTTCACATATATTGACGATATTATTGATGGCGTTCTCAAGGCGCTAAAGACAATTCCGATTGAGACTTCATCCGAATTTTCTAACGCTAACGCGCCATACAAAATTTATAATATAGGAAATAATAAACCTATCACTTTGAGTAGGTTTATCTGTGCAATTGAGAGTGCATGTGGGGTTCAGGCTAAACGAAATTTTCTACCGATGCAAAGCGGTGATGTGCCTCTTACATATGCTGAGATTTCTGACTTTTCTGAGAATACTGGTTTCGTACCAAAGACGGAGATCGAATCTGGTATTCTATCTTTTGTAAATTGGTACAAAGATTTCGTAGATACTGAAGATGATTCGGGAGTATCAGGTTAATGAGTGAGATGTTTAGAACGCTAGCAGTCATTCCAGCGAGAGCTGGCTCTAAAGGAGTGCCAAACAAAAATATTGCTTTATTGGGTGGAAAGCCATTAATCAGTCACACTATCTTGACTGCCTTAGAGTCAATATTTATTACGGATGTCGTTGTCAGTACCGATAGTGAAGAAATTGCAGATGTCGCAAGAGAGCTTGGTCTTGAAATTTACTTCATGCGCCCTGCTCACTTAGCGCAGGATACATCGCTTACAGCACCCGTTGTAGCTCATGCAAAAAAAGAGATGGAGGCTATTAAAAGCTATAGATATCAGGCGATAATTCTTCTACAGCCGACATCACCTTTTAGAACTAAGGTTATGATAGACGAAGCTATCACTAAGCTCAGAAATAAAGAGTGTTCAAGTGTGGTCTCAGTAACTGATGTTGATGGTTATCATCCATTTCGAATGAAAAGAGTTGATAATGGGTTTTTGAGTAATTTTATTGACCAGGGTTTTGAGGATATGAGGCCAAGGCAAGTTTTACCAAAAGTTTATATCCGCGATGGAGCGATTTACGGCATCAATTCGGACGAGTTCGATCGCTTGGGGCAATTGGTTACTGATCGCTGTAAGCCGATCATATCCTCGGGTGAGAGCTCTATCAATATTGACTCTCTACTAGACTTCCAGCTCGCAGAGTATGTATTAAAAAATGAAAAACCCTAGAATACTGTGCCCTTCCCCAAGTCTTTTTAGTCCAGAAGGGTTGGAATATTCCCGAGAAAAGCTAGATATTAACATAGTCGAAATGACACAGGCTGACTTCGAATCAGCCCTCGTTAAATATGATGGTGCGCTAGTTCGTTTCGACAAGAATTTCACGTCTGATCTCATGAGGTGTTCTAATTTAAAATACATAATCTGCCCGACTACTGGGTTAACGCATATAGATTTAGCGGCAGCAGCAGAGCTTGGTGTTGAGGTTATAAGCCTTAAGGGAGAATACGATTTTTTGAGCAGTATTGTTGCAACGGCAGAGCACACGCTTACCCTTATAATGGCATTGAATAGGAATTTGATTGCAGCTGCCAAAGACACTAGTTTATTTAATTGGCGCCCATCGTTGTACCGGGGTCATGAAGTATTTGGTAGTAAGGTGGGAATTATTGGAATGGGTCGGCTTGGAAAAATCGTGGCTAACTACCTGTCGGCTTTAGGGGCACAAATATATTTCTATGATCCCCATGTGGACGCGATCGGTATGCCTTACTTTAAAATCAAACAATTAAATGAGCTCACTGATATCTGCAACATTATTTCGGTTCATGTGGACTTGCAGCCTGGGAACTATAGATTTCTTAACCAGAGTTTTTTTTCTCAAATTCATAACCTAGATATATTTATTAATACGTCTAGAGGGGAATTGGTCGACGAAAATGCCTTAATCGCAGCATTTGACGAAGGTAGGGTAAAAAAGATTGGCATTGACGTCCTTGACAGTGAGCTTGATTCCACGCTAGGCGGCAACAAAATTTTATCGAGAGCTGCCGAGGATAACAACATAATCGTGACGCCTCATATTGGTGGTGCCACATTGGAAAGTATAGCTAGAACGGATATTTTTATTATAAATAAGTTTTTAAAATTTATGGAGAGAAAACGATTATGAAGTTTATTGCTGAGTTTTGTCAGAATCACAACGGTGATTTCAAAATATTAGAGAGGATGGTTGCTGAGGCTGCTGAAGCTGGAGCGACTCATGGGAAGATACAGACAATTTATAGTGATAACCTGTCTTTTCGTCCAGAATTTGAAGCTGGTGTTTCGGCTGGTGGTAAAGTTATTGCCATTAAAAGGCCATATAGAGCGGAATATGACCGGCTTAAGAAGTTAGAGCTTTCGCCAGATGACGCGGAACAATTCGTAAAGCTGTGCGAAAAATTTAAAATCGTGCCAATGACAACGTGTTTTGCCCGAAATAATTTAAGTGAAATCGAGCAGGTCGGATTTAAATCAATAAAAATTGCGAGTTATGACTGTGCATCATATCCGATGATTAGAGAAGTCGCTGCAAAATTCGATGATATTGTTATTTCCACGGGAGCTACCTACGACTCTGAAATAAGAAAGACCTGTGAAATCTTAAAGGGTCGGAATTTTGAGCTTCTTCATTGCGTAACTCAATACCCCACTCCGCTCGATGCAATGAACCTTGCAAGAATGGGGTGGCTAAGACAGTTCACGGATAATGTTGGTCTATCTGATCATTCGCTTGTGGCAAGAGATGAGGTGTGGGCCTGTAAAGTTGCGCTATATTTAGGTGCTACATCTCTGGAACGTCATTTTACAGTTTTGCCAGCTGATTTGACTAAAGATGGTCCGGTGTCAATAACTTCTGTGCATTTAAATGAGCTTGTGAGATTCTCTCGTCTAACTAATATTGAGCAACAAAACGAGTTGGATGAACAGCACATGAGGTGGAGGATTATGATTGGGGAGAGTGAACGAAAGCTTACAGATGAAGAATTACTTAATCGAGCATATTACAGAGGTAGATTTGGTAGTCGACGGCCTGAGGGAGGTGGGCCCTCGCAATTTATTTATAATTGGGAGGAGACGCCGTTTTGTTAAAGGTTTATGAAAATGATTTTGCCATTGTGCAGTCGAATTTAGATCTGCGCGCGGCGCTTATTGCTGTAAATAATGCTGCGAAATCTAAAAGGTTTAAAGGCTTTTCTGTTGTTTTAGATAATAATAAAAAATATGTCGGTGTGTTAACTGATGGCGATTTACGGCGCTTAAATATAAATAATGTCGATATCTCGGATGATATTGCAAATTATGTTTCCTCGGACTCGGTGTACTTGACGATTAGTGAGGCTCATAGAGATGATGCCCTCGAAGTTATTTCTAGTAAAATATCAGCCTTAAATAAGGATGTGAGCTATATTCCAGTTATTGACGAGAATGGCTACCTTGTAGGAATTGTAAATAGATCAGAATGTTCTACGAATGAAAACGTTGCGGTTTATGGCTTAGGTTTTGTTGGTATCACATTATCAGGTCATCTCGCTTCGAACGGTGTTTCAGTTACAGGAATTGATGTAAAAGAGAGTTTGGTTCACGATTTGCAAAGTGGAATTATGCATGTAAGAGAGCCTGCTTTGCCGGAGTTGATAGCACACTCTTTGAAAACCGGAAATTTAATACTTAAATCTTCATCTGAATCTTTGCAGGCAGACGTGCACATTGTTTCAGTTGGAACACCGGTGAACCGTAATGCGCAGGTAGATGATCGGGCATTGCGAGATGTTGTGTCATCGATTGGTCTCAATTTAAAACGCAATGATTTGGTGATTTTAAGGTCTACCGTGCCAATGGGGACTACTAGAAAAGTTGTCATTCCCATGCTAGAGAAGCTGTCTGCGCTGAAGGTGGGATCAGACTTCTTTGTGTCTTTTGCGCCGGAAAGAACTGTTGAGGGAGACGCGATTCGAGAGCTTAGAGAGTTGCCGCAAATTATAGGTGGTTACTCTGAAGCCTGCACAAAAGTGAGCTATGAGTTTTGGAATAAATTTAGTGGCGTTGTTGTCGTTGTTGAGAGTCTTGAAGCCGCAGAGTTAGTTAAATTAGCCAATAATTCATACAGAGATTTATCGTTTGCATTTGCTAACCAAATAGGTTTAATGGCTGAAGAAGTAAATATTGATGCATTCGACCTTATTTCTAAAGCAAATTCAGGTTATCCAAGAAATAAAATACCATTGCCTAGCCCGGGTGTAGGTGGATACTGCCTTACGAAGGACCCCTACTTGCTGGAGAGTAGTATCCCCAAAGACTCTTGTGTTCCGATTCACTCCTTGGGGAGAGCTATAAATGATCGTGCAACTCTTGTATCAATTAAAAAGCTGGAAAAACACGCCGCAAGAATAAATAAAAAGTTAACTGATCTGTCGGTGTTGGTGGTAGGCATCGCCTTTAAGGGTTTGCCTGAAACGAATGACTTGCGGGGTTCCTGTGCTGTAGATCTTATAAATGAACTAGGCAGTCGGTCCGTGAAAGTTCGGGTCTGGGATGCGGTGATTACTAGTGAAGAGCTTTTATCTCTCGGATTCGATGTGATAAGTGACTTATCGCAATTGGATAATGATATTGACGCTGTTTTAGTTATGAATAACCATCCGGAAAACAGAAAAATAGAGAGTTCTGTTGAAGGGTGTACCGGTATTTTGATTTTTGATGGGTGGCATACATTAGATAAAGAGTTGATTAAACAGTCCGAAAATCTCTCTTACTCTACTATTGGTTTTATGGAATAGTAATGAAGATCGGCATAGTTGTATGCAATAATGGCTATGGCCACATACGGCGGCAGTCTATTATTGCTGCGGAGCTTATATATAGGCGGCATAATGTTGTGATGTATGCTCCAATTCACTCTCTTAAAAACATGGGTTCAGATTTAGTTAATTATTGCCGTGATTTTAATACCCATACATGTGCGTCTGATTGGATGCAGGGAAACTCTAGCAAATGGCTTAAGTCGATAGGATCTATGTGTGAGTATGATGCTGTTATATCTGATAACTTGATTGATATATTATCAGTGAGACCCGATGCAATTATCTCAGGGTCTTTTTTCTGGCACAAAACTCTAGATTTGCCGATGCATGTAATAGAAAATCAAGAAAAACTACTTACAGAACACGAGCCTACCATTATATCAAATAAATACTTCAGTCCCGATTATATTAGATCAAGAAAAAATTTTGTGCCGATTGGATTTATTGAAAAAGGGATAGTAGCGCGACGTTACAAACAACGACATAAAAATAAATCCGTATTGCTAACTATTGGTATGGGACGTTCAGATTCAGAGACCTTGATGAAACACTACATCATAGATGTTGTAGAGGGTCGAAGTTTCAATTTTAGACAGTTTGACAAAATATACATAGAGAGTCGTATGTTTAACAATAGCCTGCCACCTAACTTTGTGAGAGCTAAGTTCGATGAGCCTATGTTTGAGGATTTGGATGTTGTTATCGGTCGTCCTGGAATGGGTATCATAACTGAATGCGCTACAAGAAATATTGATTACATATCCATCCTAGAGAGTTCAAATTCTGAGATGACTTTTAATAACAACGTGTTAACACATCATTTTAATACAGTCGTAGTCGGTGATTTCGAAGAGGGGTTAGATTTCGCATGTTCTGGGCAATTTAAAGAAACCCTGCTTAGCAAGGCTAATACAGCTGGGTTGAGTGAGTTTGTTTCGATAGTTGAGGGTAAGCATGAATTTGTTGCGCAAAGTTAGGAGCAGACTTTACGGCCAAAAAATCGCTTCTAATATCCTCCTTCCGGAGCACTATTACTTAGGCAAGGTGGCCCTATCAGGAAACATTCAATTGGGCGATTACGTATCGATTGCTGACAACACTTCAATATTATCTCAGACAGCTTCAATCCGTATCGGAAATCGTGTAAGTATTGGCCCAAATGTACTGATCCAGACTTACACACACGACTCTTATAAGAAAATCACCAGCCATTTTTATATGAAACTTACGACAGAATTTGATAAAAGCTTGCTCAGTGAAAAATTAATAACAATTGGCGATGATGTTTGGATTGGGGCTAACGTTGTAATCTTACCAGGTATTAACGTTGGGGATAGAGCGATAATTGGTGCAAATACTGTTGTCCATTCTGACATTCCGCCAGATACAATTTGCTCTGCAGGACGTGATTTATCTATTAAACAGCGAGTATATACTTGACCCTTTATTCGGCGTTTTTTTTCCTATTAGTCTCTTATGAAAAGCTTGTAATGCTTGGCTTTGGTCTACCTAGTATAATCGGATTAAAGCATGTTCTATTAACATTCATGGTGTTTTTAGTGTCTTCTGGGAAAAAAATCAAGCTTGATTATCGCCTTTTAATTTTATTTTTACTTTTACTAATTTATGTAGTAGTTCAATTTTATTTAAGTGATCCCAATCTCACCTCTTTTTTTATTAGTTTTTTCTTTGCGATATTGCCGATTAGCGTTTTGATTCTTGGCCGCTCCCTTCATCTGTCGAGGAGCTTTGTTAACCGTTTGATTTATAGGTCTGTGCTCATTGCGATATTCTGCGCTGTTCCAGCATTATTTTTTCAAGTACTCGGATTTGATTTACGTCTTAATAGCTGGATGTATCGAGAGGCAGGAGCCCTAGGTTCAGCTATGGTAGTAACCATAATTTTTTGTATTTACTTGCTTAGAGAAAATCACTTTTCAAATAAAAAATTCATATATCTTGTTGCGATCCCAATTTTCATAGTGCTCGCATCAGTATTAAAGAAAAACATCTTAATGTTGTTTTTTGTATTCTGTGTTCTTTATTGGTTTGAAAGGCATCGCTTTACAAAGCGACAAATAAGATTCTTGTTTGTGGCGATGGTGGTGGGCGTCTTAATCATGGCACCAGCTATGCTGATTAATATCCAAGATAATATCGACTATTTCGTAAATGTTGGTGCTGAGGGGCATATTCGAATTGCCATGTATCTTACAGCCATTAATATTAATCTCGACACAAATGGCCTAGGTTCGGGATTGGGTTCGTTCGGCTCTTTGGGGTCCCTAATTTCAACATTAAGTAGTTCGGGGATTGTCTACGAGCTCAGCGACACTTACTATCAATACGGTATTCATAACATTGCTGGTAATTCGGCAGACAAACTGAACCAAGGTGAAGCTGGGACCTTATTAGATACTTTTTGGCCACATATCTTGGGTGAATTAGGTGTACTTGGATCATTGCTGTACTTATCGATTTTAGGAAGAGCTTTATCGTTCACCCGAAGTAATTATTTACCGAGCCTAGCCGTTATGTCTGTGTATTTTGACGGATTATTCTTGATGATACCCGAAAGCCCATTATTCATATTCTATAGTCTCTTCTTGGCCTCTTTGGCGATAGGGGCAAAGCGTGCTTAGATTGTTGATAGTCACACTGCATGTTGACGAGCCTCAAATGTCGGTGCAATCTGAGCAAATTTCAGCTCTTAAAACGATAGAAATCTATGATATCAAACACATCGTAATTTCTGGGATGCAGGCCAAAGCTGCGATGGTTAAACTTTATCAAGAAATTCAAAAGCACTCACACTTCGATTATTTCATAAAGTTGGATGCAGACATGACCTTTAGAGATCTGAATAGTCTTCGTGATTTGATTGATAGCGCTATCGCCTCTCAAGAAAATCGGTATACGGTGTCAGTTTTTGATCATGCTACCCGTCTGAATATATTCGGGCTTCATGTGGTTAAGGTTCAAGCGATCAATGAAACTGCCTCAATCACCGAACTTAAAAGAGATGATTGGTTAGCAGAGATGCCTGGTGCGTCAGTTATGTTAAGAACCCCACTTATCGATCACTGTGAGAATCCTAGTGATTTCCAGTTGTATACCTTTGGATATAATCGGGGTTTGAAACATAAAATAAAAAAGCAAAATATGTTCTATATCTTCCTTGTGACTATTCTCAATTACCTGATTGATCGGCGTTACAGATTTGTTGCCAGAGGTTTTATAGATGGGTATAACCTGAATAAACCAGAATTCGATTCGGACTTAGTGAAACATAAATTTAAGATTACGAAATCAGTTAGTAAAAAAGAGCTGCTTAATTTGTTTTTGAAAAATATACATCTTCTTCCAGTTTCTGTTTTTATAACCATTTATCTTAAATTCAAATGAGCAATAAACTATTTTTGTCCTATATCTCGCAGATAGCGCCAATAGTCATATCATTCATAGCTCTGCCGATAGTTTACTCGCGGGTTCCAATCGATGATATTGGGAGATATGAATCTACACTTTTTTTAGGGGGCTTATTCATTGTTTTTAGTAAATTATCCCTACCAAGTGTTTATTTTCGGCATAAATTGAGGGAAAGCACGTCGCCGGAAAATATAATAAAACTTCTAGAGACGGTATGCTTGGTACTCGCCTTTCTTCTTTTGCTATTTGTGTCGATTGTTGATGATTTTCTAAGCTTGATTGAAAAAATGTATTGTATCTCGTTAGTATCTTTAATATTGATTGAGATTCTGAGAAAGGACACTCAATCCGATGAAAATTATCTTCTTGCAATTAAAATATTTGTCCCGTGTGCCATTTTTGTCCAAGGTATCAAAGTACTACTCGTTCTTAGTGGCTTTATTTCATATTCAGCATTACTGTCTGCGGATATCATGCTTCATACCGTCTACTTAGTTATCTATGTGACATATCGGAATCTAGCTTTTAATTTTTCTCGTTTAACGGATAAGAATCGATACTTTGGGTTGCTGGATTTTGACAAGGAATACTGGATTACGCTATACGCACATCACGTCCTAAGCTTTGTCAATCAGCATTTCGTGAAAATTTTAGTGATAACATATTTGTCTAAGGCTGATATGGCGTTACTAGCATTAAGCATTAAGGTTCTTTTGCCAATTTCATTTAGCGTAGACGCACTTATTTATTGGTTGAGCCCCTTAATTTTCAAAGGGAAAGTCAAGCCGACACGTTGTCACATATTAGCTGTATTGGGTCTTGGTGCTCTTCTGCTGTTTCTTACAGAGCTGTTTTATGAAGTGTTTTTCCTCATGATTTTTCCGGAAACATTTGTTGAAAGTAAGTCAATTTTTATGATTCTCTTGGTTGGTCAGATTTTCAATGTTGTCTATAGAATCGCTGCAGTGCAGATATTAGCGTCCTCTAATATTTTTATATTATTGAACATCACTATCATTAACTTACTTGTTACCGTTTTTATAACCTATATTTCTGGTGCTGACCTTTCTCTCAGAATGGTGGCTTCCGTGACAATAATTCAAGCGTTAGTGCAGGTTGCTTTAGTTTATGCGTATGGTAGATATAATTCTCAGTCAGCTTAATCTGTCAGAGTATGTTGTGAAAAAGAAAGCTGGCGATCCAATCTTGCTCAACAGTACGTTCGCGACAGATATGCCGACATCCCTTACTGGTTTTACAGATGAAAACTCGCTGTTTGTGATTAATGAAAGATCTAGGTTAGACCAATTTGAGTTTTATAGGAGACCACTATTTGATGGAATGGAATTCCGATATCACTGGCAAAATAATGAATCCGCTGGGTTTCGAAAGTTCGCTCCACTCCTTATTTTCCGTGCGGTATTCTATGCTCTATATGTTGTATGCTCTTATAAGGTTGGCATGCGAAAGGCGTTTCTTTACTCATATTTCGTTTTAAGACGGCTTTCGTCAGTTAGTCTGGACAGTCAAATTTTAGTGGGTAAAAAATATGTTTTTATTACAAATTTTTACAATAATCTACCGCTAATCTATTTTATAAAGTCGAAAAATCCCGATATCACAATTGTTGAAGTGCAGCATGGAATAATTCCGATAAATCATAAAGGTTATGACAGAGAAACGATATTGTATAGCCCAGATTATGTAGTTGTTAATTCGTATGATTGTATCCCTAGTATTAACTTAGATACGAAATTTGTTGTCTCTAGAGGTTTGCGAAGGAGTTTCTCATTGACGTCCAAGTGTAGTAGTAGGACAGTAGTCGTTCTGACTAAGTCATGTTGGGAAATAGAGCTTGTAAAAGCTTTTGATTTGATAGGGCCATCGCATGTTTATATAAAACCGCATCCAAGGGTAAGCGTTGAAGTCATTGCGAAATACCTTACCAAAATTGGGAGAGAAAATTTTGATTTTTTGCATGTAAATGAGTTTAGTTTGTCAGATAAGATTTATTCGGGAAATTCAACGCTAGGTTTTGAACTTTTAGAAGAGGGTATACCCGTGGAGTTTTTAGTTGATTAGGTGTAAAGACCAATGTAAACATATTAATTTTGGTTAGGTCTAAGGATCTTTTTGGTTGTATGAGATGGCGTGATTTTTCGTGAAAAAGATTTCAATAATATCGGGATCGGTTCACATAATTCGAAGTTGATGGTGATTATATGAGAGGAATTTGATGAATAAAGATCATAAAATATGCATTTTAGGGCTTGGGTATGTCGGGTTACCTTTAGCGGTAGAATTTTCAAAAAAGTTTGACGTTGTTGGGTATGACAACAATCATAGCCGCGTTGATGAACTCAAAAGTGGCCACGACCGAACCGAAGAAATTTCTGATAACGATTTGCACTGCTTTTCTGGACTGTTCACCGCTGATATAGGGGTTATTGCTAAATGTAACGTCTTCATAGTTACTGTCCCAACTCCTATTGACCAAAATAAGTGTCCTGAACTATCAGCTTTGAAAGAAGTTTCAAGCTCGATCGGCAAATTTCTCAAAACAGAAGATATAGTGATTTACGAATCTACGGTGTTTCCGGGCGTCACGGAAGATATTTGTGTGCCCATTTTAGAGGCTTCTTCGGGCTTAACATATTTACAGGATTTTAACGTTGGCTATTCTCCTGAAAGGATAAATCCCGGGGATAAAGTCAATACTGTAAAGAACATCACTAAGCTTGTTTCTGCAAGTTCAGGTGAGGCCTTAAAAACGGTAGAATATCTTTATTCTGAGATTATAGAAGCTGGTATTTACTCATGTGAGTCAATCAAGGTTGCTGAATGCTGTAAGTGTTTTGAAAATACTCAGCGGGATATGAATATCGCATTAATGAATACTTTGGCTGGTCTGTGTGAAAAAATAGGTATCGAAACAAACGATGTGATAAACGCTGGTATTACAAAATGGAATTTTCTGGATTTTCGCCCTGGCTTGGTCGGTGGTCATTGTATAAGCGTTGATCCCTATTATATGGTTCATCTAGGCCGATCACTCGGTGTGGATGTTTCGCTGATTGAATCTTCACGAAATATTAATGAAAAAATTGTTTCTAAAATCTATGAAAAATCAACTGGTGTTCTTGGTGATGAAAAATTTAATGTTTTAATATGTGGGTATACGTTCAAAGAGGATTGTCCCGATACTCGCAATACCAAAGTAGAAGACTTGGCCAACATGTACCTTCAAGGTGGGCATAGTGTCACTATTTACGACCCAATAGCAGATTGTGATTTCGTTGAGCATAATGTTACTGACCTTGGTTCAGCGTTTGATTTAATAATTTTCGCAGTCAAGCATGCTCGCTTTATTGATGAAAGGGATCTTATTCTCAAGCTAAAGAAGGATGATGCTTTGGTATTCGATTTGAAATCTCAGTTTGCTCAAGAATATTCTGATTGGAGGTTATGATGAGATTTTTGATTACTGGGGGTGCGGGTAATATCGGCGCCAGTTTAGTTGTGAAGCTCGCAAATAATCCTGAAAATATTGTCTATGTTGTTGACGATTTATCTACAGGGCGAATCGAGAATTTGGCATCAGTTTCGGACTCTATTACTTTCCTGAATTTAGACGCCAACAGCCCCCTATTTTTGGAGAGTGTAAAAGACCAAGTTGATGGTCTTGATTACATTATTCATCTTGCGGCGGTCGTTGGCGTAGAGCGAACGTTGAATGATCCTTTAAAGGTTTTAGGGGATGTCGATGGATTTTATAACATATGCAAGCTTGGTTTGTTTTTTAATGTAAAAAAGGTGTTATTTTCTTCGTCCTCTGAGGTATACGGTGAACCAGTATGTCACCCGCAAAATGAGACAACTACACCTCTAAATGCGAAGCTTCCTTACGCTGTCACAAAGTTGGTTGGTGAAAAAGTATTTGAATCTTTCAAAAAAATGCATGCCTTAGACTTCAGTATTATGAGGTTCTTTAATACCTATGGACCCAAGCAGTCTACTGACTTTGTAATTTCTAGGTTCATAACTCAGGCTATGAATAATGATGATATAACAGTAATTGGTGATGGGTCGCAAACAAGATCCTTTTGTTATATCGATGACAATATTGATACGATTATAACAATCCTAGACCTAGATGTTCCGCTTATCAACGTCGGTTCAGATGTTGAAATCTCTATATTGAATTTAGCTAAGTTGGTGATAGAGGTATTGAGTTCGAAGTCCAAAATAATTCACCTTCCAGCGCGCTCAGAGGGTGATATGGACCGACGATGTGCCGATAATTCATTGATGAACATGGTACTAGAGCGGGAACTTTGCCCTCTCCGTGATGGTATTCGGAAGACCGCAGAATATTATGCGAAATAAAATTTTTTTAATTTGCCATGAATTTTCTCCTAATCAGGGAAGTGAATGTAAAAGTGGCTGGAATACTGCGTTACAGCTGAACAAAGTTGCCGATCTCACTATAGTGGCAGCGGAGACTAACCAATGGGGAACTCGAAATTATAGGCAGGCGGTAGAACGCGAATCCGAGAATAACAGTCTTAAAATCATTTGGATTCCACAGGCTCGAAAATATAATAGGCCGAGAGGTTTTGGGTCAAATATATTCGTCCAGGTGATGTACTTTTTCCGCCTTAGAGGCTGGCATAGTAAGGTAATTAAAGAGCTTAAATTCCATAAGATCGATATCTTGCATTATTTTAATCATATATCTTTTCGGGCTTACGATAAACGTTTTAATTCGCTGGCGCCAAAAGTTGTTATTGGTCCTGTTAGTGGTACTCAAATACTTCCCGGTGGATTTTTGACGTTTGGATTCATCTACAATTGTAATTTAATATTACGGTCAGCTGCTAATCGTTTACATAGATTTGTTAAACGCAGTGCTTTTAAGTCTCCTAATATTTCGACTATATTTGCCGTAACTAGGGATGATGTCAGTTACTTCAAAAAAATCCATAGTCATGTTGTTCCTCTATCAGATATGGCGCAAGATTTAAAAGCTGACGAAATGGAGAAATCGGTTTATAAACATAGCGAGAAAAAGAAAAAAAAGCTTCTTTGGGTTGGTAGATTAGATAATCTAAAAGGCCTTGATATATTACTAGAGGTATTTAAAAGAAGTGATAGGATTAACAGTAATTATGAACTTACCGTACTTGGTGACGGAGCTAATTTTGCCAGATATCAAGCGGTGATTATTCGGTACGATCTAAGCATTATCCTCAAGGGGCAGGTACCATTTGCTTTTGTCAAAAACTTTATGTTGCAGTCAGATCTCATGGTCCACTCAAGTCTTAAAGAAGCTGGTGGCGCGGTGTTAAATGAAGCCATGTCAAATGGTCTACCAGTTGTGTGTCATGATTCTTTTGGCTTTTCAATCCATTTTGATGATCAGTTTTTGATTAAGATACCCTTTATTTCGTTCGAAACTAGCGTTCAAGTGTTTCAGAGAGAGCTTGAGAATATCGCTCGAAATCACCGAGTTCTTTCTCAGTTGCGGAATAATATTGAAAATAACTTCATGCCTACTACATGGGAAGATCATGCCATGATTATCAACAAAGAGTACAAATAGCTTATATTTTTCGCGGGCCTAGATTTTCCGATTGAAAGATATTACTGTCCAAGATCTAAAACGTGTTAGCAAACTAAATTATTGATTAGCCCTCAAATATGAGAATTCTGTTTATACACACAAGAGGTTACCATTCGTCGGGGCCTGAGACGTACTTAGAGAATATGGGTCATATATTTGATGCAGCTAAAATCGAGTATGACCTTTTTTGTTTAGACTATAGCGAAAATAATTTTAGTTACATCCTCCCTGATATGCCAAAGCCTATCGGTGCAGCAGGTGTGTACAGGTATAGCGATCAAAAATTATCATTGCGCGATAAAGTTGGAGTCTTATTTGGGGCTTTTTTCAGACTGGATGTATTTTCCAGATTAAATGAGGTACTGAGGGAACAAAAATACGATCATATTATTGTCTTACAGTATTTCCTGAAGCTGTCTCCTGCTGTTTTTCTTGCGGCCAAGAGACACTCGGTCAAGGTGGCGTTTAGACAGAGCGATTTTGGTCTTATCTGTGCGCGCAACACTTTCTATCGTGATGGGGCTGTTTGTACCCAGTGTACTAAAAGCCAGCTGAATATGGTGGCTAACAGGTGTGGTGGTGCTCTAATGTCTTCGGCGATTCTGTACATTACTTATAAAGTAAATCTCCTGTTGATTAGGTATGCGAACCCTACAATAGTTTGGACAAATCGTAATTCTTTCGATATTGGCCGTAAGGTTAAGGTATTGAGAGGATTGGAACATACCTTGAACTTCACCCCTCAAGGTATAATTGCTTCTGATAAATTGTCGATAGATAAAATTTATGATTACGGGTATATCGGTCGTCTATCCGTCGACAAAGGTGTTGATTTTTTACTTGAGCGGTTGTTGCGGATGCCACAACTTGATTTCAACTTTATTTTTGTCGGTGGAATTGATACTGAGTTGATTGAGCTTGTGGAGTTAGTAAAAACTAAGCATCCAGGGAAAACGGTTTTTGTTGACAAAGTTCCAAAGACATCCGTTGCTGGCTATATGGATAGTTGTCGTTATTTGGTGTTTATGAGCAGCTGGTTTGATAACTTACCGAATTCGTTAATTGAGGCTTATGCTAGAGGAATTCCTTGCATTCTACCGGATTTTGGTTGTTTCTCTGAGTTTATACCATCACAATTTCCAAAGTTGGGTTACCTGAAGGGTGGTGAGCTACCATTTGGTGAGTTTGCTACCATAGGTGAAGATGAGTACAGGCGTATATCTGAGTCAGTAATACTTATTTCTGATACTAAGTTTTCAAATGACCAACATTTGAAGGTGATGTTCAATGAAACATAAATTAGTTAGTTGGCTTTCTAGGCTATCTGGTAGGCCTACTTTAGAACTACATTATACATACTACGCGCTAGCGGTTATTTTAATTGGTTATGCGTTTAATTTAGTCCGGTACCAACTGCATAGACCTTTTTTACTGCGCTCTCCGTTTATTGGTTTTATTGGGTCTGGCTCGAAAATTTATTATGGGCGGTATTTTTCAATTGGCGCCAGTGCAAATATTGGCGCCCAGGTGGTTATCCGCTGCCTTAGTAAAAATGGAATAGTGATTGGTGATAACTTCACAATACGCGACTCATCAAAAATTGATTGCATAGGTGTGCTCTCAGAGCCGTCTTCAGGACTCTCTATAGGCAATCATGTAGGTATATCAGAGAATTGCTTTATTCAAGTTAGGGGCTTTTTGGAGATTGGGGACCATGTCATTATTGGCCCCAATTCGACGATCATCACTGAGAATCATAGGTTCGATGACCCAGACATTGCCATTAGACTTCAGGGGACTGAAAGAAAGGGTGTTGTGATTGGAAATAACGTCTGGATTGGTGCTGGTTGTACGGTTCTAGACGGTGTAAATATTGGTGATAATGCGATAATAGCGGCTGGGGCGGTTGTTGTTAGTGACGTTGAACCTTATACAATTTTCGGCGGGATTCCGGCCAGATTAATTAAAAGGAGAGATAGCAAATGAAGATATTTATGGCAGGTGTGGGCGGTATGCTTGGTGAGGCTTTTTACCAGGTATTCACTGAGAAAGGTTATGAAATACAATGCTCTGATATTGATGTTAATGAATCATGGCTTCAGCACTTAGATTTTAGAAATTATGATGCTTATAGATCTGCGGTGATGAAGTATAACCCTGATTACATCTTCCATATCGGTGCTTATACGAGCTTAGAGTTTTGTGAGCTCAATCCATTAGATACTTACTCTACCAATACATTAAGCGTCGAGCATGCGGTGACACTCGCGAATGAGTTGGATATACCGATGCTTTATATCTCGACAGCCGGTATTTTTGATGGCGAAAAGCCGCTTTATGATGATTGGGATTTGCCTAACCCACTAGGCGTATATGCAAGATCTAAATTTATGGGCGAGCGTTATGTTGTGGAGAATGCTAGGCGTTACTATATCTGCCGAGCTGGTTGGATGATGGGTGGTGGTCCAGGAAAAGACAAAAAATATATCTCTAAAATTATGAATCAGATTAAGAGCGGTGTAAGTGTTCTTAATGTGGTGGACGATCGTGATGGAACACCGACCTATACTTTAGATTTTGCGGCAACCTGTGAGGCGCTGGTAAGAACAGATTATTACGGGTTATATAATATGGTCTGTGCGGGGCAAACCAGTCGTCTTGAAGTTACTGCAGAGATTCTTTCAGTTCTTGGTCTGTCTAATGATATCGAGATTAAGTCCGTTACCTCAGATTTTTTTAAGGAAGAGTATTTCGCCGCGAGACCTGTGTCAGAAAGGCTTATTAATACAAAGTTAGGGCTGCGTAATTTAGATCTCATGCGAGACTGGAAACTGTGCATTAAAGAATATTTGGATGCTCGTTATAGTAGTTATTTATGACTTTAAAAGTAAATATAGTGGGTTCTCATGGGCTTTATGCTAGTTATGGAGGCTGGGATCAGTTAGTCATAAATCTTGCTGAGCGCAAGGATGAGCGGATACGCTATCTAATATTTAACCCAAAAGAAACAGCGGTTAATAATCAACTACCTAATGTGTCGGTCAAACAGCTGCCTCTTTCTGGTAGTGGTGGTCAAGGATTTATCTTTGATGCTGTTTCTCTTTTTCTAAGCTTTTCTGCTGACGCAGTTTTAATACTGGGTATGAAGGCAATGCCAGTCGCTGTAATGTTGAAAATATTTAGGCCGAAGCTCAAGTTGATTGTGAATATTGGCGGCATTGAATGGAAACGTCCCCAGTTTCATCCGCTTTTCAAATTTTACCTTCGGTTTTGTTTCTATCTAGCTACGAAAGTATCGACTCGGATGGTAATTGATAATAAATATTATCAAGAGTTTTTTGATGGCGGCGATATTGCAAAGGTTAAGACAATCTCTTACGGGGGAACAATCGATAATAGTTTGCAGATTGCTGATGTCATCGACGAGTTCGATTTTGTCGATTCGGATTACTATTTATCTATTAGTCGCTCCATTCGAGATAACAAAATGGAAGAGCTATGCTCTCTGTTTAGTAAGTGTCCTGATAAGAAATTGGTTCTTATATCCAATTTTAGTAATTCTGAGTATGGGCGTGATGTGCTCGTCAAGTACAAGGGATATCCTAATATAGAGCTCATTGATGGCCTGTATGTTAAGCCTAAGCTGGATCTGGTTAGGCGCAATTGTAAAGCCTATATACACACTCATACTTTGTGCGGCAGTGCGCCTTCATTAATTGAAATGATCGTGTGTAGAGTGCCTATCTACTCTATAGATGTCATTCAAAATCGTCATACATTAGCTGATCAAGGATTCTATTTTTCTTGCTTTGATGAACTTCAAACATTGTTAGAGAATGATCTATCGCCGAATCCGCCGTCTCTTGATTTTTCATCTCAATATAATTGGCAGACTGTTGTAGGTGAATATGAAGGATTACTTCTTTAGGCCTTTGTTGGTAAGTACCTACAGTACTAGATTGAGTGCGTATTGTTAGTACATTGTCTGCTGACATTATGGTGGCTATTGTAGCTGCCTATAACAAACCAAGAGTTCATTTATGTATGAATATTTTAGTTACCGGATGTAATGGTTTTGTGGGTTCAGCATTAATCGATGACTTGGATAGTATTTCTGATTTTTTTGTCACTGGTGTTTGCAGGGATAAACAATATAGTGCTAACAGTGATAAAAAAGTGTTGTACACCAGTGACTTAGCGTTACTGGATGATCAACATACTATTTTGCAATCAACGGATGTCCTTATTCATACGGCCGGTAAGGCACATGTTATGGAAAAGAATGACAGCGATGATGAGCAAGTTTATTTTCACGTTAACACCCATTTGACCATAGAGTTGGCAAGAATGGCAGCGAGCTATGGGGTTAAGAGATTTATTTACCTTAGCTCAACCAAAGTTTTTGGTGATCCAGTCCCTCCAGCTGTCTGCTTTAACTTGGTGTCTCCCACCAATCCGACCGATGTATATGGCCAATCTAAACTTCAAGCCGAGCTTGAGCTTACATCTATAGCAAAGGAGACTGGCCTAGAGGTCGTAATAATTAGACCACCGCTCGTTTATGGTCAAGGTGTGAAAGGAAATATGGCAATGCTTGCTAAATTAGTCAGGAGTAATCTGCCACTTCCTTTTAGAGCTATTTCAACTAATAGACGCAGTATGGTCTCGCTAGAAAATTTGATTGATCTGGTGAGGCATTGTCTCAGCAATCCCGATGCCATTGGGCAGACTTTTTTGGTAAGTGATGATAATGACCTGTCTACCTTCGAGATCATTTGTTTATTCAAAAGATATCTTGGCAGTAAATCCATAGTTTTTTCAGTACCTAAATTCATTCTTTATGCAATCGGTTGTGTTACCGGTTCCACTAGTAAAATTAATAGATTAGTTGAGTCTTCTGTGGTGGATATCGAGCACACCAAAACGACCCTTAATTGGAGCCCTCCGCAGAGCGTCGAGAAAGCTTTTGAAAACATGGTCAAGTAAATAGTAGTTTAACTGGGCATTAACATGGGTGGATTATGAAAATTCTTATCACAGGTGGGGCTGGTTTTATTGGGTCAGCTCTAGTGCGACATATAATTGATAACACTGCGCACAGTGTTATCAATCTAGATTGCTTAACCTATGCTGGAAATAAGGAGTCTCTTGCGAGTTGTGAATCTAGTGAGCGCTACTTGTTTGAATTGGCAGATATTTCTTCTAATAAAGCGGTTCGAGATGTTTTCAGACGACACTGCCCAGATATAGTAATGCATTTGGCCGCTGAGTCACATGTCGATAGGTCTATTGATGGCCCAACAGAATTCATGCAGACCAATATTATTGGTA
>Ga0315339_1001200_pt1 | contig 24472 bp, 30 predicted proteins | sample ASW17metaG_FD_204514 | JGI IMG/M metagenome (GOLD analysis project Ga0315339, IMG submission 204514) | Ammonia-oxidizing marine archaeal communities from Pacific Ocean, United States - ASW #17 | ecosystem: Environmental > Aquatic > Marine > Oceanic | place: USA: California | collected 2016-12-05
CAGATGAAAAAAAAGGTATACAAATACTAGCGCAAGGGCAATAGTATCTCCATACTTTGCATTTATTTATAAAGTTTTAAAATCAATGCTTGGATTTTAACATGAAAAATCTTTTAGGGATCGTGGTTCTGGGTTTGTTGAAATCTTATCCTATAAATTGTAGGACAACTGGAACCATACTGGAACCTAAAGAGATAAAACCATAATTTAGTCTTGTTAAATTTTTAAACTTGGCATAAATACAAGTAAACAAAGGAATGCCCTCGTGGTGAAATTGGTAGACACAAAGGACTTAAAATCCTTGCCATTTATGGAGTGCCAGTTCGAGTCTGGCCGAGGGCACCATATAAAATGAAAATAAAAGCTTATATTGTTTTTGATAAAAATAAAATTTCACTAAAAATTAAATCTTTTATAAAAAAGCAAATTCAATCTACTTCTTTAGCAAAATCTGAACTAATTATTGTTCTTGGTGGTGATGGATTTATGCTCCAAACATTAAAAAAATTTTATAAACTTAATAAGCTTTTTTATGGGGTGAATACTGGGAATTATGGTTTCTTAATGAATAGGTTTAATAAAAAAAATTTTTTAAAAAATTTAATAAATGCAAAATCTATAAAAATAAATCCCTTAGAAATGATTGTAACAACAAAAAATAATCAAAAAAGAAAATCAATTGCAATTAATGAAATTTCAATTTTAAGACAAAGTAAACAAGCAGCTTCAATTTCTATACATAGCAGTAAAAATTATATTATTAAAAATTTAATATCAGATGGAGTTTTAGTTTCTACACCCGCAGGAAGTACTGCATATAATTTATCAGTTCATGGACCAATTTTAAATTTAGACTCAAAAAAATTAGCTATTACCCCAATTAGTCCATTTAGACCTAGAAGATGGAAGGGTTCAATTGTTACTGAAAGATCTAAAATAAATATTAAAAATTTAAATATTATTAAAAGACCAATTAGTGCCGTAGCAGATAATTATGAAGTTAGAAATGTAAAGTACATCAAAATTCAAATAAATAAAAAAATAAATTTTAATTTACTTTACGATAGAAGTAATAGTCTTGATAAAAAAATCAAGATTGAACAATTAAGAAAAGAAACTAGTAGTTTTATTTAAATATTTAATTTAATATTTTTTTATATTCTAAAACAATTTTTTCCCAATAAAATTTTTCAGAAAACTTTTTGGCATTTTTACCTAATTCAATATATTTTTTATGCTCTAACATACTTTGTATGCAATCATAAATTTCATTTAAATTATTACCATCACATAATAATCCCGTCTCATTATTAATAATAGCATCGGCTGCACCACCGTCTGTACCTCCTAAAGAAGGAACTCCATATTGAGCTGCTTCAATAAAGGCAATACCAAATCCTTCAACAGATCTTTTATGTATTATTGATGGCATGACAAAAATATTTGATTTTGACACTAAAGCATTTTTAAAATTACTATTTAAATTTTCTAAAAATATAATATTATCATTGATTTTAAGTTCGTTAGATAGTTTGATTAAATTTTCTTTTTCATCTCCATAACCTATGCAAATATAAACAATATTTGGGTGTAATGCTTTTAAGTTCTTTATTGCCATAAAAACTTTTTCATGATTTTTACGTTTATCATATCTTGAAACAGTAATTAATATTGGGAACTTATTTTTTAATAATTTATTAGTTTGTTCTAAATTTTTTTTAGATAATTTTTCAGCCATATCTATACCTGGGTTTATTACAGTAATTTTTTCTGGAATTACTCCAATATTAATTGCTAAATTTTTTGTAAATTGAGAGTTAGCCACAACAAAATCTGTATTATTTAAAACTTTTAAAACTCTTTTATTTAGATTTGTCCCAGCTTTATGGTTAATTTCTTTTGAATGAATTAGACATATTTTTTTTTTATTAAAATTTATTAATTCTAAGCTTTTCCAATGATCTGCAATTATTCCATTAATGTTTTTATTTTCATTAATGTATTGATTTATTAAATTAGCTTTTCTATATTTTCTTAATAATTTTACACTCTTAATTCTTTCAATTGAAAAGGATGTCTTAGCATCATGTAATTTTTGATCATTATGAAAGTCTGCAAATACCTTTATCATATAATGTTTAGCTAGAGATTTTGCTAACCCCCACATTAAATTTTGCATGCCACCAACTTCTGGCGGAAAAGTTCTAGTTATAATTAGATGCATTAATTAAACCATTTAATACTACATCCCATGCTTGGATATTGTGTAGATGGACCTATATTTGTTTTTGTTATATTTATCATAGATTCTAATAATTCATTTTTTGAACCTTTAACTGGTTTTAAGTTATTAAATTCTCTTATACGACCTCTATATTGCAGTTCAAGATTTTTATTATATCCAAAAAAATCAGGAGTACAGACAGCTTTATATTTTTTTGCAATTGATTGATCTTCATCTATGACATAAGGAAAACCAAAATTATATTTTTTTGAAAATTTAATCATATTATCAAAAGAGTCATCTGGATAATTTTTTGAATCATTGGACATTATTGCTAATGAATTAATTTTATATTCCTTTAATTTTATACTTGTTTCGACAATTTCCTTAATTGTAGCAATGACATAAGGGCAATGATTACAAATAAACATTATTAAAAGACCATTGGTACCTTTAATGCTATCCAAATCTATCATTTTATTTTCTGTTGATTTTAGTTTAAAAAAATCTGCTTTTTTTCCAAATTCGCATAGTGGAGTTTTTGTAAGTGCCATGTTAAACATATATAAGATATGTTTTATGATTTGGAAAATAAAAAAGTAAAAAACTCAAATAATAATTGGGTAGCACCAAATGCCACAATAATTGGTGATGTTACTTTAGAAAAAAACTCAAGTATTTGGTTTAATGCAGTGTTACGTGGGGATATTGAAAATATTTATATTGGCGAAGGCTCTAACGTTCAAGATGGAAGTGTTTTACACACTGATCCTGGATTTCCTTTAAAAATTGGAAAAGATGTAACCATAGGTCATATGGTTATGCTTCATGGATGCACGATAGGAGATAATAGTCTAATTGGTATAGGTGCAGTCATTTTAAATAACGCAAAGGTAGGAAAAAATTGTATCATAGGTGCTAAAGCTTTAATTACCGAAAATAAAGAAATACCAGACAACTCCCTTGTTGTTGGTTCTCCTGGAAAAATTGTGAGAGAAGTTACAGAAAAAGAAAAAAAAGTAGTGCTTGAAAACACTAAACATTATCAAGACAATTGGAAAAAGTATTCAAAATCTATATTCTAATTAAGGAATTAACCATTGTTCTTTATTATTTTCTAAATCAAATTTAGCTCTACGATGACCTTTAGCTGCAAGATAAAGCCACTCAATACTTTTTATTTTACATTGGATAACGGTAAAGTTTTTATACCCAACTTCACTTTGTTCCATTGTAAATTCAAAATTATCTAATTCTGGCTTTAAACCAGATGTTGGCGTATCAGATTTTGTACCTGGCCCATTATCAACTAAGTAACATTTTCTACTCATGTGTCCTGTTTTTAACCAAGATTCTTTTGTTATATCGTTTTCATGATTAACAGTGCACTCAACTTTTAATCTTACTTGAATTTTTTCTTCTTTGTCATAAAAAAGCATAGCCGCTTTTAGGTTTTTTTTTAATTTTTCAATTTTATCTGATCTAATATCACTATGAAATTGAACTATATTATTTTGCTGATCTGATTTTCTAAGAACAACAATTCTTCCATCAAAATCAGACTGGTCTCCACAAATGAAAGTAGGTATTCTAAATTGTGAGGTTCGATTAATTATTGCATCATCTAACATCAGCCAGATCTTTTTTTTTATTTCATTGAAATCTTCATAGTATGCTGGTTGCATACAGTGCTACTTTCTAAATCTTCTTATTAGACTTGATGTATCCCATCTATTTCCACCCATTTCTTGAACTTCTCCATAGTATTTATCTACTATTTCGGTCACAGGTAATAAAGAATTATTTTTCTTAGCTTCCTCTAAAGCTATTTTTAAATCTTTTCTCATCCAATCTACAGCGAAACCAAATTCAAATTTGTCATCAATCATTGTTTTATACCTATTTTCCATCTGCCAAGACTGGGCAGCTCCTTTGGAAATAACTTCGATTACATCCTCCATATTTAAACCAGCCTTCATTCCAAAATTAATTCCTTCTGACAAACCTTGAACTAATCCTGCAATACAAATTTGATTAACCATTTTTGCAAGCTGACCACTTCCAGCAGAACCAAGTAGTTTCATTTTTTTACTGTAACAATCAATTTTATCTTTTGCTTTATCAAAGTGATTTTGATCACCACCAATCATAACAGTTAATGCACCATTTTCTGCACCAGCTTGTCCACCTGATACAGGTGCATCTAAAAATCCAAAATCATTTTTTTTTGAATATTCGTATATTTCTCTTGCTATTGTTGCTGAAGCTGTTGTGTTATCAATATAGACAGCACCTTTTTTAATTGTTTTAAAAATTCCCTTATCCCCAAATGTCACTTCTCGAAGATCATTGTCGTTTCCAACACAAGTAAATACAAAATCAGCTCCTGCTGCAGCTTTTGCAGGTGTGTCAGCTTTTGAGCCTTTATATTCAGAAAGCCATTTGTCTGCTTTTGAGATAGTTCTATTATAAACAGTTACCTTGTGACCACCTTTTGATATATAACCTGCCATCGGATAACCCATGACACCAAGACCTATGAAAGAAACATTACAAGTCATATTTATTTATGTTTAAAAGTTTAAGTTTAAAAGTAATTTTATTTGGTTTTATATTTACATTTTTTTCAAGTTTTGGACAGAGTTATTTTATTGGAATATTTAATTCTAGCATTAGAGCTGACTTATCAATTACACATGGACAATTTGGCACAATTTATGCTTCTGCAACTTTGCTTAGCAGTCTCGTGCTTATTTGGATAGGTAAAAAAATTGATGATATGGATGTGTTTAAATTTTCTATATTTGTAATAACTTTGCTTTCATTTGCATGTTATTTTTTTTCTACAATTAAAATTATTCCTTTATTATTTATAGGAATATTTTTTCTTAGATTGAGTGGTCAAGGATTAATGTCACATACAGCCACAACTACTGTCGCAAGATTTTTTGAAAAAACTAGGGGAAAAGCTTTAAGCATAACTTGGCTGGGCTTATCTGCTGCTGAATTTATTATGCCAGTTTTAATGGTTTTTTTATTAACAATTACAAGTTGGAGAAATATTTGGATTGCAATTTCAATATTAGTTTTAATTTTATTACCTATCATTTCTTTTTTATTAATTAAAAAACTTAAATTAGATTCAAGAGAAAGTTTAAAAAATTATAATGAAGAAATTGATACAAATATTAAACAGTGGACAAGGTCAGAAGTTATTAGAGACTATAGATTTTACATCGTTACACTTAATATGTTGTCAATGCCTTCAATTGCTACTGGTGTTTTTGTTTATCAATCGTTTATTGTTTCTTCAAAAAATTGGGGGCCATTTATTATGGCTCAATCATTTATGGTATATTCAATTTTATCTGTAATAACTTTAACTATTTCTGGGTTTTTAATAGATAGGTATACAAGTAGAAGATTACTTATCTATATGAATGTCCCACTTTTTATTTCAACATTAGTTCTTTTTTCATTTGATAGTTCCTTTTCTTCTTTTGTATTTTTAGGACTAATTGGTATTACAAATGGTTTTGCAAATGTATTAGGTTCATCTACCTGGGCTGAAATCTATGGAGTAAAATATATAGGTAGTATTAAAGCTTTAACTGGTGGATTAATGGTACTTGCTACTGCAGCTGGGACTGCAATTTTTGGACTTTTAATAGATGCTGGATACACTATCAACTCTATTGCAATATTTAGCTCAGTTTATATTGCTATTATCGTGTTATTACTCTTTTTTTTTAGAAATAAGATTGAGCCGATATATATTTAAATATCCCTTGATTTTTTAATAGGCTCAATATAAACAACCCGCATGGCAAGAGTAACAGTTGAAGATTGTATTGATAAAGTTGATAGTCCTTATGAACTAGTACTAATAGCCAAAGAAAGAGCTACTCAATTAAATTCTGGAATAGAACCAACTCTTGATAGAGATAATGATAAAAACACAGTAATATCTTTAAGAGAAATAGCTACTGAGAATATAAAAGTTTCAGACCTTGAAGAAAGTGCCGTCTATAAATTAAGAAAACATGTTGAGCAAGTTGATGACAATTCTGGAGATGATGAAGAAGTAGGTGATGATTTTGAAAATTTATACAAAGGAGAAATTTCAAAAAGTGGAACTCCAATATTACCATCTAAAAGGGCTAGAAAAATTCCTGAGAAAATTCAAGTTGATTCAGTAGAAGAACCAATGGCAAAAGAACCAATGGCAGAAGAAATAGTAGCAGAAGAAAGCTCAACAGAATCAACAGAAGATGTATCAATCGAAGATTTAAAAGAACAAGAAGCTATAGATAATCAGAATATAGACAAAGAAGAAAACAGTTAATAAAAATAAAATACTTACATACTTATTGTGTATTTATTCAAAAATTCTAACTTTGTAACCATTATAAATTAATGGTAAAAAAGATTAAATTCTAAAATTAACTCTATGAAAAATAAAATTTTAAACTTTTTTGAACTTGAAAAAAATTTAAAACCACTAAGAAAAAAAAAAATTGTTCATTGTCATGGAGTGTTTGATTTAATTCATATTGGTCATCTTAAACATTTTGAATCCGCTAAAAAATATGGAGATATATTAATTGTATCGCTCACCCCTGATAAATACGTAAGTAAAGGTTTTAATAGGCCTTATTTTAATTCAGAGCAAAGATTAGAAAGTTTATCTTTAATAGAATCTATTGACTATGTTGTATTAAATAAAACAAGCAATGCTGTAGATATTATTAATAAAATTAAACCTAATTTTTATTGTAAGGGTCCTGATTATCGTGATTATAAAAATGATATTACTGGTCAAATTAAAAATGAAGAAAATGCAGTTAAAAAAAATAAAGGTAAGATTGTATTTACAAAAGATGAAACATATAGTTCAAGTGCAATTTTAAATAAATTCTCAAACACATTTGATTATTTACAAAAAAAATTTATTAGTAAAATTAAGAATGAAATAAATTTAAATAAATTTAATTCACAGTTTAAAAAACTTGAAAAATTAAAAGTTTTAGTTATCGGTGAGACTATTATTGATAATTATATCTATTGTGAAGCTTTAGGTAAATCAGGAAAAGAGCCTCACTTAGTTTTGAGAGATCTTTATGAAGAACATTATCTTGGAGGTGTTATAGCAATTGGAAAAAATATATCAAATTTTTGCAAAAAAGTTGGAGTATTGACAATGCTAGGAAAAGATAAAAAATTTCAAAAATTAATTAAAAAAAATTTATCAAAAAATGTTGATATTAAATATTTATATAAATCAAATTCACCTACAATTATAAAAAAAAGATATATAGAGCATGTAAGTAAAAATAAGATTTTTGGTGTCTATTCTTTAAATGATGAATTATTGAACAAAAAAGATGAGATATTGTTTAAAAAAATAGTAGAAAAAGAAATTAGAAAATACGACATTGTTGTAGTCTCCGATTACGGACATGGTTTAATTTCTGATGGATTAGCAAAGTTACTGTGCAAAAAATCTAAATTTTTAGCTCTTAATGCACAAGCTAATGCTTCAAATATTGGATATCACACAATTCAAAAATATCATAATGTGGATTGTGTAGTTATGAATGAAACAGAATTAAGACATGAACTAAGAGATAAGAATGAAAAACTAAATATTCTTATAAAAAGATTGGCAAAAAAAATAAAAATAAAAAATTTAATTGTTACGAGAGGAAGTGAAGGGGCAATATTATTTAATTCAAATAAAAATAAATATTTTGATTCACCGGCTTTTGCCTCTAAAGTTGTTGATAAAGTAGGTGCTGGTGATTCAATGTTGTCAATTATTTCAATAATGTTGAAGTTAAAGTTTAAAGAATTAACATCTTTATTCTTGGGATCTTTAGCGGGTGCAATATCAGTTGGAGAAATGTCAAATAAATTTTCGATAAGTAAAGTTAAACTTTTAAAGTATATGAGTCATACACTTAAATAGAGACTCTTAATGAAAAAAAAAATTTTAGTTACTGGTGGATCTGGTTATCAAGGAGTTAAGTTAATTAGTAATTTAATTAAAGAGGGATATTCAGTAATAAATATTGATAATAATTTATTTGGAAACTACTTTATAAAAAATAAAAAAGTTAAAAATTATCAGTTAGATATTAATCAGATATACAAAATAAATCTTAAAAATGTATATGCATGTATACATCTAGCAAGTATAGCAAATGACCCAATGGTTGACTTAAATCAATCTTATAGCTGGGAAACTTCTGCCCTTGGAACATTGGTTCTTATGGAACAACTGAAAAAACATAAGGTTAAAAAAATTATTTATGCATCATCCGGATCTGTTTATGGAATTAAAAAGGAAAAAAAAGTAACAGAAGAATTAAGCTTAAAACCAATATCAACTTATAATAAAGTAAAAATGGTAACCGAAAGAGTTATTTTGTCATATAAAAAATATTTAAATGTAATAATTTTAAGACCAGCTACTGTGTGCGGTTTTTCTCCAAGAATGAGATTAGATGTAACTGTTAATATGCTAACCTTTCATGCGCTAAAAAACAAAAAAATTACAGTTTTTGGAGGTAAGCAAAAAAGACCCAATATTCATATAGATGATTTATTAGATGCATATATGTTTTTTTTAAAAAAAAATATTAAATCTAATATTTTTAATATCGGATTTGAAAATTTATCTATCATAGATATAGCTAAAAAAATTTCTAAAATTATTAAATCAAAAATTGTTATTAAAAAGAATTCTAATGATGCTAGAAGTTATAACTTAGATTCATCAAAACTCTTAAAAACTGGTTTTAAACCTAAAAAGAAAATATCTGATGCAATTTTAGAACTAAGGGAATTATATGAAAAAAATATTTTAAAAGACAAACCTAACTTTCATTCTATTAAATGGCTAAAAAAAAATTTAAAAAAATTATAATTATAGGATCTAATAGTTTTTCCTCAGGTTCTTTAATTGATCTTTTACTTAAAAAAAATTTTAAGATTTATGGTATCAGTAGGTCAAATTTAAATAAAAAAAAATTTTTAAGATTCGATCCAAAAGATAAGAATTTTATATTTAAGAAATTAGATCTTAATAGAAAACATAAAGAAATTATAAATCTAATTAAAAAGTTTAAGCCTAATTATGTTATAAATTATGCTTCCCAGAGTATGGTCGGTCAAAGTTGGAGTGCTACACCAGATTGGTTTTATACTAACTCATTTAGCACTATTAAACTTTATGATTCAATTTCAAAATTAAAAAATAATATCAAATTAATTCATGTTTCTACTCCCGAAATTTATGGAAATTTAAAATCAATTACTACTGAAAATGAATTATATAATCCAACTACACCTTATGCTGTTTCAAGAGTTACTGCTGATCAATTCTTAAAAATTCTTTGTGATAGAAAAAAAATTAAATACTGCTCAATTAGAGCTAGTAATGTTTATGGTGAGCACCAGCGTTTATATAGAATAATACCCAAAACTATTATTTCAATTTTAAAAAAAGAAAAATTAAAACTTGATGGTGGTGGATTGTCTAAAAGAAATTTTATTCATATTGATGACGTTTCTGAAGCAACTTACAAAGTCATTAAAAATGGCAAAAATGGTCAAATTTATCATATTTCTAATAGAGAAATTATTTCAATAAGAAATCTTGTTAAATTTATATGCTCGAAAATGAATTATAGTTTTTCAAAGTTAATTAAAATAAGCCCAGAAAGACCTGGTAAAGATAAGTTTTATATTCTTTCAAATAAAAAATTAAAAAAAGATTTAAAATGGAATTCTAAAATCACGCTTGATGAAGGTATAAATAGGTGTATTGATTGGATAAAAAAAGATTTAAATTCATTTTCTAAATTAGATGAAAATTATATTCATAAAAAATGACAGATAATAAATTTTCAATTATAGATGGGAAAAAAAGATGTATTAAATATCGAAAAAGAATTTTAGATATTTCACAAAAAGTCAGTGCAATTCATGCTGCTGGTGCATTTTCTGCATTAGAAATGGTGGATACTATTTACCATGGCTTAATGAGAAAAAATTTGAAAAATAAATTTATAGACACTTTTTTAATGTCTAAAGGTCATGGTTGCATGTCACAATATGTTATACTTGAAAGTTTAGGTATTTTTCCAAAAAAATATTTAGATACATATTGTACTAAGAATGGAAAACTAGGTAGTCACCCCGATTATGGATTGCCAGGTATAGAAGCGTCCACAGGTTCACTTGGCCATGGTATGGGTTTGGCTGTTGGAATAGCTCATGCTGATGTGGTGGAAAAAAAAGATATTAAACTTTTTTTAATGATAAGTGATGGAGAATTACAGGAAGGATCAACTTGGGAAAGCATGATGATGGCAGCTAATCTTGAATTAACAAATTTAATTTGCTTTGTAGATCACAATGGCTCACAGTCTTTTGGCATAACTAAAGAAACTCATCCAAAGTTTTATCCTTTAAAAGAAAAAATAGTTTCTTTTGGTTGGGAATGTGCTGAAATAAATGGTCATAATTCTGAGGAATCATTAGATGCTGTGAAAAATAGAAAAACAAAAAAACCGTTAATGATTATAGGAAATACAATTAAAGGAAAAGGTGTTTCCTTTATGGAAAATAAACCCATTTGGCATTATAGATCTCCTAATCCGAAAGAGTACAAGGTTGCACTTAAAGAATTAGAAAAAATTAAGAATTAAATTATGAGAAATAAATTAGCTGATATAATATATAAAACTGGATCTAAAGATAAAAAAATTTGTGTTCTTGTGGCTGACATTTCTCCTGCTGGATCAATGTCAAAATTTAGAGAAAAATATCCAGATAGATTTATCAATACTGGTGTTGCGGAACAGTCTATGATTGGAATTGCTGCCGGTATGGCATTAAGGGGTTTTAGACCTTTCTGTTATACTATAGCCACATTTGCTCTTTATCGTCCATTTGAAATGATAAGGGTTGACCTATGTTATCAAAACTTGCCAGTTACGATAGTTGGAATGGGAACTGGTACAGTTTACTCTTCACTAGGAGGAACACACTTAACACAAGAAGATGTATCAATAGCAAGATCAATTCCAAATATGAAAATAATAGCACCCTGCGATCCTAAAGAAATGGAAGATGCTGTTAAATACTGCTGTAATAAATCAAAAAGTCCAACTTATTTAAGAATTGGTAAAGCAGGAGAAAAAACATTTATAAATAAGCTAAGTGAAAAATGGAGTTTTGGAAAAATAAGAAAAATAGTTACTGGAAAAGATATTTGTATTTTGACTTTTGGCCCTATAATTAAAAAAGCTTTTGAGATTAGAGATCAGTTAAAAAAAAAAAAAATTTCTGTTGAGATAAATAGTTGTCATACTTTAAAACCATTTGATTTAGAAGGTCTTAAAAAAAGATTTAAAAAATTTAAATTTATAATAATAATTGAAGATCATTCTGAAATTGGTGGACTAAATAATATTGTCAAAACTGCAGCTTATGAGAATTTTTATAAAGGAAAAATAATAAATTTTTCATTAAAAGATGAATTTATTCATTGTTATGGTGATCAAGATGACTTGTTAAATAAACATGGCATCAGTACAAATAAAATTTTTAAAAAAATATTAGCAAATATATAATGAAATCTGCAATTTTAGTTAAAAGTCGAAAACCTCTTATAGTAGACAATATAGAGCTACCAAAAAATTTACGATTTGGACAAGTTTTAGTAAAAATTATCTATAGTGGTATTTGTGGCTCTCAAATTAATGAAATTGATGCCAAAAAAGGTATCGATAAATACTTACCACATTTGTTAGGTCATGAAGGTTCTGGAATTGTTGAAAAAATTGGAGAAGGAGTTACCAGAGTTAAGAAAGGTGATCATGTAGTTCTTCATTGGAGAAAAAGCTCTGGTATAGAAGCTGAGGCTGCGCAATATACATGGAATGGAAAAAAAGTTAATACTGGAAAAGTTACAACATTTAGTGAAAAATCAATTGTTTCAGAAAATAGATTAACAGTTATCCCTAAAAGTTTTGATTTACGTATAGCACCTTTGTTTGGGTGTGCAATACCAACTGGATTTGGAGTTGTCAATAATGATGCGCAAATAAAAATTGGTCAATCTGTAATTATTTTTGGTGTTGGTGGTGTAGGATTAAATATAGGTCAAGCATCTAAAATGGTATCTGCTAACCCAATAATTGGAATTGATATAAATCAAAAAAAATAAGTTTAGCTAAAAAATTTGGCATAACACATGGATTTTTATCTAAAACTAAAAATTTAAAGGATAAAATATTTAATATTATCGGGACAAATGGTGCTGATGTTTCAATTGACACCACAGGGATATCAAATGTTATAGAAAAAGCATACGACCTAACAAATGAAAATGGAAAAACTATTTTAGTTGGAGTTCCCAACAGTAAAATATCTATATATTCATTGCCCTTACATTTTAAAAAAATATTAAAAGGATCGCATGGTGGTTCAGCCGTACCTGATATTGAGATTCCAAGGTATATTAGGCTAATTAAAGAAAGAAAAATGTCAGTAAAAAATTTAATTACTCATCAGTTCAATTTAAATGAAATTAATAAAGCTATTAGTCTTTTTAGAAGTGGAAATTCTGGACGTATTATTATCAAAATGGGAAAATAAAATTCATGGGAAAATTAGTTAACTACGTGTCTTCACTTCATACATCAACTAGTAGGGCTTATATTGAGCGCATGAATGATGATAAAATTAAATGTATGGTAAAAGCAAAAAAATATGGTCAAGATTATTGGGATGGTGACAGGAAGTATGGATATGGAGGGTATAAATATCTTGCTGGCAGATGGAAGCCAGTAGCTGAATTTTTAATACAGGAATACAATCTTACCAATGAATCAAGTGTTTTAGATGTTGGTTGTGGTAAAGCTTTTTTACTTTATGAAATGAAATTGTTACTACCAAGTTTAAAGATAAAAGGTTTTGACTCATCTGACTATGGAATAAACAATGCCAAAGAAGAAATTAAACAAAACCTTTTTTGTCATAAAGCACAAGAAGCTTATCCTTTTAAAGATAAAGAATTTGATTTATTAATATCATTAAACACTTTACATAATTTAAGAATATTTGAATTAAGAACAGCTTTGAAAGAAATTCAAAGAGTTAGTAAAAATAGTTACCTTTGTGTTGAAAGTTATAGAAATGAAAAAGAATTATTTAATTTAGAGTGCTGGGCATTAACCTGTGAGTCATTTTTTGACCCTGATGAATGGGAGTGGGTATTTAATGAATTTGGTTACACTGGAGATTATGAGTTTATATACTTTTCTTAATCAAAATTAATTTGTATTATTGTAACTAATGAAAATATTAGTAATTGGCGCCTCATCTAAAATAGGAAAATATATATCAAGTAAGAATAATTTACTTACCTATAACAACAACAAAATAAAAAATGGAATAAAATTTGATATTGCTAAAGATGATATTAAAAAAATACTTAATAAATTTAAAATTACTAGTGTAATATTTCTTTCAGCAATTTCAGATCCAGATGAATGTATAAAAAAAAAAAAATATTCAAATTTAGTGAATTTTATTAATACTAAAAAAATAATTGGTGAACTAATTAAGAGAAATATTTATTTTATTTTTTTTTCATCTGAATATATTTTTAGTGGAAAAAATGGAAACTATAATGAGGAAAGTGTTGTTAAGCCAAATAACCTTTATGGGAGACAAAAATTTTTAATTGAAAAATTTATTAAAAAGAAAACAAACAATTATGCCATATTTAGAATAGCAAGAACGTATGGTGACAAATTGAATGATAATACTTTAATAACAAATTTTTTAGCTGAATTAATTAAAGGTAAAAGAGAATTCTTTATTGCATCTGATCAAAAATTTAACCCTTTATATGCACGTGATCTTAAAAAAATTATTAAAAAATTTATTATAAAAAATATTAAAGGCACATATAATGTAGGTGGTGATCAAAAATTATCCAGATTTGATTGTATAAATATAATCTTAAACTCTTTAAATTATAAACATAAAAAAAAAATTAAATTAAATAAAATATCTTTTTCAAATTTTAAAACTGTTGATAATAGACCATTTAATACAACTTTTAACGTTAATAAATTAAAAAAAAAGGCTAATATAAGTATGACTAAATTTGAAAAAGTTGTAAAAAAAATTATTATAAAATATGAAATCAATAAAACATTTACTTAAAGAAGATAAAAAATCAAATTCAAAGTCTTTTTTTTTAAAAAAAAAAAATTTTGTTGTTAATAGTCAAATATATAATTTTTTAGAAGATTTTTATAAAAAAAATTTTAAAACAGTACGGGTTTGTATGCACTCAAAACCTTCCGAAAAAATACATAGTATGATTATTTTAATGGGAAAAAATAATTTTTACGCACCTCACAAGCATTTATTAAAAAAAGAGCTTTATCATATTATCAAAGGATCAATGGCTGTCATTTTATTTAGTAATAATGGTCGAATAAAAAAAATTGTTAAATTAATTGAAAATAATATTTTTATCACACCAGTAAACGTCTACCATACAATGATCCCTTTATCTAAGTTTGTAATATTTCATGAAATTAAAAGCGGACCATTTATAAGAAAAAATAATAGTCTTTTACCTAAATGGATTAACAAATATTCTAGTAGTAAAGATATTGATTTATTTAAGAAAAAAGTTAAAGGTAGTTTAAATGCATAGTTTTACTGATTATTTATCAAAAAGAATTAACAATAAAAGAATTGAGACCCTTTTAGAATTTCCATCATATGTTGAAATTGAAACTGTAAATGCATGTAATGCAAGATGTCCAATGTGCACTATCAATGATTGGGAAAGAAATTACCCAACAATGAAAGATGATGTTTTTAATAAAATTAGTGATGAATTAATTGAATATAAAAGATATTTAGAAAGAGTAAGTTTATATAGAGATGGTGAACCTTTGTTAGATAAAAAATTACCTTCAAAAATTAATAAATTCACAGAAGCTGGTTTTTACAATACTTCTATAGCTACCAATGTGGCACTTCTAAACGAAAAAAAATCAAGAGAACTTTTAGAGTCTGGTTTAGGGTTAATAGTAATGTCTATTGACAGCTTAAATAAAGATGTTTTTGAAAAAATAAGAGTCAGACTAAATTTTGAGCAAGTTCGAGATAATGCAATAAAATTTCTTGAATTAAGAGATAAAATTAATCCAAAGTGTAGAGTGTGGATTAGAATGATAAGACAAGAGGAGAATAAGCATGAGTGGAATGATTATCATGCCTTCTGGAAAAAATATGCTTCAGAACAAGATAGAATTTACTACTATAATATTTTTAATTGGGGTGGACAGCTGGATAATTACAAGGCAATTGAAAAAAGTTTTGAGCCAAATTTGCCCTGTGTAGTATTGTGGTCTCTTATGGTTATTTTTACAAATGGGGATGTACCCCTTTGTAATGTAGATTATAATAATAAATTTCCAACAGGAAATATTATGCGGTCTAGTATTAAGGATCTTTGGAATTCAAAAGTTATGCATGAAAGAAGAAAATGGCATCTCAATAAAGAAAAAAGTAAAATATCAATTTGTACAAACTGTAATGTTTGGGATCAAAAAACAGGTGAAGAATTGATCTCAGCTGAATACGCAGAAAAAGTGTCAATTCTTAACGCTCAATAAAATTTAGAATTTTTCATTCCTAAAAAATATTTATAGTATTATAGTATTTTTTATTGTAAAAAATTGTCGAAATGGATTTACCGTGTATTTATGTTGGATGTGGAAAATTTGCTTTGCAAAGATTAGAAGTATTAATAAATCAAACAAAATTTAATCCAGTTGCTTGTGTAGATTTAGATATAAAGAATGCAAAAAAAAATCTAGCTTTTATCAAAGGAAATGAAAAAGAAAATTTATCAAAAAAAGTTTATACGACTATTACAGAAGCTAAAAAAAAACATAATGCTAAAGTATGTTTTATTTTTGTATCTGCAGATGAACATGCAAAGTTAGTAATTGAAGGTCTTAACTTAGATATGCATATATATTGTGTAAAACCAATTGCTATAAACCAAAAAGAATTTTTAAAAGTTATCAAAACTCATAAATCTAAAAAAAATTTAATGCTTTTAAATGGGTTTAATAATCAATGGAACGAAGCAGCAGCCAAAATGCGTGAATGGATACAATCAAAAGATGGTATAGGTGATATGCTAGGTGGAGAGTGCATTTGTTGGGGCAGACAAAATTTAAAAAGAAATCCTCCTCTTAAATCTGCTCTTGCTGAAGTAGAAATTGAAGGGATGTTTTTTCATACATTAGCTTGTCACCAGCTAAGTCAGCTTGTTGCCGCTAAAGGTTTACCTGATTATGTTACAGCTTATGCGCATAAAAGAATTGATTCTGACTTAAATTATAAAGGTATTTTTGGAACTTCAGGAGGTCAATGTATATTTGAATTTTCTAATGGTGTCCCTTTTTCTTATACAGGAACAAGAGTCGCTCATGGAAATCCATTTGGTTTTGCTTCAAGGTGGAGTGGACAATGGATTATTCATGGTAAACAAGGAGATATTAGACGAGAAGGTGGTAGATTAACCTTATATAAAAATGGCATGTCTGTAGAAGATTATTATTTAAAAGATCTTGATATAAATCTCCTTGAAGATGAAAGAATTCAATTTAATGCTTTTTACGAAGCATTAGCATCAAATAGTGATAGAGAATGGATTCAACAAACATCATTAGATACATGGATTTTGATGGAAGCATGCAATGTTTCTGCTAAAAAAAAAGAAAAAGTGTCAATTAAAGAGATAAAAAAGAGTTTATATAACTAGAATTTATTAATTCAAAAAATGAATAATCATTTATTAATAATTGGATCAACATCTGGAATAATGGCCTCCAGCTTACAAAGCCTGGTCAAACAAAACTATAAAATTTTTGCAACTTATTCTAGTAAAAAAAGCTTATCAAATATCCCAAATAATTTATTAAAATCAAAAAAAATAAAATTTATTCAATTAAATTTATTAGATAATGATAAAAAAATTATTAATATTTTAAAAAAGAATCATGTTAAGGCTGATATTATTATTAATGCTGTTGGAGGATCGTTCGGTATAAAAGAATATCCTTTTGATTTGAATTTATGGAAAAAATCTTTAGATTTAAATATAATGAAACATATATTGATAAATAATTTCTTTTTAAAAAATATGATAAAAAAAAAATTTGGAAGGATTTTGTTATTTTCAACAACAGCTGTAGATGACCCCAAGACTTCAATATCTTATTCAACTTCTAAAGCATTTCTAGAAAATTATGTTAAGAAAAGTTCAATATTATTTGGTAAATATAATGTTTTAATTAATTGTATTAAAACAAGCATAATAGCAGCAAAAAATAATAACTGGTACAAAGGCACAATATCAAAGCCCAAAGAAGTTAAGGAGATTGCTAAAAAATATATTGCTGTAGAAAAAATAGGTGAAGCTGAAGATTTAATAAATTTTATAAATCTTATTATTTCCTCTAAAAATAAATTTATGAATGGGTCGATTGTAAGTATAGATGGTGGAATTAAATAAAAATTTATTTAAATTTACAATTAAGCATTTACATCAAATTAAAAAAGGAGATTTGAGTGTACTAATAAAAAAGTTTTGGTCTTTTGTTATATTAATTTTACAAGTTCCCATTTATTTACTTTCTTTTCCTATAATTATTTTTTTAATGTTAATTAAACCTTTCTATTTAATTAGATGGACATCACTAATGTCACCTAGAATAGGTCATTTTGCTAAAGAAACCGAATTTTTTTGTTGTGCAGAAGATTTAAAAATTAATGTTCCAAAACAAAAATATATTAATTTGTTCTATTTAAGTAGTAAATATATATGTAATCAACAATTATTAAAAATGTGGAAAAGAAAGTTAATTATCTTACCAGCATTTTTCATGGTTCCTTTAGCAAGATTAAATAACTTTTTAAACTTATTTTTCCCAGGAGGAAAAGATCACAAAATAAAACCTTTAAACAGTAATCCAATGAGGGATGTATTTAATTCTTTAGAAAAAACTAAACTTCATTTAAGTTTTACAAATGAAGAAAAAACTAAGGGTGAAAAAAATTTAAAAAAGTTTGGTTTAAATCGAAATGATAAGTTTGTTTGTTTAATTGTAAGAGACTCGGCTTTTTTGTCAAAGACAACTCCTGATAGAGATTATAACTATACTAGCTTTAGAAATGCTGATATTGAAAATTTTATATTAGCAGCAGAAGAATTAACCAGAAGAGGTTACTATGTTTTTAGAATGGGAGTTCATGTAGCCAAACCGTTAATTTCCAATAATAAGAAAATAATTGATTATTCAAATTCTGAATTAAGAAATGATTTTATGGATATTTATTTAGGTGGAAATTGTGAATTTTGTATCTCTACTGCTGTAGGTTTTGACGAAGTTCCAATAATTTTTAGAAAGCCTATTGCTTATGTAGGTATTGCTCCCATAGGAACATTAGAAACTCATAATAGCCAAACTTTGTTATTAATAAAAGAACACTTGGATGAAAAAACTAATAAAAAAATGTCAATCTCTGAAATATTAAACCGAAATTTTCATAATCTACATAAGTCAAAAGATTATTTAAATAATAGTATTAATTTATTAGATAATACAGCCAATCAAATAAAAAATTTAGTTATTGAGATGGATGAAAGATTACTAGAGAGATGGGTTGAATCAGAAGAAGACATAAATTTACAAAAAAAATTTTGGTCAATTTATTCAAACAACAACACTTATAATAAATTTCAAGAAAATATAGAAGTTCAACATGGTGAAATTAAATCAAAAATTTCATCTAAATTCTTAAAAGAAAATCAATATTTGTTAAACTAATATATTATGAAAAAAACAGTTTTTTTAGATTGTGACAGTGTAATTAATAATGTTCATGTAAAAAATGAAAAAATTTATTCACCAAATTCTATAGAAAATTTTAAAATATTAACTGTTGTAATTGAAGAAATTAAAGAATTATAAAAATGAAATTTAAAGATAAACTTTTAAATAGAACAATTTCAGTAGCACCCATGATGGATTGTACCGATAGGCACGATCGTTTTTTTTTAAGATTAATGAGTAAAAATGTAATGCTCTATTCTGAAATGGTTGCTACTAAATCAGCAATACATGGTGATAAAAAAAAAATTCTGTCTTTTAGTTCAGAGGAAAAGCCTCTAGCTTTACAAGTGGGAGGATCGAACAAAAATGAGCTCGCAGAAGTTGCCAAGATAGCTGAAGATATGAACTATGATGAAATTAATATGAACCTCGGCTGTCCCAGCAAGAAAGTTCAAAAAAATAAGTTTGGAGCATGCTTAATGAAGGAACCAGAATTAGTTGGAGAGTGCATTAATGAAATGGTTAATTCTTGTAATATTCCAGTTACAGTTAAAACGAGAATTGGTTTTGATGATATTGAAGATTTTAACTATTTAAATCAATTTATATTAAAAATAAAAGATGCTGGTTGTAAGACTTTTATTTTACATGCCAGAAAAGCAATGCTCAGTGGATTGTCACCAAAGCAAAACTTAAATATTCCAAAATTAAATTACGAGATGGTTTACAAAATTAAAAAAGAAAACCCAGACTTAGAAATAATTATAAATGGTGGTATCTCAAAAATTGATGAGATTAAAAAACATCTAAAATTATGTGATGGTGTTATGATTGGTAGACCAATATATCAAAATCCATATTCTTTAGTTGAAATAGAAAAAGAAATATTTAATACAGAAAATAAACCAACAAGAGAAGAGGTGGCTGAAAAATTATTAAAGTATTTAGAGAAAGAAGTTAAACTTGGTACCAAAGTGAACCATATAATGAGACACACCGTAGGTTTATATCATGGCCAAATAGGATCTAAAGAATGGAAAAGATATCTAAGTGACAACATGATGGCAAGAGACTCAGATTTTCAAAAAGCAAAACACATAATGACAATTGTTCAAAATAATGAAAAAGCAAATCAAGTGATTTCATGATTGAAAACTTAGATCAAAATCAAATTATTTATTTTATATCAGTAATGGCTATAACAGCTATACCTGTTGGTTTTGTAGCTGGCTTATTTGGTATTGGTGGTGGCTTAATTACTGTACCATTTTTATTTTATATTTTTGGAAATTTAGGTTTAGATGAATCTTATGTTATGCATCTAGCTGTTGGAACATCTTTTGCAATTATAATTCCCACATCAATAGTTTCAGCTCTTACTCATCATAAATTTAAAGCCGTAGATTTTAATATCGTTAAAACGTATGGTGCATTTGTAGTTTTGGGAGTTATTTTTGGAACTATTTATGCAGCGATATTGAAAACAGAGTCTCTAGTTCTTTTCTTTTGTTTATTTGTTTACTTATTAGGTTTTTATTTATTGTTTTTAAAGGAAAAAAAAGCAAAAGTTTCAATAAAAATTAAATTAAAATTTAAAATTTTTTTTGGTTTTATTGTTGGTTTTATTTCAGCCCCAATGGGCATTGCTGGTGCAATAATGAATGTTCCCATATTAAAATTTTTTGGTTATTCTATTAATAAAGCAATTGGAAGTGCATCAGCAATTGGTATTTTAATAGCCGTGTTTGGAGCGGTAGGTTTTTTAATTACTGGCAGTTATTTAAAAACAAATATACCTTTTAGTATTGGCTTTTTAAATGTGCCTGCTTTTTTAATATTTATACCAATAACGATGTTTATGGCTCGTATAGGAGCAAGAACTGTACACAAAATTGATAAAAATAAAATTAGTAAATTTTTTGGAATATTTTTAATTATCGTTGCTTCAAAATTCTTATATGAATATTTGAAAATGATTTAAATGTGTTTAGTAAATGAAAAGACATGTCGATAGATAAACTAATTAACAATAAAAAATAAATTTAAAAATTTTAAATAAAAATCAAAATTGTAATTAGATAAACTAATAACTTCGACTATCTCAAAAATAATTTACTATGAAATAGCAATTAAAACTCTCACAGAAACTAACTTTATTTGTTATATCAATCTGTTAGATAATTGAGTTATAATAAAAAAAAATATTAAAAAAATGATACCTTAAAATTAAAAAGGAGAAAAATATGAATGGTGTAGACAGTAAAAGCTTCGATAATGCAGATGAAGTAATTGACAAATTCAACAATGCAAAAATTGAAGCAGTTAAAGTAGGAGACCAAAGAGTTGTTAGATTACAACTCCAACCAGGTTGGAAATGGTCAGTTGATGTAAAACCACATGTTGGAGCTGATAGTTGTGGAGCAAAACATCTTGGCGTTATTACTCAAGGAACTATCTGTTGTAAACATGATGATGGATCAGAAATAACTTATAAATCTGGAGACGCATATTCAATAGCACCTGGTCATGATGCTTGGGTAGTTGGCGATGAAGCTGCAATAGCTTATGAGTTTGCGGGAATGTGGGGTGAATAAAAAAAATGAAATCTCAATATGTAAATAGAATTATAAGAGCTTGTAAGTTAGATGTTAATCTTTATGAAGAAGTTGAGGCTGATAAATCAGCAACGTTTCAAGCAGCAGGGGTTGTAGTGCTTTCAAGTTTAGCAGCTGGTGTGGGAGCTTTATCACTAGGAACATCTAATTTTTTGATGGCTCCCTTGTTATCATTGGTTAGTTGGTTTGTTTGGGCTTATTTAGTTTATTTTATTGGCGTTAAATTTTTTCCAGAACCTACTACCGAAGCTGATCACGGTCAGTTATTAAGAACAATTGGTTTTTCTAGTGCTCCAGGACTTATTCGGGTTTTTGGTATCATTCCTAATTTGACGAGCATAGCTTTTATTGCTGCAGGAATATGGATGCTAGTTGCAATGGTCATTGCTGTAAGGCAAGCCCTAGATTATAAAAGCACTTGGAGAGCTGTTGGAGTTGTTGTAACTGGCTTTTTAATTCAATCTGTAGTTTTATTTATGTTAGTGAGTTTATTTTAATATTTTAACAGCAATGAAGATCATGCTGCTAATAGCTTACACCATGTTTGTATAGATTAAATATTGATTATGAAAAAGCTTTTAGCGATCGTGGTTCTGGGTTACTTGTGATGTAATACTAAGAAAAACTTATGAATGTTTTTATAATCTTATCAATACTTATAATTGTAATTGGAGTTATTTTATTATTAGTTCATCCATCAGTATTATTTAAATTGAATTGGGAAGAAAAAACAGGAAAAGAAAAAATTTTAATGTTCATGTTTTATGGTATTTTAGTTTATATAATAAATATCATTTTTTGGATTATTAAATAACCATGCTGCCTATAGTTGTGTGAAGTAAATTAAGCTCTATAGTTAATTAAATTTTAAATAAATTTTATCTAAATAAAAGTACAGAGATAAAGCTCTCAAAATCATAAATATGCATAGAGAAATCCAAATACCAGTGTTCCCCAAAGTATGTGTCAGTATTAAGGAGATGATTATATACGAAAGCACTGAAAAACACATTGCATTACGCAACTCTTTTGTTTGTGAGGCTCCAATAAATATTCCATCGAATTGATAACAAAATGAAGATATTAAAGGCATTATGATTAACCAAACCACATAAGTTGAGCTAAGATTTTGGATATCCTCAATGTTAGACATTAATTGAATTGCAAAATTATTAATCAAAAAATAGATAATTGAAATAATTAATCCAGTAATAGAACTTAAAATAAAAGAATTTTTAACAATCTTTTTAAAAAGATTAATATCATTTTTTCCAAGAGAGTAGCCAACCATTCCTTCAGTAGAAAAAGCATATGCATCTAAAATAAAAGCAGATAGAAAAACTAAATTAACCAAAATAGCATTTGCCGCAATGTAGTCTTCACCTATTTGGCTTCCAAGATAGGTAAACCATAAAAAGGAAAAAGTTAGAAGTACAGTTCTAATAAATATATTTAGATTAATATTAAATATTTTTTTAATTTTTTTTAAGTTTATTAAATCATCAATCTTAATTTTAATCTTGGACATTCTGTTTAAGTACCAAAAAGTATAAATTAAAAAAGATATCGATATAATTAAAGCTGAGAATAAAGTACCATAGGCAACACCTTTAATGTTTAAATCAAATTTAGAAACTAGAATAACACTTAAAATTATATTTAGAATAGAAAATAATCCTACAGCTAAACTTGAAATTCTAGTTTTTTGCAACCCTACAAACAAACCTGTAATTATATAAAGTGTTAATTCTCCAGGAGCTGAATAAATACGAATTTGAAAATAATCTTGATAAAATTTTATTGTAATATCAGATAGATCAAAAATATTGATACTTAATTTAAAAATATAATTTTGAAATAAAATTAAAATTAAAGAAATTATTAGAACAAAAATTAAATTTCTTAAAATAATATTAAATATTTCTGAATAATTTTTTTCCCCATAAGCTAGCGAAACTAAACCAACAGTCCCCATTCTTAAAAAGCCAAAGCTCCAAAAAATCATTGAAAAAAAATTTGCAGCAACAGATGTTGCTGAAAGATACGATAAATTACCAAGATTACCCATCAATCCAGTGTCTATAATTCCTACTAATGGAATTGCTAAATTTGCAAAAAAAATAGGGATAGATAATTTTAAAATATATTTTATTGATGGGTTTTCCATTTAATGATGATTTGTTTATAAATTTATTGTAACATAATTATTAATGAATACAGCCTTGATCATTATTGGCCTTGCAATGTTTATTTTTATAATCATTTTTAATTTAAAACTAGCTAAAGAGAAAAAACAAGCTCAACAAGAAGAATACGAAAAAATCAAAGAGTATGGTGAAAGTATAAACTATGAAACGAGAAATAAAATTAAATGAAAAAAGTTTTAGGAATCTTGGTTATGGGTTTGTTTAGTTACCCTCTTGAAAAAGGGTAACCAAATTTTTTTAGATTAACTTTGTTTATTAGCAATCATAGCCTTAATAGCTTTTCTTGCATTGGCATCATCCAATACTGGTTTAACGATAGGAAAAGTACATGCCCCAGACCAACCCATGATCCATCCTGTTAGCGACTCTTGATTATCTGTCTCAACTATTATTAAACCACTTCCATTAGCTGCATCGTGCCAACGACCAATTTGTTTTACATCAGCAGGGTATTCTCCAGCGATTTGTTCATCA
>Ga0315339_1001201_pt1 | contig 24440 bp, 22 predicted proteins | sample ASW17metaG_FD_204514 | JGI IMG/M metagenome (GOLD analysis project Ga0315339, IMG submission 204514) | Ammonia-oxidizing marine archaeal communities from Pacific Ocean, United States - ASW #17 | ecosystem: Environmental > Aquatic > Marine > Oceanic | place: USA: California | collected 2016-12-05
CAAGCAGCTGCCGAAACTCTTGGCGGAACTCGCCAAGCTCAACACGCCGCCTCCGGCTCAGGCCCGGGCGGCGTAAACTACAACCTGCGGAGAGCCGCTCGTTTCTACGGAAATCCGGATATCCTCCGACTCGTCCCTGTGTACGGAGTCAGCACGGTGAGAAGTTCTTGCATAGTTCGTGCAACTGGTTCATACCTTCGGCGTGCCGGCACACGGCGCACCTGACCGTCGTGGGCACCGCAAGGTGTTGAATCTAAGCCATTTCCGGTTAGTTTCCAAAGGACTGGCGAAGTTTGGAACCCACATTGCACTACTCAGGGCAAATGCGATTGACCCTAACCTCCGTCAGAGCCGATCGAACCAACACCGTTAACCAAGGGAGAGCCAGATGAGCATAACAACAACCCAGCCTCAACCCGAGAAGAAGTCCTCTTCGCGGCCCATGATCGTGGTGGCGCTTGTGATCGTTTTCGCCGCTGCCACGAATCTTTACCTGTTCTCACACATGAAGAACATGGAAGTGGAAGCACACACACTGCGTTCGCAGCTCGAAACTGAGATCGCCAAGGTGCACGAATCATCCGCCTATCGCAGCACACAGGCACGGCGCGAGTTTGACGAATTGCGCGAGCAAGTCAAGAAAGCGCAATCACAGATTACGAACAAGACCGATGCAAACACACGGGCGCGCACACAGCGGCTGGCCGACACCATCGCGAAGAAACAGCGCGAGCAACAGGAGATGCTGTTGGGCGAGATCCGAACCGTCTCGGGGGCAGCCGGTGAAGCACAGCGGGGTGTCAAGGAAGTTCGCGGCGACGTACAGATAATCAAATCCGACGCCGAGGAAACCCGCGCACAGCTCAACGAAACAGGGTCGGCGCTTCGCTCGACACGCAGCCACGTAATGGATCTGGACGGGCAGGTGAACAACCACGCCGCCGACATCGCCAAGCTGCATCAACTTGGCGAGCGTGAGCGCATTGCCTTCGCCCTCATGAGATCCGACCGCATGCAGAGGATTGGCGAAATCTATCTACGGCTCAAGAGCACGAGCCCGAAGAACAACCGCTTCACGCTCGAAGTACTGGCTGACGACAAGACGGTCGAACAGAAGAAGAAGCACGTACACGAAGCGATGCGCTTCTATCTGCCGGGATCGGCACAGCCGTACGACATCGTCGTCACGTCGGTTCAAAAAGACCAAGTGAACGGCTATGTGAGCAAGTCGAAGGTGCTCGCCGGCCACGTCGCCACGATGGCGTCACGCTAGCGCGGAGTTGAGTTCGGCTCGGTGGCCGCGCGGGGTCCGCCGAGTCATCTCTACCGGGGTTGGAATTATTTCCGGCCCCGGTAGAGATTTTTCCTTTCGGGACCGGCCATGGCTTAAGCGCGGGGGATGAGCCGCCCATCCCGCAATGCCACGATGGGATAGAGTTTTTGGGACGCCTCGCGAACCTCTCTCTTTGAATCCATCAAGGGGAACTTGCCTTCGACAAGGTCCATCACGGCGATGTCGGCGATGCGTCCCGGCTTGATGGAGCCAAGCTGATCGTCACGGTGGATGGCCCGCGCCGGCTCGATCGTTGCGAGCTCAATCACTTTTTGAAGCGACAGACCAAGATGGAGCATCTTTGACATGGTTGTCGGGAGGTCAAAGACCGGCCCCATCGCGCTGTAAGTGTGGATGTCGCTGCTGATCGAAGACGGCGGTAGTCCTTCGCTCAGGGCCTGGTCCATGGCTTTGAACGAGAACCCACCGCTGCCGTGACCGATATCGAACCGCACGCCGCGCTCGGCCGCGCGCTTGATATAGCCGGGGACCCAGCCGTCGGGACCGATCACCCCTCCCGCATCCCGGAACGAGTGGGTCACCATGTCCCCGGGGCGAAGAAGCTCCATCAATCCTTCCAGGGGCGTTTCGTGCGGGCCTACGTGCATCATGATCGGCTTGCCGATCTTCTCCGCCACGGCACGCGTCCTCCTGACGGCCTCCATCTCGTTCGGACCTGCCAGGGCGCCGCTGCATCTGACTTTGACCCCGACAATCACATCGGCGTGCTCGATTGCCGCGGCTGTCGCGGCCGCAACGTCGACCATGCGCATGTCGGTGAGTTCGCCGGGCTGCCCGATCAAACCGATCCGCGCGATATTGATGAACGCGAGAACTCGTGTTTTCGCCTGGTTGATGACGTGGCGGCGAAAGCCCTCGAAGCTGTCGGCTCCTGACGTGCCCGCATCAACAGCGGTTGTGACGCCATGAGCGAAGCAGAAGCGGTCGAGGTCAACCCCCCAACGTGACAGGCCCTGAAATCCGTGTACGTGAATGTCGATGAGGCCCGGCGTGACCAAGCTGCCCGGAACATCGAGCACCCGCCTCGCCCGCTTCCGATCCATGTCCGGCTCGATGGCGGCGATCTTGCCATCGGAGACGGCAACGTCAGCGACCCGATCCAGAGACTGCGAAGGATCGATGACGCGGCCACCTTTGACGATCAAGTCGTAACGGCGGGTATCGAGCTGCTGGCCGGCGAGCGGGGCCACGGCGGCCGCCGCGCCGCACATCTCGAGGAATGTTCTGCGATTCATCGCCTCTCCTTGTTGAATGGGAAACTAGACCTTCGGCTTGGGCGGCGGCAAGTCGCGAGCCTCGCACGTCGAGTCGAAGCCCTGACGGGCGTGGCTGCCATCGCAGAACGGCTTATTGTCAGACAGGCCGCAGCGGCACAGCCCGAGAGCCATCCGCCCGCCAAGTCCGAACTCGTTGCCGTTCGCATCGCTGATGGTGAATTCCCCCTCAATGCGCAGGGGGCCGTTGTTGAAGACTTTGATTGTTGTCGCCATAGGAGTTTTAACCATCTACTATACCGGCCTGGCAAACTCGTAACGGTTTGCTCTACACTTGGTAGTCCTTTCCACGCTAGGAGTCGACCATGCTCGTCGGTTATGTCAGTTGTGAACGCTATCTCGCCGTACCGGATGTACTGCTGGAGTTTGAGAGCGGCAAGGGGTCCATCGAGGCCCGTTCGACGGCCACGGGCGCCGTATACGCCGATGTGAAGCCCGGTGACAAGTACAAGGTCACGCTCTACAAAGAAGGCTACGGAGCCAAGAGCATCGAGATCCGGCCGAAGAAGAAAAAGCCTCATCACTTTCGGCTGCTGTCGAACAATCTGGTCGGCTACACCTGGCCGAAGTGGGTGCGCTCGGGTGAGCGGACAGAATACCGCGTCCACGCCATCGAGCCTTATCGGCTCGACCTGTACCGCTACGGCTGGAAGAAGGAGTACATCAAGACCGTTGGCTGGTTCGATGAGCACGGTCCGAAGGCCACAATGCAAATCACGCCCGACGGCGATTACACGCAAACCGGCGTCACGTTCAACAAGCGCGGCTACCGCAACAATCCGCACCATACGCAGTTCGTTGCCGGCCCCGAGCGCTCAGGCCTCTATTACTTCCATGCGAAGGCCGAATCGGGCGCGTTCTTCTCGTTCCCGTGGATCGTTGCGCCGGCCAAGCCGACGGCGAAAATTGCGGTACTCGCGTCGAACATCAACTGGAATACGTACAACAACTTCGGAGGGCGCTCAAACTACATCCACCCGGTCGTGATGCCCCCGACGCCGACGGTGAATGCGCGTCTCGACCTCGAACGATACACCTCGGATACCCATATGCAGTTCTCCGCCGAGGAGTACGCGCCGCTCTCATTCGACCGCCCGGAATGGATTAACCACATCCCCGAAGGCACAGAGATCACCGATCCGCTCGAAGGGCGCTCGGGCTGCCATGTCGCCCCCGCCGAGTGGCGTCTGTTCGGTTGGCTTGAGCGCGAGGGATTCGACTATGATCTCTACTCCGAGACGCAGTTCCATCAGGGCATCCTCGATCTTGACGCGTACAAGGTGTTCATCACCAGCACCCATCCCGAGTACTGGTCAAAGGAGATGTACTTCCGTCTCAAGGAGTGGGTTTTCGAACGTGGCGGCAAGCTACTGTACCTCGGCGGCAACGGCCTCAACTGCCCGGTCGAGTTCCTTGACGAATACACGATTACGGTTCGCAACGGCAAGTACAAGGGCATCAGCGAGCACCTAAAGGAGCACGGGAAAGAGAGCCGTATGCACTCCCTGTACGAGTCCGAGGCGAACCTATTGGGCGTTGTCTGCACCGACTCGGGAATCATGACCGGCGCACCCTATCGGGCGATCGACACATCGCACTGGATTTTTGAAGGGACGGGACTAAATAACGGTGACACCTTCGGCGAGAATTGTCTCCACATGCGCTGTCCAGGCGGCGCATCGGGTCATGAGACCGACAAGATGTCCCCCAGCTCACCGATCGGAACGAAACTCTTAGCTAAGGGGCTGAACCCTGACGACGGCGGCGGCGAGATCGTTTATCATGAAACACCTTCGGAAGGGGCCGTCTACTCGGTAGGTTCGATCAGCTATCCGTGCTCACTGCCGGTGGATGCTAATATCTCAACCATCACGAAGAACGTGATCAATCGCTTCCTCGAGTAGAGCCCCGCCGAAGGGCCGGTTTCGATCCGCCGCGGACTGGTCCGCCGCCAGAGCATTCTGACAAAGTGAAGAGCCCGCTCACCGGTCCCAATTCAACTTCCGTTCGCTACATGGTGCTCGCGGCGATCGCGCTCGCTTCGTCAAGCGCCTATCTGACGCGCTACTGCATCTCGATTGCGAACACGACGATTGCGGCCGAGTTGGACCTGACTCCTTCCGACATGGGCCTGGTCTTCACCGCCTTCAATATTGGCTATCTCTTCTTTCAGGTACCGGGAGGAGCCTTGGGAAACCACTTCGGCACACGGGTCTCCATGCCGCTTCTGAGTACCCTTTGGTCGTTGTTTACCGTTTGGACGTCATTGGTCTACTCCTACGTCCCACTGGTTGCGTCCCGGATTGTCTTCGGGTGCGCCCAGGCGGGGCTGACTCCCAATTCGGCCAAGATCATCGGCGACTGGCTGCCGGTCTCGCGTCGCGGTTTCGGCAGTGCAACGATCGGCGCGGCGATGTCGGTCGGCAGTGTCATCACCTTCGGCTTGACGGCGAAGCTGCTGGAGCACCTTGATTGGCGCACCGTCTTCCAGCTCTATTCGCTGGTGGGAATTGCCTGGGCAGGGGGCTACTACTGGTTTGCCCGGAGCCGCCCGTCCGAGCACAAATGGGTCAACGATGCCGAACTGCGCCTCATCGCCGGGGAGTCCGTGGAAACCGATGCGAGGAGTGAGACCGCCGGGGAAGGGAGCGGATTGAAGTGGGCACACCTGAAGGCCATGGCCCGCTCGCTGAGTATGTGGGGCATCTGTGTTCAGTCGTTCTTTCGCGCCGCCGGCTACATCATCCTCGTAACGTGGTTCCCGGCCTTCCTCGAAAAGGGTTTCGGCGTCACACGGGAAGAGGCCGGGCTGTTGTCCATGGCTCCCACCGCGGGCGTCATCGTCGGGACAATGCTCGGCGGTTTCATCGTCGATTGGTTGCTTCGTAGGACGGGAAGCAAGGGCATCAGCCGCAGTGGCGTTGCGATGACGGCGCTGGGCTTGTGCAGCTTCGTTACGCTGTCCGCCTCATGGACCGGTTCGCCCTACCAACTCGTGGCGGCGGTTGCCGTGGGCGCGATGTTCTCCGGCGGCGCCAATCCAGCCGCCTGGGCCGCGACGATGGACGTCGCCGGCAAACTGACCGCCGAGGTCATGGGGATTATGAATATGGCGGGGACACTCGGCGCCCTCGTCACGCCCACCGTGCTGGGATACATGATCGAGAACATCGAGCGCACAAACGGCGACTGGAACACCGTGATCTACTTGAGCGCCGGGATCTATCTCGCCGGTTCGCTTTCCTGGCTCGTGGTCGACCCCAACGTCACGGTTGACCGTGCGCGGGCGGCTGTCTAGTCCGCTCTCACCACATACGGCCTTTTCGGGCCTTTATCTTTTCGATCTTCGAGCCCTGGAGACGATCCCACAAGGTCAAGCCGGCGCGCCGCTCAACCCCGATGGTGGGTGTGAGGAAGTCCTTGACGGGTTGGGCGGTCTTCTCATTCGGAAACAGGAAGGGCCACATCTCAAGCTTGCCGCGCCGCTGTTCGGCGAGCACTGACTTGAAGAACGAGTGCGGAATGACGATCGAGATCTCGCCTGCGTCGCCGATCACCTCAATCTTCTTGTCGATATCGAACACGGGGCCGCAAACCGCGTAGACCTCCGCGTACTTCCACACCTCGCGTCCCTCCACCGTGATCTTCTTTTTTGACAATCGCCGGACATCGCTCTCCAGGTTCTTCCAGACCCCGCGATTGAAGCCGGGCTTCTGCGGACTCATATTGCTCAGCAGAAACGTCTCGCTGTTGATCAACGCATTCTCGAGCCGGTCGGCGCTCGATACCAGGTGTCCGCGGTCAAAGCCGGACCCGGCGAAGGCATCCAGCGTGGCCTGGAACATATCGGGGATGCGCAGATCTTCCCGGAAGTTATCCAAGCGCGTCAGCTCCTTATCCTCCATTTGCCTCGTGCTGGAATCGATCAACTCCAACGCCCAGCGCGGCTGACGGAATAAGTAGGAATAGCCAACGACATAGCGGCGATTGAACAGAAGTCTGTCGGCGGGTGAGATGCCCTAACGGGTTTCAGGCCTCAAGCTAGGGATTTCGATCATGACTGGGTCTCCGTGTGAAGTGTGACCGTCGCCGGCGAATACGTCGTACCGTCATCTAGTCAATTCGCATGTCACCTGAATGTCAAGGCCACGGCACGATTATCTAGTATTGAGTGCGTGACACGGGTATATAGAGGGCCAGGATGAGGGCCATTATCACGCCGCGAAACGCGGGGCGAAGCCGCGAGTCGACGACGCTGACTACGAGAGAGTGTGCCCAAGTGCCACCGTTGACGCGGCAAGCGCGTAACTGCGAAGATCCAAGACATGGAAAATCGACTACTCAATCGCTTTCCCGGGGTCATCGGGTTCCCTGTTACCCCGCTTACCGACACCGATGAATTTGACGCCGCCGCCTTTCGTGAGAACGTCTCGTTCATGCTCGATACGAAGTTGGCCGCCCTGGCTTTCACAGGCAGCAACGGCGAGATGCAGTCGCTCACGCTCGACGAATACGCCGAAGTCGCCGCGATCGCGGGCGAAATGGTGGGCGATAAGAAGGGCCTGATCTTTGGTGTGGGCCAGACACTCCAGACAGCGAAGGCGCAAGCTCGACTCGCGCGCAAAGCCGGTGCCGAGGCAGTCATCATCATGGCCCCCTACACGCCGGACATGAATGAGCCCGGCCTCGCCGACTACTACAAGGCCGTCGCCGAAGCCGCCGAGATACCCGCCTTCCTCTATCAGACGAAGTGGAGCGGCGTCCTCGACCTGTCGTTGCTCGAACGCCTGCAAGATGCCGAGAATATCTGCATGGTCAAGGATGAGAACGGCAGCATGTCGCACTACCTGAACGTGCGTGTGAATTTCGGCGACCGCTTCCACTGGGTCAACGGCATGGCCGAGCCCTTCGCGCCAACCTACTGGAACCACGGCGTCCACACATTCACCTCGGGCCTCGCCTGTTTCATGCCCCATATCACAACGGAGATACACGACCTTTGTACGGCCGGCAACTGGGACCGCGTCAGACAGATCCTTGACGAGATCGTCGTGCCGCTCTATCAAATGCGCAACCGGCGAGCCGGCTATAAGACCTCAATGATCAAGATGGGCATGACACTCGCGGGACTGAAGGGCGGGCGCGTCAGAAGGCCGCTGATCGAGATGAGCCCCGAAGACCGGAACGATCTCAAAGCGCTGATGGCCAAGACCGGCTTGCTGACTCAGCCGGTCACCGCCTAGGCTACCTCAACATGCGGATGCAGGCCCGCCGTCTCTTCGCTCTCACGATGCCGTTGATCGTGTTTTGGGCGGGCTGCTCCGACATGCGCGCGGTTCTGAACGAGCCACGTTCCGAAACCGCCGCGGAAGATAAGCGCGAGCCGTTGCGGATTGGAAAGCTCATCAAGAAGCGCCAGATCGCGCCCGTTACGAGCGTTGAGATGGCGGACTGGCTCAACCGGCCCGAACGCGAGGCCGAGGAACAGCCCGATCGTGTCGTTGAGACCCTCGGCATCCCCAATGGGGGGAAGGTCGTCGATCTCGGCGCAGGCACCGGTTACTTCACCTGGCGGCTGGCTCAACGAGTCGGACCCACCGGACGCGTGATCGCGGTCGACATCCAGCAGGGCATGCTCGATCGCCTTGAGCAGAACATCCGTGACCGCGGCGTCCAGAACGTACAAATCGTATTAGGTGAACCGGACGACCCGCGGATACCGCCCGGCTACGCCGACTTGGTCTTACTCGTCGATGTCTATCACGAGCTGGCGCAGCCGGAGACCATCATGGAGCACGTGCGGCGCGGTCTCAAACCCGGCGGCCGCGTCGTCGTCATCGAATACCGCAAAGAAGATCCCTCGATTCCATTGCCGCCTGTGCGGAAGATGACGGTGGCCGAGGTGCGCTCGGAGTTGGAACCACTCGGGTTTCGATTCATCGCGTCGATGGACTTCGTGCCGACTCAGCACATCATCGTGTTTGAAGCTACGCAGTAATAGGGGGCCGACTACGCACCGGCTCCCGCGGCCCGCGGCATTTCTTCGTGAACCCGCTGCTGCTCCGCCGCCAACGAGCGACCGTAGTCCGCCCGATACTGGCGGATATGGTCCGGAAACACGCGGCGTACCGTCTCGCCGATGGGATGGACGACCAGGTACCCCTCGCCACGGCCAAGACGACACGAGATCTCTAGATAGCTGTCACCAACGGAAGGAATGGGGATACGCAATGTCCAACAATCCTCGGCACGCAGGTCCACACGCTCTCCGGGCAGCTCTTCCAGCCAATGTAGGGGATCGTGCTCCCCATCTCCGGCCACGACAAGGCTTACCCGATCGAAATCGAGATCCGGCAACGCGCAAACCGTGTCGTCCCAGCAACGAGCAAGTGACTGCGCCTTGTCGAGGTCACAGCTGAACGCCCGCAGGCGAACATCGGCCGCGACCAGCTTGCGCACCGTGCCCGCCATGATGATCCGGAGGGCGGAGCCAAACTCGGTGTAACCAAGATTCTGAAAACCGATCCAACAGACCACGCAGAACATGATCAGGATCGCGCTCTTATCGCGCATCTCGGGATGTGAAATCAGTAGGGCCACTCCCGCGCCCAGCCCGGCGATTCCATAGACCAAGACCGCCACCTGCTTCGGACCCAGCCCTTTGTCGAGAAGCCGATGATGGATGTGACCACGGTCGGCTCCGAAGATGGGTTTCCCCATGAGAAAGCGCCGCGCAATCGAGATGCCCGCTTCGGCGATGGGAAAGCTGAGTGCGAGCACCGGCGCGGTCATCCCAAGAATCGTCGCCGACTTGTAAGACCACATGATGCTGTAGGTGCCGAGCAGGAATCCGATCAGCAGGCTCCCGCTATCACCCAGAAAGATCGACGCCGGGTTGAAGTTAAACCGCAAGAAGGCCAGCAGCGCAGCCGCCAACGGCACCGTCAGAATCAACAGCGGCATATTGCCGTGCAGCAACGCCGAAATCAGCATCGTCATCGTCGCTAAGAAGCCCACGCCGGACGCCAGGCCGTCCACGCCATCGATCAAGTTGAACGCGTTGGTACACGCCAACAGCCAGCCGACGGTTAGCGGGTACATGATCCAGTGCGCTTCACCGAATCCGAATCCCGCGACCGCCTGGATACGAAAACCGTAGTAGTACAGCCAAGTCGCGGCGACCATCTGGCCCCCGATCTTCTGCCACGGCTTCAGATCATAAAGATCGTCGAGAAGACCAATCACAAACACCAGACATGCCGCCGGCAACAGGGGCATGATCTGGAGCAGCAGTTCGGCGCCCCGCAGAGGCGTCAATGCTAACAATCCGAGCGAAGCCACGGCGATCGGCACCCCGCCCAGACGAGAAATCGGACGATTATGGATCTTGCGAGCGCGGTCAGGCTGGTCCAGCACGCCTACGCGATGCATGGCGTTCCGGACCACCGGGGTCAGGAGAAAACAAATGGCGAACGAGAGGGCAGCTAGATAAAGAAGACTGTACATCCCTTCCTTCCGGTTCGAACCAAGACCGTCAAGTCGAGGGCCTTACACAGCATGAGGTTTGCGGGCGGTGTCTACTACACCCAACCTACTAGATTTGTAAGATTTTTTAATAGGCCCCTACAAATAGTGGATTAATGTCCAATCGGCCTGATGGGGTAGATAGACTTAGAACACCGTCCCGTAGGCCGTTCCAGTCGAGCGCGGCGCGTAGATGCGGGGCAATCCAATAAACCCAGGTCAACGGCAGTTTGGCATACGACCTCCCGGCGAGCGTCGTACTCGTAAGGCGTACGCCTAACCGTGGTGAATGCAGGTCGGCCAAGACGCTGACAGCGGGCATCGCGATCAATGCCACACACCATTCCAGTCGGGTGCAACTCAGCGACATTGCCGGAGATCTCCGGGCGTACCTCTGGCGCAAGGTGAAGCAGGCTGTCCACGGCATACCAACCCGTGCCAGAAATATTGTCAACGACCAGCCAGCCGCCGATGCGCAAATTGAAGATGGTTCTACGGTGCTCAATCCCTAGAGGTCTATAGCCGTCATGCCGGCCAGTCACATAACCGTAGTCCGTTTCTGAGTGTGTATTGACGTCATGCACACCAGCGCGGCGGCCGACTCGAAACGACTTCCACACTTCGAACTGATCCGCCCCGTCGACTCGGATCGTGTTGTGCGTGCTGATGCCCCGGGTTCTCGCTGTGGCCGGGAGCGCCAAAGTCGGCGATCAGCCGCCCGACGGGCTGATCGAGAACGTAGTAGCCGGAATCCGGATACGCGCTTATGCTGAAGCCCCCGTCGCTTCGCTCAAGGCTTGAAATCGTTTCCAGGCGGATTCCTCGATCAGTTGCGAATCATGAAACAACGGCACATTGCCGTCGAGGTGCCGCACGTCGGCGGTGAACTTCGACATTCTCTCATGCACCCCGCTCAACGTTGGCGGCACGTGTCGGCCGTTCGCCTTCAGCAACGCAATGGCTTCGCGGTAGACGAGATGAATGCGCAGGTGGTACGAGAGTGACCGCTCGCAGTGGTCACCATCCGGCAGCACCTGCTTGTCAAGCTCATCGGTTAGTAGCCCGGCCCCCAAAGTAAACCAACGGCGCGCTACAGGCCCTTCGAAGAATAGTCCCGCGACGAGCAACCCAAATGCGTTCTCGACGAGATGGTTGGCGCCAAGGTGAAACTCCAGATGCGATTCCAGAAACGCGGCCTGCCGCCAGAGAGACGTGATCCACGATGTCCGCCGGCTCTCCGGAGCCATCAATTGAACAGCGCGCACCCAGTTCACGATACGCAACGACGTTGGATATGGATGCCAGGCCGGTTGGCGCCCTACCGGGTTTTGCGCAATCCACGAATCAATCTGGCGATTGAGTTCCTCGATCCGCCCCTCCGCGGCGAGCCTTGGCGCCCAGTCGAAGTAATGCAGGTGAAACCGCCACAGAAGCGATTGGTCCCCCGGGCTCCAATCAGTGGGGTCGCCTACATCGAACTCTTCGTTGAGGAAGCGGAAACGGCTGCCTCCAAGGTAACCGCCGATTTCGTCGGACGCCGCGGACGGGTAATGGAAGGCCTGGTTGACCCGTGTCTCGTTGGCGCCTAGGTCACCGGCCCGTTCAACGACGTACGGAAGCCGCAGCCACTCCAAGGCCCGCCACAACCCCATCGCGACCTGGTGGCGAATTCGGCCATCCACTTGAACCGGTGACTGGTGCTCGAACGCCTCGATGTATCGGCGGATGGTGGTGAGTAATGCCATCAAGTGTAGGGCCAGCGACTAACCAAAGCGGTCCGCGTACAACAGCGTCGCAATCGTCTTGGCGTCCCGGATCGTTCCCTTCTCCACCATCGCCAGCGCTTCGCGCAACGCGAACCATCGCGGCCGGATTCGCTCGTAAGGCTCAGGCGTGGCTTCTCCCGCCGTTAGGTCCGCGGCGGTGTAGGCCGTCATCCGCTCATCGCAAAACCCCGGTGCCGGATAGAAGTCCAAGAGCTTGTGCCAACGCCGCGCCCGATAGCCGGTCTCCTCGGCCAGTTTCCGCTTGGCGGTCTTGAGTCGAGGTTCCTTGCCGTCGAGCTTACCGGCGGGCAGCTCCCAGATCTCTTTCTGGAGCGGCAGGCGGTATTGGCAAATCAGCAGAACCCGTTCCGCTTCGTCCCGCGCCAGGATCACGACCGCCCCCGGGTGCTTCAGGACGTGCTTCTCTATCTGTTGCCCATCGCTTGCTACCGCGCGGTCGAACGTGACGTCGAACGCCGAGTCCCGTAGCAGAACCTTCGACGAGGAAACTTTGAATCGCGCCATGATTCGTAAAGGCTACCCGCGGCGGACGGCCTTCCGGAAGTCGTCGACCGGCAGCGTGTTCAGTACATCGCCGGCTTCGAGCCAGCCACGCCGGGCCATGGCTACTCCGTACTTCATGTTGTCAAGATGTCGCGTGTGGTGCGCATCGGTCGAAATGATGAACTTGACGCCCTTCGCTTGCGCGATCCGCAGATGGGTCGCATCGAGGTCCAGCCGCGAAGGACTCGCATTGATCTCCATGCAGATGCCTTGCCGCCCCGCTGCGTCCACCACGCGTTCAAAGTCATAAGGATACGGTTCACGCCGCAGCAAAAGCCGCCCAGTCGGGTGGCCAAACACACTGACGTAGGGGTTCTCCGTCACCCGCATCAACCGGTCCGTCATTTCGGGAGCTTCCATGTTCATGTAACTATGAACGCTCGCGATCACGATGTCGAGTTGCGCCAGGACCTCATCATCGATGTCCATCTCGCCATCTTTCAAAATGTCGGCTTCGCAGCCGGCAAGAATCGTCAGGTTCTCGAACTGATCGGACACTTGCCGTACTTCTTCGATCTGATCCAGCAGGCGCTTCTCGTCGAGTCCGTTGGCCATGGCGAGCGCCTTCGAGTGATCGGTGATGGCCATATGCGTGTAGCCCTTAGCCACCGCCGCTTCGGCCATCTCGGCGATCGAGTGATGCCCATCCGTCTCGTGCGTGTGCATATGGACATCGCAATGGATGTCGCTCAGCTCCAACAGCTTGGGCAGACTGCCTTCGAGCGCCGCCTCGATCTCGCCGGTGTTCTCGCGCAACTCGGGAGGGATCCACGGCAGCCCCAGCTTCTCGTAGATCTCCTCTTCCGTCGCGGCGGCAACGACTTCATCATCTTCGGTTCGTGTGAGCCCGTACTCGTTCAGGCTCAGTCCCATCCGAACGGCCCGGTCACGGATCGCAACGTTGTGCTCCTTGCTCCCCGTGAAGTACATCATCGCCGCGCCATAGCTCGCTGATTCGACGGCTCGTACGTCCACCTGCAAACCCTCCGAGCCGACGCGGGCGCTGGCCTTCGTCTCGCCGTGGCCGAGCACTTCCTCAACGCTGTCGAGCTTCACAAAGTGATCCAGGGCCGCCGATGTATTCGGCCCCGTCACCAACAAGTCCAGGTCCCCGATCGTTTCCTTGCCCCGCCGCACACTGCCGGCCGGCGTGACTTTCTCAACGCCCTCCACCTCAGAGAGATAGGCCGTCAACTCCGTCGCGATGCGGTCGACAAAGTTCAGCAGGGACCGCCCGGCGCCGCGCTTGTAGTTCTCGATGCCGCGCACAATCTTCTGTTCGAGCTTCTCACCCATCCGGGGTAGCGTCCGCAGCTTGCCCTCGCGACAGAGTTCCTCCAGCGCGTCGATCGTACTGACGCGATAGGTGTCGTAGAGCAGCGCGATGCTCTTCGGTCCGAGGCCGGGGATCTTCAGCAACTCCAGCGCCGTCGGTGGATACTTTTCGAGTAGTTCATCCCGCCGGGCGAAGCTACCGCGCTCGATCAGCTCCGTCAGCGATGAGGCGATACCCTTGCCGATGCCCTTGATCTTCGTGACATCGCGGTCCGGGTCGCGAATGACCTCTTCGAGACTTTCCATGTGGCTTTCGATAACGACCGCCGCATTGCGATAGCTGCGAATTCGAAACCCGTCCATGTCGGCGATCTCCATCAGATCGGCGGTCTCGTTGAGGGTGTTGGCGATCTCTTTGTTGCTCACGGGTAGGAGTCCCAATTATCGCATCTGGCAATGCGGACTAACCCACGTGCTCGGGCCTGTTGGCAGACATGCATCGGTAGCCGTGGCAGCGCCGACAGCGCCAACAATTGGGCTTGCCCGTCTTTCTCACACCCCGCGAACCCATTGCGCAATTCTCGCGGGCACGAACCCGATTCTCTCTCTTCAATACGGGGATACTTCTATTGAGCTAACACCGGAGACATTTCTATCGAGGCTTGACAGATTGGGCCACGGAGTCGCAGCGGCCCATTGGATGGGCTACACTGTCCGGGGCATCATCACCCGGAGCAATGTATCCTGAGTTAAGTGCACTTACAGAACAAATACGGGAGAAGGAAGAATGCCCAACTACGCGATTTCAGTAGTAGTGGATCAAATCAAGTTTAAGGTCAGAAAAGTAGGAAGATGCGTGTCTATGCAATCGCGATTGTCGCGGACAATCTCGGCAAGATCGTTGTGACGGAGCCATGCTCCGCGAGGCGCATCTGCCACAAACCGAAGAAGGGTCTCAACGCCGTTTGGGATTTCGCCGGCGACGGATTTGACGTCTATCACCGCCTGGGCTGAATTCCGGACCTAATCAAAGGCGAGTTCATGGTGGTGAGGGACCATAGTGGGACACGGAAGGTCGGGGAGATTATTAAAGGGATTTCCACGAATGAAAAGGCTGAGGGGGTCATTGATGAGGCCGCCAAGAATGTGCCATTCGCCGGCCCGAGCGGAGTCATCAGCACGGTAGTTGATATCATCGGCAGCTTGCTCGCAAGCAAGAAAGACACCATTCTCGAGTCCATCCAAGGGTCTTTGATTCTCACACCAGAGCGGCGTAAAGAGAACTATTTGGAAGACACAGTGGCCGGAAATGAGATGGACTTAGAGATCGATGTCATGCTGTGGGGCGGTGTCGCGGAACAGGACGGTACGGCTGACACACACGCCGCGCAACTGGGTCTCGAAGCCAGTGGCCTTGTCTGGTCAAACCAGTCCTCAGGCGGTTCTTGAGACCCCACGCTCCGCCGGAACAAAGCGAGGCCGCTGGTTATTCAGGAAAGAATGTCGTGGATCACGTTGCCGTGCACATCCGTCAAGCTCATGTCACGGCCACCGAACCGGAAAGTGAGTCGCTGGTGATCCAATCCAAGCTGGTGGAGCACGGTGGCGTGAATATCATGGATCGTCACCGGCCGATCGACGACTGAGTTCCCGAATTCATCCGTCTCGCCGTACGTCACGCCTGGCTTGAACCCACCACCCGCCATGAAGATCGAATAGCCGTTGACGTGATGATCGCGGCCGCAATCTTCTTTGATCTTTGGCGTATGCGGCGTGCGGCCCATTTCGCCAGCCCAGATGACAATCGTCGATTCCAGCAAGCCGCGCTGCTTGAGATCCTGAATCAAGGCCGCCACCGCCCGGTCGGTAATTATCGCATTCTCTTCGTGGCGTTCCTTGATGTGCGTATGCTGATCCCACGGCGAATTGTTGTGGTGGGTCAGCGGACAGGTGATTTCCACGAACCGCACGCCCGACTCGACCAAACGCCGTGCTCGCAAACACTGCAAGCTGTAGTAGCGCTGATAGTCGTTCGAGCTATCTACGCCGTACATCTTGCGAATCGACGCCGTTTCGCCGCTGATATCGGCGAGGTTCGGGATCGCGGTTTGCAGCCGGAACGCCGTTTCGTAGGTCGAAATCGCTGACTCGATAGCATGCTCCCCGGTAGCCATCGCGAATTCCGTATCCTGCTCGCGCAGCAAATCAAGTTTGAGGCGCTGCACGGCGTCGAGATCCGATGGCTTGATATTGTCCATCGCCTGACCCTTGGCGCGCAGCATCGTCGCCGCGTGCGACGCGGGCAGAAAGGCGCTGTCGAAATTATCCCAGCCGCCATTCGGAATCCAGTCGTTATTAAGCAGGACATAGTTCGGCAGGTTGTCGCGCTCACCGCCCAGCCCGTACGACACCCATGATCCGATGCTCGGCGCGGCGCCAGTCAACCGTCCCGTATGCATCAGCAGCGCCTGCTGGCCGTGCAAGGGCTGAATGCCCACCATCGACCGTACGACGCACAGTTCATCCGCAACTTCGGCGATGTTCGGGAGCAAGTCGCTGACCCACAGCCCGCTCTGGCCGCGTTGGCGAAACTCCCAAGGGCTGCCGAGCCAAACGCGGTCCGGCGTTGCCTGGGCTTTCGTCGAAACGGCCGACTCACCGATCTCCTCGCCCTGACGCTCGGTCAGCGCCGGCTTGGGATCGAACGTGTCGACGTGGCTCGGCCCACCGTCCATGAAAAACAAAATGACGTTCTTCGCCTTCGCCGGTTGATCGAGCCTTGCAGACGCCGCGGCGACGCCCTCCCGCGAGAGTAACGACGACAGCGCGAGCATCCCGAAGCCGTTCGACGTCTTCGCGAGCCATTCGCGCCGCGTCAAACGACCGAGTCCACTTCGTCCGCTAGCGAACATACAGAAACTCCTTCGCGTTGAACATCGCGTGCGCCACGTCTTTCCAAACCGGCAGCGATCCCATCACGTCCGCCGACGGCTGCTTCCCAGGAACATCTTGATACAGTCCCGCGATATCGTCAATGGCCTTGCTCCAGCGTGTGAGTTCCACAGCCGCCGGTTCGCGCCCAAACGCCTCGCGAAACATCTCGGCTAGACGCTCTTCGCGCGAGTCGTGCGACGCCTCGATCAGACGCTCGGCCCACACCTCCGCCTGCTGCGCCACAAACGGATCATTCAATAGTGCCAACGCCTGTGCGGGCACCGTCGTTACGTCGCGCGCTCCCGTCGGAATCTTCGGACTCGGCTGATTAAATGTCGCCAGGAATCTCGGCGGCTCCATGATCGTCATCTTCATGTACACCGACCGCCGCCCGTCACCATCCAGCGAACCCGCATACAGCCGCTTTTCAGAATCTTCATTCGCCCGGTGCGGGTTGACCGGCTGGCCGAACAAACGCCGCTCCAGCCGCCCTGAAACCGCCAGCAGCGAGTCGCGAATCGACTCCGCGTCCAAGCGCCGCGGACGGTAATGATGCAACAGCCGGTTGTTCGGATCGACGTTACCGGCGCGCGCCGCAACCTCATTCGATTGCTGAAACGCCTCGCTCGTCACAAGTGCCCGCACGAGCTTCTTCGTCGACCAACCATTCTCGACGAACTCCGACGCCAAGTAATCTAGTAGGTCGGGATGCGACGGCTGATCGCCCAGGTGACCGAAATCATTTGGCGTCGTCACGAGGCCCGCGCCGAAAACCCAGTGCCAAACGCGGTTCGCGAACACACGCGCCGTCAGCGGATTCCCATCATCCGCGACCATCTCCGCCAATTCGAGTCGACCGCTGCCCTCGACACCGCCCGCTTCCCGCGTGCCCGCCAGAACTTCGACATAGCCCCGAGGCACCGAGTCCGCCAGGTCCTCGTAAACACCCCGGTCGTTCAGCCGATAATCGTTTCCGCCATCGAGATCGGCCATGCCGTTAACGGTCCACGGTTCGACGAGATGCTCTTCCGTCGCACGATACGTAGCAACGAGCCGACGAACCGACTCGCGCCCATCAACCTCATTCGGCAAAAGCCGCCGCGCGAGCATCCAGTTGATCAGCCGGGCATCGTCCGCCGTAGCACGGTCATCCGCCCAAGCTTCAATCGCCGACCGCATCCATCGGCGGTACCGCTTGCCCGCCTGCTCCGCATCCGCCGGTGTATCGCCCTGGAAGAGCCCCCGGAAGCGTGTCAATTCATCCGCGGGCGACTCCTTCGCATCGTGCAGCAACGCCCGGGTAATCCCGAACCAACTTCGCGGATCGGCCGCCTCTTCGTCGCTGCACTCGCCGCCCAGCCTCACACGCGGCGGGAAATTGGGGTTCGACGTCTTGGTTGCAAGCTCGACGTAAATCCGCGTCTCGGCCTCTTCCACGTCTGTTTGCGGACGGTTCGTCTTCGCCTCGGCCGTCGTTGACAACCTCACCCAGTAGGGACGCGCATCGGTGAGATACTTCTGGCGCTCGGTGAGAAACGCGTTGTCGACCACCAGCCGATGCGCGCTGAAGTCTCCGCCGGCCACTTCCATGCTGAGGAACAACTTGCCGGTGAAGTTGAGATACGGTGTCCGCACCGCACCGTTCAAACGCGGCGAAAACGCATTCGTATAGAGGCCGGCCTGCATGATCGCCTTGATCGCCTTCGGCCCCTCGATCGCAACCGCAAACTCCCCATTCTCAACCCGGCCATCGCGCAACCCCGCGCCATCGACCGACCAGTCGTCAGGAATCTCTTTGCTGAAATCGGCAATGACCTTGAAGTCGCGCGCGTTGTTCTCAACTCGCTCGCGCGACGTCTCCGCGTATTTCTCGGTCAGGCGCTTCCAAGCCTGCGCGGCGCTCCCACCTTCATCCGGTTGATGCAAGCGCAGCCACGGATACATCGGGTTCTCTAAGGCCGGTTCCTTCGCCGCGTCGGCGTCGAGCATCACCTCGTCCCAGGCCGCCAGCCGAATGGGATCAAGCCCTTCCGCCGCGTCGACCGCCTTGGGGCTCCCGGTCACACACGCCAGCGCCGCCGTCATATACCGCGGCACGTCCTCCAACTCTTCCAGCCACCACTCGGCCATCGCCCGGCGCAGCTTTGGCTTTAGCGCCAACAAGTCATCAAGCACGGGCTCATTCCGCTCCGGCGTGTCCGCCGTGTTAGCCACCCATCGCGAACTCATGAAGACGCCCGCCAGCGCGTAGTAATCCTTCTGCGAAATCGCGTCGAGCTTATGGTCATGGCAGCGCGCGCATGCCACCGTCATCGCCTGGAAGGCCTTCGAGAACGCGTCAATCTTGTTGTTCAGCATCTCCTGATGGATGCCGTTAAACTGCAGGCTGTCGCCGTGCCGCTTCTCCCCCATCTGGTAGAACATGGGCCCGATCATCGATTCGTTGATCTGTTCGTCCGCGTTGATGCGCGGCTCGGGCAACAGGTCACCCGCGATCTGCTCACGCGCGAGTTGATCAAACGGCACATCCTCGTTGAGCGCGCGAATCAAATAGTCCCGATACCGCCACGCGCCCTTCGCCGGGATGTCCCACTCGTATCCATAGGTGTCGCTGTAGCGAACCACGTCCATCCAGTGCCGTGCCCAGCGTTCGCCGAAGTGCGGCGAATCAAGCAACCGATCCACCGCGCGCTCATACGCCATCGGCGTTCTATCGTCCACGAACACTTGAATCTCATCCGGCGTCGGCGGCAACCCCGTCAGCACGAAGCTCGCCCGCCGCAGCAGGATCTTCCGCTCCGCGCGCCGAGCCGGGGTCAATCCCTCTGACTCCAACTTCGCCAGGATGAAGCGGTCGATAGCCGAATCAGACCAGTCCCTCCGATGTACGTCCGGGACTCGCGGCTTCCGCACCGGCTGCAAACTCCACCAGCGACTCCGCTCTTCGAAAATCTCGTCCCAGGATTTCTCCGCCGTCGCCGGTGCTGACGGCTCATCGCGCGGATCAACCGCCCCCGTCCGCACCCACTGTTCGAACGCAGTGATCACCTCCGCATCGAGCTTGCCGCTACCAAGCGGCATCGGCGACACGCCGCTTGTGTGGCGCATCGCGTGAATCAGCGGACTGGTGTCGGGGTCGCCGCGCACAATCGCCGGCCCCGACTTCCCGCCGCGCTCCCAGCCGGCGCGCGAATCCAGCCGAAGCTGCCCCTGCGGCCGGTCGCCCGTATGGCACACCACACACTTCTCGGCCAACACCGGCCGGATGCGGTTCTCAAAAAAATCTAACTGGGAACGGTCCGGGGAAGAATCCTGCGCGGCTACCGGGAGGACACCGAGTCCAGCCAAGGCAAGACAAACGATCCGTATGAAAGGCACCCGATCGAGAGCAATCACGTGCCTCTATGATATCTCGCCTGAAGGGGAGATCTCGCCTAAACGGGATATCTCGCCTGAGCGGGGCAAATCCGCTGGACCCGCGACTCTATCGCGTCAACGGATCTTCTACTTCCGGCGGAGTCGCATGCATCAGCTCACCCAACTCCGGCTCCAACTCCAGAATCTGCTCGCGCATCTTCCAGGCCACGGTGCGATACGAAATGTGCCCCTTCACGCCCGACCGCACACGCGCAATGTACTCGGCCTCGGCGAAGTCCATCTTATAAAGCGACCGCATCCGCGCAGCGAACGGCAGCAAATAGTGCGACGCCTCGGGCGACTCGGCCGCCAGCGTTGTCCGCGCCCCTTCGGCATCCGCCAACGCCCGGTCGTACAGGTCGCCGACGCCCGCTTCGTCCACGAGCGGCGGGCGGTCATACCCGAGCTGTCCGGTGAACTCCTGCCGAATCTGCTGGCAGCGCCGATGCCGGTGCAGATCGCGGTACGCGCCAATGTCGCACACAATGTCGAACACATAGCTGTAACCGCTGCGAAACTCGCGCAGCAACTCGTCACGTTGATGCCGGTCCTCGAGCGCCACGTCAAGCACTTCCCTTCTCCGTGCCCGGCTCCAGCTACTCACCTCATCGAGAATCACCCGGAACGGATGATCCGTCACGGCGTACAGCAGAGTCGCGGCCGTCTCATCCAGCGGGTCTGTCGGGCGGATGAGGTCTACATCCGGTATATTCGCGCCGCCCGCCAGATTGAGGTTCTGCCGCGCCCAGGCGGCCACTTTTTCGCGCGATGCCTTCGAGCGTAAGTCAGGCTCGCCATACTTCGCGAGCGTCGGCGCCAGCGGCTCCTGATCTTGCCCGGGATACCACGGGCACGCCGGCGGAGCGGCGCACGCATCGTGCATCTCGGCGGCCAAGTCGAGGACTTCGCCATAGCGCGACGCGCCCAGGCGCTGCATCTGTTTTTCGAGCGTGCGGATGCTCGTCACCTGCCCGATATTAGTCGAGATCCCGAGCCACAACAGATACCGCGACACGTCGTAGGCGCGGGCAGCGATCGTCCGCTTATACGCCCCCGCCTTCATCTCTTCAGGACGCGGATGCTTCTCGGTCAGGTGCTCCGCCAGCCGCCGGTGGATTTCGAGATAGGCCTCCAGCAGCTTGTCCGACGCGGCCCGATACGCTTGCTCCCCAGCGGTCCCAAGCAGATCCGGCGGCACCACCACATTGCCCTTCGAGAAATTCTGATAGCGGCTCGACTTCGCCTGCCCATCCCAAAGCTGCTCGTCTTCGATCTCGATCGCCGCCAGCTCCGATATGCCCTCGAAGCAGAAGATCGTATGCCCCAGGTCGGCGATCGAAGCGTGCCCGTATTGGAAGTAGAAGCTGTCGAGAAACTTTTCGGAGTCGTGTCCCCGGACCCACTCCAGGCTTTCCGTGATCGAGTCCGGCGACCGGCTGTAGCGCGCCAGCGCGTACGCGCTCTTCTCCGGCGGCATCGGTGCCACCACAATCACACGCCGAGGCCGAGGGGAGATTTCAGGAAGAGCCACCATCGCCAGATTATAGCGAGGCGGCGAGTTGCCTCAACCAGAATTGTGGCACCACGCCCTCTGGCGAAATGCTTCAGTCACGCTCGACCCAATACTCTTCGACTCGGTTGACTACCAGCCCACTCACCGCTCTAGCTCTCGCTCTCGCTCTCGCCGTGCGCACATCCCGATCAGTCCCGGCCCATTCTCTCCAAGAGAACTGTCCATCTTGTCCTACTTCGGCTCCTTCTTCTTCTTGGGGCGTCTTGACACACTCCGGAAGTACTCAAGCTTTGCTGTCAAGATCTCGAACCTGCCGAGGTGGCTTTGTTGATCGTTTGTACTTCGATTGTAACGATCATAATTAAGAAGTTTGCGATCAATGGCTCCACTTTTCGAGTTCGCAACCGACAACTCACGATTTCGTCGTCGCTCCTCCTGGAATCGCACTAAAAACTTGCGCAGGACCGGATAGTCATCTTCGTGCCTGCTTCTCACCAGCCAATAGTAGACCGGGAAAATCCCCCCAGATGTCAGCAGCTCGTCCCGAGGCAAGAAGATTTCCGTCATGTCATTGAGAATGTCCACAACTCTCCGGCCGGCCAGCTCTAGTTTTTCTTTAGCTTTCCTAGCAGAACTGGAGACAAATTCATCTAACATGTTCTTCGTTGTCTCTCTTAGGTACGCCGTCCAGGTCGTCGCGCGCAACCATGTCGAGGAATGACTCCTCGTGCGCGGCGTAGCCTTCCGGCCGCTTGCGCCCGGATTTCTCGACGGCATCGAGAGCCCGGTCGAGATTGCGCTCGGTGATATCGCAGATCGCTGGAACTTCGACGTGATCGAACCGCAGCACATGGTGGACGTGACTGGTGCCGTGTCCGCCGACGCCAATGAACCCCAGGCGCACTTTGTCCTTCGCGGGAGCCCCTGCTAGCGCAGCGGCGGAGACGAGTCCACCCGCGGCTGTTCTCACAAAACGGCGACGATTGATCTCAGTAAACATCCGGCCCTCGTGCTCCAACTGTAGCTAAAGTGACCTGCCCGAGCCAGGTGTCGCACAAGGGCTGAAACCCTCATTGATACATTGAGGGTTTCCCACGCCAGAACTAAAACCGTCGTGACTCTCCCTCCCAGCCCTACAATCCAACGGCAAGCTCTCTCCACGGCCTGGGAGCGACGAGTCACCCGTACCGCAATCCTGTTCGCCGGCCTCGCACTCCTCATCTGCCTTGGCTTCGCCGTCACGATGCTCGCGGACGATACGTCCCCATGGGTCTGGATACCCGTATGCGCCCTAGTCGCGTATCTGGTCTACGCCGGCATGACGCGCAAGCTGCGCCGCCGCCGCCGGATTCTCTCCGAGCCGTTCCCCGCCGAGTGGGAAGCGGTCCTACAGCGCGATGTCCTGTTCTTCCGTGCTCTTGAGCCTGACGAGCAGCAGCGCTTCCGCCGCGAACTGCAGGTCTTCATCGGCGAGAAACTGATCACCGGCATCAAGATGGACCTCGACACCGAGACCGTGGTGCTCACGGCCGCCAGCGCCATCATCCCGATCTTCGGATTCCCCGAGTGGGAGTGGGACCAGATCAGCGAGGTCCTCGTCTACCCCGATCGCTTCGACCACAACTACGAGTTTGCCGATGGATCCGGGAAGAACACTCTCGGGATGGTCGGGACCGGGGCTATGAACGGCCTGATGATCCTCTCGAAGCCCGACCTGCTGGGCGGCTTCCGCAACTTCGGGGACAAGCGCAACGTCGGCCTGCACGAGTTCGCTCATCTGGTCGACAAGTCCGACGGTACGATCGACGGACTGCCCGGCGTCGGGCTCGACCACGCCGCAATCGGCCCCTGGGTCAACCTCGTCCGCCGCAAGATGGAGGAGATGCGCCGTGGCGATTCAGACATCAACGAATACGGGCTGACCAACGAGGCCGAATTCTTCGCCGTCGCCAGCGAATATTTCTTCGAACGTCCCGGTGTTATGGAGCGCAAGCACCCCGAACTGTACGCGATGCTGTCGGAGGTCTTCAACCAAGACCTCGCCGAGCGCGCCACCACGATGGCCCGCGAACGGGCGCGCGCCCGCCCCCGCTTCGGACGCAACTCACCCTGCCCCTGCGGCAGCGGCGCGAAGTACAAGAAGTGCTGCCTGCGCCGTTCCTGGCGCAAGTCGACCGCGTGATTCGGCCAACTTGGGTGAGAAGGCAGAGCTGCCGCGTTAACACGAGAGGGCCTATTCGGTGCCCTGGACGCGCCCGCAAAGGGCCATGTATCATCACAGCAACACGCTCACTACGAAGCCGGGAATGTGCCTGAGCCGTCCGCGGCCCTATTTCCAAGAACGAGGAATAAGATGCGATTGAAGCGAACGATGTTGAGTATTGTCCTGGCCCTAGCGGTCGCCCCTGTGCTTTTCGGGCAGAAGCCGGAAGACGAAATCATGAACTTGGAAGAGGCCTGGACGGCAGCGGTCGTGGCCCAAGATTTCTCCAAACTCGACAAGATGTACGACAACGATCTCATCTACGCTCATTCCACGGGCACGGTCGAAACAAAGATGGCGTACATGGAGAAGCTCAAGAGCGGCAAGCAGAAGTACACGGCCATCGACTATATCCAGTCGACGTACCGCGTCCATGAAAACGCGGCCGTGGCGCATTCGATTGTCGTCATGAAGGGGACGAGCGCCACCGGCCCTTTCGACAATAAGTTACTCATGACGCACACTTGGTTCAAGACCGACGGCGGCTGGCGGCTGATCACTCACCAGACGACGCAGATCAACCAGTAACTGCCGCGACCGGCCTTGGGTTTTGACA
>Ga0315339_1001202_pt1 | contig 24438 bp, 14 predicted proteins | sample ASW17metaG_FD_204514 | JGI IMG/M metagenome (GOLD analysis project Ga0315339, IMG submission 204514) | Ammonia-oxidizing marine archaeal communities from Pacific Ocean, United States - ASW #17 | ecosystem: Environmental > Aquatic > Marine > Oceanic | place: USA: California | collected 2016-12-05
CGTCGAAGCGGAGGGAGGTCATCTACGCGCTTCGGACTTCGAAGCACATACGTCCAACTGGGTCGACCCACTCCAAGGTGACTACCTCGACCACACCTTTGTGGTCATGCCTCCGAATACGCAGGGCATAGCCCAGTTGTCTTATATGGAGATGGCGAAGTCGCACCCGATTTCGTCTCTAGGGCACAACTCGACCGATTACCTGCACACGATGATCGAGTTGAAAAAACTCGCATTCGCGGACAGGGATCGCTGGGTGGCCGACCCGACCAAGGCGGATGTCCCTGTCGATCGTTTGCTCGATCCTGAATACCTCCGTGCCCGGGCCGAACAGGTCGACCCGGATCATGCCGCTGAGGACGTGGAGCCGGGATTCGGCGCGGAGGGCGGCGCCACGGACACCCAACTCGACGATTCAGGTGACACGGTTTACATGACAGCCGTCGACCGATGGGGCAACGCGGTCAGTTGGATTCAGAGCAACTTCGCAGGATTCGGCTCGGGCCTCCTGGATACGGAAACGGGTGTACTTCTTCACAACCGGGGAGCTCTCTACACGCTCGAAGAAGGTCATCCGAATCAGGTGGCTCCAGGCAAACGACCCTACCACACGCTCACGCCCATGATGGCGCTTCGTGACGGCAGCTTCGCGTTCACGATCGGGACACCCGGTGGAGACAGTCAGACGCAGACGCTGCTCCAGATCGTCCACAACCTGCTTCTCTTCGAGATGACTCCTCAGGAGGCGATCGAGGCGCCGCGCTTCAGGTCGTACAACGGGCTGCTCGTCGACATCGAAGACCGAGTGAACTCTGGAGTACTCACAGCCCTAAACGCTCGCGGCCATGGAATGCGGCTCATCGAGGGATGGACTGCGACGTTTGGCGGTGCTCAGATGATTCTGGTCGAGCCCGGCACCGGCACCCTAACTGTTGGGTCCGATCCGAGACGCGAAGCCTACGGTCTAGCGTACTGATCTCCTGAAGTCGGCGGGGCAGATATGACGACCGATCGATTGTTCTTCGGCCTGGGTGCGATCTTCGCAGGCGTGGCAGTAGCCCTCGGCGCGTTCGGGACCCACGGTCTTCGTGGAATGCTGAGCCCCGAGGATCTCGCGACGTTCGAGACAGGGGTTCGTTACCAGATGTACCACGCGGTCGGACTCATGGCTCTCGCTTGGGCCTCGACCCGCTGGGACGCGCCGTTGCTCACGCTAGCTGGCTGGAGCATGGCTGCTGGGATCGTCATCTTCTCCGGCAGCCTCTACACGCTAGTCTTGACCGGCCAGCGTTGGCTGGGGGCCGTGACCCCCGTCGGCGGAGCGGCGTTCCTGCTTGGGTGGGTTCTCTTGGCCTGGACCGCGTTCCGTAAATGACCTCCGACCTGGACCGTGCTCGCTCGATCATTGCGGATGCGACCCGGGTGGTCTCACTGACCGGTGCAGGCATCTCGGCCGAGTCCGGAGTCCCTACCTTCAGGGGTCCCGGTGGGCTGTGGAAGTCGTTACGTCCTGAAGAACTCGCTACTCCGGATGCATTTCGTCGTGACCCGCAGACCGTATGGGAATGGTACGCGTGGCGGAGAGGTCTGATCGCCGATTGTGCTCCCAACGCAGGGCATGCCGCTCTGGCTGAGTTCGCCTTGAGGCGTGGAAGGAAGTCGATCATCACACAAAACGTTGACGGACTTCATACGCGCGCAGCACGTGAGGCGTCGGGTCAGGCAGATCCCGACGCGGCCGTCCCGATCGAGGTGCATGGGGCGATCGATCGAGATAAATGTTCGACCTGCGGGGCTCGAACGCCGGGGGTCACCGACGTAGACGTCAAGGCGGCAGCCACACTGCCGCACTGTGATGTGTGTGGCGGCATGCTCCGGCCGGACGTCGTATGGTTCCGGGAGTCCCTGGACCCCGACGTCATCGCGAGAGCGTTCGATACCGCGAGGGCAGCTGATGTGTGCCTGGTCGTGGGCACGAGCGCCTTGGTACATCCAGCTGCGTCAGTCCCCATGGTTACGGTCGAAAGCGGCGGGCACATCATCGAAGTGAACATGGAGGACACGCCGTTGACGAGATTCGCTTCAGTGAGTTTGAAGGGCGCGGCGGGACAAGTGCTGCCGAGCCTCCTCGACGTAGACCTTTCCAACTGATTAGAATCGGGAAGGCATCCGCTTCGCCGCCGTATATCCTCGAGACATTTCCGCTCCCACCGGGACCCAGATGAATCACCCCCGACATGCTCTGGTTGTCGCACTCGTCTTCGCCGCCTCATGTGGTGGCGCCGAGTCCACGCCTCCGCCGGATCCGGGACCGACCATCACGTCGGTGACGGTGAGTCCAGCGAGCCCGGTTGTCCAAATCGGCTCGACCCAACAGATGTCTGCCATCGCGAACAGTTCCACCGGCGGATCGGTCTCAGGTCAGACGGTGTCTTGGACCAGCAGCGACCAGAATGTGGCTTCGATCACATCTGGAGGGCTCGTGACTGGCGTCACGGAGGGCACGAGTACGATTACCGCCACCGTAGGTGGAGTCGCGGGATCGCAGGTCCTCACGGTGGAACTCGTCGACTGTGAACAGGCGACTCCCGTGTCTCTGGCCGCCGGGGAGTTCCAGGCGTACGAGGCGAGCGAATGTCTCCTGCTGCCGTCTGGAGCTGCAGGAGACTATTACCGTGTGGTCATCACGCGTCCAACCTCTATCGAAAACCCCAGCGACGTGCCGAATGCGACGTTGACCGTCACGGGAATTGGGACACTGCAGAGCGCGGCGGCACCAGCCTCGGCCGTTGCTACGGCCGAGCGAGCACCGGTCGCGGGATTTCCGGAGATCGATGGGACCCGGCTCCTGGAAAATGACGCGCTAAAGGAGAGCACTGCTCGTTTCCACATGAACATGCTCGAACGGGAGATGCGTGAGCGCGGACCGGGGCCGGATGGAATCGCACCCAACCGTGCGTCCTTTGGGCTCCGCCTCATGGCCGATCCGCCGGGTCGACTCGAGATCTCTTCGGAATTCTCCTGCTCGGCGACTCGCGTCCCACAGGCGCTCATCAACTTCAACGATGACTTGGCGATCTACCAAGACAGCACCGAACGCTCCGCCAAGCCGATAAGCCAGACCTCGACGCAGGAGATGCTGGACTACTACACGGCCTACGTGAAGGACATGATCCCGCAGTATTGGGGAGACGTCTCGGACATCGACGGCAATGGGAGAATCATCGTGACGACTGCGCCGTCCTTGGGCGATTCGGTCGCGGCCGCTGTCTTCACCGGCGACCTGCGCACGAATGGGACCTGCGCGAGCGGCAACGTTGGCGAGGTCATTTTCTTCAACGCCGACCTCATCCTGGGGATGGACGGTGCGGATCCTGATTGGACCCCCCTGTCGACGCTCGCTCATGAGACCAAACACCTGGTAAGCATCCGGAAACGTTTCGACGCCGGCACCGGCCTGCCGCCGCTTTGGATCGAAGAAGGCATGGCTGAGATTGCTTCAACGATGTCATCTCGCATCGCTTGGGCCACCACGGGCGGTCCCGCGCTGGGAACCCAAGTGACGCGCACGAACCTCATCGCGACGCTGTGCGCCACCGATCCGTGTGGCTTCACGAGGGAGATCTTCGGGCTCGTGGACGCGCTCGCGAATACGATCGTGTGGTCTTCAACTCAGCCGAACAGCCTCATCACTAATCCGGACGGCGCGAGCGAATTCCACTCGATCTATGCGTCCGGGTGGCATTTTCATCGATTCCTCGGTGACGCCTATGGCAACGCATCAACACCGATGGGCGATGCCGGACTCTTCAAGAATCTTGTGGCATCGACGTCGCCACTTGGTATCGCGGCGTTGGAGCAGTTCACAGGCAGTACCTACGAGGAGCTGTTCCAGCAGCTCGCAGTGGCCATGGCTCTGCACAACAACTCCGCACCTGCACCGACTAGGTCGTTCACGACGTACGACTTCACAACTGCGATGAGGATCTTCTCCGCGCCCGCAGTGCTCGCGCCGGAGGGACTATACCCGTGGCCCGTCACGACGGTCAGTGACGACGACCTCTCAGCAGGATTCACGAGCGCGGTGTTCGAAGGCACGATGGGACCGTCCGGAATGCGCTTCCACGACTTCGAATCCAACGGGTCGGGAACCGGCGCTCAGATTGAGGTGTCCCTCGCAGAACCGGCAGAGGTCCTAGTCGTCCGGATTCGCTAGACGACGGGTGGACGTGGCGGCCGTAGGGACCGCCCCGCCTGGCCGCGTCAGGTTAGAAGAGCGGCCAGCACCTTCGGCGCGACGTTGCCGCCGCTGAGAACCACCACGAGCGGGGAATCAGGCTCGAGAGACCGGGGATCCCACGCGCCCGACAGGACTGAGGCCAGCGCGACGGCACCGCCTCCTTCGAGCACCAGGTGAAGCTGGCGCACGGCATACCGCATCGCGTCGCCAATCTGGTCCTCGGTAACGGTCACATGTTCTTCGATCGCGTCCCGGATGAGGGCGAACGAATACTGATTGTCCAACCCGATCCCTCCGGCCAGAGCGTTCGCGAGCGTCTCCTTCTCAGGAAGATCGATCGGGCGCCCGGCCTGTAGGCTCGCGAGCATTACCCCCGCGTTCTCCGCTGTGGCGCCCACGCAACGAACGGCGGCACCCTGCGAAACGAACGCGGCGGCGATCCCGCCCACAAGGCCACCTCCGGACAGTGGCGCAATCACAGCCCCTGGCAGACGGCCCAGGTCTTCGGTGATTTCCGCGGCCAGAGTGCCCTGCCCTGCGATCACCCACGGATCGTCATATGCCGACACGAAAGGTCTGCCCGTTTCATCCGCGAGCCGCAGGGCGTGCGCCTCAGCTTCATCGTAGGTCTCCCCGACGAGGAGCGCCTCGGCACCCGCTCCTCGAATGCCATCCAATTTGACCGGATCGACCCATCCCGGGACGCATACCGTGGCGAGCACCCCGAGCTTCTGCGCCACATAGGCCACCGCGCGCCCATGGTTACCGCTCGAACACGCCACGACTCCGGTCTCACGCTCGGACTCCGACAATGCGGACAGCCTCGCTGCCGCTCCTCGCACCTTGAACGAGCCGGTCGCCTGCAGGCATTCGGCCTTTACGAACACGGGCCGCTCGAACCGTTCGCTCAGCTCCGTAGCGGGCAGAAGTGGCGTTCGACGGGCGAGCGAAGCCACCGCCCTCCGGGCGCCCTCGAAGTCGTATATGTCTGACATGGCCGCTAGGAAATGACTCTCGGGCGCTCTTTGAGCTCGGTAATCCACAGGCCTGAGTTGATGTCGGAAGAATAGATCTTCCCTTTGTGGATCTGGGCCCCCCAGGTCATGGGCCAGTTGGGCGTCGTAGAGTTCTCGTCGACGGTCAGGATGCTCGCGATCTCCCGTCCTTGCTGGTACAAGTCACCCCGAAGTTCTCCAGAGATGTCGAGCACACGCAGTCCCGCCTGGTAGTAGCCCACGTAAAGCCGGTCACCCTCCGCCCAAATGTTGTGCACGCCGGCTTCGGGCACCTCGTACTTGGCGACTTCGACCGGGTTCTCCATGTCGGTCATATCGAGCACGTGGAGGTAACCCCGCGCGTCGATGCGGCCGTCTGCATCCCAAGTCGGAGGGAAGATCTCGTCCCCGACGAACAGGTACTTCCCGTGGCGCCATGCCACGTGAGTGTTGCCGACCGGGTACTTGTACTGGCTGACAAATGCCGGCGTCCGCGGCGTACCTCCGTGACTGCCCGCTCCAACGTCCAGCACGACCGCGCCGTCATCCCAATAAGAAACGTAGGCGTATCCATCTTGGACGATCACGTCATGCAGTGAGCGTTGCTCATTGTCGATGCCCCACCGACCCACCTCACTCGGTGCCTCCGGGTTAGAGATGTCGATCACGTGAACCGCCCGTGTCCCATTGTGAACCGCATACACCAGCTCGTTCACGCCGTCGATCCACACGTTGTGCACCCCGCCTGTGAGCGTCTCCGTGTACTCCGAGAGCACGGTGGGGTGTGCGGGGACCGCCAGGTCAAGAAGCACCATCCCGTTCCTGCGGCTCGATGCTCCCTCTCGGGTCACGATGCCGAGTCGATTGTTCGGATGGATCTTCACATCGTTGATGCGGCGGGCGTCCAATTGCACCGAGTCCGTGAGGATCGGGTTCGAACTGTCCGTGACGTCCCACACCTTCATCCAGTCGTATTGGAACGTGCCGATGTACGCGTAGTCGCGACCGTCGACACCCTCGAACACCCAGACGTCTCCGGAGTGATGCTCCGAGATCGCTCCCCGCCCGATTTGCACGAGTTCCGCTTCGGCTCCGCGAGCCTCGACGGTGATGACCGCGCTCGCGACAGCATTCTCACCGAGCCGGGCGGTCACCCTGTATGCCCCCGGCTCCTCAGCCACAAACACACCTTCGCCGTTCTCACCTTCGACCTGCGCACCCACACCATTGATGGACCACTCCGGGAACGCTCTCACCTGTCCGTCTGGAGATTCCATCGTGGCTTGGAGTCTCACGACGTCACCCGTGCGGGCCTGGACCTCCGTCTGAGACAGGGAGTAGGTGAGCCCTGGGTCAGGGCGGACCGTGACATCCACGGACGCGGAGGCGCTGCCCCCGCTCACTGTGATTCGCGTCGATCCTGCTGAGCGCGCGAACACGAGACCGGCCCCGTCGACTGCTGCGATGGAGGGATCGGCACTCGCATAGGACAAGACCGGGACACCCACCCCTTCTCCCAATCGATTCAACGCTGTGACACTGAGCGGCACGGCCTGACCAGCGTACGGATGATCCATCGGGAGTCCGACGATCAGGTCGGCTGCGGGCAACTCGTGAATCGTGATCAGAGTAGAAGCCGGCTTCCCGCCGACAACGACGGTGATTTTCGCGATCCCGGGATTCGTCGCCATCATCCGGCCAGTCTGATCGACGCTTGCAATTTCCGGTGTGGATGAAAGCCAACGGACGTCGGCGTCCGTGATGAGACGCCCCGCCCCGTCCAGAGCCCGCACAGAAAGCTGGACCGTCTCCTGGACCTGCACCTCGGACCGGTCCGCGGTGATGTCGACCTGGACCGGAGCCGTCTGGAAGACGACCGACAAGACTAGTGCCGCAAGCGTGTTACCCATCGACTACTCCTCTAGCGTTCATTGAATCGTTCATCGTTTCCTAGTGTCGTTGATCAACGTCGAGCCAGTTCCGCTTCTGCCGCCACGAACCCAAAGGCCGCCCACTGACCAACAATGCCGTCACGTGTGCGCTCAAACGTCTCGTACGCTTCGGCCTCCCGGCCGCTGAGTAGGTGGAAGACACCCACCCCGAACAACGTCGTCGTACTCCCCAGCGTAATCTCGCCATCACCCGTCAAGTCTTCGACCGCGCGGTCGCCCGTATAGAGCAACAACAGGTCTTGGTAGGACGTGTTCTCGAACACATCCATATCCGGGCTGATCGTACCCAGCACTTCCGCAGCCTCGGCGTCACGACCCAAACGTCGCAGCGTCATGTAGTGCCAGTAGGCCGTCGCTACGACTGCGTCTGGATTCGTGGAGACCTCCTGACACGCTTCATAGGCCTCGATGGCCGCTGCAAAGTCCCCGCGCATGAAGTGAGACAGCCCGAGGTGGTACCACGTGTTGTACTGCAACGAGCTCGTGGGTATGCCGCGTGCGTTCGGGAGTCCGTCGGGTTCCACCTCGTCTGGTTGCCCTGCAAAGAGCTCGGCAGCGCGTTCGAAGTCGGCAATGGCGTTGTCGAGTTCGCGTACGGAGATGTAGCGGTGCCCGCGATGCCGATAGAGGCGTGCGTCATTGGGATGCAGCGTCAGCGCATGCGTATAGATGTCGATGGCCTCGCGGTACTGGCCGAGATACGCAGTGCGGCGTCCCATCCAAATCAACGCGTCGATGTCCTCAGGGTCGGCCGAGAGGGCGTCCTCCGCTTCGGCGTACCGGGCGAGGTAGACCTCGCGTTGCGCCTCCGTCAATGAAACGGGCAGAAGCGTGTCTCCAAGGAACGAAATCGCCTGTGCGACGGGCGGAACGGCCACGGTGGCACCGAGCAGAGGAGCCGCTCCTGGTGTGGCGTCGAGGGAGTCCACTGCTGGGGCATCCCCACCACATGCAGACATGGATGCTGCAAGAAGAGCAGCCATCAAGTTCCGTTGATTCCTCATGATGCCTCCGCGAAAGAAGTCGACGCGGCAAGCTACGGTTGGCTGGGACCGGGCGCACGTGCTCGCCTGCAAGGCAGACAGCGCAGGTTCGTTCAACGTCTGTGCACGAGACCCACAGGGCCTGAGACCGCACTCTCGGATTGATCCGTGGGGTCATCGCCATCGTGGCCGCGACTTCCTGCGAAAGCGGCACGCTCGAGCCCGCAGACAACAGTGCGCCGGATGCGATGTCGTTCCACGAGATCCCTTCGGTACCGCAGCGGGTTAGGACGTCGACTGCCCCGGTGAGCTAATTCCCTTGACCGGCAACAATCCACAGACCTTGCCCGGCCGGGATCTGCACAGCCGAGAGGTCGACTGCCCCGCCCTGTTGCAGACCGGCGACCTCGGCCGCCTGAGCGATCACGTCCGATTCAAGCCCCAGCGCCGCGTAGTCCACTGTGAGATCGACGACCTCATCCTTATCCGACCATGATGCCAACGCGATCAGAACCGAGCCATCACGCACATAGGTCGTAGCCAGCACGTCCTCACGACCCGTCCGCACCGGGGCGTCCTCCAACCAATACCCCCGCATCTCGCTCTCGGAGATCCCGAAGTCGTTCATCATGGCCCACACGGGCCGCGGATCGACATTCCCGTACTTTCTCGCCGTCATCCCGTAGAGCAGTCCGCGATACGGATGTCCGCCATCCTGCAGCATCTCACCCATGAGCCCGAAGGGGATCCCAGCCACCTCGGTCATCCAGTAGTCAGGCCCTTCGTTGTAGTCGAAATACTCTCCGAACCAGAGGCGAGAGATGAACGGAAAGTGCTCCATGTACAGCATGGCACTGTTGATGAAACCGTCTCGCGGATTGAACTGATTCGCCGAATGCAGATCGATGACCACTTCGTCACGGTGCTCGCTCAGCACGGACACGAGCCGCTTCACAGTCGCGCGGCTGAACGCGATATCGTCGAGGTATAGCCCGTCGATGTGTTGGTTTTCAGCGAGCCACTCGAGCCCTGCGATGTAGTAATTAGTCCAGCGGGACGTGCCCTTATTGAGCATCGCCGCGTCGTCAACGCGCCACGCGTGCCAGGCAGAGTGGTAGTCCTCCTCCAGATGCTCCTGCATCCATGAGTGTCCCCCTCCCTCTCCATCGTTCATGATCTCGTCACCGAGACTCCGCAGCGCGAACAGCTCATGCGCCCGGTACGTCAGCTCCCGAATGGTGTTGTACAGTTTGACCTTGATGCCCTTCGCATGGGCTTCCTCGATGTAGGCGGCCTGCGCATCTAAGGCGAAGAACGGGTAGTTGATGTACGGGTTGATCGCATTCGCGTGGTGGATGTTCACCACGGTCCCGCCCCACTCAATCACGGAATCCACCGGAACGTATTGGTGCACGAAGCGGGTCTCGAAGTGCTCCCGCGTGTCGATGGGCTTGAAGGGCGTGATCAGGAAGCGGACGTTGAACTGAAGCGTGTCACCCGCGGCCAATTCGCGCGGGCCCGAGTAATTCCGGGACACCACGGCACCGTCTAACTCAGAGATGCTGATCCCGCCTCGCCCCTCATTGAACCATGCGACAGGCATGCGGAGCGGTTGGTTCTGATAGAAGTTCGTGTTCAACGGACGTTGGTAGTCGTCGTCTCTGAGCACGTACTGGAGGCCGCGGTTGGTGCCGCCGAGCCACACCCCTTCTTGGTGGTTCTCAACGGCCCATTTCCAATCGATCGCTGCGGGTCGGGCCCCTCCCATACGCCCGAGACCCAGCACATACCGGGCTGCCTCTGGGACCAGAGAGATAGGAAGGGAGATGTCGTCCAACGAGACATCAGCCGACGAGGACACACCGACTCGGTATTCGAGCATGCCGTCGTACTCTAGCGCACCTTCAACTGTCATCGAGAGTCCCCCGCCTGTGGACGTTACGGCCCACTCGGCGCGTCCAGGACCGACCTGCCGGACGGCATAACCTTCGGGTTCAAGAGCCAGAACCGCCCCTCCGACATTCACTTCGAAGCCCAAGGGGCTCGCCAGGATGGGCGCGGCCTCGGTCGACACCTCCGTGACCATGGGCGAGAAGAAGCTCTCGATACTCTCGGGAAGTCCATTCGCGCCCAAGGTGATCTCCCGTCCGAGAATGGACAGCACCTTGCCCTCGATCCGAACCGGATCGAACGGGTCGATGATGAAGTCGGGGTCCGTCCCGACCTTCGAATCGAGCCACGCGAGCCGTGTCATGAGATCAGGTTCGTCCGCGCCGCCATTCACGGCGCGGGCGTCCACAATCTCGAGCGAGACCGGAACGGACTGGCTTCCCCGGTTCGCAGACGCGATCACGACCCGTCCGGTGATCGAACCGGCCGGTTCATCGTCCGGCACCCGGAGGCCGAGCCACAGCGCTTGAACCTCCCCCGCTGGCACGTCTACCGTTTTGGCGAACCGTTCACCGCGCTCGTCGATGCCACTGCAGTTGAAACACGTCCACGAATCGTTGAGACGATCCGGGAAGTCCTCGAATGCCAACGTCACGTCGCTCAGGCCATCGTCCCCTGCCACGACGGCCACCTGGAACGTGAATGCCTCGTCCTTGAGAACTCTCGACTCCAGCGCGGCGCCGTAGGAATCCGCCGCCCAGTGCTGCGGAATGCGGTGCCGCATACGAACCGGCCGATCACGGTGCTCGGCCACGACGCGCCATCCGCCCATGGCCCCCGCCATGAAGGCGGCCATCTCGTCGTTCGTCGCGCTGACCTCCATCGGAAAAAAAGAATGGAAGTCGTCTACCGACTGGATATGGGTCGCCCGCGCCGTAGGCAGGTCAACTGCATCGGTGCCCCGGGTCCTGGCCAGCCACGCCCCCTCAGGCTCCGGCGCGAGATCCGGGTACGTCACGGTCGGGTAGTACCCGCCGGTCGACTGCCAAGGCATGTAGTACACGTGGTACTCCGTCGAGCCGGACACCGGCTGGAAGCGTACCTCCCCGGAGTCGTTTTCAACGCGCACGGCGACCGCGTTCGAGAGCGGCAGTCCGGAGCCGGCATCGACCACGACGACGGACTTCAGCTCCGGAGCGTGGTCTCGGCGCTTCCACGGAATCGTGACGGACACTGCATCTGTGTTCGTGTCCCCCGGTTCGAGGGCCACGACGGCCCGGTGGTTCCCCCACGAGGTCCCCTCTTCGCCCGCAGCGAGGTGCGGCGCCCAGTTCCCGGACTCGAAGACTACACCGTCCACCGCGTTGTTGACCGCGGGGGCCCGATAGAGCATCGCCGTCTCAGTTGCAGCATTCCCACACGCTGAGATCGCGGCTGCGCAGAGCAGTCCACCAAAGAGCCGCGCGCTGGTCCGTTGGGTCCATGGCTCTGTCCTCATCGGACACCCGCCAAAGCAAGCGCGCGTCGAACGAGTTCGTCCTGGAGAGATTCTGGCTCGGCGGTCGCGGCCCCTGCACGTCGAGGGTCACCCACGCCTTCGGCCACGACTCGCCTCGCAGCCGTACCCAGTCGATCCAACGAACCCGCGGGTGCATTCCCAACCGGTGTCGCGTCGATCACCGCCTGGAAGTGCTCGAGCCCGGCGTCACCACCCTCTATCTCACGCTCAACCAGTCCCAATAGAAACTGTACGAGGCGCTCTTCTTGCTCGTAGGGCCGCCCTTCTCCAAGGGACTCGGGCCACTCAAGCGCCTGCCGCAGATGTCCGCGGGCAGCCGAGTGTTGATCCTCTTCCATCGCGTCGAGGGCCAATAATGTGTGCGCGTCCGCGTACAGCTGCCGCGTCCCACGCGCGTGCTCGGACGGAAGCACGTTCACGGCCGAGAGGATCTCGAGGGCCTCCTCAGGTCGGAGCCCACGAACGAGCGCTCGGGCTTCGAACAACGCGAGGTTGAAGTCCCCAGGGAAGCGACTTCGAGCCTCGCCGAGTGCGTCGAGAGAGGCGTTCCAATCACCGCTGGACTCGAGATGCTGAGCGAGCGCAACGTGCATCAGACGATCATCTGGTGCCAACGCCACGGCTCTTCTGTGGTCCGCCGTCCCGTCACGCCCTCGCAGATCTTCCAAGAGTCGCCCCCGGGCCATATAGAAGGCCGGCAAGTCCGGTATGTCGCCCAGGCCCGCCAGGGCTTCCCCTGCCTCAGCCGTCCGATCGACAGCCCAAAGGTTGAGCGCCCGATAGTACTCCCACGACCAGTGCGGATTCTGCTCAACCGCCCATTGCAGCACGTCCAAGGTCTCCCTTCTGAAGGGGAACACGAAGGCCGGGTCGCTGGTCTGGGCGAGCGGCCCCGGATCTCCAGAGAGGTAGGCCTGCCAAGCATCGATGACCGGCCCCTTCTCCCATTCGGTCGGCAGCGCGAGGAGGGTCAGAGCGGCGCCGCCCATGCCGAAGTCCTGGTACACCGTGGCCAACTCCAACAGGGTTTGTGCGGGGAATTCTCCACCCATGGCACCTGCCAAGCGGCGCGCCGTCATCGGGGACATTTCGTCTAGATATCGTTCTGCTAAAGAGAATCGGTCGAGTGGATCCAATCCCTGCAGCTCGCGGCGAGCTTCCTCGGCGAGCGAGGGGCTGTCCGTGACTCGACCTAGAACAGCCAGAGCACGCCACGCAGACACACTGTACCTGTCGAAGTCGATGGCCAACTGCGCGTAGCGAACTGCTTCCTCGTAGTCCCGCTCCGTCAACATGACGGCGGCAAGCTGTGCATACGCGGCGGAACGAGTACCGGTCGAGCGCGTCGCCCACCCGAAGGCGTCGCGAGCATCCGCGGTCTGACCCAACGCCCGATAGATCGTGCCGGCCAGGAAGTTGGCTTCCGCATCGTAGGCATCGACTTCAAGTACCCGATTCACGTGCGGGAGCGCATCCGTGTAGAGTCCGCTTCGGTAGGCCAACTCGGCTGCACCTAGACGAGCTTCCCTATGCCAGGGCTCGGCCGCGAGTGCCTCGGCGAAACGCGCCCGTGCCTGCGAGTAGCGTCGCCCTTTCATGAGCTCACGGCCCTGAAAAGCTGCCTGCTCCGCAAAGGGAATCGCGGGGAGTGCGCTTGGATCCGTCGCGAACGGCCGGGACAAGGCGCGGTCCGCAGGATCCGAGTCGTAGTCCAGCCGCAACGCCGGCAACGTGACTTGGATGGCAGCCCCTTCCGGAACTTGGACCGTCGCCTGGAACAAGCCGAGTGGGCCGAGCTCGACCAACTCAGCCGCGATCATCTCTCCTCCGGACCAGATCTTCACGGTATCGGACACCGAGGTGAACGCGTTCAGAGAGATCTCAGCACGAGAGCCCTCACGGCTCACATAAAGCGCTCCATCCCTCGACGCATCTGAAAGACCGCCCGTGCCTTCCAAAGGAAACCATGTCTCCGTCCATTGAGACGCCGACATCGGGTCAAACTGAGCCTCGGTAATCGGATTCACATGGGCGCCCTGCTGGTACTGAACGAGGAGCCGGCCAGCCTGGTATTCGACGTACTGCCCGTCCGTATCCGTCAGGAGATCATCCCAGATCCCTCCTTGGCGCGACAGAGCCCACAGCCAGAGCTTTTGACCGGGCATCTCCTCATATCGAGACCAGTGTCCGAAGCCGTAATCGTCGGCCTCGTAGTAGCCCCCGAAGAAGTCATTGAACTCCCCCACCACGTGATACGACTTATTCCCCTCGAATCGATTGTTGTCGTAGGGTGCGAGGTCACGTCCGAGTGAATCGATGGGCCAGGACAGTGCCTCACCGGAGTGCTTCAGGTATTGGTCCCCAGGGATCGACATCACGAGATCGTCCTGAGCGAATGCGGCTGCGGTCATCCAGTTGTAATAAGGCTGAGCCAGCGGCGTCGGGTTGTACCAGAGCACTTTCGTTTCGAAGTACGCCTTGTCGGCGGGCAGTCGGACCTCAACTCGCCAATGCGTCCGTGACGGCAGGTCCATCGTTCCCACGATCACACTCACGCTGCCATCTGCATTCTCCCGAGTCGTGTAGTCGACGGGCGTCGCTGTGGCCGGCGTATGCCCAATCACGCCGAAGTTGAATTCGATGCCACCGGAGGTCCACGGTCCACGCAGGGCAATGTTCCGGAACTTCATGACCTCGTTCCGATAGATGAATTCGTGGCCTGTCTCCTTCACGACTGCGCCCCACACCTTGCCGCCCACATCGGGAAGAACAAACACCTCGATGTAGTCGTTCTCGAGGACGACCACACGCCAGTCCTGAGGAGTTGATTCCTGGGAATACCCGTCGATGCTGTGGTACGGGTAGAGCCGCGTGTCCTTCACCAGGATCGGAATCGGATTGGGATCTGAGAATGGATAGGTCTCGAGGGTCCTCACCTGCTCCGAGATACGGGCTTGAGCGTGTGCCTCGGCGGGCCAGAAGAGCCCTGCCGTGAGCGCGATGGCGACGAATAGTCGATGAAGACGAGGCATAGGACCGGTAGTGTGAGGGGGAGGCGGCAGGCCTCATCAATTGAAAGGGCTCAAGCGTTCTTCGAAATGGTCGAATTCTCCGGCGGGCAGCACATACGAAGCAACCGGGCCCAGGACCACCATCTCGAAGAGGATGATCAGGGTGTCTGGGACCTTGAAGCGGCTCTTGGTCACGGCGAGCCCATCCATATGCGGAGGCGCCCTCGATCTCCCTCAGCGGCGCATCAACCCATCAGGGCTTCATCGCTCAGGCGCTCAAGTCGTTCCAGTTCCTCGATTTCCACCGCCTCGAGTTCGTCCAGCAGCGAATCTACGTCGGTGAGCCGGGTGTCTTCCTGATACACACCGGTGAGCTCGGACTCCGGATGCAACTCCCCAGCCTCGAAAAGCGACCAGATTTCGCCGTCATAGCGGGTCGCGAGCAGTTCCGGCGCATACAGACCATAGTATGCCGTGATTTTCCTGACATCGCGGACAAAGAAACGCGCGGCATTGTTGTTCGCCGCGGCGGTGATGACCTGCGGCAGGTCGATGATCACCGGGCCCTCCTCGTCCAGCAGCACATTGAATTCGGACAGGTCTCCGTGCACGAGGCCGGCACAAAGCATGCGCGTCACGTAGCGCATCATCACAGCGTGGTCCTCACGAGCGTGCTCCGGGGACAGCGAGACATCGCTTAGCCGCGGAGCCACATGGCCTTCGCCGTCGAGGATCAATTCCATCAACAGCACACCATCGAAACAGCCGTAGGGCTGTGGTACGCGAACCCCTGCCCTGATGAGTGAATAAAGGGCATTGAGCTCGGCAGTCTGCCACACCTGCTCCTGCTGGTCACGGCCGAAACGGGACCCCTTTTCCATCGCGCGTGCACGGCGGCTGTTACGCACCTTGCGCCCTTCTTGGTATTGCGCGGCCTTCTTGAAGGCTCGCTTTCCGGCTTCCTTGTACACCTTGGCACAGCGGATCTCGGCGCCACAGCGCACCGCGAAGACATCGGCCTCTTTGCCACTCATCAAAGGTCGGATGACTTCATCCACCAGTCCGTCGTCGACCAGTGGCTGGATGCGTTTGGGGACTCTCATCGCGGCTTTATACGTAGGTGGTGTCGGGAACGAATAGGAATCCAACCCACTTCTTGGTCCAAAAGCCAAGCTATTGCATACAGAGATGGAGGATCCTATGGGGGGAAACTCGCACACCCTGATGATTATCGACAGCTTCTCCGCATGCGTATGTCTTCTTTGGCGCGGATGGCTGCGGCTCGACCCAGCGACGGAATCTCGAGCCGTTAGAGCGCGTAAACACGGAGCATGAACTCGCAGCATCGCTAAAACAACTGATGACTGGGTTTCACCGCTGGAGCTTATAAGTCGCTTATGAAGAAGTTCAGCAATAATCCATTGCTGCGCGCATTTTGTCGTCTCGGTGATCAGCCTAGCTCATTTTTGCAGTCGTTAGAGCATGAGCGAATGACGCATTTGCAGCAGCGCATAGCGCTACGGGTTCTTCTAACATGTCCTCGGGAGCAGAAAGAATAGGTGTTTCAACCGCCTCACCTCGCTCGCCCCCGCTCGGTCCGCTGCCATCCGCACTCCGGCATCTGATCACGGCCCGGCGAAGCGCGGGCCGGCACAGCTCAAATAGAGTAAAGAGCCTGCCACCCGAGCCGTAGACAGGTCGCCGCTGGGCCGATGATTCGAGGCTCGCAGACCCGTTCCTATGGTTGCGGACACCCTAGGTGCGACGGAGGTTCAGCGGTCCGACCGGTCGCGGTCGGGAATCGCGAACGAACAGGTCACGGACCGATCGGACATCGAGGTTACATCATGCGGTACACCATCGCGCTTTCCTTCCTCGCACTCCTGTGCGCCTCCTCCACGGACCTCTCCGCTCAGGTCGAGCGGCGACCGTTCCTGTTCAAGGATTCTCGCGGTGAACTCGCACAAGCAAGAGCGCGTGGAGAGTCGGACGTGCTGCTCGTCATCGCTGCTCAGGTCGGGCAGAACGCACAGGTCGCGAACGTCATAGCGCAGGCCGGTGGGGTGATCCAATTCCGGTCCGACGACGTGGATTATATCCGCGCTCGCGTACCCATCGATGGGGTAGAAGGCGTAGTCACGCATTCCTCCGTCCATAGCGTCGACATATCAATCCACCGCAGATCACGCGCATTCAGTCGTGCAGACCGGGAGCCCGCAGACGTACCGACAAGTCCTCTCCCTTCCAATGCGCGCCTCGTGTCCGACACGATCATCGAGGCCTGGCCCCCGGTGCTCGGTGACTACCCGCTCCGGAATCGGTACAGCCCGCTTCATGACGTGCGGGCTGTGGAATTCCGCGAGGCCAACCCTACGTACGACGGACGTGGTGTGAAGATCGCGATGATCGACATGAATCCCGACATGCTTCTACCAGAACTACAGCAGGCGATGACGATCGACGGTGAGCCGATCCCCAAGATCGCCGGGTACGGCACAGCGCTCGACGTCGACGAGGAGGACGATGGTCGATGGGTCCGCATGGACGACATCGTGGACGTCGCGTCGACCGATTTCACGTTCGGGGACGAGACCTACACCGCGCCACGCGCGGGGACCTTCCGCGTCGCACACTTCAACGAAGTCACGGCTGATACCGCAGGCACCTACGGAAGCCAGGGCCTTGACCGGGACGTGAACCGAGACGGGAATCCGGAAGCTTCGAGTCGCCTCTTCGCGGTCCTTTGGGACGAGACGTCGGACGAGGTGTGGGTCGATACGGATCAGGACCTCAGCTTCACGAACGAAAAGGCACTGACCGACCATGCGGTGCGTCCGGAATTCGGTGTCTTCGGCACGGACGATCCCGACACGCCAATCCGCGAGTCCATCGGCTTCGGGGTGCAGATCGATCAGGACCGGAAGCTCGTCGCTCTAAACCTCGGTATCGCCAGCCACGCGTCGCTCGTGGTGGGAGCCGCCGTGGGGAGCCGTGGAGAGAGCGGGAAGTTCGACGGGATGGCGCCGGGCGCCCAGCTCATCAGTATCTCCGAGGGCGGATCGGCATACGGCCAGACCGAGTCGACCATACTGTCCGTGATCGACCACGGCGCCGACGTCGTCTACTTCGAGCAGAGCTCGAACATCACGCGCACGTACCTGCTCCGCGACGGTCGCCTGGTACCGACCGTCATCTATGAGCGATTGGTCGAGAATTTTGGCGCTTCGATCCTGTCACCGACGCACAATTATCCGATTCTGGGCGGCATCGACGACTTCGTTCTCGCCAAGGGCGTGATCGGAGTGAACGGCCACGAGAGCAAGGAGAACTTCTTCATCAATCACGGGGTCCGGGTCGAGCACGAAGACAATCTGCTCATCACCGGCGGGTATGGGCCCATGGGCAACGGGGCGTTGCAGCCCGACATCATTTCGCCGTCCAACTATGTGAGCACGGCGCTCGGCTTCATCGAAGGTCGCGCGATCCCCGGCCTGTATCAGCTCCCTCCCGGCTATACCATCGCCGGCGGAACTTCGACCGCCACGCCGACGGCGGCCGGTTCGGTCGCGATGTTGATCAGCGCCGCGAAGCAGGAGGGAGTCGGCTATGACCCGTACCGATTGAAGTACGCTGTGACACGCGGAGCGCGATGGGTCCCGCACCTCCGCGCGAACACACAGGGTAACGGCGTCATCAGCGTGGCTGGTGCGTGGGACATCCTGAAGCGCCTCGACGCTGGCGGGCAGATGATCGAGATCGAGGGTCGGGCGCCGGTTCGGCATCCGTACAGCCACATGCTTGCGACGCCGCACGAAGGCGTCGGCCTCTACGAACGGGACGGCTGGAACGTGGGTGATCGCGGACAACGCATGATCACTCTGACGCGCACGAGCGGGCCGAGCGGACCCATGACCTTCACGGTGAACTGGGCCGGCAACGACCACCGCACATTCTCGGCGCCCTCGACCGTGACGCTACCTCTCAATCAGTCCGTAGACGTGCCGATCACGATTGCGCCGACCCAACATGGCGCACACACGGCGCACTTCACGCTCGATCACCCGGACGTGCCCGGATACGCCTACCGGACACTGGCAACCATCGTCGCCGCCGAGACGCTGAACGCCGAAAACGGGTTCACCATGAAGAACGAGACCGAGGTTCCCCGCCCTGGTATCGAGAGCTTCTTCTACAACGTTCCGGAAGGAGTCACCGCGCTCAAAGTCGACCTGACGTGGGAGGACCGGGAGGTGAGTCTGGCGGTCTCCCGACCAGACACACGGTCGGCCGGTGGTGAGCGCATCACTACGGACAGCGGCGTCAGCCAGATGATCAACGGCCCGGCGGCCGGTGTGTGGGAGGTCCGTCTGACCGACGTGGCGGACACCCGGACCTTCGATTGGGAGCAGGCCAAGAAGCTGGAGCCCGTTCCTCCTACGCCCGCGACCGTGACAATCACGGCGCTTTCGGCGGGAGTGAGCGTGATGGCGCACGGTGGCTCCGTCGATACGTCCGGAAGCGATACCGAGGGCACGACCTACGATCTGTGGATCACGAATCCGATGGCGAAGTTCGACGGTGGAGCGGTCAATACGCCTCTGGGCAGCGCGCGCGCGGAAACGCATGAGATCACGGAGAAAGAACAGCATGTCTTCGAGATCGAGGTCCTCCCGGGTTCGACCGGACTCATCGCCCGTGCGTTCGATGCTACCGACTCGGACGCTGATCTCGATGTGTACGTCTTTGACTGCACGGGCGACGAATGCACCCCCGCAAGGACGGACGCCGACCCGGAAGGCGACGAATCGGAATTCGTGAGCGACCCCGCCGCCGGCACCTGGAAGATCGTCGTGGACGCTTCGAACGTTCCCTCGGGTTCGACGTCGTATCAGTACCTCGACGTCGTTTTCAACCCGTCCTACGGAACGGTCAGCGTAGCCGACATCCCGCAGGAGCGCGCGGAAGGAAGCCGCTGGATGGCCAAGGCGCATACCTGGACCGCGGGCATGACCCATGATCCCGGCAGGAGACCCTACGCAGCGCTCGTCGTCGAGGGACGGACCACCGGGGGCGAGACATTCCTGGTGAACCTGCTTGAACTGGCTACTGCACCGGCACTCGTATCTCAAGACAGACAGAGCGGAGGACGCTAACGAAGTCGTGGGCGAATCTTCTCCTCGGCGCGGCGCTACTCGCTGCGATGTCCTTCTCCGCTCCCACTGCACTCGTAGCACAGGAGGCGGCGGACACCGCGGCCGAGAGAAAGAAGCAGGAGGGCCGCATTACCGCGGGCATGGCGTACGACACGCAGCCCCGAAACAGCTCTGACGGCACGCAACTGGTCTTCATCTCGGACCGAAGCGATGGAGACAATCTGAAGCGGGCAAGCTCGCCGACTTCGTCATTCTGTCGGGTAACCCTCTAGACGACCTGGGGAATACGAACACGATCAGCGACGGGATGATGAACGGACGGCTCTACGAAGGAAACCGGCTGAACGAGACGTGGCCGCACCAACAAACACTCGAGCCGTTCGATTGAGTGGGTGTAGAGCCGCCGAACACGCGGGCCGGAATCGGGCGACAATCCGCCCTTGAAGGGTGCCGGGGGCTTTCCCCAGCACCCTTCAGGCGTTTCGGGGCGCTACCAGACCACTCCGTAGTCGTCGCCGTGGTGGCTTGATCCACCCCACATCGAACCGTGCTCCCAGTCGAAGTAGATCGCGTTGATCGGACCCGAGGTCCGCTCGGCGAACTGAAGCTGATAGCCCATCCGCCGCAGATCCGTCTGAACCCAGGGCGGAGTTGCGTTCTGCAGGAGGAGTCCTCCGGGGTTGGTCGCGTGATCTCCGAACGATCCACGCATCTGAAACGAGTTGATGTTCGCGGCCTCGACCGCCTCCTGAACGTTCATGTCGAACTCGACCATGTTCAGAAAGAACTGAACGAGGTTCTGATCCTGAGAATCTCCACCCTGTACAGCGAAGGACAGGTGAGGACGGCCGTCCTTGAGTGACATCCCCGGCGTCAGGGTGACCCGCGGCCGCTTGCTCGGCTCGACCATGTTGAAGGGGTTGTCGATCTCGTTGACCACGAACGACTGGGCGCGCTGGCTCATGCCGATGCCGGTGTTTCCGGCGATGACAGCCGGAATCCAACCACCGGACGGTGTTATAGACACGACCCACCCTTCCTCGTCTGCTGCCTGGATCGACGTTGTGCCTCCATAGAAGTCCTCAAGGAAGTCGTCCATCTCCTCGGCACTAGCCTCTTCCGTGATGACTCGACCACCACCCGCCCAGCGCTCGAGCAAGTGCTGGTATGGGTTCACCCCGCCCTGGAAGGGATACGGATCACCAGGCAGAATCTTGGCGTCGTTCTGCTCCCAGTCGATCTCCCCGGCACGTTCCCGTGCATACTCCTTGGACAGGAGGCCCTCGATCGGTTCAGCCGGCGGGAAGTACGGGTCACCGTAGTAAAAGTCACGATCGGCGAACGCCATATTCATCGCCTGATACAGCGTGTGCACATACCGAGCGCTGTTGTATCCCATCTCCTGGAGATCGAAGTTCTCAAGGATGTTCAGGGTCTGATTCATGACCGGCCCTTGAGTCCACTCCGCCAGCTTGTAGACCTCGATCCCCTTGTATGTGGTCATGACCGGCTCTTCGATGTAGACCTGCCATGCGTCCAGGTCGGCCATCGTGACGGTCGAACCCTGCTCGCGAGCTCCCCGCACGTACTCTGCAGCGATGTCACCGCGGTAGAAGCGATCGTAGGCAGCGAGGATCGCTTCCTCACGGCCCACTCCGTCCGCGAGTGCGTCGGCTTCCGCCTCCACCAGCTTGCGAAGCGTGACGCCGAGATCGTCCTGCACGAGCAGTTGACCCTGTTCGGGTCCCTCGGGACCATCCGGGAAGAAGACTGCAGACGTGTAAGGCCAGGATTGCATTGACTCGGCCGAGCTATTTATGCGACGCACCGCATCCGCTTCCATGGGATACCCTTCCGTCATTTCGATCGCCGGCGCGAGCACTTCGGACAGGGACAGCTTCCCCCACATTGCTAGCATCGTCATGAGGCCGCCCGGCGTGCCCGGTGTGACCATCGCGTCCACGCCGCTTTCCGGCGGATAGTCCATGTCCCGCTCGCGGAAGTAGTCGGGCGTTGCGCCCGCCGGGGCCACGCCAAGCGCATTGACCCCGATCACGCGCTGTTCGCCCGGATGATAGACCAGTGCCTGCGTCTCTCCTCCCCAGGAAAGGACATCCCACATCGTGGCTGTCGCCGCCAGCATCGCCATCGCGGCGTCGACCGCATTTCCGCCCCTCTGATACATCATCGAACCGGCGGTGGCCGCCATCGGCTTGCCGGTGATCGCAATCCAGTGCTTCGCGTGCAGCACCGGCTTCTGGGTGCGTTGGGCGGAGACCATGTTCGGGGTCAGCAACATGAGTGTGATGGCGACAAACATCAGGAGACGCAGGCGATTCATGGGATTCCTCCGGGGGGGGATCGGACGGCGTCGGCATACTAGCACGCACATCATAACGGAGCCAAGGGCGCCGCTAGCTCCTTCCCTCGCAGCACAGACAATCGAGCTCACGGCCACGAACTACAGCCGAGTGGAGCCGTTCACCCGGGGCCAGTGCGGTCGCCACGTTTCCGAAGAACGCACCGGCATCCGGTGCGTGTACGAACGACTCGATCGCGTAGGCCAGGTCGACCTGGCCGCCCAGCGCCGCCGTGCAGGAATCGAGTTCCCATATGGCAACCCGCCCGGCGAGTCGGCTGGTTGCGAGTCTCGCTTAACTCCCACTGTTATGAGTCTCGAGTCACGAGACGAAGCGCTAGCCGGGCAGATACCGCGTGCGCAGGTCCTTCCGCACGCCAGAACTCGCGCTGGCCAATGATTTCAGCATGGTCAGGATGCAGCGAAAGAACGAATCGGACTTGTATTCGATGCCATGCTTTTCGCACAGCTCCCTCAGGTACGGGCGAATCTTCGCGAGGTTGTGCCTAGGCATTCGGGGGAAAAGATGATGCTCGACATGGTGCTGAAGCCCCCCGTGAAACCAATCGTCGAGCAGTGACGTCGAGATGTTCTGGTTCGAGAGCGCCTGAAATTTCATCCCCATCGCCTCCTGTTCCTCCTTGTACAAGCGGGGCGCATAAGCATGCGAGAGGATCAACTGGAGATGGATGCTCCCCGAAATCACCAGGGTGGCGACCGTAAACCACGCGGTGTACGCCGCGCCTGCTGCTATCGACGAGGCCGACACCGCCGTTTCCAATCCACGCCACCCTAGCCACAACAAAGTGACCCACAACAGCGTGTGAATGGCGAACGCCGAAAGGTGATGCACATCCCTTTCCCGCACGGCCCGCCGCAGGTCTCCGCTCACGATGTTGATACGACCGTATAGCAGCAGGACGGGAAGCACCCAGATGTGCTGCGTCGCCAGCTTCACCTTCTCCCAGTTGGTCAAGGGCCGTCGGGTCCGTTCGAAATCGTCGATTTCACGCCGACTGTAAACGAGGTGAGGCATACTATTCATCTGAGGATCACTCACGGGGCGATTGGCCTCGAGGTGATGTTCATTGTGCTCCCGCGTCCACTTTTCGTGGCTAATACCGAAGCAGACACTACCGAACAGCCACGAAGCGCGGCGGCGCCACCGAGCCGGAACAACGCTGTCGTGTGCTACATCGTGGGCCAGAAAAGCGGCTTGGTGAATGAACAAGCCGAAGAATAAGCCGCTGAGGATCGGCCCGGTGGCGATATACGCGACAACCAGCAATCCCAAGACCACGCCCACCTCTCTGGCATACCAGCCGTAGTTTACTTCGAACCAGCCGCGATCGAGAAATACTTGTTCGAGATCCAGATAATCTCGATCGAAGTCACTGATCGGGTGGTCGTCTGCCGGGCCTATGTCCATCCCCTCGAGCAACCGTAGAAAAATCGGGTTTCGCATGTCGTGAAGCATGTGAAACGCGCATGTGACATCCTGGCCCAAAAAATCCTTGATGACGGGTCCGCCCGGGTGGCGGTCGACCCAGTCGGTGACGTCGTACCGACGGGCCTTGTACACGATCGTCTGGGTCACGCCTGCCCCGCTTAGATCTCGGTGACGAGATAGGGGCGTCGGTCGATCGGTGTCCTCGCTCACCACGTAATCCCAGTTTCTTCGAGCAAGGCTTGGTATCGGGGGTCGCCGCCGAGAAGATCTCCGGTGCGCATCGAGCGTCCTTGGGCAGGTGGAAGGCCCTCTCTGTTGCCTGCGAGGCAACTTGATATATCCGACCACTTCAAGCGAAGATAGCGCCCACACCCCGCACGATAAACATGCTGACTCGTTTCGGTCCCGACTGCCGCGCGCCCTCGAGGCGCTCTTCCTTTGTTGGTCGAACGCCCCGAGGATCAGCCGGACCTAGACATGCCGAAGTGGGTTAGCTGACCCGAAGTTATGCCCAAGAGAATGTGGCGTCCGCTGGCCCAATGCAATCCACCGACGCCGAGCGAAGTGGGCGGCTGCATGCAGTCTAAAGAAGGCGGCGGCCGGAACGCGACCGCGGCAAAGTCAGTTCTCCCGGCAGAGCTTCCGCCAGTGAACGGTCGGCCTATTACGTCGACTTAGATCGCCGCCTGTGCCCACGTTTGGCCCACACAACAAAAGCCTCCCCGTGGAAAACCACGAAGAGGCCGTTGTTTCCCCTAAAGGCGCCGCCCGGACTCGAACCGGGGATAAAGGATTTGCAGTCCTCTGCCTTACCAGCTTGGCTACGGCGCCGATACTAAATGGGGGACGGACAGCGTCGCTGCCGTCCCCCATACCAGAGCGGGAA